>Ga0213834_100182_pt1 | contig 54171 bp, 33 predicted proteins | sample SWPTP12_FD_160580 | JGI IMG/M metagenome (GOLD analysis project Ga0213834, IMG submission 160580) | Coastal seawater microbial communities from Marineland, Florida, United States - SWP TP1 #2 | ecosystem: Environmental > Aquatic > Marine > Coastal | place: USA: Florida | collected 2016-08-06 | reverse complement strand
CGGCATACGGCTCAACGGACCTGATCATCAAGCGCTATACGGGAATGGCCATTAACGATGTCGTGCGTTATCTGTGGCGGGGCAGCGAAGCCGGTGACGTGAAGGACTCGATCAACATTACAGGCAACAACGTGGGCGACGACTACGTCAAATTTACAGTGCCTGCAAACGCCATTTCGCTCAACGACGGCGGCACCGTCGAGGCCTCGTACGAGGTGACACGCGCAGGCACCAAACGCACCAGTTACTCAGCAATTCTTGAGTTCAGCGTGGGTGTCGGGCAGCAACCTCTGTTGGATGCGCCGTCAGTGGCCGGCAGCGAAGACGACATCCTCGATGACGACATCCTTGAACTGGAAGAGATTCCCGATGGCGCGCAAATCGTAGTACCACCGTGGAAAGAGATGACCACTGGTGACAGCGTAAAGATTAACTGGCAAGACGATAAGGGGACGCCGCCTTACACCGCCAGCGAGAACATTTTCGGCTCCGCTGTGGGAAAAGACGTGATCTTTCCGATGACGCTGGCGGAAGTCCGTAAAAGCGTGGACAGCACCGTGACGGTGACCTACACCATGACGCCACTGGAAGGCGAAGATAAAGCATCACGGCCTTTGAGCTTCGCGGTGCAGGCAGCCGCAGCGCTGCCATTGCCTGCGCCCATCATCGACGAAGCGGACAAAAATACCTGTTCTCTTGACCCCGGCACTGTCGTCAATGGCGCCCATGTGACCATTGGCGCCGAAGCGCAGCTTAAACCAGAAGATGAAGTCACCCTTGACTGGGCAGGCCAGGCGGGAGACGGCAGCGTATCGCCTGTCAAGAAAGCAACCGTTGCCGGCGAAATGAAGTTCGACATCGCTTACGCCACTGTCGCCGCCAACAACGGACACAGCGTGACACTGCATTACTCTGTGAAGCGAGCAGACGGAACCACTGAAGGCCCGTCGCCCGATGCTGTCTATGACATCAAGAGTACCGTTGGCGCAGGCCTGTTGAAGATCATGGGTGCTCGATTCAATCGCGGCAGTTACCGGGCCTCGGCAACACCGCGGCGCATCAGTGCATTCAACTCCACGACCGGGGCTGCATTGTCCGCCCAGTGGCAATATGAAGGCGACGGTGACGTATGGACTCAAGGCACCAGCTTTCGTGACACGCACCCGGAACTGGTTTTGCGTGTTCGCACCAGCGACGACTTGGTTGCCCTCAATCCGGCCAATATCATCGGCAGCGGCAATGACACCACCGTCGTGGGCGATGCTGCAGTGGTTGCCCATCGAGACACGAGCGACGTCATCGGATGGGGCAACCCTGCAAACGGAGCGCAGATCCCCGCTACTGTTATCACCTATGACGATATTGTTGAAGTGACCTGCACCCGCAGCGCTTACGCCGCTAGACGTCAGGACGGTCATGTCGCGGTGTGGGGCCTTGCGGCCGAGGGCGGCAGCCTTGCCGTACCTGCGCCGGGCCTTTCTGCCGCAGATTTCGTTCATATCGCCAGCAACAGCATGGCATTTGCCGGGATAAAAACAGCCGGGAATCTGGTTGCGTGGGGCGACGCGGCTTCGGGCGGGGCAATACCTGCCGAAATTTCCGTGCTGACGGACATCTCCCACATCGTTGGAGGAGGTACTGCATTCGCCGCGATCAGGCGCACCGGGGAGGTCGTCGCGTGGGGGTCGGCGGTTTCGAATACCGGCCCTCTTGGGCCTCCTTCACTTGCCGGCCGGACCGATATCAGCAAGGGCATGGCCGGTACGGTGCCGCCTGACATCGCCGCCCTGACCGATATCATTGAAGTTTCCGGCAATTTCACAGCCTTCGCGGCCATGCGCGAAAATGGGCGCGTCGTCGCCTGGGGCAAAGTTGCAGACGGTGGGGAGGTGCCTGCGATCATCGCGGCGTTAACCGATATTGCCGAACTGGGATGCAGCACCGCGCGCGCGTTTTCGCTGATCAGAAAAAACGGGCAAGTGATGACGTGGGGTAATGCGACCCATGGTGGCATCGTTCCCGAAGATATCGCGTCGCTGACCGATATCATCGAGGTCAGTGCCTCGTGGCAAGCATTCGCGGCCCGCCGTGGCAATGGCCATGTAGTCGCGTGGGGTCCGGCGACCCATGGCGGGGTGGTTCCTCAGGAAATCGCCTTCCTCAACGATATCGTTCAGGTTGTCGGTAACGCCATGGCTTTCGCCGCGCTGCGTCGCGACGGCACCGTGGTGGCCTGGGGAGACGCGACACTTGGCGGCGACACTGGCAGCGTACTCGCCGAGCTGCACGACGTTCGAGCAATTTACGCGAACAGCCAATGCTTCGTGGCGTTAACGTCCGACGGCCGTGTAGTGACGTGGGGCAATGCAGCGGGCGGTGGCGATAGCAGCGCCGTTCAGATCATGATTCGCGGGAAGCTCTCTTATCAGGCTACCCCCACTTCAAGAGGTCGGGCGCTGAAAGCCCGAGGCAAAATCGATAAAAAAGAGCCCCGCAGCAGAGCGACAGCCGACTGGAGTCAACCCACGGTCGATGAGGCGCAGGAAAACGGTTCTCTCGACCCTGGCACCGATCCGGATCGTCAGATCATCGTCCATGTACCGCCTGGTGAATTGAAGTATCTGGACCGAGTCAACCTGTACTTCGATACCGCATTGATCAACTTCGCGGTTGTCAATCGCAACGGTCCGGGATCAGGTCTGGATTTCAAGATCCCGGCGTCGGCGTTTTTCCCCTATGCCGAAACCATCGTTACCATCAGCTACGGCGTCGTTCCATCCGGTGAACAGGAGGAACAGCGCTCAGCGTCGCTGGACCTCCCCATCAGTGGCGGATTCGAAGCGGCTGCAACGATGGACCTGTCGTCGAAGCACTACATTGTGGCCGCAACCAAAGCGCCCTCGACGCTGCCTGATTTCGCTCAAATGACGCGTGTTGCGACATGGGGCGTCGCACCTTACACCTTTGATAGCAACGACAAAAAAGTCGCAACCGTGGACAGCGATGGACAAGTGACAGCGCTGGCAAATGGCGATTGCGAGATCTCTTGCACAGACAGTATGGGTGCAACCCGCCGTTACACGCTCACGGTGAGCGGCATCAAGGTGGTTCATTTTCTCACGGACAGTACCGACTGGGCGGGTATGCAGGATGTCTGCGCTGCAGCGGGCGTCAGCCCGATCACGCTGGCGCAATTGAAGTCGTTGTGGACGACGTACGAGGGCGAGGTCCCGGTGAGCACTTACCTGGGCTGGCTCGATTACCCCTTCTGGACCGCTGACAGCGTCGGCGCCGGCACTTACGGCACTTATGACCTCAGTGGGTCAGATGTCAACGAAAACGCAAGCAGCGCCGACGCGTCACTGCCCCATCAGGCCGTGGGCATATCCACGGGTGCTGCGAAGTCCGGGGCGCCTGATTCAGGCGGCCAATGAGTTGATCTCACGCTCGAACCGTCCGGGTTGCAAGGACCCGGACGATTCGCGCAGCAACCCAAGGAGTTTTAACCGTCATGAAGACACTCATATTCAGCGTTGTGGCACTGCTGCTTTCGATGGCTCTCCAGGCAAAAGCCATCACTGGCCCGGAGACCGCTCAACTGCTCAATAACCGCTACCAGGCCACCACCCAGACCTGCGCAGCCAACAAACCCGCCTGGTACTGCAGCGGCGTGTTGGTTAGAACGCAGCTTCAGTCGCAAGCGCCCAGGCAGTTGTTCTGGGAGCATGACAGCGCAGCCACGGCGCTTGGGGCCGAGGGCCTGATTTACCTGCGTCGCGATCTGAGCATCCGCGATACCCCCACCGCCAATGGCGCCGTATTCACTGATCTTTTCACCGCAGTGGGCGACGGCAAGTCGCTGGAGGTGCTTTGTGCCTACCCTTTCGCCGCGCAGCTAAGCAGTCATGCCGACTTCGGCTGTGCCCTGCCCGCCGGCTCTCGGCAATCCTCGACCAAGACCGGTTCCTGTGTCGGGCTGGGAGTCACCGACACTCAGTCTTGGCTGGCTCACTTTCAACAGACCGGCAATCAGGTGGAGGAGCAGTGTTCACTGGACGCGCTTGACCCGATCCAGTTCGCTATCAGCCTTACCGCACATGAAGGCCTGGGCAGCGAATGGTCGTCCAGCGCCAATCAGGTCCAGGTTAAAAACTGGGACGCCTCGAGTCCATCGAACGTGCCGGTGCAAGCGTTGTTCTACGACGCGAGCCAAACAGGAGCACTGGCGGCAGCTCAAGCAGACCAACGTGATTTTTTCACTGCCACCGGACAATGGCTACCGGTGGTGCGCATGGATCTGAGCGACGCATCCGGCAAGGTTTTCGGGTTCAACCTGCAGGACCAGCTTTACGTGGGTTACCAGGTCGCCGCGAGGCTCAACGCCCGATACGCCGACACGCGTGCCGAATGTCCGGGTGGACAGCCAGCGTATTACTGCAATGGGGTGTTGTTCCGCTCTAACGAGGCGACGAGCAGTTTCCATGCCTGGGATCCCAGCCCGGGCTCGACTCAAAATAACGGCGTTTCTTTTTCCTATGCTCGTCAAGACATCACCATCAACCAGCTCGTGTTCAGCCGCCCGTTTGGCTTTATTTTCAAGGAATCGGCTGCCCCAGTTGTCCATTCGGTCACCGTCCGATGCGCCTACCCGTATGACGCGGCCACAAGCGGCAGCCCCGACCCCTGCACGTTTCGCGACGCATGCGAAGCACTGGGCATCAACAGCGTAGCTGCATGGATGGCGCGATACGCGGCTAACCCCGGCAGGGGGTGTGCTTTTGAAGGATCCCGTGCAGCGCAATTTCAGTTGAGCGTGGAGGTACGGCATGAATTCCCCGATCGCATAGACTGGAACGAAATCATGCTTGCGGCCTGGCCGCAGGGCATTCCTGACCAACTGCCGCTCGAAGCGCTGTTCTACCTGTCAGGCAGCGGCGCGTTGGCCCACGCGCAATTCATCCAGAACGACTATTTCCAGCAAACCCAACGATTCCTGCCCATCGTCAAGATGAATCTGGCAGCACTCGATGGCGCGACTTTTACCTATTTCCCCGCAGAGCAACTGGCACCCGGCGCGCATTCAATACGTCGAGGCCAACGCTACGAGAGCTCCGGCTCCGCTGACCATTAACGCCTCCGTGCCCGCTCAATAAGGATGCTCATCATGAAACGCTATTCACGCACCCTTTTCCCCCCACTGGGCCTCGACCACTCAACACCCACGCTGTCCCCGGTGTTGATCAGCGGCCTGGTCACACCCGTCAAATACGGTCAAGGCGGGGTCAACATCAGCATCGTCCAGGGCAACCCAAGCGGTGTGCTCGCCGCCGTGGACCCCTGGCGGCCCATGCAGGTGGGCGACCGTGTCGACATCTATTGGGACGGCGTGCAGGTGGGCGGGCGCGACGTTATTGAAGCCGACATCAACGAACCCATGTATTTTTATCTGCGAACTGATCCGATCAAGCCCGACTGGGCTGAAAAAGTGTTCTACAGCCTGATCCGTGCCGGGTCGACCGTGGCGGAGGAATCCGAGCCGTTGCGCCTGCGGGTCAAACTCAACCGGCCGGCCGGCAAGGACAAAGATCCACATGACGAAGGGCACTCGGAACTCGCCGCGCCGCAACTGCCGCAGGACGTTATTGATAACGGCGTTGATGCTCAGTGGGCCAAGGATGGCGTCCCGGTGACCATTGCTGCGTACCCGGACCGGGCCGCTCGCGACACGGTCGACTTGCGGTGGGGCGTGGTGCGGATCCTCGCGGAAATCACCGAAGAGCAGGCTGCGGGCAATGACCCCATTGTCATTACCGTTGACCAGGACGCGATACTCGCGGCAGGCGACTCCACGAATCTGCGTGTGTACTACCAGGTATACGACGAGGTCATGAATTACTCCGAGGAATGGTCTAAGCAGACCTTCGTGCCGGTAGATGCCGGCGGCTGGAAGCTGGAAGCTCCCATCATTATGGAAGCCAATGATGATGGCGAGATCGATTTGGGCGATCTGGGCAGCGCGACCGTCACGGTGAAGATCCGTGTCACCGCAGACTCGTTCGAGCACGACGATACCGTGACCATGACATGGCTCGGCACCACGGCGGCAGGCGCCACGCTGAAGTACGACGAATCGGTCACCATCGATAACATTCCCGCAATCTATAACACCAGCGTGCCGAATGCACTCGTGCGCGAGCTTGTCAACGGGACTGCTCAGGCGTCTTATGTCCTGACTAAAGCCAACGGTGACCCGCCGCAGTCATCAAAACGGGCAAACGTGAAAATTATCGGAGTGGCGCCGCTGAAGATACCGCGGATTCTGGAACTGATTGGCGACGTGCTCGACCCGCATGCAGAACGCGCTCATGTAGAGATCCCGGTTTACGACGGCATGGCCAACGGTGATGTGATCATTCTGTTCTGGGAGGGCACCCGCGCTGATGGCACGCCCTATTGCTATGGACCCCGACACACCGTGTCCGGCAACGAGGTGGGCAACATCGTTTATATCCCTGTGACGAGTGAGCACATTGCCTTGCTCGAAAACGGCACAGTCGACGTCAGTTATCTGGTCTTAAACGATGCTTGGCGGGTGTCTGGTGTGCGGGAGTCGGAGCACCTGTACGTCAAGGTCGGCCAATACATGAGTAACTTACCGGCGCCGATTATCGTTGAAGCACCGGACGGGGTGCTTGACCCCGAAGTGAACCCCGGGAGTGTCACGCTACGGGTCAAGGCCGACACGGCCATTGACGATACGCTGACCTGGTACTGGCTCGGTCAGCCGGGCGCGGGCAGCGGCAGCGACTGGATCACCATCACCGGGATCAATGCAGGCGAACAGGTCGACTTCACCATTCTTCGATCACTGATCGAGCCCAACATCAATGACGAAGTGAGGGTGCTGTACACACTCAAGCGCGCCGCCACAGGCCTGTTCGAGTACTCGGCAACGCTGAATCTGGTGATCGGCAAGCTTATCGGCGAACTCCCCGCGCCTGCCGTCCTCGAAGCGGGCAAGGACAAGCCCCTCGACCCGATGGACGCTCTGAACGGCGTCACGGTTCAAGTCAGTTACGCCAGCATGGAGAAACAAGACGACATCACGCAAATCTGGCTGGGCAGTCAGGGAGTTGGCTCTCCGGCCGATCAGGAAGCGAGTGGGAGTGACAGCGGGCTGGTCAACTTCTCGGTTCCTGCGCAGGTGGTCGGGGCGAATATTGGCAGAGACGTCAGTATCAGCTATCGGGTCAAGCGCTACACGGCAGCCAAGCAGTCGGACATCTTGCGCCTGCCGGTGCTGCCGTTCGGTGAACCCGACAAAGACCTGCCCCACCCCGTCATTACCCAGGCCGATGAACAGACCCTGACGCTGAATCTGGCAACCTTCACCGGCAATGGCACTGCGACCGTGACGAAATGGCCGTTCATCGCAACAGGGCAGCGGGTATGGCTGAGGCTTGAAGGCGAAACGAGCAGTGGCGGCCCGCACACGATCACGCTGCTCGACGGTGTCGCCATTAGCAGCAGCCAGGCGACTGGGGGCCTGTCCGAAGCCGTGCTGCGCACTGAGCTCGAAAAGCTTGGGCAGGACACCCGCCTCACGTTGATGTGCAACGTTGCCTTCGATGGCACGGCCAGTGAAAGTACGGCCGTGCAGTTTCCCGTCACAACGTACACCTTCAAGTTGCACCATGACTGGGTCAGTCCGCAGATCATCAGCGTCAAGGACAGCAATGGCGAGGTCAACGAAGGCGCAATCACGTTTGATACCTCGGTCGCCCTCACCGGCACGTCGACCCTTGAGGCTGAGCTCGAGATTCTCGACGACAAGACGCCTCTGACCAGCACCCGTGCAAATGGCAGCGGCGCGTGGAACATCGATCTGTCGGGGTTAAAGGTCAAGAACTACAGCCTTACGGCCCACGCGCTGGATGGCAGCGGCCTGATTTCGCAGCCCCGTCGGTTTGAAGTGGTCGCCAACCTGACGCCGACGATCACTCAGGCGGTCGGCTCCAACGGGCCGATCAGCAACGGCGGCAGCACGGTCGAAACCAGTATCACGTTGTCTGGCCAAGGCAGCCCCGATCAGCAGATCGAACTGTTTGAAGGCAAAGACTCCAAAGGCACGGCGCGTACCAACGGTGCAGGTGCCTGGTCGATGACGCTGTCAAATTTGACGGTCGCCTCGCATGCATTCAAAGCCAAGGCGTTATATGGGACGCGGCCGGAATCGACGGAGTGGACGATTATTGTGACGCAGGCGGTCACGCCGACAATCAACAGCGTCAAAGACTCCAACACCGTTGAAATCCCGCCCGACGGCTTTACCGTGGACACCACGGTGGTGCTGACGGGCAGTGCCAGCGCGAATCTGGAGGTGGAAATTTTCGACGGCGAAGATTCCAAAGGTAAAGCCAAGGCTGATGCGGGCGGACAATGGACGCTGGAGCTGAAGGGGTTGAGCGTGGCAGTGCATGCCATGATGGCCAAGGCCGACTACGCAAGCCATCCGGAATCACCGAAGCGCAAGTTCACCATCACCGCCGTCGTCACCCCGACCATCACCAATGTCGTGGACAGCAATGGCACCCCGGTGGCCGATAGAGGCGAGACGTTCGCTAACACCCTCACCCTCTCGGGCAAGGCGTCGATCAATCAGCCGGTCGAAGTATTCGATGGCGCGACATCCAAGGGCACCGCCAGCGCGAACGCGAACGGTGATTGGTCGCGGCAGGTCAGCGGCCTGGGAACCGGACCGCACAGCCTTACTGCCAAGGCACTCTATGCCAATCACCCGGTTTCATTGCCTTGGACGATCAATGTGCTTGCCGCAACGGTTCCGGTTGTCACGAGCGTGCGGGACTCTCAAAAAGAGATTCCCAACGCAGGCAAAACCACCGAGACAACGGTGACCGTCAGCGGCAATGCTGCCGCCGGCCAGCAAGTCGAGGTATTCGACAATTCAAAATCCAAGGGGAGAGTGTCAGTGACAGCCGCTGGTGAGTGGACTCAGGTCATCGGCGAACTGGCTTTGACCGGGCACAGTGTCAAAGCCATCGCGCGGTACGGGGATGAGCCGGAGTCGAATGTACGGACGTTTACCGTGGAATCGCCGGTGCCGCCTTTGGTCATCGACCCGTCTGCCATTGCACTGAGCGGCAAACTTTATCGGCCAAACGCAGATCTGTCGGTTAACCCCATAAGCTGGCCCGCCAATTCGACCTCACGCAGAACCCCAAGTAGTGGTGCTCCACCTTACACCTACACTTCGAGCAATTCGGCGATCGTCAAAGTTACGGGAGACGGCACGATTTATTCGCAGGGCAACGGCAACGCAACCATCACCGTTCGCGATAGCCAGGGTCGGTCCGGTAGCTATCCAGTCAGTGTTTCCGGAGTGATCCTTGTGCATTTGCTGGGCAACACCACTTATAAGGCAGGTCTGAAGCTGGCGGCTGCAAATGGAAAGCGAATTCCAAGCCGAGGCGAGCTGCGTGACATTTATGCTCAATACGGCAGTGGGTGGCCACAAGGCGAGGCTAGATTTTACTCGTGGTCCACTGATGGAGCTGGGCTTTTCCAGAACTGGACAAAAAACCTGGTGACATCGGATGAGCTTCCGTTCGAAATCAAGTTCGAACATTTCGGCGCCTATGCGCACACGCTCGGGATCTAAGCTGCATAAAGTTGAGGCACCTTGTATCAGACAGCGCGATACAAGATGCCTCGGGCATCACCAGCTATACCGCAACCCCACATTCGCCCCGAATGGCTGTTCAATGTGCTCGCCATTGGAATAGTCGAAGTCAGCATGTAACTGCAGGCTGTCCGAGAATGCCACCGCAACACCGGCACCCAACTCACCGCGCGAGCCGGACAAGTCGTTGTTGAACACGTTGTTGTTGACCTGAACTTCGTTGTTCTTCGCGAACTCGTGCACCCCCGCCACCCGTACATACGGCTGCACGACACTGCCGCCCTCCATCGCAAAGTTGCGTCCTGCGGTCACGCCCACTTTGCCCAGCAGCGAGCGGGTACGGTCCCCTTGCGCTTGCATGCCGTTGTCCAGGCCATAATCTTTGCCCTGAATCACCACGGCAGCCCATTGAGTGAAGGGCTCGACGAAGTAACCGTCGTCCAGTTTGACGTGGCGTCCGAACTCCACCGAACCGCCCAGGCCGTCGTTGTCATAATCGCCCTTGGCACGTGTGCCGTCGCTCATGCTGACTTTCGAGTCGTTGCGAAAGCGGTTGAGCTTGAGCACGCCGTCGAAATAGTAGCCGCTGGCCTGATCCAGCCAGGTGGTGTAGGCGCCCACGTAATAGCTTTTCACGGTACCTGAGGTGCCACGGCTGATGTCCAGATCAGAAGTGCTGTGGCCGGCGAGCACACCGATCAGCCATTGACCGTCACCCATCGGCAGCGGCGCATCGGCACCCAGCGACAGGCCATGCTGCGTCTGCTGATAACCCACACCGGATGCTTCATCGACGTTGTATTTGTTGCCATAAGAGCGCACCCAGCCACCGGCTTTTCCACCATTGAATCGCAATTCGCCCATCCGGCTGCGCAGGGAGGTCAGCTCGCCGTACCAGACCGTCGGTGCGGTGTTGAACAGCGCCAGCACCGAGCGCGTGCCAGGACTGATCGTTGCTGTCCTCGGATCGAGAAACCAGTCGGTCCCGCCCGCGCCGTTGCTCGTCGACGCCAGTTGGTAGGAATAAGTCCCCACGTCCACCGCGCGATCGCCCGCCAGGGCAAAGGTCGCATTGCCGCCCCCGGTCTGCACGACGGTCAAGGGCTGCGGTGAAGCCGGGTCGACGCCGGATCCTGCGATCTGCAAGGTATGGCTGCCCGTCGCAGAACCACTCACCACAAGGGTGTCATGCTGGTTGGTGGCGTAGTCGACATCCATGACAAAGGTGCCAGTACCCGACAGCGTGCCGACGTTCAGTTGATAGAACTCGTTGGCGCCACCGAACTTCACCGTGCCGGTGTCCATCACCAACGTGTTAATGCTGTTCGACGCGGTCATGTTCCAGATCGAAGGATCGCCCACGGTCAATTGATCGACATCGATCAGATTGCCGGTGAAGACCGAATCATTCTCCAGCGAGACGACACCGGTGCCGTCGCTGGTGATGTCGCCCGTCATCCTGCTGGCGCTGAGGCTGATGTCATGCACGCCCGACACATTGCCGATCAGCGTCGAGCCGTTATTCATCGTCAAACTGCCGGTACTGCTGCCATCGGCAGAAATATTGCCGGCCAGGCTGCCCTGATCGAAAGTCAGGTCAGCGGTGCTGTCATTGGAAATATCGATATTGCCTTGCAAGTCACTGGCTTGCACTGTCACGGTGGCGGTGGCGTTGTCGGTCACCTCCAGCGCGTTGCCATTGCCGCCGGTGAGCGTGGTGCCGTTGAGCAGGTTGAGATTCGCCGTAACGGCCGCGTTCTGGCCTGATATCTGGATGGCGGCGCCGCTCGCGCCTTCGACATGAGTGCCCACGAGATCGACCGTTCCCGTGGCGCCGGGACTGCCCCGGTAGCTGATGCCGTTGAGCCCGCCGGTCACCGTGCTGTTGCGCAGGGTCATGTTCGAATTCAATGCCTGAATCCCATAACTGTTGGCCCCGGTGCCCTGAATGACCGTACCGGTTGCATCCACGCTGCTGTTAACGGACAACCTCATCCCGCCGGTGACACCCGTGACGCTCCCCCCATTGATGAGGAAGGTAGCCCCAGGGCCGCCTATCGTTTGGACGCCGTAAATGCCGAGGCCTTCGCCGCTCACCGAAGAGTTGGTCAACGTCACCAGCGCGGCGTCCGCTGTAAAAGCCGCGACGGTGCCGGTTGTGGTGATCGTCGCGCCGATGATGTTTGCCGCCGAGCCCGCATTCAGGGTGATCCGCCCCGCAGAGCTCCCGGCATTGAGATTGAGCGTGCCGGCACCACTGCCTCCCAGCGAAAGAATCTGGCCACCCGCATTGACGGTCAGGGTTGCCCCTGTTGCCATGTTCCAGCTCTCTGGGGTATCGCCCGAGTTGACGGTGACGGACTCGCCTGGCAGCAGGACACGACCCTGGGCAGCGGCGCTGATGCAAAGCGCGAGCGAGATGAAAGTTGAGGGTTTGAAATAGCGGGAATACAAAAGATGGGATGAGTTCATGTCAGCTCCATGGAATAAACGCCATTCCCGCGGAACTGCTTAGAAGCGCCGTAGGATGAGGGCGCGAAGACTACCTTCTTCAAATCTGCAACTATGTAGGATTTTTCCTAACGTTTTGAGCGTAGCATCCTACGATAATTAATCATTACCTCTCGTCTTTAAATCCGACCGCGAAAAAAAGGCAAGACCGCAAATATGCAGTCTTGCCCAGGCCTGATAGCGCCTTGCTACCTCAAATTTTGCCCAATACAGGACGGGCCGAGCGGACGAAGATCGGCGGGCATTTACCTCCCGCCGAGCGGCTTAAGTTCGGCGGGCACGTCCCTCCCGCATTCACCGAGGAACAGCGAATCAACAACGACCCCTCCATCGGGGGAACAGTATTCGAGGTGTACGTCAGCTTCACCGAACCGTCTCTGCCCGCAGGAAGAACATGCGTGTCGAACGGCTCGAATAGCTCAACGAACCCCTCGGTCGCCTCTTCCGCTGTGATCGTCTTGTCACGCTCGATAGGGACTCCTGCCGGCACGGTACCCTCTCTGTCGGTATAGGGCTGCCAACTGAATGTCAGCGTCTCCCCGCCCTTGAGCAGTGGAGCGTTGCCCGGCACGTTGACCGTCACGTGCCGGTCGGCGCCAATGAAGGAGTCGCAGTTGAGGATAAGCCCACCGCCGGGCAACTCGACCGCATCCGGAAACTCTGGCGCGGCCAGAATGATCGGCAGCGCCGCCGACACGTCCACCAGCGTGGGAACGCACGACTCGACATTGCCGCTGTCATCGACAAGACCCAGGGTGTAGAACACCGCCACTTCGGTACTGCTGGGCAGGTCCTTGATGTCGTCCCACTGCACCGTCAATGTATATGGATCGCCTGGCGTGCCCGCCACAGGGCTGAAAGTCCCGACGGGATGATCCAGCGAGTGCCAATAGAGAATAATTCGCTCGCCGGTTCCGATGGGGTCGTACAGGTCAAACGTCACGTCGACTGGAAGGTTTGCATCGTCGGCGGTCAGCACGTTATCCACCGGGTTCTGACTGGTACCGCGTACCGTGACCTGTGGCAGTTTTGGGTTGACCGGTTTGGGTCGATCAGGGTTGACCGGGCCTGGCACGAAAAAGTCGACGGCGATGTTCGTGTCCGCCGAGTCGAACGTCCGGATGCCGCGCCTGACGTAATACTTGATCTGCGTGTCAACCTCGCCAGGCCCTGCACCATAGGCGGGCGCCAGTATGGTGGTGTACGGGACGTTGAGGACGATGGGGTCCTGCGCGCTGGTCATCTTATGGACCACCGGAATTTGGGACGTGCCCCACGTCAGGATGAGCTCATCCCCTTCCAGCCAATTCTCATAAAGGGGAATCTGAACGAGGTTGTCCCCCAGCAGCACGTCATCCAGATTCAAAACCCCGTCGTCCTCAATGCGCGGCACCAACGGCGCTTCCAGCGGCGCGACAGGCAGCGGCTTGATGTAAAGCCCCGTCTCCGCACTGTCCGAGGTATTGCCACGGTTACCAGGCTTGTCAACCAGCCGGCAGTACAGGAAAATCATCCCGTCCTTCAGGTCATCGAAGGCTTCTGGAGGCACTTGCATCTTCACGGTGCCATCTAGCTCGCTGGGACCCAGCTCGCCGGTGAACACGGGGTCCGTCGGCGTCGTTTCCTCGTTATGCACATACAGTTCCAGAGAATCACCCGGCTTTTTGTCGGTATAGGACGCAACAATGATTTCCACCCCTTTATGGGCGGCCAGGTATTCGGCGGTGATACCGTCCGAATCGATCGAAACATCGGAAAACGTGAGTTTATTGGGTGACTGATTGTCATTAGGCGGGGTCTTGTCGATGATAAAGGTCGAGACCTCAGAGCACGTCGTCGTCGCATTATGACCCAAGGTTACCGAATATCTCAGCTCGAAGTTCCCTTCGACAGCAAAGTTGGAACTCTCCAGCTCCAATTCAATCGGAAAGTTTCCCGGGTGGCCGTCGCTCGGAACCGCAATGGGGTCTTGCGCGTTCTGCCAGTCACCGGAGCCGGCAGGCCTCCATTGAAACTGCAAGGTGTCATCGGGGTCCCCAGGCTGGGCATACTCAGACCATTCATCAATCTTGATCTTCATGTTTTTTTCCTGGTCCGCCCTGGGAACCAGCCCTGCGAACTGCTCATCGCCATTCCACCAGTCCGGTGGCTGCGGCGCTGTCAACGTCACGACACAGTCTTCCGCTGCCTGCAATGTCAGGCGTTTTTTCTCCCGGCTGATAGCGCTTGCCAATGCGTACCTGAGAAGGTCGAACTTTTTCGATGATTTGCTGCTCATGCCATTTCTCCTTGAGTTGACGCTCGCCGCTCGAGCCCGGCGAGTCCTGATTCCCTGCTTGTGGATCTATCTACTGCCACGCCCCCACGCTCGAAACAGGCGCGCGAGAAAACTACAGCTCCTACGACAAAATTCGCATCCGCTCCCAGCAGACGTAACGCGTGGTGGCAGTGGCGCAACGGGCCCGCAGATCTCACCGCCCGGCAATTGCCGATTGATCTTCACCAGTCCCTCGTAGGAACCGCCCGACTGGCCGCTCACTTTCGTCAGGCGATAACTCGCCACGGCGGACCCCTCGATGATGGGTTCGATGTACGGGATGAAAGGCTCCACGAGGATGTCCAGATAACCGTCTATGACGTTCTGCGCACTGATCTCGCGGAAAAAAGTTCCCTCGGTTCCGGCAATGGGGTCATTGCCATTTAACGTGCGATAGCCCTGCCAGTGCAGCGTGATCTCGTCCTGGTACTCAAACAGATTACGCACGAATTCGATCCGTACCCGGATGCCGTTCCAGGGCTCGTGCGCGCAATGGATGTAACCGTAGAGCGTGGCATCCGGGAACCGAGGCTCAGGCAGATCGCCCCCCGGCAAAGGCTTGAGCGTTACCGTTGCGGCGGTCTCGCGGGAAAAAGTCTGGGTTTCGTTACCGGCACGGTCGCGCACCTTGTAGGTCGCGTAGAAATTTCCGTCCCGGTCAGGTGCACGGATGACGCTGCCAGGGAGCACGATACGAATGTCGCCGGCACCTATTTCAGCCTGCGTCACTGTCTTGCTGGCCACAACATCAGAGGTGGGCGGGTTGTCCTGCGACCAGTAGAGATCGACGGTGTCACCGGCTTCAGCATCCAGGTACACAGGACTGGGCAGCCTCAGTTCGACCTCATCGTTGTGATTGGCCAGATACGCTTCATCGATGACGCCACCGGGCAGATCGGCAGGCAGCAACAGCGCAAGCAACTGCTGATCGTAACTGGGAGGACGGGTGTCGATCGTGACGGTGCGGCGCTCGGAAGACACGCTGGCATTATTACTACCGGTAACCACATACCAGACCTCATACACACCGTCAGGCTGCAGGAGATTCTTGTCCACCGCCATGGCGAACGGAAACAGCGCCGTATCCACCGGCCCATCGAATCGCTGGGTCGCCACAGGATCGCCGGAGGCAGCACCGCTCCAGAACAGCGTCACGGTGTCCCACTCATCCGGCCCCGCAAGGCTAGGCCAGATCGGGATCAGAACAACAAGGTCATCGAGTTGCGTTCCAGTGAGCACCAGGCCCTGCGGATCATTGGGATCGATGATCGCCGGAACCTGCGGCACCATCAGACTGAAATGTGCGGTGTCACCGTTTCGCCACGAGGACGTAGCTGTCCGATCCTTGGTCATGTGGTTCCCATCCCTGTCCGTGGAAACGCTGTCGGCCGGCACAGCGGCTTTGACAGCGCAACAGGTCTTCATTGAGAACCATTACAGCGGGCTTGGCTACTGTCAGAAATGACAGTTCCGGTCACCGCCGGTCGGATCCGGCGGCATGTCAATCAACCCTGCGTCCAGTGGGTGATGGTGATCACACCCGCGCCTCGTCGATCACCAGCACCACCTTGCCCGAGACCTGATTGGTGGCCAGCTCGGCGTAGGCTTCTTCGGCCTCGCTGATCGGGAAACTGCGAGCCAGTTGCGGCTTGAGGCGGCCCTCGGTGAACAGCGGCCAGACGTGCTGGCCCAGATCGGCGAGCAGGTCGGCCTTGAACTGATCGTCGCGGCTGCGCAGGGTCGAGCCGAGAATCTGGATGCGTTTGCCCAGCACTTGGGCGAAATCCAGCTCTGCCTTGCGGCCCCCCATCAGACCGATCAGCACCAGACGCCCGTCGGTGCCCAGCACCTTGAGATTCAGCGCGGCATAGTTGGCGCCGACCGGGTCGAGGACGACGTTGAACGGCGCGAAGTCGCTCAGGCCATCCAGGCTCTCGGTACGAACCACGCCCCCCTGCGCGCCGAGGTCTTCGCAATATTTCAGACGGTCCGCCGAACCGACACTCACCCAGCAAGGGTTGCCGAACGCCTTGCACAGCTGAATGGCAGCTGAACCAACTCCACTTGCTCCGGCATGCAACAACACTTTTTCGCCGGGCTTCAGACCCGCCAGCTGGAACAGGTTCAGCCAGGCCGTCGCATAGACTTCCGGAATGCCCGCCGCTTCATGCAGCGACACGCCCTCTGGTACCGGTAAAACATGCCGTGCGTCGACGACCACTTCTTCGGCCATCGCCCCGCCCGCAACCAGCGCACAGACGCGGTCTCCGACCGACCAGGAGGTACCGGAACCCACTTCGGCAATGACGCCGGAGCACTCCATGCCAAGGATTTCCGTGACGCCGGGCGGTGGCGGATACAGCCCCGCACGTTGCAACAAATCGGCTCGGTTGAGCCCCGCCGCCGCGACCCTGATGCGAACTTGCCCTACATCGAGCGTCGGTGATGGCTGTTCAACCCATTCCACATGACCTTCAACGCCTTGCAATGCTTTCACGGTGCCTCCATAGTGAGTCTGGACTGAGTCCGATGTGCCTCCTGGCACTCGGGCTTTCTTGCATTATGCGACCGGGTTCCCCTCTGTCCGGGGCGGAACCGGCGACCTCAAAGACGGCCTACTATGCGTTATCAATTGTCCCCGCGTCGAATCAGCATGAAGCAATTTTTGCCCAGCACTACCCTTGCATTACTCCTCGGTCTGACCGCACTGCCCATGTCGGCCAGCACTTTCGCAGCCAACAGCTGGGATAATCTTCAACCTGATCGCGATGAAGTCATCGCCAGCCTGAATGTCGTGGAGCTGCTCAAGCGCCACCACTACAGCAAGCCGCCGCTGGACGACAAGCGTTCCGAAATCATCTATCAGAGCTATCTCAAACTCCTCGATCCTGCGCGCAGTTACTTTCTGGCCAGCGACATCGCCGAGTTCGACAAATGGCGCTTCCAGTTCGACGACTTTCTCAAGAGCGGCGATCTGAATCCGGGATTCACTATCTACAAGCGCTACCTGGACCGAATCAAATCGCGTCTGGACTTCGCGCTGGCCCAGCTGGACAAAGGCGTCGACAAGATCGATCTGAACACCAAGGAAACCTTGCTGGTGGATCGCAAGGACGCGCCTTGGCCCAAGAACGAAGCCGAACTCGATGACCTGTGGCGCAAGCGCGTCAAGGACGAGGTGTTGCGCCTGAAGATTGCCGGTAAAGACCCGGCCAAGATTCAGGAAACTCTGACCAAGCGCTACAAGAACCAGCTCGCGCGTCTGGGTCAGACACGCAGCGAGGACATCTTCCAGGCGTACCTCAACACCTTCGCGATGTCCTACGATCCGCACACCAACTACCTGTCACCTGACAGTGCGGAAAACTTCGACATCAACATGAGTCTGTCGCTGGAAGGCATCGGCGCGGTCCTGCAAAGCGACAACGACAACGTCAAGATCGTGCGCCTGGTGCCGGCCGGCCCTGCCGCCAAGACCAAGCAAGTGGCGACCGCCGACAAGATCATCGGCGTGGCCCAGGGCGACAAAGAAATGGTCGACGTGATCGGCTGGCGCCTGGACGAAGTGGTCAAGCTGATCCGTGGTCCGAAGGGCTCGGTGGTGCGCCTGGAAATCATCCCGGCCAGCAACGCGCCGAACGATCAGACCACCAAGATCGTGTCGATCACCCGCGAGGCGGTGAAGCTTGAAGAACAGGCCGCCAAGAAGTCCGTGCTGCACCTGAACCAGGACGGCAAGGACTACAAACTGGGCGTGATCGAGATCCCCGCGTTCTACCTCGACTTCAAGGCCTATCGTGCCGGCGATCCTGAGTACAAGAGCACCACGCGCGATGTGAAGAAGCTGCTGACTGAATTGCAGTCCGAGAAAGTCGACGGCGTGGTCATCGACCTGCGCAATAACGGTGGCGGCTCGTTGCAGGAGGCGACCGAACTGACCAGCCTGTTCATCGACAAAGGCCCGACCGTGCTGGTACGCAACGCCGACGGCAAGGTCGACGTGCTGGAAGACGAAAACAGCGGCGCGTTCTACAAAGGGCCGATGGCGCTGTTGGTCAATCGCCTGTCCGCCTCGGCTTCGGAGATTTTCGCCGGCGCCATGCAGGACTATCACCGCGCATTGATCATCGGTGGCCAGACCTTCGGCAAAGGCACCGTGCAGACCATTCAGCCGCTGAACCACGGCGAGCTGAAACTGACGCTTGCCAAGTTCTACCGGGTCTCGGGTCAGAGCACCCAGCACCAGGGCGTGCTGCCTGACATCGCTTACCCGTCGATCATCGACACCAAGGAAATCGGCGAAAGCGCGCTGCCTGAGGCAATGACCTACGACACCATCAAGCCTGCGATCAAGCCGGCGGTGGACCCGTTCAAGCCGTTCCTGGCACAGCTGCAGTCGCGCCACGACGTGCGTTCGGCCAAAGACGCCGAATTCGTGTTCGTCGAGCAGAAGCTGGCGCTGGCCAAGCAGCTGATGAGCGAGAAGACCGTCAGCCTGAACGAGGCCGAGCGTCGCAGCGAGCACGCCGATGTCGAGAACAAGCAGCTGGTGATGGAAAACACCCGTCGCAAGGCCAAGGGCGAAGACCCGCTCAAGGAATTGAAGAAGGAAGACGAAGACGCGCTGCCGGTGGACGACGACAAGACCAAACCGGAAGACGACGCGTACCTCTCCGAAACCGGACGGATCCTCATCGACTACCTGGGCTTGAGCGGTTCCGTGGCAAAGAAGTGAATCGTCAGGGCTGACGCGCTCTTCGCGGGAGCGCGCTTGCCCGCGATGGCGGTGTGTCAGCCGATGCACGTGTGCCAGGCAGACAGCGATCGCGAGCAAGCTCACTCCTACGGGTCTGCGCAGCGCTGACTGGACATGAAAGACGATGAATGATGGCAAATCGTCATCAAATGGTCATGAATCTGTCGTGAAATAGCGGGGCTTGGCGCCACAGTGCCAAGCCCCTTTTTCTTGCCCCGAGATTGCCATGACCGTGACTGAACAGCTGAGCGCACTGAGTTCAATTCTGACTCACAGCGACTTGCACAGCCTGTTCCAACCGATTGTGTCGCTATCGGATCGCCGTATCCTGGGCTACGAAGCCCTGACCCGCGGCCCATCCAACAGCGCGCTGCACTCCCCTGTCAGCCTGTTCGCCGTGGCGCGACAGGCCGGCCGCCTGAGCGAACTGGAACTGGCTTGTCGTGAATCGGCATGTCGGCGCTTCAGCCAGCAGAAACTCGAGGGAAAGCTGTTCCTGAACATCTCGCCCGAGTCGCTGCTTGAAGCCTCGCACCCGCCAGGCCGGACACTGCAGCTGCTGCAGCGCTACGGCATTCCGCCGAATCAGGTGGTGATCGAACTCACCGAACAGACGCCCACGGATGATTTCGGCCTGCTGTACAACGCGCTTCATCACTATCGCGACATGGGCTTTTCCATCGCGCTGGACGATCTGGGCGCTGGCTATTCCAGCCTTCGTCTGTGGTCGGAGCTGCGACCGGATTACGTGAAGATCGACCGGCACTTCATCGATGGCATTCATCAGGACGCGGTGAAGCGTGAGTTCGTCGGCTCCATGCTCCAAATCGCGAAGGCCTCAAGGGCGCTGGTGATCGCTGAAGGCATCGAGCTGCAGGAGGAGCTGTCGGTGTTGATCGACATGGGCGTCGAGCTGGTTCAGGGGTATCTGTTGTGTCGCCCGCAGGAGACGCCGCCCCGCGACGCGCGCGCCCTGCTGCCAAAGATCGATCCCGCGGCGGCAACGCTCACTGAAGAGGGCAGCGACCTCACTGCGCTGCTCAACGAACTGCCCGCAGTGATCCAGACCACCCCGACCGCGACGGTGCTGGAAGCTTTCCGCAAACAGGCCAATCTGAACTCGCTGGCCGTGCTGGACGAACAGCAACAGCCGATCGGCATCGTGCATCGTCATTCGCTATCGGACGTGCTGTTGCAGCCATTCGCCACCGAGCTGTATGCGCGCAAGCCCATCAGCCGGCTGATGAGCGATGACTTCCTCGCCGTGGAGCTGAGTCAGTCGCTGCAGCAGGTCAGTCGGCTGATCACCAGCCGCGCCCGACAGCGGATCGAAGAAGACTTCATCATCATGCACAACGGCGTCTATCTGGGATTGGGTCGGGTGATCGATGTGCTCAAGCTGATCACCGAACTCAAGATTCAGCAGGCGCGCTACGCCAATCCGCTGACCCTGCTGCCCGGCAACGTCCCGATCCAGCAGTGCCTGACCCGCCTGCTGCAACAAGGCCGCGAGTCGATGATCTGCTACGTGGATATCGACAGCTTCAAACCCTTCAACGACCTCTACGGTTACGGGCGCGGGGACGAAGTTTTGCTGTGCCTGGCGCAGTGCCTGAACGACCGTATCGACCCGAGCCGGGACTTTGTCGGGCACATTGGCGGCGATGATTTCCTGATGGTGCTGAGCTCGGAAGACTGGCGCAAACGGCTGAACCTGTTGCTCGAGGATTTCCAGAACCAGTGTCGGCGCTTCTATCGCGCCGAGCATCTGGAAGCGGGCTGTTTCATCGCCCTCAACCGTCAGGGCCAGCGCCAGGAATTTGCGCTGCTGTCGCTGTCGATCGGGGTCGTGCACCTGCACGCGCAGGTCTGCAGCACCCTCGACGCCAGCCAACTGGCGGAACTGGCTTCACAGGCCAAACACCACGCCAAGGACGTCATCGGCGCCAGCATCCACGTCATCGACACCCTTGAGGCCGACGTCATGGCAGCGTTGAATCAGGCGATTTCCGCCAGCTGATCGCAATCGCCCGAATGAGCGCCTGGTCACGATAAAGGCGAAATACGCGCCGACAGTATGGGAGAACCCGCAACACCCGACGCCTTCCCGGCTGAAGCCGGTCCTACGAAAAATTCGCGGCGTTTGTAGGACCGGCTTCAGCCGGGAAGAGGCTGGTTAATGCTGCGCAGATGCAGTGTCTGGAAATCAGCGTGCGTGAGCCCAGCTCACTTTCCACCCGAATTACGTTTGGCGCGCTTTTTACGGCTCGGGTTTTGCCGGTTCCGGATAGCCGAATTCGAAAACGCGCACGACTTCAGCAGCGTGCCAAGAGGCGGCTGCGACGCCGTCGGAGGGGCCTGAAAAGCGGCCCAGGCGTTCGGCGCATTCGAAGAAGCCGGTGCGTGGCAGGCGGCTGGCGCCCTGGCTGATCACCAGCGAGCTGCGCAGCGGTTGTTCGGCGCGGGCGTCCAGCGCCGCCAGATGCTCGAGCGCGGCCGTCAGCGTCTGCATCGCCGGGCTAGGCAATTGCAGCCGCTCCAACAGTGCCCGGTAGGTCACCAGATGCCGTTGCCGACGCGCCAGGTCGAGCTCGGCGATCAGCCCCTCCCAGTGCTGACGGCTGATGCGCACGCTCATGATTCACCCCGCCAACCCGACACCCCCAGCTCCCACGCCAGGCTTCGTCGGATCGCGGCGTCAGGCTCGCGGCTGCCGTTTTCAATCAACTCCAGGTAGGACGGGCTGATGCCCACTGCCCGGGCCAGTCGAGCCAGTTCCAGACCTTTGGCCTGGCGCAGCACACCCACCTGATCGAACGAAGGAAGGTCATCGGAAGCGGCCGGACCGCCAGGCTGAGCAGCCGACGGCGCCTGCAGTGCGTCGGATATCCCGGCGGCCTTCAACAGCGCCTGATACTGCGCCCACGGCAACACCGCGTACTCTGGCTCTCCCTCGCGAGAAATAACCTGAAGATCCATACCACCCCCCCTGTAGGACAAAAAGATGCTTCGCGTAGTCTTTTTCTTCGTATGAGGGGCATCTTAACAGCGCAAAGCCCCCGCTTGCGTACGCTCAGTCGACACAGTTTTCTCAGGAGCGACGTTTTTCAGGGGAATGACGGCCATCTGCCGCAATCAGGCGGGATTTCCAGCGAGGACGGCGACACCGATGGCATCGCCCTCTGCTGGCGACTTCGAACAGTTTCAGTCCTTCTTTTCCTGCTCAAGCATCTTTGGCGTGGCAGGCAAGCGCTCCACCACCGCCAGTTTTTCCGGGGTCTGCCGGTCGCGCCAGGCACGAAACGCGCTGAGCTCCGCTTCCAGGTTTTTCATCACCCAGGCAAGCACGGCGATGTCGTCAAGCATGCCAAGTCCCGGTATCCAGTCCGGAATGGCATCCAGCGGGCTGAGGAAATACATGAGCCCAGCGACCACCGACAGAATCGCCTTGCCGCTGATTGCCCGGTATTCGCCGCGCCAGTACGCCAGGCACAGTGCCTGGAGCAGCTTCAGATCCTCCTTGAGCTTGCCTAACCGATTCCCTTCGCTGGCCGCCTTGCCGGCGACCGCGAACAGCAATGCCGGCAACCGGCCTGCCGCCATGAGCCTTTTGGCCATTGGCAGGTAACGAATCAGATTCCAGGGTGCTTTCATGTTCACTCCAGCGATATCGATAAAAATCGACCAATCGGTCAACCGCTTCTGATGAAACGCCCTGCTTGTCGGGCACTCGCTGATAGGCACACAAGGTTATCCACACAAATTGTGGATAACCTTGTGAACAGAGCCCGATTTCGGCGCTGAACCCCCCGTTTTATAGGGCTCTGGCTTAAATCGCGCGTTTTTTACTCACACACATAAACGCAAATAATCGTTGACTCAGGCGCTTCAGGGGGCTAGCCGCAGGCATGATCAAGCGTGTTCGAAGCCCCGACAAATCCCCGCTTTCGCCTGTTCGCTGACGGTATTGGGACTGCCTTCACCCGGTCAGGTTCGATCTTTTTCGGCAAAAACAAAAATGCCCCGTCTGGACGGGGCATTTGTTCAAGCGGCAATCGAGGTGTCGATTACTTCTTGGCTGCAGGCTTGGCAGGTTCGTCTGCCGGTGCAGTCTCTTCTTCGTCCGCGCCTGCGGCAGGGTCATTGGCGCCTGCAGCAGCAGGGTCCTTGATGCCCAGCAGTTCGAGGTCAAATACCAGCACCGAGTTGGCTGGAATCATCGGGCTTGGGCTCTGCGCGCCGTAAGCCAGTTCGCTCGGGATGTAGAGCTTGATCTTCTCGCCGACGTGCATCAGCTGCAGACCTTCAACCCAACCTGGAATCACGCCGCTGACCGGCAGATCGATCGGGCTGCCGCGCTCGACCGAACTGTCGAAGACCTTGCCGTCAGTCAGCTTGCCTTCGTAGTGAACGGTCACGACATCAGTCGGCTTGGGCACAGGGCCGTCGGCTTTCTTGATGATTTCGTACTGCAGGCCGGAAGCGGTGGTGGTGACTTCCTTGCGCTTGCCGTTTTCTTCGAGGAACTTCTTGCCGGCTGCGGCCGACTCTTCGCTCATCTTCGCCATGCGCTCTTCAGCGCGCTTCTGCAGTTCGCCGAAGGCCGCTACCAGCTCTTCGTCTTTGAGTTTCTGCTCTTTCTTGCCGACGGCGTCTTCGATACCCAGCGCTACGGCTTTGGAATCCAGATCGTCCATACCTTCCTGAGCCAGGCTTTTGCCCATGTTCAGGCCGATGCCATAAGAGGCTTTTTGTGCCGGGGTTTTCAGCTCAACGGTGCTGGCTTGCTTGTCGCAGCCCGCGAGTACCAGACCGACCAGGGCAATCGCCGCTGCCAACCGATGCTGTTTCATCCTGTTTCCTTGTTCATGCGCCAATAGGGCAAACGAGTAAAGCCGCGAGCTTATCAGGCCGCCGCGATCAATGGCTACCGGCATGAGAGGGGGAAAAGGCAGATAAGTTCAGGTAACCAAAGGTTTTCTTGTCCCATCGAGAAAGCTGTTCAGTTTTGGTTCAGGCGCCGCACGCGAAAGCCGATTGCGCGGGTGACGAATCGGCGGCTGAGCGAAACGCAGGAGATGCCGTTGGCGTTCACTAATTCGCAATAAAGCACTTTTCGACGGGGCATTTATGCCCGCTTCATTCATGGACAAGACAGTACATTAGGGCTGCATGGTCCCGCAGAGCGACCGACAACAAAACCTCCAGCTCGCTTGATAAATCTGCCCACCATCCGGAGTCTTTTCATGAGCAAACCCTGCAACGCTTTGAAGCTGGCGAGTCTGGCGCTTTTGATCGGTGGCACCCAACAGGCCTTCGCCGAGGACATCACGTTCGTGTCTCAGGGAGGGGCTTATCAGGAAGCGCAGAGCAAGGCGATCCTGGAACCGGCGGCGAAAAAACTGGGGCTGACGCTCAAACAGGACAGCTCGCCCAAGGCCTATCCGATCATCAAGACCCAGCTGGAAAGCGGCAAGGTCACCTGGGATGTGGTGGACCTGCCCACCGGCGACTGCGTGCGTGGTCAGCAGGAAGGCCTGTTCGAGAAGCTCGATCCGGCGCTGGTGCCCAATGCCGCGCAATTGCCCGCCGAACTGAAAGATGACTACAGCGTCGGCTACATCAGTTACTCCACCGTGCTGGCTTACCGCACCGACGCGTTCAAAGGCGATCACGTGCCGAAGACCAGGGCGGATTTCTGGGACACCAAGAAGTACCCCGGCCAGCGCTCGCTGCGTAATCTGCCGCGCCCGACGCTGGAAATCGCGCTGCTCGCCGACGGTGTGCCGGCAGACAAGCTGTACCCGCTGGACGTCGACCGCGCCTTCAAGAAGCTTGAGCAGATCAAACCGGATATCGCCACTTGGTGGACCTCCGGCGGTCAGTCGGCGCAGCTGATCAGCGACGGCGAAGTCGACATGATTCAGGCGTGGAACGGCCGCATCAGCGCGGTGCAGGCGGCAGGCGCGCCGGTCGCTTTCGATTACAACCAGGGCGTGCTGGAAACCAATTCGCTGTGCGTGCTCAAGGGCACCCCGCACAAGGCCGCCGCCATGAAGTTCGTCAACGAAGCCATCGATGCGAAGTTGCAGGCCGCGCTGCCGATGATCATCGATTACGGCCCGCTCAATCCAGAGGCGTTCAAGACCGGCGTGATTCCTGCCGAACGTGAAGCCCGTCTGCCATCTTCGCCGCAGAATATTTCGCGTCAGGCCCTGCTGTCCGCGCAATGGTGGGCCTCGGATGCGGGCGTCAAAGCCGAAGAGCGCTGGCTGTCCTTCGTTCAGAAAAAGTAATGGGAGGCTCCAATGTCCAACGCTTATCTCGCCAAATCCCTGCCCGACTCCAGCGATCAGTATCCGCCACCGATGACCAATGAACAGGCATTGGTGCGCGAGGAGCGCAAGGAGCATGCCTCGATGCTGTTGCTGCTCGCCCCGGCGCTGGTGATGGTGGTGGTGCTGCTGATCATGCCGCTGTGCTGGCTGGCGTTTCAGTCCGTGCAGACCGAAGACGGCTTTTCATTGGCCAACTACCTGCGCATCTTTCAGGAGTCCATTTATTGGGACACCTTCGCGCTGACGTTCAAGATCAGTTTTCTGGTGACGATTCTATCGATCGTCATGGGCTTTCCCATCGCTTACGCGGCGTCGCGGCTGCACGGGTTCTGGGCCAATCTGGTACTGATCTGCGTGATCCTGCCGTTCTGGACCAGCGTGCTGGTGCGTTCTTACGCCTGGCTGGTGCTGCTGCAACGTCGTGGTCTGGTCAATCAGACGCTGATGGACCTGGGCATCATCGACCAGCCGCTGAACCTGATGCACAACACCACCGGCACCGTGATCGGCACGTTGCATGTGATGCTGCCGTTCATGGTACTGCCGCTGTATTCGGTGATGAAAAAGATCCCGCAGGATCTGATGCAGGCCTCGGAAAGCCTGGGCGCCAAGCCGTTTTATACCTTCCGCCGCGTGTTCCTGCCGATGGCTGCGCCGGGCATCATGGCCGGTTCCATTCTGGTGTTCGTGATCTGCCTGGGCTTTTTCATCACCCCTGAATTGCTGGGTGGCGGGCGCACGATCCTGGTATCGATGCTGGTGCAACGCAACGTCGAGCTCTATCACGCCTGGGGCGCGGCCAGTGCGGTCGGTCTGGTGCTGTTGTTCGTGGTGTTCCTGATTTTCTGGGGCATCAATCGCTTTATCCCCATCGAACGCATTCTGGGAGCACGCTGATGAACCTGCTTGCCAACCTGCGCCACCTGCGTCTGTCCCGCGTGCTGTTCACGCTGCTGGTGGCGGCGATTCTGCTGTACCTGATCATCCCGGTGCTGATCGTGGTGCCGATGTCGTTCTCCGAAGCGCGCTTTCTGCAGTTCCCGCCCAAGCAGTGGTCGTTTCACTGGTACGAGGCGTTCTTCAACAGCGTGGAGTGGATGTCGGCGGCCAAGGTCAGCCTGATCACTGCGTTCTTCACCATGGTGATCAGCCTGCCGATCGGCATGGCCGCCGCCTACGCGATCAATAATTCGAGCCTGAAGGTGGTGCGCACGCTGCAGATCGTTCTGCTGTTGCCGATGATGGTGCCGATCATCCTGATCGCCGCCGGGGTGTTTTTCGTCTATGCACGGGTCGGCCTGATCAGCACGATGACCGGTCTTGTGCTGGCGCACATCATGCTGGCGCTGCCGTACGTGATCATCGCGTTACTGGCCGGGCTGCGTAATTTCGACATGTCTCAGGAGATGGTCGCGCGCAGTCTCGGGATGAACCGCTTTCGCGCGTTCATGGCCGTGACGCTCCCGCAGATCAAGCCCAGTGTGGTGTCGGCCACCCTGTTCGCTTTCATCACATCGCTGGATGAAACGGTAGTCGCGCTGTTCATTTCCGGTGGCGATAACCAGACCCTGACCAAGCGCATGTTCACTGCCCTGCGCGACGAAATCGACCCGACGATCGCTGCCATCAGCTCCATCCTGATTCTGGCATCGCTGATCCTGGTGGTGATTGCAGGGCGCAACAAGCAGGGGTGATTGGCTGGCTTCACCTCTGATCGTTCCCACGCTCCGCGTGAGGATGCCGCCTGACGCTCCGCGTCAAGCCGGGGACGCGGAGCGTCCGGGGAAGCATCCCCACGCAGAGCGTGGGGACGATCAATCCTGATTCTGGCATCGCTGATCCTGGTGGTGACTGCAGGGCGCAATAAGCAGGGTTGATTGGCTGGCTTTACCTCTGATCGTTCCCACGCTCCGCGTGGGAATGCCGCCTGTGACGCTCCGCGTCACGCCGGGGACGCGGAGCGTCCGGGGAAGCGTCCCCACGCAGAGCGTGGGGACGATCAATCCTGATTCTGGCATCGCTGATCCTGGTGGTGATTGCAGGGCGCAACAAGCAGGGGTGATTGGCTGGCTTTACCTCTGATCGTTCCCACGCTCGGCGTGGGAATGCCGCCTGACGCTCCGCGTCAAGCCGGGGACGCGGAGCGTCCGGGGAAGCATCCCCACGCAGAGCGTGGGGACGATCAATCAGCTCCATCCTGATTCTGGCATCGCTGATCCTGGTGGTGATTGCAGGGCGCAACAAGCAGGGGTGATTGGCTGGCTTTACCTCTGATCGTTCCCACGCTCCGCGTGGGAATGCCGCCTGACGCTCCGCGTCAAGCCGGGGACGCGGAGCGTCCGGGGAAGCATCCCCACGCAGAGCGTGGGGACGATCAATCCTGATTCTGGCATCGCTGATCCTGGTGGTGATTGCAGGGCGCAACAAGCAGGGTTGATTGGCTGGCTTTACCTCTGATCGTTCCCACGCTCCGAGTGGGAATGCCGCCTGTGACGCTCCGCGTCACGCCGGGGACGCGGAGCGTCCGGGGAAGCGTCCCCAAGCAGAGCGTGGGGACGATCAAAAACACCCCAGCACAGCCTGCCGTCAATCCTCGCAATTCAGCATCAATCACCCGCCCAACCCTTGATCTCGGCATCGGCCGCTGGGCGCGGGTTTTTACAATGAGTCCATCCTTCGTACCCTCAAGGCCCTGATCATGTTGAAAAACCAGCTGCGTGACCCTTCCCTTCTCGTCGAACGTGCCTACGTCAATGGCGCGTGGATCGAAGCCGATGACGGCGCGACACTCGATGTGACCAACCCGGCGGACGGCAGCGTCATCGCACGCGTTCCCGCCTTGCAGGCACAGGAGACTCGCCGCGCCATCGAGGCCGCCGAGGCTCGCTTCGCCAGTTGGCGCGAGGTGCCCGCCGCGGAGCGTGCGCGTTACCTTGAGGTGTGGTTCAAGCTGATCATGGACAACCAGGAAGACCTGGCCCTGATCATGACCGCCGAACAGGGCAAGCCGCTGGCCGAATCCCGTGGCGAGATTGCCTATGGCGCCAGCTTCGTCAAATGGTTTGCCGAAGAAGCGCGGCGTATCTACGGCGACACGATTCCAGCGCCCACTGCCGATCGGCGCATTCTGGTGCTCAAACAGCCCATCGGCGTCGTGGCCGCCATCACGCCCTGGAATTTCCCGAACGCCATGATCACCCGCAAATGCGCCCCGGCATTGGCGGCGGGTTGCCCGGTGCTGGTCAAGCCGTCGGAAATGACGCCGCTGTCCGCGCTCGCCCTTGCCGTCCTGGCCGAGCGCGCAGGCATTCCGGCCGGTGTCTTCAACGTGCTCACCGGTCTGCCGGCCGGCGTGGGCGGTGAGATGACCGCCAATCCTGCGGTGCGCAAGTTGTCATTCACCGGATCGACTCGCGTGGGTCAATTGCTGATGAGCCAGTGTGCCGCCACCATCAAGCGCCTGAGCCTTGAGCTGGGCGGCAACGCGCCCTTCATTGTGTTCGACGATGCCGATCTGGACCTGGCCATTGCAGGCGTCATGCAGAGCAAATTCCGCAACGCCGGACAGACCTGCGTCTGTGCCAACCGCATCCTGGTGCAGGATGGCATCTATGACCGTTTCGCCGAGCGCCTCAGCGCTGCGGTGGCCGAGCTGAAAGTCGGTGACGGTCTGCAGAACGGCGTCACCATCGGCCCGCTGATCAACGCGGCGGCAGTGGATAAAGTCGCCCGCCACATCGACGACGCGCTGGAGAAAGGCGCGAGTATCGTCGTCGGCGGCGCGCCGCAAGGCGACGGCCTGTACGTCCAGCCGACCGTGCTGCGCGATGCCAGTGCCGACATGCTGCTGGCCAGCGAAGAAACCTTCGGCCCGGTCGCCCCACTCTTCCGCTTCAAGGATGAAGCCCAGGCGCTGGCGCTGGCCAACGCCACGCCTTACGGGCTGGGTGCCTATTACTTCACGCAGGACATGCGGCGCGCCTGGCGCGTGGGCGAGCGCCTGGAGTTCGGCATGGTGGGCCTGAACACCGGAATCATTTCCATGGAAGTCGCGCCGTTCGGTGGCATGAAGCAATCGGGCACGGGGCGCGAAGGCTCCAAATACGGGCTCGATGAATTTCTGGAAGTGAAGGCCTGGCACATCGGCGGGCTCAACTGAGCCCACCCTGCGTTTACTGCTTCGCCCCCGCCGCCGGACAGCAGATCGTGTTTTTCCGGCGGCCCAAAACGGCACGAACCGGGCCTGCGCCTGTGTTCAGATGACATGCAGATCTTTCGGGCCAACCCCTTCTGCAAAGAGGACGCTCCATGAATTTCACTGAAGGTTTTGAATCGGTCAGCGTCAACAAGGTGTGCAAGCACTACGGCAGCCTCAAAGCGCTGAACAACGTCGACCTCAAGGTCGAGGCCGGGGAGTTCATGTCCTTGCTCGGCCCTTCGGGGTCGGGCAAGACCACCTTGCTGAGCATCCTCGGCGGCTTCATCCGGGTCAGTTCCGGCAGCATTTTCTTCGGCGAGCGGGACGTCACGCTGATGCCGCCGCACAAGCGCGAAATCGGTGTGGTGTTTCAGAACTACGCGCTGTTTCCACACATGACGGTGGGTGAAAACGTTGCCTTTCCGCTGCGCGCACGCGGGGAAAGTGCGGCCAAGAGTCGCGACCGGGTAAAAAGCGCACTGGCGACGGTCGAGCTGTCCGGGTATGAGGATCGCAACATCGCGGCGCTGTCGGGCGGGCAACGGCAACGGGTCGCACTGGCGCGGGCAATCGTGTTCGAGCCCAAGCTGATCCTGATGGACGAGCCGCTCTCGGCGCTGGACAAACAGCTGCGCGAGATCATGCAGATCGAATTGCGCGCGCTGCACAAGCGGTTGGGGGCGACGATGATTTACGTCACTCACGATCAGCGCGAAGCCCTGACCATGAGCGACCGGATTGCGATCATGCGCGGCGGTCAGCTGGTGCAAGTCGATACGCCCCGTCGCCTGCACGATCATCCGGCCAACGATTTCGTCGCAAGCTTCATTGGCGAAAGCACGCTGGTGCCGCTGCAGCGTGGCGCGGACAACGGCCTGACCCTGGGCGCGACCACGCTGCGCACCACGCGGCCGGTGCCCGCTTCGGGTGATGTCTTCCTGGCCCTGCAATCGGAAAAGCTGCTGCTGGACAACACAAGCTCCGGGCCTGAGTGGAACCGTCTGAGAGGCCGGGTTTCCGACATCGTTTTTCAGGGCGAGAGCCTGAAAGTGTTCGTCGACCTCGAAGGCGGCCCGACCGTCAGCCTGCGCCAGCCGAGCCACCATGAGGGCAATCTGAGCCTGCCGCCCATCGGCTCGCCCATGCTGATGCGCCTGCATCCTGAAGACACTATCGTCGTACCTCGCGCCGGGGTTTGATCGACGAGTTGAACCTGCGGCTAGACCTGTGGAATGAGCCGACTGCCTTCAAGGCCCCTTCGATCAACGGCGTAACACCCGACGCCTTCCCGGCTGAAGCCGGTCCTACGAAATTGAGCAACGTCTGTAGGACTGGCTTTAGCCGGGAAGAGGCCGGTGCATGCCGTGGAGATGTAACGTCTGGAATTCGGTCTTCGCGGGCAAGCGCGGTCCTGCAGATTCTGTAATCGCAGCGCCGCAAATTCCTGTAGGAGTGAGCTTGCTCGCGATTGGATTTGCCTGATGACCACTTTTCATCTGACACACCCCATCGCGAGCGCGCTCACTCCTACAACAGTTTCAGGCAGCCTCAAAGGGTGTGAGCCTTACCACAAACACCCCGCAGCGAAATATTCCGAAACACCCCCTCAAAACAGTCGATCACAGCGCTGGCCAGCCCAAGTTCAGCGCTTGTGATTCCGGGCAGTCCTTATGCTGATGGCATCACCCGCCCTATTGGCAATCACGGAGATCGAGATGAATTCTGCACTGACTGAAAACCAGCGCTTGCTGGCCCTGCGCGAACAACACGTGCCGCGCGGTATCGCCACCGCTCACCCGGTGGTCGCTGCGCGCGCCGACGGTGCCGAGCTGTGGGATGTCGACGGCAAGCGTTATCTGGATTTCGTGGGCGGGATCGGCGTGCTCAATGTCGGCCACAACCATCCTGACGTGGTCGAAGCGGTGCGCCGTCAGGTCGGTGAAATTTCCCACGCCAGCTTTCAGGTCGTTGCGTACGAAAACTATATTCAGGTCGCGGCGCGGCTGAACGCAATGATCGGCGGTGACGCGCATTACAAAAGCGTGCTGTTCACCTCCGGCGCGGAAGCGGTCGAGAACGCCATCAAGATTGCCCGCGGCTACACCAACCGCACGGCCGTCATCTCCTTTCGCGGCGGCTTCCACGGTCGCACCCTGCTGGGCGTGACGCTGACCGGCATGAGCCAGCCCTACAAACAGAACTTCGGCCCCTTCCCCGCCGAGATCTACCATGCCACTTACCCCAACGCCTATCGCGGAGTGAGCAGTGACGATGCGCTGGCCGAACTCGATGAGCTGTTCGCCACTGACGTCGCGCCCGATCGCGTGGCTGCGATCATCATCGAACCGGTGCAGGGCGATGGCGGTTTCCTTGCAGCCCCCAAAGCCTTCCTGCAGGCCCTGCGTGAACGCTGCACCCAGCACGGCATCGTGCTGATTCTGGATGAAATACAGGCAGGCTTTGGTCGCACCGGCAAAATGTTCGGCTTCCAGCACGCCGACATTCAGCCGGACCTGGTGACCGTGGCCAAGAGCCTCGCCGGCGGGATGCCGCTGTCAGGCGTGGTCGGTCGCGCCGACATCATGGACGCGCCGACACCGGGCGGTCTCGGCGGCACATACGGCGGCAACGCAGTCGCTTGTGCTGCGGCGCTGGCGGTCCTTGATCTGTTCGAAAAGCAGGATCTGCTGAGCCAGGGTGAAACACTTGCCACGCAGTTGCGCGAAGGCTTGCAGGCACTGCAAAAGCGCTATCCACGCATCGGCGACGTGCGCGGTCTGGGCTTCATGCTGGCGATCGAAATGGTGGCCGACGACGCTCGCCAGAGCCCGGATGCAGCCCTTGCGCAGAAGGTCATCGATGAGGCGCGCAATGCCGGTCTGCTGGTGATCAAGTGCGGCGTGCATCGCAACGTGGTGCGCTTCCTGGCGCCGCTGATGGCCACGCCGGCGCAAGTGGCAGAGGCCTTGCAGATGCTCGACAAGGCATTGGCTGCGGCCTGCTGAATACACGGCAACACCCACGGCCCGACCTGCATTGGCAGGCTCGGGCTCAGGCTGCATCACAGGGAACCGTCAGCGCTGTTCAGGAGCAAAACATGAGAGTCACCCAGTACAAAGCGCTCGGGCTGTCCATCGCCACTGTGGTTGACCGCGAACGGGGCATCCTTGAAGGGCTGCGACCGCTGGCAGTGCAAAGCGAGGCGCTCACCAGTGACGCGCAATTGCTCAGCGCTTACCGACATGTGGCGCAGGAGCTGGCTGCAGCGCCGGTTCAGGTCAGTGCCACGGCATTCCATGGCCAGCTTTACCAACGTGTGGCGCAACAATTGCAAATCATTCCCGGCTGGGACGAAAGTGTTGCGTTTAGTAGCTCTTCGGCGCAGTGGCCGATTTTCGAAGACGCTCCGGGTGCGCTTCAGTACCTGAGCAAGTTTTACCGACTGATACTGATCGCCCCACCCCAGGGGATCGATGCGACGGCGCTGAGCAGGCGTCTGCCCATCGAGTTCGACGCGATCATCGAGCCGGGCGCAGACGATTGGCATGCCAGCCTCGCCAACGCCTTGCATCGTCTGGGTCTGGAACGATCAGAGCTGTTACCGGTGCGCAGTACCGAGAGTGACGACCCGTGGACCGACCGGGTGGACTTTCCGGTCTGCACACTCCGCCGCGGCCATGACCGGCCGTGGAACCATTCGCCTCAGGCAATGGACGGCAAGCGCTGTGAATACGCCAGTCTTGCCGACTTGGCCCATGCCCATCAAAAGGCATTGCACGCCTGAGACCGACAGCCCGGATATGACATTGCGAGGACTGATCAATGGACGCTGCAACGAAGCTGGACCGTATCGACATCAACATCCTGGTTCAACTGCAGAAAGACGGGCGCATGACCAACGTCAGCCTCGCCGAAGCCGTGGGTCTGTCACCCAGCCCTTGCCTGCAGCGGGTCAAGCGACTTGAAGCTGCGGGCTATATCAGCGGGTACGAGGCACACGTGAACCTGGCCAAGTTCGCCAACTCCGTAACGGTCTTCACCGAAGTGACATTGTCGGATCACAAACGCGCCGACTTCGTGAAATTCGAATCGAGCATCCGCAACATCGACGAAGTGCTCGAATGCCATCTGATCAGCGGCGGCTATGACTATCTGGTGCGCTTCCTGTGCAGCAGCATCGCGCATTATCAGGAACTGATGGAATCGATCCTGGACAAGAATATCGGCATCGAGAAGTACTTCAGCTACATCGTGATCAAGTCACCAGTGGTCAAGAGCACGGTGCCGTTGAGGAGCCTTGTGCGGGCGGTTTGAGGTTTTGGATTTAGCAGAAAAGGGCCTGGATTGGCCCTTCTTCTTTGGGTCTGCCTGACGCTGTAGCGAGAGCACATTCATTCGCGAAGCATGATCAAGGCCTTGACCCTCTACGGTTGTACCCACCCGACGCGAAACGAATCGCTCCCACCATCAGCCCCATGGGTGATGAAGGTCCATGCCTGATCGGCCGCCCTTCACGCCAGAATGCAAAACACCTTGCGCACGGTCTCCTCGCTGACCCACGCATTGGTCGCACCTTTAGGGACCACAACGGTTTCCCCGGCACGCACGCAATGACGATCACCGCCTTGCGCGGTCAGCGTCACCGCCCCGTCGAGAATAAACATCAGCTCGCTGTAGCTCGGCTCAACCTGCTTGCGGGCATAGCCCTCGCACTGCCACAGACCAATGCGCAGATTGGCCACGCTGAACAACGTTTCGCTCCAGGCCCTGGGGGCCGGCGTCAACAGCACGCTGGCCGCGGGCGGAGCACTCGGTGCAAGCGTTCGTCCCAGATCGATTTTGATCGGCATGGCGGGCATGTCGGAACACGCCTGCAGTCCCGGAAAGGCCATGAACAGACGCCGCAACTGCCCGCGATGATGCCAGCGCACCCGCACGCCGCGAGGCACGACGAAGCAGTCACCGGCGCTCAGTTGCAGGTCGAATCCATCACCTTGCAACCTCAGTTCGCCCGCCTCGACGATCCCCAGTTCAACCCAGGGAAAATCCTCGATCAGCAGGTTGGCACCGACACTGACGCTGCTGCCGGTGACGAATCCCTGCTGCGCCTCATGGAAATGGATCACCCGCCCTGCCGCCAGCGGATCGTCTTGCAGGGCGAACGCGGCGCAAGGCAGGTCGCGGTCGGTGTGGGGCTGTGAATAGTGCAGAATCGGGGGCATGTGCTGAGTGCTCGCTCATCGTCCGATGACATCAAGAAACTGCTGCCAGCCTGCCGCCAGGCGAACGCCCGGGGCCCGGAAGGCATGCAGCGGAATGGGTTTGAACGTGTCGCCCGCCAGCAGGCCGAGCTCGACGTTTTCGCCGGCGGTCATCGCCGACAGTTGCTTGCCCATCCACGTGGACATCGCCACCCCGCCACCGTTGTAGCCGATGGCGTAGTAGCTGCGCTCGTCGAGTTTTCCGGCATGCGGAAGGTAGTCCAGGGTCATCGCCACCAGACCCGACCAGCGATACGCGACCTTGTAATCGCGCAAAATCGGGAACACCACCGCCATGCTGCGCTGCAGGTCGTCGAACGCGCTTTGTGAGTCGTTCTTACCGAACGCGCCGCGCCCGCCGAAGATCAGCCGGTCACCTACCACGCGGAACCAGCGCAGCATGCGTTTGGTGTCGCCACAGACCTGCCCGCCGGGCATCAGCGTCGCAAGCACGTGTGCAGGCAGCGGCTCGGTGGCGATGATCGCGCTGCGAAACGGAATCAGCCGACGATGCAGCCTGTCGGTGACGCGGGTCTGATCCGAATAACCGTTGGTGGCATAGATCACCTGACGCGCGCTGACGCGGCCTTGCGGCGTCTGCACGATCACCCGATCGCCTTCACGAGTCACCCGCTGAGCCGCGCTGTTGATGAAAATCTTCACCCCGCGGTCCGTCAGGTGCCGGGCGATGCCACGGGCGTAATTCAGAGGATGGATACCGCCGGCCTTGGGGGTCAGCAGACCGCCGGCAAAAATCGTCGAGCCGGTCATTTCCCGTACCTGATCGGCCGGGATCATCACCGATGAAGCGCCGCCGGTTTCCCGCTTGATCCAGTTGGCGGTACTTTCAAGGCCCGCCAGTGCATGCACGTTGTGCGCAGCGGCGATGTGCCCGCCCATGTGCAGGCTGGCATCGGTCAGCCCCAGGGTTTCAACGGTTTCCACCAGGCTGTCCACGGCGGCGTAACCGGTGCGGTACATGTGCAAGGCGGTGTCGCGATCGTAACGCGCCATCAGGGCCGAAAAGCCTACGCGGAATTTTGGCGAAACCACCCCGCCGTTACGCCCGCTGGCGCCCCAGGCGAGCGTGTTGGCGTCGACGATCAGCGGCTCGCGGCCACTGTCGGCGATGTGTCGGGCCGCCGAGAGACCGGTGTAACCGGCGCCGATGATCACCACGTCACACTGCCGTTCACCTTCGAGCGATTGCAATGCCGGTGCGGGTTGGGCGGTGGCCGCCCATAAGCTCTGAACAGTCATGCCAGCCTCTGGGCTCAGGAAGAATGGCGCTCGCGATCGGGCGCGAGCGCCGACAGGGTTCAACCCAGTTCTTTTTCCACAGCGTCGGCCAGTTGCGCCAGCGAGGTGAAATGGTAGTGCGGCTCGGTACGCTCGGATTCCAGCGTGCCGCCGGTGCCTTTCTGGGCGAAGCGCCGCTCGATCCAGCAGGTCTGGTAACCCAGGCGCATGGCCACGCCGATGTCGTGATACTGGCTTTGAGCGACGTGGAGGATTTCTTCGAAGACAATGCCCTGCGTCGAGGCCAGCACGCCGCGTGTGTAGGCGAAGAACTGCGGATCGGGTTTTTCGAAACGGACATCGTCGACAGTGACGCGCACGTCGAACGGCTGGTCGAGCGTCTCGGCCATGTGGTTGAGTGCCCAGATCTGCGAGTTGGTGGTGGCCACCAGCTTGAAGTGTTTACGCAGGCGCTTGAGGGCTTCGACCGAGTCCGGGAAGGCCGGGAAATTTTTCACCGACTGAGCCAGGCCTTTGGCGTAGTCATCGTTGTCCGGCAGCCCCAGCTTGGCGGCGATGACGTGGTAGCAGCGCTCCAGATCGTCCGGCCACCAGCCCGAATCCGTGGAGGCGCGCGCTTCGCGATAGGCCTTGAGGATGTCATCGTCGCTGCAGGCTTTACCGGCTTCGCCGGACACTTCGCGCACATGGGCGAGGATCCCGGCTTCGAAATCGATCAGGGTACCGACGACGTCGAACGTCAGGGCTTTGAACTGCTTGAAAGACATAGGGCGCTCCGCAAGAAAAGTCGTGAGAGTGAAACGGGCTGGACAGGCCCATTATCTGCCCCGCTTCTCGCGCAATATTCTGTTTTGCCCTGCCCGTAAGGCATAACCTACTGTTTTTCTACTCGGCGTGCCGCACCTGTGCTCAAGCGGGTTTTCAAGAGCGTTTCAAGGGGTGTTCTTGAGGACGGCGGCAAGACCCAGATGCGGGTAAAGCGCGTCGATGGCGAGCAGATCGGCGTGCATCTCTTCGATGATCCAGTCGCGCACCTGTTCGACCACCGGACGCACTGGACGACTGCCCGGCACCACCAGACAACAGCGTCGGGACGTGACCCGGACAGCATCCGTGGCAGGGACCAGCTCGCCTTTGCAGAGCGAGTTGGACACGACGTTCAACCAGCCCAGCGCAATGCCCTGCCCCAGTAACGCGGCCTGCACGACGACCGCGTAATCCGAGAACACCAGGGTGTTGTCCGGCCGGCCCGCGGTCTCGAAAGCGGCTGCCCAGCTGCGATCCTGATTATCCATGCTGATGAGTGCCGGTACCCGCTTGCGACCCTTGCCCTGTACCACGTCGGCCAGGTATTGAGGGTTGCACACCGGCAGGACAATCTCCGGCATCACCAGTGAATCCGCGGGTTTCAGGCTGCCGGACTCCAGATAGCGCATCCCCAGATCGACATCCACCAACGGCCCGCCGATCCTTCCCGACATCAGTTGATAGCGCATGTCGACCGTGGGAAACCGTTCATTGAAGCGGCGCATACGCGGCATCAGCCAATGCGTGGTGAACGCTGTGGACACCGACAGCGTCACGGTCTCGATGCCTGTGGCGCGCGCTTCGATTTCACTGATCGCCGACTCGATGGTGCTGAAGCCTTCCTGCACCCGACGATACAAAATGCTGCCGCTGTCGGTCAGTCGGGCGCCGCCCCGGACGCGTTCGAACAGCTGCACGCCCAGGTGCTCTTCCAGGCGCGACAACATGCGGCTGACGGCCGGTTGACTGACACACAGTTCATCGGCCGCCCGCGTGAAACTGCCACATCGCGCGGCCGCTTCGAAGACGAACAGGGAACTGGAGCTGGGGAGTTTGCGACGTAAATTAGACATGACCTGAGATTATGCTCAATCCAACTATTAGTAAATTGTCGCTGAAAAAAAACCGAGCCTACTCTTGCCAGCCAATGTGTCCGGCTCGCGACCCTCGTTTGCCCTGCCACACACCCTCGTTTCCCCTCTTCGAAGAGACCGTTGCTGATATGGATAACGCCCTGAAATTTTATATCGATGGCCGCTGGGTCGAACCCCATGGCAGCACCCGCCTGCCGGTGATCGACCCCGTGACCGAACAGCCATTCTGCGAGATCGCTATGGGCAATCTGGCCGATGTCGAAGACGCCGTGGCAGCGGCGCAGCGCGCCTTTCCAGCCTTCGCACGGACGACGCCCGGGGAGCGCAAACAGTTGCTGCAACGCATCCTTGACGGGTTCATGGCACGTTACGACGAAATCGCCGAAGCCATCGTTCGCGAAGTCGGCGCGCCCACGTCGCTGTCCCACGACTGGCAGGCCGGCATTGGCAAATTCCACCTGGAACAGCTGCTGCGCACCCTCGACACGTTCGAATTCCAGAAGACCCGAGGCACGACGCTGATCAATCAGGAGGCCGTGGGTGTGGTGGCGTTGATCACGCCCTGGAACTGGCCGATCAACCAGATCGTCTGCAAAGTGGCGCCGGCCCTTGCCGCTGGCTGCACGATGGTGCTCAAGCCGAGCGAGATTGCACCGATCAACGCGCTGCTGTTCGCCGAAGTGCTGCACGATGCTGGCGTGCCGCCCGGCGTGTTCAACCTGATCAATGGCGACGGCCCGAGCGTGGGCGCGGCGCTGGCAGCGCATCCGCAGGTGGACATGGTCTCGTTCACCGGATCGACCCGTGCCGGTGTCGAGATCGCACGCCTGGCCGCGCCGACCGTCAAGCGCGTGCATCAGGAACTGGGCGGCAAGTCGGCGAACATTCTGCTCGATGACGTTGATCTGGAGGCGGCTGTGACTGCTGGTGTGAACAGCTGCTTCGGCAACAGCGGCCAGTCGTGCAATGCACCGACCCGGATGCTGGTGCATGCCGCGCTGCATGATCGCGCGGTGGAAATCGCTCGACGCGCCGCCCTCGCTCATCGGCCCGGCGCCCCTGCCGCGGCACACACGACGATGGGTCCGGTGATCAGCGAACGGCAGTTCGACGCGATCCAGCGGATGATTGCCATTGGCATCGATGAAGGCGCACAACTGGTATGCGGAGGCACGGGACGGCCGGCGCATCTGCCGACGGGTTACTACGTGCAGCCGACGATTTTCGCTCATGTCAGCCCGGAGATGACCATTGCACGGGATGAGATTTTCGGTCCGGTGCTGGTGATTCAGCCGTACGAAAATGACGCGCACGCGGTGCAACTGGCCAACGACAGCGTGTTCGGCCTCGCCGCCTACGTGCAATCGTCCGATCTGCAGCGTGCGCGGGACATCGCCCTGCAGCTGCGTGCCGGAAGCGTCTACGTCAACTATCCCGCGTGGGACCCGGCGGCGCCGTTCGGCGGGTACAAGCAGTCGGGCAACGGCCGCGAATATGCCGAATGGGGACTGGAAGCGTTTCTGGAAACCAAGGGAATCGTGGGCTGGGGCCACTGATGTAAGACAAACCGCGCGCCCGGTTGCACGGGCGCGCGGCGTACCGTGAAAGGCCTTACAGGTGGGCGACTGCCTCGCTCATCTGCGCCACCGGGGTCTTGATCAGATCCGCCACGCGCTCGGCGATCATGATCGTCGGCACGTTGGTATTGGCGCACGGGATCGACGGCATCAGCGATGCATCGCAGACCCGCAAGGCGTCGACGCCTATCACCCGTGCATCGCCGGTCGTCACGGCAAGCGGATCATCCGCGTGCCCCATGCGACAGGTGCCGGACGGATGCCAGGTGCCACCGACGTTGCGCTGCACGAATTCGGTCAGCGCCTGATCGTCGGCCAGCAGTTTCTTGAGGGTCACGCCCTGAGTCACCAGGCCATGAACCAGCAGTGCCCGGAATGGACCGGCAATATCCAGCAGCACACTCAACACGCCGCGCTGCAAGGCATTGAACAGACCCGGCATCGCGACCTTCGCCACCCGCGGCGAGTAACTGGAGGCGAACACCACACTGCGCTCGTCACGCAGCGCATCACTCGATAACGCGCGCGCGCCGAATTGCAGCGCCTGCTTGAGCCGCTGCAGATCCCGAGGGTCAGAGAGCATCTCGAAATTCACCTGCGGCTCGTCGCCAGGATCGCTGGACGCCAGGCGCAGACGGCCCCGGGAGAAGGATTTGTTGACCCAGAAAAAAATCGTTCCCAACCGATAACCGATCGAATGCCAGCCTGAACGCGACAGGATCGCGCCGTGCATGTCACCCGGCACGGCGCCTTCCACGCCGGAAGAAAACCGCACGATGGCCTGCTCATGGTGTTCCTCAGGAAACGGTGTCCGGCCACGCCGGGTCAGCAACGCCGAAACCGCGATCGAAGGATGTTCCATCAGGTTGCCACCCACGCCCGGCCGGTCGGCGACCACTGGAATGCCCAGCGAACGCAGATCCTGTGCTGGCCCGATGCCGCTGCGCAGCAGGATCGCCGGACTGTGAATGGCCCCCGCGCAGACGATGACCTCCCGCGCCATCAGGGATTCGCGCTGTGCCGCTGCGTTGATGATCCGGGCACCGACGGCGCGACGGCCTTCGATCAGCACGCGATCGACCATGCAGTGAGTACGCAGGGTCAGATTGCTGCGCCGACGCACCTCGTCGGTCAGGTAGCACACAGAGGTGGGAATCCGTTCGCCCTGCTCGCTGACCCCGATGGCGCCGACGTAAGTGCCATCTTCCCACGGCCCATTCTGATCAGGCTTGTGCGCCAGGCCTTGCGCGGCGAAGACCTGAATCACCTTGTTGACGAACGGCGACAGAAACTGCGCAGGCGTGCGACGAATCCGCACCGGGCCATCGCTGCCATGATGCGCTGCGTGCGACGGTCCGTTGAAATCCGTGTCGTTTTCCAGCTTGCGAAAGTACGGCAGGCAGGTGGCCCAGTTCCAGCCGTCGGCGCCAAGCGTCTCCCATTCGTCATAGTCGGCGGGGGCGCCACGGTTGGTCATCAAGGCATTGATCGCCGAGCCGCCGCCCAGTATCCGCGCCTGCTCATAACGCCGCGAAGCGTTCGCCCGCTGGCCCATGAACGCCGTCAGACTTTTCCAGATATTGCTCACGTCCAGATAGGCACGACCGGGGTAGCGGCTGCGGATCGCCGGCGGCATGGTCTGCGCCGAGATGTCCCGCCCCGCTTCGATCAGGCAGACCTGCACGTTCGGGTCCTCCGAGAGCCGCGCGGCGAGCACACAGCCCGCCGAACCGCCTCCGAGAATCAGGTAATCGATCATCGAAGGACCTCGCCGTTACTGAACGAACTTGAGCCAGCGATCCTTCGCCGCGATACCGGCCGGCGATGCCCACCATTCCTCGGACATCAAGGCTTGTCTGGCGGCGTTGTCCGGCGAGCTTGGCAGCTCTCTGGCACGTTGCTCGGTGATCTTCCCGGTGCCGAAGGCCGCAGGGTTGCCGGGGCCGTAATCGATGTACAGCGGCAGGTTGGCCTGCAGTTCGGGCGACAGCGCTTCGTTGATGAACTTCACCGCCGCCGCGTAGTTCGGCGCGTCTTTGAGGATGCACAGCTGGGTGTTCTGCAACAAGCCGTCGTTGTAAGTGAAGGCGACGTCGGGATTGCTCTTCTGCACGGCACTGGCGCGACCGTTCCAGATCATCAGCATGTCGACCTCGCCATCGGCGAGCAACTGAGCCGACTGGCCGCCGGATGTCCACCACACGGCAATGTTCGGCTTGATTTGCTCAAGCCGCTTGTAGGCACGGTCGACGTCCAGCGGGTACAGCTTGTCACGCGGCACGCCGTCGGAAAGCAATGCCGCCTCCAGCGTACTCATCGGGTCGTTGCGCAACGCGCGGGTGCCGGGGAAATTCTTCACGTCCCAGAACTCGGCCCAGGTCTGCGGGATTTTCTTCAGCGTCTTCTTGTTGTAACCGATGACCGACGAATAGAACTCGTAAGCCACCGAATACGGCGTGCGGTACTGCGCCGGCATGTTTTTCACATTGGGCATCTTGCTCAGGTCCAGCGGCTCGATCAGCCCTTCGTTGCCACCACGAACGCAGTTGGAGGGCGGCGTGTCGATCACGTCCCAGACGGGTTTTTTCGCATCGCCCATGGCCTTGACCATCGGCCATGCATCGGGGGCGCTGTCCTGTTTGATGGTCATGCCGAGGGCCTTCGCGGCAGGGTCCAGAATGGCTTTGGTCTGGGCTTCCTGGTAGGCGCCCCCTTGGGAAACGAAGGTGATTTCTTCAGCCGCCAAGGCACTGCTCGCGCACGCCACCGAAAGACTCAACAGGGATAAGACGGAACCGAAAGCTGCAGCAACAGACAAGGTTTTCATGGCAAATCATCCTGGACGTAGATTAATTCGGCAGCTCAAAAAAACCTGAAAGACATCCTGCACTGTCGTGCGCTGCTCAGATTTTCTTTTTGTTGGACCGAGCGGGACATCTGGACGTTACAAGAGCATGACGCCGGCGGGCAATGCACGAATAGTCAGGATGAACATGTTGTGAGGTTATGCCGAAACCGAACCTTGTCTGCAGTGCCATCAGTCCCGTCGCACGGCCGCAAACGGCAGGCGCTGATTCAACGCGTGGCTCAGGTATCGCACGAACAGCGAGATGCGCTGCGGGATGTGAGCACGATGCGGGTACACCACGAAGATGTCACCACGCGGCGCCTGATGATCGGTCAGCACTGCGCGCAGGCGCCCGGAATCCAGATATTCCTGCGTGTCCCAGCGCGATCGGAGAATCAGGCCATGCCCCTCCAGTGCGAGGCCGACGGCGACTTCGCCATCGTTGCTCGACAGCGTGCCTCTGACTTTGTGTGCGTATTCGCGGCCGTCCTTGTGAAAGCGCCAGATCGCGTAATCACTGCCGAACTGGCGCAGAACGATGCAGTTGTGCTGCGCAAGATCGGCCACGCAGGTCGGCTCAGGCATAGCTTCAAGGTATCTGGGCGCCGCGCAGAGGATGCGTGGATTCTCCAGCAATCGCACGCCGATCAATCGTGAATCGGGAGGCTCGCCCATCCATACGCCGAGGTCGAACTGGTCATCCAGCAGGCTGGGCGGCTGACTGCTGAGCTCGAGGGAAATCTCCAGTTCCGGATGCAGCCGGGCGAACTCCGAGACCACCGGCGCCAGATGTCGTCGGCCAAAACCGAGCGTGCCGTTGATTCTCAGACGCCCGCGCAGCGTCGGCTGACGACTGTTGAGCGCGCTTTCCAATTCCTCAAGCTGGCGCAGGATGGGCCGGCCACCTTCCAGGTACTGCGTGCCTTCCGGCGTCAGCGAAAGCCGCCGCGTGGTGCGCTGCATCAATTGCACCCCGAGGCGAGCTTCGAGTTGACTCAAGCGCTTGCTCACTGCCGGCAGCGATAACCCCAGCTGACGGGCCACTTCGGTCAGGCTGCCACGGCTGGCCACTTGCTGGAAGAAACTCAGGTCATCGATGGCGCTCATCGATTCTTTCCCCAAATCTAAGAATGGATTTCATTGAAGGCTAATTATTAATTCCAGAACACTGCATACACTCACTGGCATTGGCTTTCAATCCCAGCCTCTCAACCCAGGAGTCGAACCCATGAGCAAGGCCCGGTACAAAATCGCAGTCATCCCCGGCGACGGCATTGGCAAAGAGGTCATGCCAGAAGGCGTGCGCGTGCTGGACGCCGTGGCCGCCCACCACGATCTGGACTTGCAATGGGACTGGTTCGATTTCGCCAGCGCCGATTACTACCTGGCCCACGGCAAAATGATGCCGGATAACTGGTTCGAGGTGCTCAAGGGGTATGACGCGATCTACTTCGGTGCGGTGGGCTGGCCCGACGTGGTGCCGGATCACATTTCGCTGTGGGATTCGCTGTTGCAGTTCCGTCGCGAATTCGACCAGTACGTCAACCTGCGACCCTGCCGCCTGATGCCCGGCGTGAAGGCGCCACTGGCCAATCGCAAGCCCGGCGACATCGATTTCTGGGTGGTCCGCGAGAACACCGAAGGCGAATATTCAAGCGTCGGCGGCAAGATGTTCCCTGGCACCGAGCGGGAAATCGTCCTGCAGGAAACCGTCATGACCCGCGTGGGCGTCGACCGCATCCTCAAGTTCGCCTATGACCTGGCGCAAAGCCGACCGAAGAAACACCTGACGTCGGCGACCAAATCCAACGGCATTGCGATCACCATGCCTTACTGGGACGAACGCGTGGTCGAAATGGGCAAGCAATACCCAGACGTGAAAGTCGACAAGTACCACATCGACATCCTCACCGCGAACTTCGTGCTGCACCCCGACTGGTTCGACGTCGTGGTGGCGAGCAACCTGTTCGGCGATATTCTTTCCGACCTGGGTCCTGCGTGTACTGGCACCATCGGTATTGCTCCCTCGGCGAACATCAACCCGGAACGCAACTTCCCGAGCCTGTTCGAGCCCGTGCACGGCTCGGCGCCCGACATCGCCGGCAAGGGCATCGCCAACCCGATCGGACAGATCTGGTGCGGCGCGATGATGCTCGAACACCTGGGCCATCCCGAAGCCGGCGCCGCCGTGCTGGCCGCCATTGAAAGCGTATTGTCGATGGGCCCGGAAAACGCGCCGCTGACGGCCGACATCGGCGGGACCGGCAACACCGAAGCCCTCGGCAAAGCGATCGCCGCTGCGGTCTGAGCCTGAAAAAGCGCGCAATCTTCCGCTGACCCTGACGTTTTCGGAAGATTGTTTCGCAGCCCTCTGGCATCGTGACCAGACTTTCCCTGCGCTTGCGAGAACCCCATGGCCTTGCTGTTCAAAGTCGACGATGCCCGCGGCCCCGTCTGGCTCTCCCTGTTCCGGCAACATGCGCCGGACATCGACGTGCGGCTGTGGCCGGACACGGGAGAGCCCTCGCAGGTGCGTTACTTCGCGGCCTGGCAGCCACCGCAGAATCTGCACGAACAGTTCCCCCGTCTTGAGGTGATTTTCGCCACCTCGGCCGGCGTGGATCAGTTCGACCTTGGCGAGTTGCCCGAACACATCAAAGTCGTGCGCATGCTCGACCCCGGCATCGCCAGGGGGATCATCGAGTACGCCTGCTTCGCCGTGCTGAGCCTGCATCGCCAGATCCCGCTGTACCTGCAACAGCAGCGCGAACGGCAGTGGCAACTGCACGCGCTCGTCCCGGCCACGAAGCGTCGCGTCGGGGTCATGGGCCTGGGCAATCTCGGCGCGGCCGTGCTCGAGAGCCTGCGCCCGTTCGGCTTTGAGTTGAGCGGCTGGGCGCGCTCCGAAAAAGACCTTCCAGGTGCGCGCTGCTTTGCCGGCAGCGATCGGTTACCGGCATTTCTGGCGCAGTGCGACGTGCTGGTCTGCCTGCTGCCACTGACTGAAGACACCCGCGGGATTCTCAACGCGAACACCTTCGCGTCGATGCCCAAGGGCGCGCAACTGATCAACCTCGGACGCGGCGGCCATCTGGTTGAAAGGGACCTGCTGGATGCCCTGGCAAGCGGACAATTGAGCCATGCGATCGTCGACGTTCTGAACGACGAACCGCCCGCCCCCGACCATCCGTTCTGGCAACACCCCGCCATCTGGCTGACCCCACACATCGGCGCCAACACCTCGCCCGACAGCGCGTTCGACGTCCTGCTGGCAAACATCCGCCGTCACCAGCAAGGACACGCCATGCTGGGAGAGATCGCCCGGGATCAGGGCTATTGAGCGTCTCAGTAGGACGAGGTGTAGCCAGTCCCCAACGGTTACGCTCTGCGTCGCCTCGGTAGGACCGGCTTTAGCCGGGAAGAGGCTCGTGTGTCCGCCATGAATTTTGCGACTTGGCAACCGACGTCTTCCCGGCTAGAACCGGTCCTACGGATTTGCGCGTCGCCAGCTACATTCCCTGTCATGGCGGTGGGCGTCAGATCGCTGGCGGACGTGCAGCTCTTAATACACGTCCCGCAGGTAGCGCTTTTCCTGGGCCAGTGATCGCAGATACTCAGCGGCCCGTTCGCGATTTAAGCCACCGTGCTGGCTGACGATGTCGCGCAGGGCGTGATCGACATCCTTGGCCATGTGCGTGGCATCGCCGCAGATGTAGATCCGCGCGCCGTCCTGCAACCAGCGCCAGAGCTCGGCACCGTGCTGGCGAATGCGGTGCTGGACGTAGATTTTTTCCGCCTGGTCGCGGGAGAACGCCAGGCTCAGGTTCGTCAGCAATCCGCTACGTTGCAGGTCTTCGAATTCGTCGCGGTAATAGAAATCCGTCGCCGCGTGCTGCTCGCCGAAGAACAGCCAGTTGCGCCCGCGATCACCGCGAGCCCGACGCTCCTGAAGAAAGGCCCGAAACGGCGCCACGCCGGTGCCGGGACCGATCATGATCATGGGCACATCGCCGTCGGCCGGCGGGCGAAAGTGTTGCGTCGGTTGCAGGAAAATCGGCACCTCAGCCTGCTCGGCCCGATCCGCCAGAAAGGTCGACGAGACGCCCTTGCGTTTGCCGTAGCGCACCGCCGCCACAGTGAGGTGCACCGCATCCGGATGAACCTTTGGACTGGACGCAATGGAGTACAGCCGAGGCTGCAGCGGCCTTAAGTGCTCGAGCAGTTCCTGCCCCGACGCGCGAAGCGGAAACTCGCGCAGGACATCCGCCAACTGTCGCCCCCACAACCAGCTTTTCAGCTCATCCTTGAAGGGTTCGCTGAGCAACGTTTTCAACTCTTCGTTGCCGCTGCTTCGGGCGATGAACGCCAACGTCTCCGCGTTCGGCCGCGCGATTTCAAAGCGCTCGGTCAACGCCTGCCGCAACGTAACATCACCTGCCTCCGCGATTTGCACCGGCCGGTCGCCTTCAAGCCGGGTCAGTTCAAGCACCTCGTCCACCAGCGCCGGGCAATTGCGCGGCCAGACACCCAGCGCATCGCCCGCCTCATACGTCATGCCCGAATCGCCCAGCGTCAGCGCAAACTGGCGAGTGTCCTTGCTCGCGCCATCTGCATTCAGTCGACGATTGATCGACAAGCGAGCTGAGTGCGGGCGTGTCCGCGAAGGTTGATCGCCTGGCTGCTGCTCGCCCTCGCCCAAGGTGGCAAGGGGAAGGTCCAACGCCAGCGCCTGTTGCAACGCTGCGAACCAACGTTCGGCGTGCGGCTGGAAGTCGCTGTCGCAGTCGATTCTCGGCATCAGCGCCGACGCGCCCAGTGCCGACAGGCGTTGATCCAGCTTCTTGCCGTGCTGACAGAATGTTTCATAGCTCTGATCGCCCAACGCCAACACGGCGTAACGCAACGACTCCAGCCGTTCCTCTCGGGCGCACAGCGACGCCCAGAACGCCTGCCCGTTGTCCGGCGGGTCGCCATCGCCGAACGTGCTGGTGATCAGCGCGACAGTGGGCCGTTGGGCCAAAGCGGCGACCGGAAAATTGTCCATCGGCGAAACCTGAACCGACACACCGCCAGCCCGCAACAGCGCGCCGACCCGCTTGGCCAGCGACTCGGCATTCCCGGTCTGCGAGGCCCACAACAGCGTGAGCAGCGGTGCTTCACCGAGCCGCTCCTGCGCCTCTTCCCGCGCGTGCTCCTGACCCTCGGCATCGGCCTGCGCCAGGTCGATGAACCGATGACCGATCAGCTCGATCTTGCGCAATGCCACCGCACAGAACTTGAACTCAGGCTGTTGTGAAATCGGGTCGATGGCGTCGCTGGTCACGGCGTTGATCGCAAGGTGCTCGCCGTACACGTCATTCCAGTGAAAGGGCGCAAAACACTCGCCGGGCCGCACGCGATCCGTGACCCGAGCGGGCAATATCGCCTGCCCACGGGCCGAACGGATCTCGACCGCGTCTTTTTCCCGCACGCCCAGCGCAGCGGCGTCCTGCGGGTGAATCTCGATGAAAGGCCCGGGGTTGAGCCTGTTCAACGTCGCGACCTTGCCGGTCTTGGTCAGCGTGTGCCACTGATGCTGCAAACGACCGGTGTTGAGCACCCACGGGAAGACGGCGTCCGGCATCTCGGCGGGCGGCAGGTGGGGCCGCGGCAGGAACACTGCCTTGCCGTCGGGGGTGGCGAAAACCAGGGCGGGGCGCTGGCCCTGCGCGTCCACTTTCAGCGTCTGGCTGACGCCGGTGTTGAGGTAACGCAGCGGATTACGCGTGCCCTGCGCGTCAGGCGCGCAAGGCCATTGCACCGGTCGGTCACGCAGTTGCGCATAACTGGCGCCGCGTATGTCATAGCCGGTGTCCGGATTCCACGCCCGCTTGATTTCCTCGAACACCTCCTCGGCCGTCCCGTAGCTGAACGCCGACGCGAAACCCATTTCGCACGCCACGCGGGCGATGATCTGCCAGTCCGGCAGCGCCTGCCCCGGCGCATCGACCGCCTTGCAGGTCAGGCTCATGTTGCGTTCGGAATTGATCATCACCCCTTCGCCCTCGGCCCACAGCGCACCGGGCAAGAGGATGTCGGCGTAGCGGTTGGTTTCCGTGTCGAGAAAGGCATCCTGGGCGATCACCAGCTCGGCGGCCTGCAACGCCTCGATCACCGTGGCGCGGTTGGCGACGCTGGCCACCGGGTTGGTGCAGATGATCCAGCAGGCCTTGATCGCGCCGTCACGCATCTGTTCGAACAGGTCGATCGTCCCGCCGCCAGGCTCACGCCGCAGACTGCCTTGCGGTATCGCCCAGAGGTGTTCGACGAATGCACGATCGGCGTCGACCAGCAGCGAGCGCTGACCGGGAAGTCCCGGCCCCATGTAGCCCATCTCCCGCCCGCCCATGGCATTGGGCTGGCCCGTGAGTGAGAACGGACCGCTACCGGGACGACAGATCGCCCCGGTCGCCAGATGCAGATTGCACAGTGCGTTGGTGTTCCAGGTGCCGTGGGTGCTCTGGTTCAGCCCCATGGTCCAGCAGCTCATCCAGTCTGGCGCCTGACCGATCATGCGCGCTGCCTGACGAATGTCGCCTTCGGCAAGGCCCGTGATCTGCGCCACTTTGTCCGGCGTGTACGCGGCCAGAAACGCAGGCATCGTCTCCCAGCCCTGGGTGAAGGACGCGATGAAACCGGCATCGACATCGCCGTTTTCATTCAATAAATAAAGCAGGCCGTTGAGCAGCGCCAGATCGGTACCGGGCCTGATCTGCAGAAACAGATGCGCTTTGTCTGCCGTGGCGCTGCGGCGAGGATCGACGACGATCAACTTCGCGCCGGCCTTGACCCGATCCATCATGCGCAGGAACAAGATCGGGTGGCAGTCCGCCATGTTGGCGCCGATCACGAAGAACAGGTCGGCCCGGTCGAAGTCGTCGTAGGAACCCGGCGGCCCGTCGGACCCCAGCGACAGCTTGTAGCCGCTTCCCGCACTGGCCATGCACAGCCGCGAGTTGGACTCGATGCGCGACGTGCGCACAAAGCCCTTGGCCAGTTTGTTCGCCAGGTATTGCGCCTCGAGCGACATCTGGCCCGACACATAAAAAGCCAACGCATCGGGGCCATCGCGATCCAGGATCGTGCGCAGGCGTTGCGCCGTGTGGGTGATCGCCGCATCCATGTCGGTGCGTACCGGGTCCTCATCTCGCTGACGGCGCAGGTAGGCCGCGTCCATGCGCCCCGATTCTGCAATCGCCTCGCCGCAGGTGGTGCCTTTGGTGCATAACCGGCCGCGATTGGCCGGATGCGCCTTGTCACCCGTGACCTTGATCACGCGGTTGTTCTCGACCTGCATGACGATGCCGCAGCCGACCCCGCAATAAGGACACACACTTCGTACGCTGTTGCTCGCCATAACCATTTCCCGAGGCCAAAAAAAAGACGCCCTGTTCTCTCCCGTTCAGATGAGCGGAGAGCACACGGCGCCTTTGTCGTGAAGATGGCAATCGGCGTTGACTGCCTGTCAGCTGGCAATTGCAAAGGACAGGCCAGCACGGGGGCGGAGGCTTTCGAGCGGTCGATCGGCGGGTGAACTGGCGCGGGTGGCCTGAGATCAGGGCGCTGCGGCGTGGAAGCAAACCGGCCAGAGAACCGCGGATTTCAGCCTCGCAATGGGGCGAGCTGGACGAAAGCGCACCGTTTGCGTGCCAGATGTCTCACGCTGCAGAGGCGTTGCGCGTCCCGAGATCGGCGGGAAATCCGTCGTGAAAGCGGTAAGCGCAGTCAGCCTGACAGACCTTTGATCAGGCCGACCGCCGCATCGCGGCAGATCCTGGGACGCGCCACGCGCCTGCACTCATCGTGCGGCGTACGCACTGGCACACCCATTGCTTGATCACCTGCAAGTCCAGCCTGAATGCGTGGTTGGCAGCCCTGGTCGGTCAATGACGATCGTCCGCCCCACACGGCATTGGGCTCATCAGGTTGCGCCGACACTGTGGTCGAGCGACAACCCCTAAAAGAACAGGCAAAGGCGCCTGGAACCGAGAGGTTCCGGGCGCTTTTTTTTGCTTTCAAAAAACCTGATTGGCTTAGGCCGGGACTCGATATGAACACCACAGTCGCCCCTTTTGACGATATGCAGACACTGATCGTGGTTGGCAACGGAATGGTCGGTCACCACTGCGTCGAGCAATTGATCGCCGCCGGTGCCCTTGAGCGCTATCGCATTCACGTGTTCGGTGAAGAAGGCCAGCGCGCCTACGACCGCGTTCACCTGTCCGAGTATTTCGGCGGTCGCGATGCCGAATCCCTGGCGCTCAGTGATGCCGCCCTGTATCAGCAGGCCGGACTGACGCTGCATCTGGGCGTGCCGGTGCTGGAAATCGATCGGGCGCGCCGTGAAGTGATCACGTCCGCAGATTGTTTCACCTACGACAAACTGGTGCTGGCGACCGGCTCCTATCCGTTCGTGCCGCCCATCGAAGGCGCCGAGGGAGACTCGCGACTGGTTTATCGCACGCTGGACGACCTGGACACCATCCGCGCCGCCGCGCGTCATGCCCGACGTGGCGTCGTGGTCGGCGGCGGGCTGCTCGGCCTGGAGGCGGCCAATGCGCTGAAATCCCTCGGTCTGGAAGCTCACGTAGTGGAGTTCGCCCCGCGCCTGATGCCTGTGCAGCTGGATGATTTCGGCGGCGCAGCCCTCAAGGCACGCATCGAAGCGCTGGGCGTCGGCGTGCACTTGTCCCGCGCCACCCAGTCGATCACGCCTGGCGAGTCTTTGCGCTATCGCATGAATTTCGCCGGTGACGACTTTCTCGAAACCGACCTGATCGTCTTTTCCGCCGGCATCCGTCCGCAAGACGCCCTCGCCCGCCAGTGCCAGCTGGCGCTGGGTCCGCGGGGCGGCATCGACATCGACGAACACTGCCGCACCAGTGACGCCGACATTTACGCGATTGGTGAATGCGCCGCCTGGAACGGCAGCGTCTTCGGCCTGGTCGCGCCGGGTTATCAGATGGCACGCAATGTCGCCGCGCAGTTGTGCGATCAGGACGCTGAGCCGTTCTTCGGTGCCGACATGTCGACCAAACTCAAGCTGCTGGGCGTCGACGTAGGCTCCATCGGCGATGCCCACGGCGCCCTGACCGGCGCGCGCAGCTACCGTTTTATCGATGAAGCCACCGACACCTATCGCCGGCTCGTGGTGTCCGCCGACGGCAAACAGGTGCTGGGGGCGGTGCTGGTGGGCGATAACAGTTATTACGACACGCTGCTGCAATACGCGCAGAACGGCATCAAGCTGCCGGCCGACCCGTCGAGCCTGATTTTGCCCCACAGCGACGGCGCGCCTACTCTGGGTGCCGACGCCTTGCCGGCGACCGCTACGATCTGTTCGTGCCATAACGTCAGCAAGGGGGCGATCTGCTCGGCCATCGACAGCGGCTGCAGCGACCTTACCGGGATCAAGGCCTGCACCAAGGCGGCCACCGGTTGCGGCGGCTGCTCGGCCCTGCTCAAAAGCGTGTTCGAGCACGAACTGACCGCGCGCGGGGTCGCGGTCGACAAAAGCCTGTGCGAACACTTTGCGTTCACGCGGCAAGAGCTGTACGCCTTCGCTCGGGTCGAGACGATCGAGAGTTTCGAGGACATGCTGGCGCGTCATGGCAAAGGCCATGTGGGCTGCGATATCTGCAAGCCGGTCATCGGCTCGATCCTCGCCTCGTGCTGGAACAAGCCGATCATGGACCCGTCACTGGTACCGCTGCAGGACACCAACGACACGTTCATGGCCAATATGCAGAAGAACGGCACGTATTCGGTGGTGCCGCGCATTCCGGCAGGCGAAATCACCCCGCAGGGACTGATGGCGATTGGCGCCGTGGCGAAAAAATACGATCTGTACACCAAGATCACCGGCGGTCAGCGCATCGACCTGTTCGGCGCCCAGCTGCATGAGCTGCCGGACATCTGGGCCGAGCTGATCGCGGCCGGCTTCGAAACCGGACACGCCTACGGCAAATCGACACGCACGGTGAAGTCTTGCGTCGGCAGCACGTGGTGCCGCTACGGCGTGCAGGACAGTGTGCAAATGGCGCTGAACATCGAGGATCGTTACAAGGGCCTGCGTTCGCCGCACAAACTGAAATTCGCGGTTTCCGGTTGCACCCGCGAATGCGCTGAAGCGCAGAGCAAGGACATCGGCGTGATCGCCACCGAAAACGGCTGGAACCTCTATGTGTGCGGCAACGGCGGCATGCGCCCGCGCCACGCCGAGCTGTTCGCCACGGACCTGGATGACCAGACGCTGATTCGCTACATCGACCGTGTGCTGATGTTCTACATCCGCACCGCCGACAAATTGCAACGCACCTCGGTATGGCGCGAGTCGCTGGAGGGTGGGCTGGATTACCTCAAGGCGGTGGTCATCGAAGACAGTCTGGGTCTGGCCGCCGAGCTGGAAGCGCAAATGCAAGTGGTGGTCGATCGGTATGAATGTGAATGGGCGAACGCGCTCAAAAGCCCGGAGAAACTCAAACGCTTTCGCACGTTCGTCAATGACAAGGCGGCCGACCCCGACATTCATTTCGTCAAGGAACGCAGCCAGCGTCGCCCCGCGAGAGCCAGCGAACTCAACCTTATTCCCGTCCAGGAGACCGCACGATGAGTCAGGCCAGCGCAGTGATGATGGATGCTCCAGAGAGCCGGGTCTGGCGCGCCGTGTGCGGGCGTGAAGACTTGGTGCTCAACTCCGGCGTCGTGGCCCTGGTGGGCAATACGCAGGTGGCACTGTTTTACGTCGCGTCGATCAGTGGCACGCCGCAGCTGTTTGCAGTCGACAATCGCGACCCGGTATCCGGGGTCAACGTGATCGGACGTGGCTTGATCGGGAGTCTTGGCGGCGATCTGGTGGTTGCGTCGCCGTTGTACAAGCAGCATTACCGTCTGGAAAACGGCACGTGCCTGGAAGATGCGTCGTTGAAACTGCGCACCTGGCCGGCGCGATTGAACGGGGATGTGGTTGAGGTGGACGTGGGGTGATGTTCGACCCTGGTCGGCGTGTCATGCAGAAGCGTGCTTGCCCGCGATTGCGACAGATCAGCACCCTGAATGTTGTCTGGCACTGCGCAATCGCGGGCAAGCGCGCCTACCAAATACAACGCGCCTGGACATCAAATCGCAGGCACAAAAAAAGCGACCCTAAGGTCGCTTTCTTCGTCGTTTCAAGGAGTTCAAGGGCCTCGAAACTTAATATGGCGCAGCGGACGGGACTCGAACCCGCGACCCCCGGCGTGACAGGCCGGTATTCTAACCGACTGAACTACCGCTGCGCGTAACACCTTTCAACGAGTGGTGGGTGATGACGGGATCGAACCGCCGACCCTCTGCTTGTAAGGCAGATGCTCTCCCGGCTGAGCTAATCACCCTTGTCTCTCGGTGTGGCGCGCATTCTACGGAGCGAGCAAACCTCTGGCAAGCACTTTTTCAAATAATTTTTATAATCCAACCAAAGGCTTACA
>Ga0213834_100181_pt1 | contig 54592 bp, 41 predicted proteins | sample SWPTP12_FD_160580 | JGI IMG/M metagenome (GOLD analysis project Ga0213834, IMG submission 160580) | Coastal seawater microbial communities from Marineland, Florida, United States - SWP TP1 #2 | ecosystem: Environmental > Aquatic > Marine > Coastal | place: USA: Florida | collected 2016-08-06 | reverse complement strand
GGCGTTAATAAAATAAGAGCGATGAGAATGACCCAAAAATAAATAAAATATCCCGCTGACTGCAAAATGGGACGCATTGTATTATAATTTTCAACGCTTTCCACTGGCGAAATTCCGAAGACATTTTTAATCTCTTCTCTTTCAAAAACTGGTTCGTTATTTCCCTGAATACTTGCTTTACCTATCAGTAAAACATCCATATTTTCTTTGAGAAGATATTGTGTGTATCGTTTTTTTGAGGCTTCATAACGCTCATCGATTTCGAAATCTATAAATTCGATATCATTTGACAGAACCTTCATCTGACCAGTTAAATCCTGTACGTAGAAAGGTTTGCAGACAGTCTCCGAAGATTCCAGTGAGTAGGAATTATCGCCGTCTTTGTCTGTAGAAATATTTTCGATGGTATAAAGATAGCCAAGACACTGCTTGCTTCCAATCCTTGAAATCATCGTTTCAATCGTCTTTGATTTTCCGGAGATTTCTGCCAGACCCATTGCTACAGAACGTATGGTTGCAGTTGGTAAAGTACGTTGAAATCTGTAAAATCGTTTTTTGTTATTTGATTTTAATGACGATAAAAATGGTAAAATAATAAAGACGATAATGATGAAATACGGAACGCCCAATAATAAAACCACTCCGAAAAACAACAAACCTGACAAGGTAATCAAAATCTTTTTCCAAAGCGGAAGCGCTGGTTTTCCCGATCTTAGTCTGCGTTCATTTTCTTCTTTTGAATTTTGAAAACCGCTTCTGACTGCCGAAACAATCATCCCGATAATACCTAAAACGAAAACTGAGAGAAAAAGTGCAATCGCAATTAATGCAGCTAATCTGCTGTCATAGAGCGAACAGAGATAGATAAGTAAAGGATTCAGAACAAAGAAAAGCCATTTTGGTTTTAGATTAATTTCGTACAGTCCCATAATGATAACCGTGTGAAAAATGGCTACAAAGACACTCATTACCATGAGCATAATCAAAAGTCCGCTGTCTACTTCTAAAGTTTTATAGAACTCAGAAAATTCACTCATAAACAATATTATTGATTGACTGTAAATTACGAAAAACAATTAGAGTACCAAAGCAAAAACTGATCAGTCTGAATAGTTTCGGCAAAAGTTTTCTGAAACAGCAATTCCTAGTTTTGTCAACACCAATGTCAACACTTTAAAGTCAATAAAGACTGATATTTAGAATAAATTTACTAAACAAAATTAAATTGATTAGATGAAATTTACTACCAAATCTCTTTTTGTTCTCGTGTCTGCAGGCATCAGTATTGGTGCTGCCGCGCAAAGTACAAATCTGAAAAAACAACAAGGCTACCTCGCTTCTCAAAAGAATGGAAGTATTTCTGTACTGTCCCGCTGGAATTCTTTTAAACCAAAAGATGGGTACAAAGCTTTTGCTGATCCTCAACAAAAAATATTAGCCCAAATGGGACTTTCAATACCAGAATCTAAAACGGCAAATAAGACCAACCAGTTTTATGGCGGCGAAGCTTACAAAGGCAACAATGTTCCTTATGCCTCCATTACAGATGGTCTTGGCAATACTTATATTACTGGAGGAAGTTCAAATGAAAATCAGGCTTCCGGTGACTTCTTTACAATGAAGATCGGACCGGATGGACAGACAATTTGGCAAAAACGCGAGCAGGCTGCCCAGTTTGCTGTAGAATACGGAATGCAGATTGCGTTTGATAATGCCGGAAATGTCATAGTATCCGGCCTAAAGTGGAATGGTAACGATATGGATATACGGGTCATTAAATATGATACTTCCGGTTCTAAGCTTTGGGATACTACTTTTGACAATGACAAACAAGGCCTTGATGTTCCAAACAGTCTCGCTACCGACGCCAATGGAAACGTTTACATTACCGGAATTGCCTGGTCGGGAAATTCTATTGATTATGTCACTATCAAATACAACAGCAGCGGTTCTGAACAATGGCATCACGCAGAAAACCCTGCTGGTGGAGAAAGCTGGAATGAGGCAACAGCGGTAGCAGTGGACGACAACGGCAATGTTTTGGTTACAGGCTACAGTCCCAATGCAGACGGCTGGCTGAATTATCATACCATTAAATATAACGCTGCCGGTTCTAAACTTTGGGAAAAGGCATATAATTATGAAAGCACCGATCCTGAGAATATTGCAGACGTCACCAACTCTGTGGCAAGAGCAATCACCAGCGACGGCGAAGGAAATGTCTATGTCACCGGAACTTTTGACACCTTCCTGAACCGAATAGGCACTATCAAATATAATCCTGATGGACAGCAGGAATGGATTCAGACTTACAGGTCTGACAGCGAGGCAACAATGGGTTGGAAAGCAGGTTTTAAAAACAACAAATTAAATGTAGCAGGAAGTCACGCAGGCGGTTTTTCAGACGACGGAACCGTTTTGCTGTCTTACAATCTCGACGGTACTCAGAATTGGGTGAAGGAAACCAGTGATCTTATCGAAACGAATAACGCGAAATTGACTTTTGATTCTCAAGGTAATATAATAACTTCTGCCAATGGTATGACGCCAGGCACTGAAGAATGGGAACAGGATGTTGCAGCTCGTGCTTACAAATATTCGACGGACGGAGAACTTTTAGGGCAATCTGCTTTTGTAATTTCTACCACTACAGGAATGGCCACGATGGGACAAATGGCAGGTGCGGGAACTGATGATAATGGGAATATTTATTTCTCTGTCAATTCCTATTACACTGAAAAAGGTGCAGTGTTCGAAACTGTAAAATCAACTTTTGGTACAACTAGCCCTTCTACACAATGGAATGCCGTGTACACCAATCTGGGAACAAAAGATGCGACAATGTTGAATTCTTTTAATGATAAAAATGGCAATACTTTTTCAACAGGTTCATATTTCAACTATGCCGATGGAATGCTGAACAACAACTATTTCCTTGTGAAGCACAATGCAGCAGGAAATATAGCTTGGGATGCCGTGTTTAATTCAGAAAACGGGAATGCTGCTGAAGGCATTGTGGCGAGAGCTGATGACAACGGAAACACTTATGTCTGCCTGTTGCCTAGTTTTGATCAGAATCCTCCATCCTTGAAAGTCATAAAACTATCACCTGAGGGCAGTCAACTTTGGTCAAAGAACATCGAACTTTATAATGCTCAGGTTTATGTGATGGAACCTCAGGCAGACGGATCTGTTTATCTTGGTGGTACAGCCAAAGAAACCGAGGGAAGTGCCTCCATCTCGTTTTTAGGAGTCAAATTGGCTGCAGATGGTTCGCTTGCCTGGAAAACTTACATGCCAGGTACAAGCGGAAATACTATTTACAGGATAAATGCCGGAAAAGTTGATGCCAACAAACGTCTGATTCTCACCGGCGCACACGGCAGCGGCAGTTTCATGTCAGAAAATGTAAATCTGACGACTGTTCAGTTCAATGCAGATGGAACTCCGGGTTGGATGAGTTCTGTACCTGTTGACGGCTCATCTTCCTATGGTACAGATCTTTATATTTCGAATGACAACAGCATCTACATCAATGGTTATGCAAAAAATAAAGAAACTTATGCTGATGACATTATAACTGCAAAAATCAGTGCCACAGGAACTACACTTTGGAGCAAGACTTTTGGTGATACTGACAGAGACGAGCGTTCATATACCATAAAACCTTTTTCCAGTGGAGATATTGCTGTGGTAGGTTACAGCCTTGCACTTAATGGCGATATTAATAACACTTTGGTAAAGTACAGCGCATCCGGTGATCAACTTTGGGACTTTGCATCCGAAAATATGCGTTACTATAATGATTTCCATATTGATGCTTCTGATGCATGTTATATTATGGATCAGGTTCAAATTGATCCTTTTCCTCACAAAATATTCAATCAGCCTTTCCCTATTGCATCCTTGATTAAAGTTGATAAAAACGGGCAGAACAAAGGTGAAACATTTTTTAACGGACCTGAATATGCAGAGTTCTTCGGAAAAAAACTTATTCCGCATTCTGATGGCAGACTTTTGCTGGCTGGCAGTGTGAGTAACCAATCGTTTTTCAGCGGACTATACTTTTTCGAAACTGAACACGATGCCACTCTTGGACTTTCGGATAACTTAAACGCTTCCTCAACTCAGGATGTCTTGGGACAAAACTATCCGAATCCTGTTTCAAATACTACCACAATACCATTTACACTCCTTAACAGTGGTAAGGTGATCATCAAACTTTACAGCACGCAAGGCAGCCAGATCAGCGTCATAGCAAATTCTGTTTATCCTTCCGGCAGAAACACCGTAACTTTTGATACTAAAGGTTTGCCAGCAGGATTATACTTTTACCAGTTAGAATCGTCAGGTATTAAACAAGCTAAAAAAATGATCATCAAATAGTTTTAATCAAATTAAAAATCGAAGGCTTTGGGTAAATATCCAGAGCCTTTTTTTGTTTATGCAGTATAAAAATTTAAATTTGAACTATTATGCTGAAGATGAACAAAATAAATCCTGTAATAATCCTTTTTTTAATTTTAATATTTGCCGTTTCCTGCAACAAGGAAATTCCTGAAACTATTATTAATAAGTCTAATTCTTTAAATGATGAATCAACCACTTACAGGAATCTCGGCGATGAGCAGTGGCATCTTGGAAATTATCAGGAAGCACTCAACTATTTTACAAAGGCTTATAAAAAAGTAAAAGCATCCGGTGACGAAAAAGAAACTGCAACCCTGCTAAATAATCTCGGATTAGTACACTGGCGGCTGGAAAACAACACCGCCGCTATGGAATGCTATACAGAATCTGCGGCTCTGGCTGAAAAAAACGGAATGACCAGGCTTTTGGGTCTTACTCACACGAACAGGGCATTAATATTAAAAGAGCAAAGAAATTTTGACGCGGCATTTACACAAAATAATGAAGCCATCAGATTGTTCAGAGAGATTGACCAACCTAAAGATCTGGCAGTTGCTTACAACAATCAAGGTCAGATCTACCGCTATTCCGGAGCGTATGATGAGGCTTTGAAATTCTATCTTTTATCTTTAGAAGAATGTGAAAAAATTAATAATAAAGAAGGTAAAGCCATTGCTTACCAAAACCTCAGCAACATCTACGCTAAACAGGGCAATAAGAAAGAAGCGCTAAACGCCGCACGGAAATGCCTGGAGCTGAGCTATCTGGTTAAAAGTAAAGTCCGCATCAGCGAAGGTCTTGAAGAACTTTCCCACAATTACGATCTTTTTAAAATGCCGGATTCCGCATTATACTATTTCAAAAAACATAATGAGGTGGAAAAAAGTATTATGAAGGCCAATCAAAGTAAAATCCTGTCTCAATATCAGGCCAACTTGGGAATCGAAGTGAAAAACCTCCGAATTAAAAATCTTCAGAATGAGAAAAAAATCACGAATGACCGCGTAATATTCATCGGTGCCTGCGCCATCATTGTATTGCTAATTTCTGCATTTTTTATCTACCGCTATCTTTCTGTGATCAAATTCAGAAAAAAACAACTGGAATTAGAACTCGAAAATTCGAAGCAACTGATACAGATAAAAGAAGAAGACCTCAAAACCTACATCATAGATCTCACGCACAAAAATAATATCATCAGCCAGCTCCAGGAGCCAGACAAAGAAGTTAAAGATATTGACTACGATGTGAGTGAACTGCTGGAACAGAAAATAATAACCGATGACGGCTGGGACAAATTTAAAAAACGCTTTGCAGAAATCTACCCGGATTTTTTCAGCAAAATAAAAAAAAGCGGCATTCCTGTGACCGAGGCAGAAGTCCGCATTTTGGTTTTGATGACATTAAAACTCAATGGCAACGAGATGGCAAACACCCTTGGCATTTCGCCCCAAAGTGTGCGAGCGTGCAAGATGAGACTCAAGAAAAAACTGCAGCTCAGCAATTATGAATCTGTAGAAACGTATTTACAGAATATTTTTTCCTAGATATTCTAGTCCAAACTCCTGTCCAGATGTACATATCCACCATCCACGTGGATCAGCTGGCCTGTGGTGTGAGATGATTTTTCGGATAAAAGAAATGCTGCCATATTAGCAATTTCCTCCGAAGTTGTCATTCGCTTTCCGAATGGGATTTTTGAAGTAATGCTTTTCAGTTTTTCATCCGGATTTTCAAATGTTGAGATCCACGATTCATAAAGTGGTGTCCAGGCTTCCGCAACGATGATGGCATTGACACGGATGCTGTAGGGCAAAAGTTCAACCGCCCATTCTCTTGTCAAAGCATTTCTGGCTCCATTTGCAGCAGCGTAACCCGATGTTCCTCCTTGTCCGGTTTCGGCAGTTTTGCTGCCAATATTCACGATTGCACCTTTGCTTTCTTTGAGATAAGGAAGTGCGTGATGCACCAGAAGATAATAATGAACTACGTTTTTGTGATATGAATTTATGAAACCTTCGTACGAACCATTTTCAAGACCTACTCCATCGTTCACGCCGGCGTTATTCACGATTCCATCTATTTTACCATATTTCTTTACAACTTCATCGATGGCTTTTTTGCATTCTTCCGGTTGAGAAAGTTCGGCTGTGACAAAGTCTGCTTTTCCACCAAAATCCAGGATTTCCTGAACGGTTTTTTTGTTGTCATTTTCATTTCTACCGATGATTATTGGCAGTGCATTTTCTTCAGCCAAAACTTTGGCAATACCTTTTCCTATGCCTTTTGCGCCGCCGCTTACGATGATTATTTTTTGGTCGAGATTTAAATTCATAATTTATAAATTGTAAAATTCAATTGCATTTCCAGAGAAGAAAAGCTGCTGTTCTTCCTTTGAAAAATGGCTGACATATTTTAAAATTAATTCAACCCACAAAGCATAATTTCCGCCCAACAGCATTACAGGCCAATCACTTCCGAAGACCAAACGCCTGATTCCAAATTGTGAAAAGATGAAATCCAGAACCTCAAAAATTTCTTTTTCATTAATATGATTCCAATTTCCTTGAGTCAAAAGTCCCGAAACTTTGCAATAGAAATTAGGGTTTTGAGCTAATTCTGAAATGTTAATTTTCCAGCTTTTTAAATCATTTGTTTTAAGATCAGGTTTTCCGCAATGATCCAGAATGAAAGGCTGATCGGGCAATTTATCCGAAAGTTTTACGGCGTCAGAAAGCTGATCCTGTCGCAGCAAAATATCGAAAGTATAATCATATTGATGAAGTGCAGCAATTCCATTCAACACATTTTCCTGAAGTAAAAAACCAATTTCTTCCCCTTCAGCAACGTGCCTGAAACCCTTGATTAATTTTTCGGACTGATAATTTTGAAGCGATTCTTCAATGTTGTCTGAAGCCAAATCAATCCAGCCGACAACAGCTTTAATAAATGGATTTTCTTTAGCTAAATTCAATAAAAAAGCTGTTTCCTCATCACTTTGACTTGCCTGCACAGTAATGCAGCCTTCTACTCGATTTTCCTCGATGAACAAAGAAAAATCTTCCGGTAGAAAGTCACTTTGGATGACGTTCATATCTTTCGTAATCCAGGCATCCCGAATCGTATCAAATTTCCAGAAATGGACGTGAGAATCGATAATCATTTTTATCAGTTTCTGAAATGAATTTTATATTAAAATGATTTATTCTCCGTAAGCTTTTACTTTTTGAATGCTGCTTCCCAGACCTTCAATTCCTAATTCTACAACATCTCCCGGTTTCAAATACCAAGGTTCAGGTTTTTGGCCCAAACCAACACCAGCAGGCGTTCCAGTACTGATAACATCTCCCGGAAGCAATGTCATAAACTGACTGATATAACTTATTATAAAAGGAATATTAAAAATAAGATTAGAAGTATTTCCGTCCTGCAGCATTTGTCCATTGACTTTCAACCACAACCGCAGATTGTGAACATCTTCAATCTCGTCCGGCGTCGCAATGAAAGGACCAATCGGCGCAAACGTATCGCAGCTTTTTCCTTTTACCCATTGTCCGTTTCTTTCAAGTTGAAAGGCTCTTTCGCTGTAATCGTTGTGCAAAACGTAGCCGGCAACGTGTTCCAGCGCATTTTCCTCAGAAACATAGCTGGCTTTTTTACCGATGACAATTGCCAGTTCAACTTCCCAGTCGGTTTTTGTACTGGTTTTAGGAATTATTAAATCTTCGTTCGGACCAACAATTGCGGTCGTCGCCTTAAAAAACAAAATAGGTTCCTGCGGAATCGGCGCGTTGGTTTCTGCGGCGTGATCTTTATAATTCAATCCGACACAGATTATTTTTGATGGTCTTGCTAAAGGTGAACCCAATCTTTCGTCGGGAGAAATTTCCGGTAGATTTTGAGTATTAATTTCAGATTTTAAATTTTCTATGGCATCACCGGAAAAGAAGTTTTCATCATAATCTTTTACCAAATGCGAGACGTCATATCTTTTATCGTTAATAATGACACCCGGTTTTTCCTGTCCCGGTTTTCCGAATTTTATTAATTTCATTTTTGATTTTTTTAGTTATTTAAAGTTGTAAAACCACCATCGATTGGATAATCTACACCGGTGATAAATGAGGCTTCGTCACTGCAAAGAAAAAGAGCGAGAGAAGCCACTTCTTCAGGGTGAGCCATCCTTCCGATGGGTTGGGTTTTGGATAATTTTTCAAACATTTCTTCAATGTTGTCAGGATAATTTTTCTGTAAAAATCCATCTACGAAAGGCGTATGTACACGAGCCGGAGAGATGGAGTTGCAACGGATATTTTCATTAATATAATCTTTAGCAACACTCATCGTCATTGCTTTCACGGCGCCTTTTGCAGTACTGTAGGCAAAACGGTCAGGAATTCCGACCAACGCAGCAATGGAAGCCATATTAATGATCACACCGCCACCGGATTTTCTAATCTGTGGAATCGCAGCAAAAAGACAATTGTAAACCCCTTTGATATTGACATTGTAAACTCTGTCGAAATCTTCTTCAGAAGTCGTGTCCGCTTTTCCGATGTGCGCGATTCCTGCATTATTTATTAGAATATTAATTGCTCCAATTTGATCGAAAACGGCTAAAACCTCTTTTTGTTTTGAAACATCACAGGCGTAAACTATAGCATTTCCTCCGGCATTATTTATTTTTTCAAGCGTTTCCTGTCCGTTTTGTTCTGTAATTTCGAGAATATGAACTTCTGCACCATTGGCTGCAAGCTGAACCGCGATCGCTTGTCCAATTCCGCTTCCGCCGCCTGTTACAACTGCTTTTTTATTTTTTAATGAAAACATTTATGTAATTAATTAAATGATTATAATAATTTTTTATTTAAGACTCAAGATTATTCTCCAAGATATTTAGATTAACATTAATCATTATGACTGCATTTTATTTCTAAATCTTAATGAAAATAAAAGCACGATGACAAAACACAATAAAGGAACAGCATAAGAAAAATGAATATTCCCAGAAATATCTGTGATTTTGCTTGCCAAAGGCGGTATAACTGCGCCGCCGACAATTGACATAATTAATAAACTGGAGGCAGGTTTTGTGTCCGATCCCGCGCCTTCGATTCCCAAAGCAAAAATCGTCGGGAACATTATGGACATAAAAAATGTCAGCACCACAAGTGCATATAAAGTTGAAATTCCCGATCCTACAATTACCCAAATGCTGAGAATAATACTGATGATGCTGTAAATCATTAACAGTTTTTGGGGCAAAACATATCTCATCAGAAAAGTCCCTGCAAAACGTCCGATCATAAATAAAAATCCTGCGACACCTGCATAATACTTAGCTTCCTGCCCATTCATATTAACAGCGTCTTCTGCAAAAACCAAAAGAAAACTGAAGATATAAATCTGTGCCCCAATGTAAAAAAACTGAGCGAGAACACTCCAACCAACATTTTTCACACTCAAAACCTGCAGAAATTTTTTAGTTGACTTCTCCTTATTTTCAGTAACATCAGGTAGTTTTACGAATAAGAATAAAAACATCACCAGCAAAATGATAACTCCCAATATGATGTAAGGTCCTTTTACAAGTGAAGTTTCTTCCTGAATGTAGGTCAGTTTTGCCGCCTGATTGAGCGTGGCAATTTCATTCTGCGATTTTGGTTCGTCACTTAAAATAAAAATACCGCCAACAATCGGAGCGACAGAGGCTGCCAAACCATTGAACGACTGGGCAAAGTTTAATCTTTGTGTTGCTTTTTCCGGCGCACCCAAAATAGTGATGTATGGATTTGCCGCAGTTTCGAGAATTGCCAAGCCGCACGATAATATGAAAAGTGCACCAAGGAAAAACGGATAACTGATCGTATAGGCTGCCGGAACAAACATAAAACAGCCCGCTGCAAAAAAGAACAGACCGACGAGAATTCCGGTTTTGTAACCGTATTTTTGGATCATCAGTCCGGCGGGAATTGCCAGTAAAAAATACGCTGCAAAAACAGATGAATCTACCAACGAAGCCTGGAAATGATTGAGCTGAAAAGCACTTCGCAAATGTTTGATCAGAATCGGATCCAGATTATGGATGAAACCCCAAAAGAAAAACAAACTCGTGATGAGAATAAGTGGAAAGCTGTAGTTCCTCTTTCTGGATGCAGAAGGAAACGAATTTTCCGATTGGACATTTTTCATTGGTTGGTTTGTTAAATATTGATTTCGGGGTCAGATGAAAATGAAAAGTTTAATCCAGTTCACAGTTTATTTTAAAATAAAATTTTTATCAATTCTGATTGAAAAAATTCAAACTTTCCTATTTTTTAAAATTATATATATTTTCCGGATTAATGTTACAGGACGGTACAAGACAGTTGAAATACGAAACAGTTTGGATGAAATTCACAAATCTTTATTTCAATTTTAAATTCAAAAAAAGAGAGGAATAGCGCTGAGAATACCGCATAAAAAGACAACCAAATTATTTTTGGCTGTCTTTAATTATTTCGAATAAATGCTCTTCTGTTGCCTACTCCACAGAAATCGATTATTATTGTAACCAAATTCTGAAATCAAAAAAAAAGCATTAAAAATGATTCAATTATACCGAAAGACAGCTCTGATAGAAGGCGTTTCTTATCTCATTTTGCTCTTCATGGCAATGCCTTTAAAATATATTTTTAATATTCCGGAGGCTGTTAAATATTTTGGCTGGATTCACGGTATTTTGTTTCTGGCATTTTTTGTTTGTCTCGTGATTGCTTCCGTCAAATACCGCTGGAGTCTTATCAGAATTGCACTCTATCTGCTAGGTTCTGTGCTCCCGTTTGTTCCTTTTCTGCTGGATAAAAAATTAGAAAAGGAATATACAAAATAAGGAAACAATTCAATATAACTTTGGTCTTTGAATCGACAACTTTATATTAAACTTAATCTAATATAACTGAAGAATTAAAGTCATTAGCAAAGAAAAGTTCGCATTAATAAACAAAAAACTGCTATTCAATAACCGCAGTTTTTATTTTTACAGTGTGTGCGGAAAAATATCCTAACGCTCCATTGCTAATATTGCTGGGTGGATTTGTAGGCGTAATCCCGCCACCCGGTCCACCGCCACCGGAAAGCTGGAGTAAAGCAGAAAAATAAGTATAAATCTTATCATCAATGCAGTTCATTTCCACCGTCACTGTGTCGCCCACTTTTACTTTTACGCTGCCGTCTTCGTCATCATTTGGCAGCAGCAGCGGCCGTTGGTTTGGCAATCCGTTATTGACATTATCCGAGAATTCCAGTAAATTAGCTTTCGACCGATCGTTCACCGTGTAGCGAAAAAGGTAGCGATTTCCCAATGCAGGCGGGTCTGTAAAAATCGGTAACAGCGTGTAGCTCACTTCTCCGGCTACCAGAAAGGAATCCTGCTCCAAACCTTCAAAATCTACCGCTTCCGGCATTGTACTTTTAGCGATATAATCTTTTCCTTCTGCCTGGATTTTCAAAGTGTAGGTTCGCCCTGATTGTCCCAGAAAATTTGAAGCTTGATAATATCCGTTTCCAATGTATTTTAAAATTTCGGATCGTCCCAGATCATCACTCAAAACCACATCACTGTTTTCCACCGCAGGATATTCATTGGTTTGTGTAAAGGCGACTGACTTTGTAATTCTCACAAAATATGGTCCGGGCCGATCTGTAATATTTCCTTCGATTACAATTTTTCCGCTTTGATCGTCCAAATCGAGGTCGATTTCTTTTTCACACGACAGGATCAGAAAAAGAGAGAATAGGAGTAGCAATATATTTTTCATCAGTTTAATTTAGAATTTGAACTTGTAAGTAATGTTTGGAACCCATCGGAACAGCGAAGTCTGCATGGCTCTGGTAGTTCCCGGTCTGTCCGGATTATCTTCAAAATTGATCGTGTACGCGTTTTCTCTGCCGTAGACATTATAAATTCCAAATGACCAGGAACCTTTGAAACGTTTTTTCGAAACCGGCTCATACGTTGCGCTTAGATCCATTCTGTGGTAAGCGGGCATTCTGTCGGCATTTCTGTTGCTGTATTGGAAAACGGTTTGTCCGTTCAGTTCATATTTTCCGGTTGGGAAAGTGACTGCATTTCCTGTGCTGTAAATAAATAAACCAGAAAAAGACCATTTTGGATTTAACTGATAAGTGGCGACCACAGAGAGATCGTGGGTTTTGTCCTGTCTGGCGTTGTACCATTCATCATCATTGATTCCGTTGATTTTTCTTTCTGTTTTTGATAAAGTGTAGGAAATCCAACCTGTGAGTTTTCCGCTTTTCTTCTTGGCAATTAGTTCTAAACCATAAGCTCTGCCTTTTCCGAATAACAATTCGCTTTCGACATCGGAAGCCGTGTCAAATGTGATTTGCGCCCCATTTTTATAATCGATTTGATTTTGCATTGATTTGTAATAAATCTCAGCATTCAATTCATAATTATTGTTGCTGAAGTTTCGGCTGTAGCCTGCGCTTATCTGGTCAGAAATCTCAGGTTTCACGGTGTAACTGCTTCCAATCCACTGATCGGTAGGATTTCCGCTTCCACTGTTGCTAAGCAGATGCAGATTTTGAGTGTTTCTGGAAAATCCACCTTTCACACTGCTGACTTCATTAATTCTATAATTTGCTGTGATTCTTGGTTCGAGATTAATATAAGTCTTTCCGAATTTTCCTTTTTCCAAAAATTCAGAATTGATGATGGTTCCATTTTCATAAGTATTAAAAGTGTCGCCACCCAAAACGCTGAACATAGAAAGTCGCAATCCATAATTGATGGTCAGCTTTTCTGTCGCTTTGAAATCATCATTTATATAAAAAGCATTTTCCCAGGAATATCTCGGATTTCTCGGAAAACTGCTAACACTGGTTCCTGATGCACTACTTGGCGAAATCGTGTGATAGATCGACTGCAAGCCAAATCGCACAGAATGTTTATTCCCGGCAAACCAGGTGAAATCCTGTTTCAAATTCCAGTCTTCAATCTGAGAATCCAGTCCGAAGGTATTGTCATTGCTCTTTAAACTGACGTTATAATTGTAGTTGCTGTAGATGAATGAGGTGTTCGAAAACAATTTGCTGTTGATGATGCTATTCCATCGCAAAGTCGCAGTTGTATTTCCCCAATCGGTCGCAAAAGTTTCTCCCAAACCAAGAACATCACGCCCAAAGTAACCTGATAAATATAATCGGTTATTGTCATTGATTTGATAATTGGCTTTTAAATTTAAATCATAAAAATAAAGCTTGCTGTCCTTGAAATCGTCAGTCGTTTTCAAAAAGACATCCGCATACGTTCGCCTTCCGGAAACAATGAAAGATGATTTTTCCTTTTGAATAGGACCTTCCACGCTCAATCGACTGCTGATTAAACCAATTCCGCCAGTGACGTTGTAATCTTTGCTGTTTCCGTCTTTCATTTTCACATCCAGAACAGAAGACAATCGGCCGCCGTATTGAGCCGGACTGTTTCCTTTGATAATACTCGCATCTTTGAGCGCATCACTGTTAAAAGTACTGAAAAATCCAAGCAAATGTGAGGCGTTGTAGACAGGAGCTTCATCCAGCAAAATCAAGTTTTGATCCGTCGCGCCACCTCTTACACTGAAACCGCTGCTTCCCTCGCCGTTGCTTTTAATGCCAGGCAAAAGCTGAATTGTTTTCATCACATCTTTTTCACCGAAGAGAACAGGCAGTTTTTCAATTTGTTTGATGCTCAAAGTCTCGATTCCCATTTGTGCTGTAGAAAGATTTTTGTCTTTTTTCACGGCGGAGATGACGACTTCATCAATGTTTGAAGTCTTTCCCTCGTCTTCCTGACTCAATGAAATATTAAGCTTAATATTATCTTCGACGTTAATCATCTGCTGAAAATCTCTGAATCCCGGATTAGAAATCATCAATGTATACGAACCTTTTGGGAGAGATAGTGAGTAAAAACCATACTCGTTGGCATTGATAGAAATTGTAGGATCTTCTGCAATTCTGACCGCAACGCCTATCAGTATTTCGCCATTTGTCTGATCTTTGATGGTACCACTCACCGAATAATTCTGCTGTGCAAAAACGACGGTACTAAAGCAAACTGCAGCGATGGAAGTTGCAATTTTGAAGAAGGATATCTGCATTGATGTGTATTACGCAGTAAAGATATAATTTTCGGAACTTACCATCATTCTGTGTTTCGCAATGCTGTAAAAATTAATATTGCCCGTTGACAAAGAAACGAGATCAATAATCTGAGATTTAGTTTCTGTTTATGATCTAAAACATAAATTAATATTTATTTTGTGCCTATGTAATTATAAAGTAGGTACACAATTTGAAATGATGAGAATAATCAAACTTTATATATGAAAAATATCGACTCAAATACTATTGCGCTTATCGGCGGAGGGCCATCTGCCCTACTGGTTTTGAAGAATATTTTTGACAGCAACATCACGGCGACAACGGTTTACATCTTTGAAAAGAATGACCGCCTGGGCGTCGGAATGCCGTACGGAAAACTTGGCGCTTCCAAAGAACATGTTGCCAATGTATCAACAAACGAACTTCCCCATTTTGAAATTAGTTTTGAAGAATATTTAAGTCAAAATCCAACTGCTGACTTTCCTGATTTCTCTACGGACGGAAAATGTAATCCGTATCAGGTCATTCCCAGACTTCTTTTGGGAAATTATTTGGAATTCAATTTTAAGCATTACACCAAAATAGCGAAGAAGAAAGGGATCAAAGTTATTACCAAAACCAACAGCATTGTTGATGATATTATTAAAATCAATGATGGAAAGGAATTTAAAATCATTGTCAATCAGACCGAAGAATACGTAACTCATAAAGTCATTCTGTGCACCGGACATTACTGGCCTAAAAAACACGAAGATGACAAAACAGGCTGGTATGATTCTCCGTATCCGCCGTCAAAATTTCAGTCTTATTCCAATCATCCCATTGCAATTCGCGGAACTTCGCTAACAGCTGTAGATGCCGTAAAAACACATTCCAGACTAAATGGCAAGTACGAAGCAATGCCGGATGGTCAATTGAAATATACATTGAACGAAGGTTCTGAAAACTTTCGAATTGATATGTTCTCGACCGGCGGATTTTTGCCTGCTCTCAGATTTCATTCCGAAGATGAAGCCTATTCTAATGAGTGGACAATGTCACTGGATGAAATCTATGATTACAAGAAAAAGCACAATGGTTTTGTTGATCTTGATTATGTTTTTGAAATCAATTTTAAAAAGCCTCTTAAACAGAAAGATCCCGATTTTCATCAAAAAATAAAAGACCTCAGTATAGAAGAATTTGTGGCTGAGATGATGACGATCAGAAAAGAACTTGACAGTTTCCAGCTTTTCAAAGCAGAATACACTGAGGCAGAAAAATCGATTAGAAGACATCAGTCTGTAAGTTGGAAAGAGGCACTTTCTGCTTTCAGTTACTCTATGAATTATCCTGCGAAGCATTTCTCTGCAGAAGATATGACGCGCCTAAGGAAAACACTTTTACCGCTTATATCCATTATCATCGCATCCCTTCCGCAGTCATCTTACAAAGAAATTATTGCGTTGTATGATGCCGGAATTATTGATCTCATTCAGGTGGATAAGGAAAGTTTCGTAGAACCACATACCGAAACAGGGGGAATTTACCACTACAGATCAGCTGAAAATGAACAATTTCAGAAACATTATCAGTTGTACATCGATGCGGTTGGACAACAGCCTTTGGAAGTATCAGATTTACCTTTTGCTGGTTTAAGATCCAGTGAGTTAGTTAGCGCTGCGTATCTTAATTTTAAAGACAACAGTAATGCTTTAGAACTACAGGAAAACAGTGAAGTTTCAGTAATAAAAGGGCAAAACGATAACTATTACATGAAAGTTCACGGTTTGGAAATCAATGATTATTTTCAGTCACTTGACACTTATGGACAGGCTGTGGACAATCTTTTTATAATGGCAGTACCTTTCATTGGCGGACTCAATCCCGATTATTCCGGTTTGGATTTTTGTGATACAGCGGCCAGCCGAATTGTAATGGCTATAAAGTAGTTTAATTATTAAATAAATATTACAATCTAAAATATATTTATCAGGAAACCAAATTTTACCTATTCATAATCAAATCTATGTTTTACAGAATCCCGTATGAATTTTCATTGCGGGATTTATTGTTTAATATTTTAAACTTTTTGTGTTAAAAAATTAAGGTAATTGCAGCAAAGCCAAGATTTACTTGCTCATGATCCTTTCCTGCTTTAGCTTGTCCAATTCAAGTTTAAAGCATCCAAGAATGAATTCAGTATAGTAAAGTTGGGCGTTCACAGCTTTTGTCCTGGAATGCAAATCCAATCGCTCTGATAGAATCACATTTCCTTTATAAGTTATTGAAAAATAGGCGTAGAGTTTTCCCTTGGATTCCTCCACCGGCGTCGCATATCCTGTTACTGCAATGGACCAGTCGGTTTTATACAGTTTAGCCACATTCAGCGCCATCGTTTCTGCAATGAGAAAAGATACACCATTCGCTTCCTGTGCCTCCTGCGAATCCACATTCAGGAGTCTTGATTTCTCTTCCTGACTGTAAACCGTCATTCCACCATTGAAAAACTTAGATGAATCTTTCATCTGCGAAAATGAAAACTGTAAAAATCCCGAAGTCACACTTTCTGCAACAGAAATTGTTTCGTCATTCTTCAGCATACGGCTTCCAATATAATTGAGTAAGTTTTGAAGTTCAACAATAAAAAAAATAAGCGATCTTACGGACAGCTCATCAGAACTGACACCTATCTGCGATGATTTTAGAATCATAAATTAAATAATCTTTAGGACAGCATTTGATTTTCCAGATGCTACAAAACGAAATTAGCAAAACAAAGACCCTTTTCTTATGACTTCAATCATTTCCTAAAATATTATCAAATATTTTTAAGCAAACAATAAACGATTATTATTAAGGTAAATATAAAATCGTTCTGATGAGTTTTGATTTAGATTATTTGTAGGTATGATATTTGGAGATTTGTGAATCATCAAATCATTTTGGTTATATAATTTTTTACCGCTAAAATTTAAGATTATGCTAAAAAAAGGAGACAGAGTGCAATGGAAATTTCGGAACGGCGAGACGCACGGGATCATTACAAAAATACATACCGCTGATTTTATGTTTATGGAAAAACAGCGAAGAGCTTCTGAGGAAAACCCACAATATGAAGTGATGAGTGAAAAAACCGGGAAAACGGCTGTACATAAATCATCAGCGTTGAAAAAAATATAAATTGTTTCGTTTAAATCACATTCTAATTTTCTATGTGAAATAAATTTAAAGATTTAAAGAATTATAAACCATTCGCTTCATCAAATTTCCGTTTTGCCTCACTGTATAATGATTCCTGCTGGTAAACGTCTTCATAAAACGATTTCTTTTCTCGATAGATATTGAGCAACGTTTTTTGTTCTGATGGCAATTGGCTGGAATCTACATTCTTAGCTTTTAGCTGCTGACTGATCTCCTTCCTGTCAGAAGCGTGGAGTTTTTTCAGAGCCTCGTAATAGTTGATCACAGCGTCTTTTAAAGTTAATGCCTCGTCAACATTCATTGTCTGCATTTTTTTAATATCGAAAATAATCATATCAAAAGCCTTAGATTTTTGGTCCACAGCTTTTAAGGCGCCGTCATAGTCTTCATCCAAAAGACTTTCTAGTTTTTTGGATTCATAACCATCCTTGCCTGCGACGATATGGAAAGCCACAAGTTCTTGCCCGTCAATTTTTTCCCTGAAATCTTCTGCTTTTGGAGAATTGCAAGAGATAAGCGCCAGAATTAAACAACCCGAGAGAATATTTTTCATTTCAGAGAATGTTTAAAGTTAGTGTATTCAAATCCGGCGATTGGTAGCTGTCTGTTTTTTCCTCCGATATTTCAAAATTAAAAGAAGGAAAATTGCTCGTTTTCAAATCGTAGCTGATATTTTTGGAAGTGAGAAATTCTTTTACGGTGCAGATAAGATTTTGTATTACCCAGACATTCATCGAAGATTTTTGATTGATAAAAAGGTCGATGGAATTCCAGATTTTCAGGAAAGTAAGTTCTACAATTTCCTCAGCCTGATCTTTTGACTCCACAGATTTCAAAGCCAATCCGTATAGTGTACAACTGTATCTGGCATACATATATTGAAAACCTGCTTTATCTTTTTTCTTGATTAATAAATACAGATCCGTGTCAGTTATTATTTGGCTATTCTTTTGAGACATTGCTTATTTACTCTAATTATTGCTGCTCCATTCCTTGTACTAACGGCTTATTAAAAAATGGATAAAACAAGAGTAAACTACTATTGATAAAAAATTAATATCAGTTTCGCTTAATGCAATGATACAACGCAATCATTTGTGCCATTTATTTATAAAATCATCAGATAAATTTCACTCTGCAAATTGTATGCTAAAAATAATTATTGCTTCATATAATTTATCGTCAACTTATAAATACATCGTTTTAATGAAATAAAAAATCGCTTGATTCAAAAACCAATAGCATCCTTTTTGATAAAGTGAAATACAAACATTATATAAAATACACTTATTTTGATGAAAAAAGTATTAGCCGTTTTTTTAACAGGAACTGCTGCAACAGCACTGATTTATCTCTCACGTTACAGCTATTTGTTCAAAGCCATTGGAATCAATTTAAAAGAAGGATCATTGACACCCTCCACCGATGATGCTGAGAAATTCCCATATCACGTTGTCCAGAAATCTTTACCGGAAAAATGGAAAACAGCATCAAATTACAATCAAAAAATCCTGTCCGAGCGCCTTACAAAAGATATCAAAAAAACCAGAGCTTCCTCGCTTTTAGTGATTCAGGATGGTAAAATTGTCCTTGAACAATACTGGAAAGATCACAATGCTAGCTCGCTTATCAATTCTTTTTCTATGGCAAAAGGAATACTTTCTATTCTTGTAGGCTGCGCTATTGCCGATGGTTATTTGGATTCTGAGGATGCGCTCATCTCATCGTTTTTTCCTCAGTACAATCAAAGCCATTATGGAAAGCATCTCACTTTGAAACATCTGATGACAATGCAGGCCGGATTGGACTGGGAAGAGGAATATCATCATCCTTTCGCACCCAACTCAGAACAATATTTTATAGATGATCTTGCTGCGCAGGCATTGGGTGTGGAAGTCAAGGAAATGCCCGGCGAAAAATACGAATACCAAAGTGTTACAGCACAACTTATCGGTCTGATCCTGATTAAAGCAACTGGCAAAAATCTCGCAGACTACCTTTCAGAAAAGATCTGGAAACCTCTGAAAATGGAATCATCTGCAAAATGGAGCACCGATGAAAAAGGTATGGAAAAAGCGTTTTGCTGCATCCACGCTACCACAAGAGATTTTGCAAGGATCGGTCAGCTGATTCTGCAAAACGGAAACTGGGAAGGGCAACAACTGATAGATCACGAATTTTGCAAACGAATGCTGACACCTACTGAACAGAACACCGCTTTCTGCTACACAATTTGGGCGGATGATGATGACGACGTCAATTATCGTTTCTTCTACGGATTCCTCGGACAGTTTATCATTATCATTCCGGAGGAAAATATGGTGATCGTAAAAACAGGAATGTACAACAGATTGGAAGTTGATGAGAAAAAAAGACCAACACAGGCAAAACTTCTGGTTCAGGAATTTGTCAGAAAAAATCAATCGTCTTTAAATCAATAAAAAAAGATTTGTCAACTGAGAACAAAAAATCCCCAAATGAATGGGGATAAAAACTAATAACCATGAAAACCTTTTAAAAAAAATTTCCATTGCAAATGTAGAGAAAATCGAAAGATTGCACCATCATAAAAGATGTTAATTAAATTATAAAAAAAGCTCAATTTCTAAGTTTCCTAAATTTTAATTTTAAAAAGATTTTTATTTAAAAAGAGCAATATAAAAAAGCTGCGATACAATTCATTAAAATAAAAAATAATTATTTTTGTTTTTAGAAGGTATGAAAAGAGCATTCGCGCAAAATATCTGACTTTAATATTTCGTATTTAATTTAAGGGCATAATTTTAGTTGATTTTCTCGAAGAAAAGATCAAACAGTGAAATAATTTAATTTCGCTGACTATTATAAAAATAAAACAGTCAACATTGGAAACATATTTTGACAGCGACGCAATAAATGATGATTTGAACAACAACATTTATCTGCAGGCGCTAAACTCAGCAAAATCAGGCATTATCATCACTGATAACAGGCAACCTGACAATCCCATCATCTATTGCAACAAAGCCTTTGAAGATATTACAGGCTATTCTCATAACGAAATTATTGGACATAACTGCCGTTTTCTGCAGGCACAGGACAGATCGCAACCAGAAAGACAGAGAATAAAAGACGCTGTTAAAAATGGGAAAGAATGCAAACTGGAGATCCGAAACTATAGAAAAAACGGAACTCTATTTTGGAATGAATTAACTATTTCTCCTGTAAAAGATCAGGACAACAATGTCACTCATTTCATAGGCGTTCAGAACGATATTACAGACCGCAAGAAATATGAAACCGAACTGCGCGAAGAAAAAGCATCTGTAGAAAAGAAAATTGAAGAGCGAACCAGAGAATTGCACGATAACGAAGCTTTCCTCTCAAGTATTATTCAGACCGTCAGAGAAAGTCTTTTGGTATTAGATGCCGATTACAAGGTGCTTAGTGCGAATACCCATTTTTTAAATTCATTCAAGGTAACAGCGGAAGATACAGTTGGAAAAATATTATTTGAACTTGGAAATCACCAGTGGGATATTGAAGCACTGAAGGTATTATTAACCAAAATATTACCAACGAATAATCCCGTGATCGATTTTGAAGTGGAGCACGATTTCCCTTACATTGGAAAGAAAATTATGCTTGTGAATGCATATCGTGTAGAATTTGAAGGTCAGTACAAAGACCGAATTTTGATTGCGATTGAAGATATTACCGATAAAAAGGAGATTGACCGCCGCAAAGATGATTTCCTATCGATTGCCAGCCACGAACTAAAAACACCATTGACGACCATTAAAGGATTTGTCCAGCTTCTTGAAAGAATGGTTCCTGAGAATTCATCGGACAAATTCGTATCAACACTGGGGAAAGTCTCGATGTATGTTGACCGTCTGAACAATTTGATAGGAGAACTTTTAGACACATCCAAAATCCAGTCAGGAAATATTGAAATTCATAAAGAACCCTTTCAGATTGACAGATTAATTCGCGATACTGTCGAAAATCTCGCAATCGCAACCCCAGAATACAGCATCAGCATCAGCAGCGATACAAAAGCAACTATTCTTGGTGATGAACTGCAAATCTCACAGGTGATCAACAATCTGGTTTCCAATGCAATCAAATATTCACCAGGTACGGATAAAATAGATGTTTACTGTAACAGGGTTGGTAGTTTTGTGAAGGTTTCCATTACCGATTATGGTATGGGCATCAGCCAGCAGGATCAGACAAAGATTTTTGAAAGATTCTTCAGAGCCCGCGATATTCAGAAAAAATTCCCCGGTATGGGCATTGGTCTTTATATCTGCTATGAAATCATAGCCAACCACAACGGCACACTTTGGGTGGAAAGTGAAATAGGTTCAGGGTCTACATTCAATTTCACATTGCCAATTATGCAAAACTAAAAGATGAATAATAAAAAAATAATGATCTGCGATGATGATCCCGGCATTCTGGAAGTGCTGGAAATGATGCTTGAGATAGAGGGCTACACTGTTTTCACAGAAAGCAACAGCACCAATCTGATTAAAGAGATCAACAATACCCTACCCGATCTGCTATTAATGGATCTGTGGATGCCAGTACTGTCGGGCGACCAATTATTAAGAACCATCAGAGGAACGAAAGAACTGGAACATCTGCCAGTGATCATCCTTTCTGCCAGCGTTGATGGCAATGAAATCGCGAATAATGCAGGCGCCAATGGATTTATTGCCAAACCATTTGATATGGATGATGTTTCGACTAAGATTCAGAATATTTTGGTTGGTGTTTAAGTTATCACTGAGTTGTGTGAGTATAATAAAAAATATTAGAATGTTTTTTCATACAGCTGCGGATAAAGAACTTGAAGGATTGGGTTTGTAAAAAGTATAGATGAGATTTCAAATGATGAGATTAAAGAGAGACTTTACCTTTTTTCAGGAGTATGCAAAACTATTTATAACTTTAACGCTAAAGAAAATGAAATTTATATTAAACCAAAAGATGTAAAATCTAAAATTTTAACAATAAAACACAATCAAAAACCTGAAAACGCCCTAAAGAGTTTCACTGATTTTGAAAATGTAGATAATTAATTAAATCTGCTTTATTGTTTTTTTTATTTTCCTTGGAATTTTTTAATGTAGAGAAAAAAACCTGTCTTGGAAAAACATCAAGATATTTTTACCGATTTATTACAAAGATTTTTCTCTATGTCTACATATATTTTTTTAAAACAGAATAGTCCAAATTAATATTTTTTAACTCTACCCAAATCTATTCACTTCTTTTCGAAAATAGTGATGTCATAATGATGTTTTATTACTTATAGATCAGTCTTTGTTGTTTACAGTGCTAAGTTAGGACTTTCAATGACATTTTGTGGATACAGAAGTAGTAAGTCTTAGCACAATTTTACTAGAAACACTTTCATAATTCACTTGAATACTTTTGAAAATCTTTATAAAATTCATTTGAGTAACTAAAATAAATAGCGTCGCTTTCAAAAAGTGACGCTAGTAGTAAAACTAAATTTAATGCTTAGCAGCAAACAATGAGCTATTGGATACTCATCCCACCGTCTATGACCTGCTCTGTCCCTGTGAGAAATGATGATTCATCAGAGGCTAAAAATACGACCAGATTACTAACTTCAATTGCATCTGCCATTCTGCCCAGAGGTGTAACATCTGCTGCTCCGCTTCCGTCTTCCCCAGTGGCTTCCACCATCATTGGGGTTTTGATGTATCCTGGATGCACTGAATTGGCTCTGATGTTTTCTTTGCCGTATTCTACCGCTGCTGCCTTTGTAAGACCTCTGACAGCAAATTTACTGCCCGTGTAGGCCAAGCTTGGATATCCCGGAATTGCTACAATTCCGGCAACTGAGGAAATATTCACAATGGAACCTACACCAGCTTTCTGCATCGAAGGTATCGTGTACTTCATTCCGTAAAAAACAGCATTTTGATTGATTTCAACTACCTTCAGATATTCCTCTTCCGTAATTTCAGTCACTGTTTTGATTGAACCTAAAATTCCTGCGTTGTTGACCAAAACATTGATGGGTCCAAACTTTTCTTCACCTTTCGCTACAACATCTTTCCATTGCTCTACATCCGAAACATCGTGTTTTATAAACAAAGCATTTTCACCTAATTCATCAGCTATCTTTTTTCCCTTTTCTTCATTGAGATCCGTAAGTATGACCTTGGCTCCTTCTGCAATAAATTTTCTTGCGTGTGACTCTCCCATCCCTTGGGATGCACCTGTAATGATGGCTATTTTTCCTTTTAATCGTTCCATACTAATTGAATTTAATTATAAAATAAAATTAGCGATTGATTATCTCCTATTGCTTACCCGAAGTTGGACAAACTTTATCATTTTATGGATTTGTCAAAATATTATATTTCCGGAATGAAGTGGGCGTCTCACCAGTCTGCTTTTTAAAATAACGACTGAACGTTTGAAGATTAGTGAACTGAAGATGATCGGCTATTCGACTTATTGACTCGTTGGAATCTGACAAACGCACTTTGCACTCAGACAGGAGCGCCATATTGATGATCTCTGCAGGAGTTTGATAGAACTGACTTTTTATAATTTTATGCAGATAATTAGTTGTGATATTAAGCTCTTGTGCGTAAAATTCAATATTTCTAAAAGTCAGGTAATGCTTTGAGACCAATTTTTTGAAGTTGTATCCTATCTCTTCCTCACGAGGTTGATGAATGATGTTTCTGTTTTTGATGTATCTGTTTACCAAAAAATCACTTTCATTGATCAACGCAAGAAGCATACTTTTAGCAGAATAGATCCATCGTTCATTGTCTGCCTCCGAAGCAATTAAAAAATCCAGTGTCCGTGTAAACAAAGTATTCATTTTCGAGTGATCTTCCTTAGAAAGAACAACCTGTGAACCGAACTTATTTTTCAGAAAAGAATTGGGCGCGATGGAGAAGAAACTTTCGAAAAGATAGTCCATAAACTTTTTCGTAAAAAGTACAAACATTCCCTTTGTACCAGCTTCTATCTTTATAACTTTTACATTTTGTTCAGGACGATAAATCAATAATGAACGCTCATCTATCAGAAATTTCTAGTAATCCACTTCGATCGTGATACTTCCGGAATTGATAATTCCGTAGGCGAAATAATGCGGTTTCATTTCAAAAGGCTCGAAGATCTCCGGTACATCTGTAAGATACAGGAAATCATCTGAAATACTCCAGTCGAGCTTTCTATAGTTGATGATGTTTCTAATGGTGTATGGCTTGATGACATCCTCGTTTTTCATCGACTTAATGTATTAAAAATATCAAACAATTTACTGTTTTTTCAACGTTTTTAGTGCCAAAATTTGGTAGAATATTTGTGAATCATAATATCAAAACCCGCTTAAGAGAGCGGGTTTCTATACTTTAACATAATTTCAGGAGATCCTTTACATATAACCTCCCGATACTTCGATCGCCTGTCCGTCGATCCAGGCAGAATCTTCACTGCATAAAAATGCCACGGCAGAAGCAATGTCTTTTGGTAAGCCTACCCTACCCAATGCGTGCTGCTGGGCGATCCGGCTGTTGATATCTTCAATATCGCGGACTGCCCCACCTGAGAAATCAGTTGCAACTGGTCCCGGAAGAATACTGTTGGAACGTATCTTTCTTGCTCCCAATTCTTTGGACTGATACAATGAAATCGTTTCCATAGCCGACTTCATTGCAGCATAAACAGAGAATCCGGGAAGTGCAACACGGGTTGCGGTAGAACTGATATTGACGATGCTTGCGCCGTCATTGATTGATGACAATAATTTTTGAGTCAGGAAAAATGGGCCTTTGAAATGAACATTCAGCATTTCATCGAACTGAACAACCGTTGCTTCTTCAAAGGCTACAAAAAATCCAATTCCTGCATTGTTGACCAAAGAATCGATTCCTGTAACCTGCCATTCGCTTAGAATTGAGTTAACCGATTTAGAAAAATTCTCAAACTCTTCTATTTTCGAGACATCCAGTTTCAAAGCTTTTATGCGAGTTCCTGTGGATTCAAATTCTGCGATAAGGTCTTCCGCTTCTTTTTCATTTGACCGATAGGTGAAGATTACAGCATTGTCTTTTTCTATTAACTTTTTTACGATTTCCTTTCCTATTCCTCTGTTGCCACCGGTAACCAGAGCTACTTTTTGTTGTGTCATTGTACTGATTTTTGTTTGATGCAAATCTCAGTCTTTATTCAAGTCAAGTTATAGCGACAATGCAACCAATGCTTGCACAATTCAAACTTTGGAATTTCTATATTCAGAAGGTGTCACTTCAGTATGTTTTCTGAAAAATGTATTGAAATGAGAAGCCTCCTCGAAAGCTAGTGCAGAAGCAATTTCGCTGATGTTCCAGGTTGTTGTTCTGAGAAGGATTTTGGCTTCCTGCAATACTCGTGACGCAATGAAATCACTCATCGTACGTCCTTTGGCTTTCTTCACCTGTCTGTTGAGATAGACGGGATGAAGATGTAGCGCTTCAGCAAATTCACCAGGGGTTTTTATACCAATGGTTTTTGTAAGCTCATCAATAGGAAACTGATTCTCCAAAAGTCTTATAAACGAGCAAGCAACAACTTCAGCGGTATTTCTGCGATTGATATACGATGCGGACGGCTGTAATTTTTGTCCGTTCAGAATCAACTCCATCGTATAATGCCTCAACAATGATGTCTGCAACGGATTAACTTCATTTGAATCCTCTTCTGCTATTTTTTTGAAAATATCTGAAAACTTATCATATTCAAATTCATCAAGAGTATAAATAAACTGACTGCCTGGTTTATAAACGCTGAAAGAAAGCAATTCATAACCGGAATTTGCCTTTGTAATGAAACCTTCTGAAAAAGCACAGGACTGAACAGGTTTATTTTCCTTAAAACAATGGATACCGAAAGGAACTTTTGTTGTAGTGAACAAAATATTTTTTCCTTCCAAAGGCAGGCTCGTATCTTCGAAATTAATTTCATAAGAGCCATCGAGCAAAATAACTGAATAAAATTTCTTACGTGAAAAACTGATGATTTCTCCCGATTTCGATGATTCCGTCAATGTTCTGAAAGATTCTTCAGTTGAGGATGGGTTATTTTCTGTAAATAAATGGTTCAGCATACTGCATACAAAGATAATGGTTTCGATAAACCTAATTTAAAATCTCAACTGTATTTTTTTAAATGAAATATTAATCACTAAACTATAAATATTAAATTCTCAGGTAGGTACTTTGATATTCGTCAAGTATTTCAATATTTATTCACCTATTTTTTTGATTTTTGGGAAAAAGATTCCTGTTATACTCAACGATCTCCTGATGTGAAGGGTAAGTTGTTCTACTGCCAAGTTCTGTAATAGCTTTATCTCTGATTGCAGGCGCTTTTTCTTTGTCTGCTTTGTCCAATTAAATCCTCAGTTCTTCCTTATTAAGCTCCGTACAATATGCGGGAGTTCCGGGTTGATGTCTCCAGGAATCCTCCAGACTACCGGAATCAACCGTATCAAATCCTGCATCATTAACCAGACCTGCAATTATTTTCTTGGCATTTGCATCATCTCCGGCAATAGCCATTGCGATTCTGTTATCACTTCCTGCTTCTTTTCCACGGTTTAATAATGTTTCTGCCAGCAGATTATTAAAAGCTTTAATCACAGGTCTGCCCAATTGCTCTAAAACCCAAACACTTTCTGCCTTACCATCTTGTAAATCCTCTATCTGAGCATCACGAAAAGGATAATAGTTGGAAGTATCTACAATAATAACGTTATCAGGTACGCTGGAAAAAAGATTTTCAGGCAAAGTTGGAATCGCGACCGTTGGCAATGATAAAATAATGACATCCACATTATTGACGACATCTTCTAATGCGGAAGGCAGAGCTCCCAATTCCCCGGCACGAGCCTTTAATTTATCGCCATTATCTGAATTAGCTACTTTTACAGTATGACCTGCCGCTACCATCTTTTTTGCAATGGTACCACCGATTGCGCCGGTACCAATAATTCCTATTTTCATAATAATTGATTTATAATTTTTAATTGATTTTTCTGAATGGAGGATTTGGAATTTCAAGATTGCCTCTCAAAGTATCCGCTTCATATTCTGTTCTGAAAATGCCCCTTTCCTGAAGCATTGGAACAACCAAATCGATAAAATCACGCAAACCATACGGATGGTCTTGTCTTATTAAAAGCATATCCATTGCTCCTGCTTCGTACCATTTCTGAACCTGGTCTGCCACCTTTTCGGCTGAACCAAAAAATTGTGGTCTCGGCAGACTGTTTCTTGGGCTAAGCTGCATCAGCTCCATATATTTATCAATCGCATCTTTTTCAGTTTCACCTACAATGGGATTTTGTGAGATGGAAATAATGAAATCTTCCGGTCTTCTCTGTTTTGCAATAAGTTTTTGCCTGATTCTGTTTGCTAATCCAGTTGTATCTTCCCAATCGTAACCGTATGTGAAAACACCGTCTGTGTAACTGGTGGCTATTTCCATAAAGTTTTCAGATGTTCCTGCGGTATAAAGAACAGGTCTGCCCTGAACCGAACGACTGATGTTCAAAGGACCTTCTACCGAAAAATAATCTCCACGATAGTTGACGTGATGCATTTTATGATGATTCAAGAAGATTCCTCTTTTCTTGTCACGGATGAAGGCATCGTCTTCATAGGTATCCCAAAGTCCCAGGACAATTTCAATAAATTCCTTGTTCATCGGGTATTGGTCTCTCTTTGATAAATGTCCGCGACTGAAATTGACCATCCCACCAGGATTGGAAGTGATGGCGTTGAGTGAAGCACGTCCTTTGCTAATTTTATCCAGCGACAATATCTGCCTTGCAGCACTGTCAGGGTCACCGTAAGAAGATGCGATGGTAGCAGAAAGCCCAATATTTTTAGTCACCATACTGAGTGCCGACATTATACTAACACCTTCGAACATACTCAGGTAATGCGGAATATTTCCGGGACCGACGTGGCTGACATCCACCAAAAACAAAGTATCGAACTTGGCGGATTCTGCCAATTGAGCCTGTTTAATATAAAAATCAAGGTTTTCACTAGCATCAGAAGGCATTGCGGGATGCTGCCACGCCATATGATTCCAGCCTAAACCGTCCAGAACGGCACCTAGTTTTAATTTTTTTCCAGTCCTACTCATTCCGTTTTTTAATATTGATGAATTTAAGTTCTACTTTATGTTATAGATTATAGAAACTGTATTAATTAAAATCATACATTAACTCTTCGACAACCTCTTTTACAGGACGAATATTCTTTATATAAGAAATTCCATTCCCTACTGTGATATACCCTTTATGAATATCCCCATCCAACATTCCAACTTTTAAGCCCTGCTCGCCATACATTTTATTGGCAATTTCATCACGAGAATGCCCCCGTTCGTCCATTTCCAAAAGTTCCCGACTGTATGGTGTTGGAATGGAGCGGTAGTACGCCGGATTGGTTCTGAAAATCAATAAGTCGCTGGCTGTATGGTCAACAATGAGTTGTTTAACATTTTCAGCGGCAGGATTTTCCTCTGTAGCAATAAATACTGTTCCTGCAAAAACGCCTTCAGCCCCTAATGTAAACGATGCACGAACAGCACGGAGGTCAGCAATTCCTCCTGCAGCCATCACCGGAATATTCACGGCATCTGATATCATCGGTATGATGGAAAACGTACCAATGATTTTATCAGGCACAGTACCACCTTCATCAAATCCGGTGGCTACAAGAATATCGACACCAATTTTTTCTGCATACTTTGCATTTTCTATACTTGGGTTCAATGCACGATAGATTATTTTAATGTTATTTGATTTAAGTTTTTTCGCCAAAGGTTCAAATTCATAATCTTCAATCCCGTTGATAAGAACCACTTCAACACCTTCTTCAATGAGCAAATCAGCGATGACATCAACGGTAGTCAGGTCATTAGACAGCATTACCGGCACTGCAAAAGGCTTATTGGTCAACTGTTTTACCTTACGAATTTCCTTTCTCAGCCTTTCAGTAATTTCTTCCAAAGATTTAGGATTTGTTTTCTGACCAGCGTGAGGACCCAACATTCCCAGACCTCCGGCATTGCTCACTGCTGCAACAAATTCAGCATTCGTTACCCACGACATTGCCCCTTGAATAATTGGATATTTGATTCCTAAAACTTCCGTAACACGGTTTTTTTTATTCATTGTCTTTTGATTTTAAATCTGTATAATTTAATCTGTTTTCGATGGGGCAAAGTTAGGTTAAATTTACTTTCATTTTGATAGTACTTTCCTTTAGGAAAGTACATTTTTTAATAATTAAGACTACATCAATTTTAACTATCTAATTTATAATTACTTTCTTTTGTAAAGTATTTTGTAACTTTGTGCTGTTAATTTTTTCAAGTACGATTCAAACATTACAAAGAATTATAATGAGTAATACAACATCATATTCAATTTTAGAACTGGCTATTGTTTCGGAAGGCAGCAGTTTTAAAGAAACTTTAAACAATTCGCTAGCACTCGCGAAGGTTGCAGAAGAAAATCATTATTCCAGATACTGGTTTGCAGAACATCACAATTCGGAATCAGTGGGAAGTAGCGCTACCTCTATTTTAATTGGTTATGTTGCTGAAAATACAAAGAAGATAAGAGTCGGTTCGGGCGGAATTATGCTTCCCAACCATTCACCGCTGGTGATTGCGGAACAGTTTGGAACTTTAGCACAACTCTATCCCAACAGAATTGATTTGGGATTGGGAAGAGCTCCCGGAACTGATATGCCGACAGCACAGGCGATTCGTTCAGATTTTATGAAGGCAGCGCATTCTTTTCCGGCTGAAGTGGAAAAAATCGAGGAATATTTTTCAGCGGAAAATAAAACATCGAAGGTGAGGGTTCCGATTGCGGAAGGTGTTGAAGTACCAATCTACATTTTAGGTTCTAGCACAGACAGTGCTCATCTCGCTGCTGCAAAAGGGCTTCCTTACGCTTTTGCCAGTCACTTCGCATCTACCCATCTTCACGCGGCTTTGGAAATTTATAGAGAAGAATTCCAGCCATCGGAAGTTTTAGATAAACCTTACACAATCGCCGGCGTCAACATCATCGTTGCTGATACGGATGAAGAAGCGGAACGTTCGTTCACCTCGTTAATTAGAATGTTTTTTGGTATCCTGACCGGAAATTCAAAACCACTCCAACCTCCTACAGAAATGGCAGAAGACTTAATTGAAGTTTTAAAACATCCAAGTTTGCATCAAATGTTAAAATATTCGTTTGTAGGAAGCAAGGAGACGGTTAAAAAGCAGGTAGAAGATTTCCTGAACAAAACTCAGGTTAATGAAATTATTATGGTTTCCAATATCTTTGCACTAGAAGACAGAATAAAATCGGCTCAGCTTTTTGCCGAGTTGATGGATGAAATCAATGCGGAACGTTCTTCGGATATTTAATAATTCAATCACAATGGCAAAAAAGAAACCCTACAACGAATGTCTCAACACCGTAAAACCTGTAAAGGATGCGCTGGAGGTAATTAACGGTAAATGGAAACTGGCAATCATCATTTCCGTTGGTGTCGGAAATGAGCGTTTTACCGATATTCAGGACAGTATTGAAGGAATTACACCGAAAGTTTTAGCGAAGGAGCTGAAAGATTTAGAACAGCATAAACTAATCAAGAGAATTATCATTGATGATTATCCGGTCAAAATCATTTACAGGCCAGAGCCTTATGCAGATACACTGACACCCATTATCTACGCTTTAAAGGAATGGGGAATCAATCATAAAGAAATGATTGCTAAATAATTGTATAATTTTGATAGTTAACATTTTAAAGATAATAAACATCTATTGAACAAGAAATGTCGTTTCAATGTAACATAGCAATTCCTCCAATCCATCGCGGCTATTTTTCGAAGAGTCCGCAGACTTTGCATTTTGGTTGACAATATCGATTGCCAGTGCTAAAATAGAACTATACAAAAATTTGATATGCCTGTACTTAGCCTTTTCTGCTAAAATTTTAAAATGACTGAAATGCTTCTCAGTCATCTTTTTTATAATTGAATCCGCTTTTTCGGAAACAGGAAATATTTTGGTTTCCAAGAAGAATTGTATCAGCTGCGCTTTGTGAAAAGCTTCTTCAATTGGATTTTATTTTTGACGCATAGTTTATTGTCAAATATCCGTTGTCGAACGCATTTCGAAGTGCAGCTTTAGACTTGTTGAAATAAGAATACTTGGAGTTTTGAGAAAGAGGTAGATCACTCTTACTGATTGCATCCTTTTCAAAGTATCTCCGAACTTTTTTAATGAAATATTCATCAATTTCCTCAAAAGTTAAATTCTTTGGAACTACCTTTTTTAAATGCTGGTAAGTAGAGAACCGATTACCATAATTGTTTGACAAATTGAGCGTTCGTTTTTCCTCAGCAAGATCAGCGAAGAAGTTTAAAAATACCCTGTTAGCTTTCGCAGTATTTTTCAACTCAAATCTACCTTGCGTATATTCAGCTTTTCGAATTGCAATTACATTTTCTGCAAATTCCAAAGCTTCTTTATTTTCTTTTTTTTCCTTAGGCGTTGTAGGTTCAGGATGTAAATAATTTTTCAAGTACTCGAAATCCCGCAAATGAATTTTTTTTCCTTGTACATTAGTGGAAGAACCTTTTTAATACTCAATGAAAAGACTGATCCGTCCATCAGCTAAATTTTTCTGTTTTAAAGTGATATTCTTACATTTTATTTAAGGAGTACATTTGTACACCTCGTGGCTGATTTTAGTAGCTCAAGGTGTACACCGGGTGTACAAATATAAATAAACTCCAAAAAAAGAAAATAAAAATTATATAAATATCTGATATTCAACTAAAAGAAAGAAAGAAAAAGAAATCAAAGAAAAGCTAATTTATTTCCCGATACAAAACTTAAAAATTCCCTGTTTAAAGCAGAATGAAAAGTTTGCGGGACAACTGAGGGACAAAGGGTATCAAACCCATAATAACTTCATCAAAGCTAAACAAATATAGCTAAATAACAAAAAAAATCAAGTTTTTCTTTAGTTATTTTAAGGCATCTTGTTAGATTGCTATTCTTGTAAATATCTATTGAAAATATTTTATAATTATAGTGAAAACATATTTCTTTACGAACTTAGTACTATTTGAAACACTCTATTTATATAGCTAAAATTTGATCATTGCTTACTCCATCAAAATCGATTATCATTGTTGGCAGATTCTTAAACCTCTAAAAAACCCTCATAATTAAAATAATCAATATCTATAGAAAACAGCCCTAAAGGTATGACCAAACAAAAATTAAAAAAGCTGTTCCACAAATTATATTAAATAGTGAAACAGCAATTAAGAAAATAATAATGTGATTTGATTTTATTCTAACATGTACGGTACTATATTATTTACGAAAGATGTACCGTTTGTATTGATGAGTGCAAACCAACCTCTGTCATCCCAAACACTGTATGACATAGATTGAGCCAGCGTTGTTCTTGCCATTGTACGGTAATAATTTCTGACAAGATCGGTATTTCTCTCCGCAGCATTGCTACTTCTTCCTACTCCGAATTCGCCGTAATGAACAGGAACATTCAATTTTATCGAATGTGCTTTCACATTTTGAATGCCCGCCTCAAAACTCGCAGTTCCAGGAAAAGCAGCATTGCTTCCGGTCTCTCCGCAGAATGCCCACGGAGAGTACGTGTGAACCTGTATGGAAAGATAGTCATCATTGCCTCCACCCGGCAAGGACATTTTATTTGGATAGACGTTACTGATATATAGCGCATTTCCTTGACCGTTGGTACCCACCATTATTAGTCTTTTTTCATTATTGCCACGCGTTGCACGTATGGCGTCATATCCGATCTGATTAACTTTTCGTGTATATTGTAAAGCCAATGCATCTGTGGGTTCGGGAAACGGGCCATTTCCGTCCACTTCTCCCAAATTACCTTCCGGCTCATTTAGAACTTCAAAAATCAATTTTTGGGGATAATCTTTAAAATATGTAGCAATACCTGTCCATAAAGTCCGAAACTTACTATCATACAACTCGGATCCATCATAATGATCCTTAAGCCAAGACTCGTGATGGGTATTTAGTATAACATATAAATCCTGAGACAGTGCATAATCTATAACTGCCTTTAGCTCCAGAAATCTTGGATGATTGACATTGATATTGCCATTACTATCTGCAAGAGTAGATGCAAATCTATCCATCCAGGTCGTTGGTATTCTGATATGCTTCATTCCTGCGTTCTTATACAGATCAATAACTGGTTTGACTGCTGCCAGATTGGTCGGATGGATACCGTTATCAAAGGTATTACCCAAATTAAAACCTGGTCCGATATCAGCAATTATCTTTTTAGCAGAAAAAGGATCCGGATTTTCTACTTGTCCTGTTTCCCCATTAACAAACTCTACTTTGTCCTCGTGTGTACAAGAGACTAAAAAGAAAAGCATGCTTAATCTTAATATTCTAAATATCTTTTTCATATAAAATGAGGTTTTATTTATTTAATGATTTCCGTTGATAATAATTCTGAAGCGTATAAAAAGCTTTCTTTTTAACTCCAGTTTCCGAAATAAGTCCTTTTCTGTTCCAGAAATTCTGATAAACAGGATTTTGACGTCTCGGTGATTTGAAATCGACCAGGATCCAAGGGGTCATTCCCCGCAGTCCATCTATTTTGTCAAGCATTTCCAGTTGTTTTTCATAGAACAACTGCTGATGCTCCTCACTCCAGACGGTGTCCTCATCTGCGTGATACCCCGCTAACGCATCGGCACCAAATTCGGAGATCACCACTGGTTTGTTGAATTTTATTTCCCATTTATATTTTGGTAATTCTTTAGGTTCAGACCAATACCAGCCTCCATATTCATTAAAACTGGCAAGGTCAAGTTTTTCACCTAAAGGGTCTTCGACCGTTACGTCATAACCATTACGTTCAATTTCCAGTGCGGCTGCAACAAGTCTTGTGTTGTCTAAGCTGCGAACTTTGTCAATTAATTTTCCCATAAAAACATTACGTTCCTTACTGATAGGCGTCTCATTCCCTACTGACCAAATAATCACCGAAGCTCTGTTTTTATCTCTTTCGATCCCTACGGTCAACTGATCTTCTGCGTTTTTATAGGTATCGGCATTGCTCCAGGAGATGGTCCAGTAAACAGGAACTTCTGCCCAAACCAACAATCCGATCTCATCTGCAAGACGCAGCATCGTTTCGTTATGGGTGTAATGTGCCAGGCGGATATAATTGCAACCCAGTTGCTTCGCCCATCCAAGGATCATCCTCATATCACCTTCCGATCGCAAACGTCCTCCTACCAAAGGATTTTCGTCATGCACAGAAATACCTTTCAAAAACAGAGATTGATTATTCAGCAAAATATCTTTTCCAACAGTTTTGATTGTTCTAAAACCAATTTTATCATTAATTCTATCTGATTTTGAACTGATCTTTACGTCGTATAGTTTAGGATTTTCCGGCGACCAATAAGCAATATCTTTTGCAGGAATTATAATTTTCGCATAACCATCTGCATCAGTTTCAATGGTGGTCTTTATCTTCAGTTCAGGAATTTCGATGATTAGTTTTTCTTTGCCTGTATTGCCGCTTAATTTTACAAAACCTTCTAATTTAGTAGCATCATTTTTAGCCAATTGTATTTTATAATCTTCTATGTGTGATTTAGGTGTGCTTACTAATAATACATCACGTGTGATTCCGCCATAGTTCCACCAATCTGTATTAATGGTTGGCACCTCATCTTTTTTGCGCACATTATCGACCATCACCACTACATAGTTATTGCCCTTTTTTAGTTTCGATGTCACATCAAATTGAAATGGCGTAAATCCGCCTTTGTGTGTGCCCACCTTTTCGCCATTCAGATAAACGTGACTTTCATAATTCACCGCTGCGAAATATAAAAAGTAACTCTTGTTGGGCTGCGGATCTGCAACAAAATCTCTTTTGTACCAAACTGTACCTTCATAGAACAGAAGTTTTTGATCTTGAGAGTTCCAATCACCAGGAACCTGTAAAGAAGGCTCAAAATCAAAATTGTATTCGACTCTTGTTTTTTTGTCCGGGGATGTAATATTATCATAAAAGCCTCCCTTTCCAGATTTACTTTGATCGAAAGGTTTTTGCCTGTAATCCAAGTAGCCCATTTGGTAGGGATCTATGATATATTTCCAAGAACCGTTCAGATTGATATGATCTCTTGCAAATGCATGCTGAATCGTTTTTTGTCCCATAATCGATGTGCAAAATGAGCTTAGCATAAAGACTGTCAACAGCAACGGGATGATATTTTTTTTAAACATAAAATTTAGATTAATGATTGATTTAAATATTAAGTTATGATCCTAATATCCGATATTAAATTGTGAAGCTGCAGCACCCATAATGTCGATCTGACTTTGGGGAACCGGGCAATTGACATACTGCGCTCTCCACGGGGTTAGACTATTAACGGCGTCGGAGGCTTCTGAGCTTGTGTTGTCACCATTTCTGTAGTGCAGAGTAATTCTTTCACCCAAAATACCTAATCTCTTCAGCAAAAACCAACGTTCATTTTCAAAGGCCAATTCCCTTGCTGATTCTTCCAGATAAGTTTCCTGCGTCCAACTTGTAAAATCAAATGACGATACTGCATTAGGATTCAGCCCATACCCTCTTCTGCGAACTTTATTGATGTACGATAAAGCCAAGGCATCATTTCCAAGATTATGATGTGCTTCCGACGCCAGAAGCAGTGTTTCTGCATATCGGTAATACATATAATTTTTAAAACTATTTTCTGTCCCAACCAGCTTTGTTTGGAAATCTGCATATTTTTTAAGGCTCCAGTGGTATCTTCTGTAATTATCCTCCGGCTGCGTAATAGGCTGTCCAAAGCGTGGATGAGCAGGATTATTAACAATGTAAGAAGTATAATTATCCGGCCAGTAATAAGTTGAAAACCTCTTATCATTGGTCTTGTCATAAAGGGATTTTAAATAATTATTAGGATAAAACCACCCTAACGATTGTCCACCGTAATTAACATCCAGAACCATCTCATTTCCAGCACTGCCCGAAGCTCCCGATGCTTTTTCATAAATTCTTTGGGTAAAAACACTTCCCAGCCAAAATCCGCCACCGCCTGCAAGATCATCACCTTGTCCGAGGCTTTGGTTGCGCTGGTATACAAACAGCGCTTCTTTATGGTTGACATCAGCTCCGAAAACCTGATTAATATCTACCAGATCGTGGGTGGGGTTGACAATAATTGCATCAAATTCTTCGGCAGCTTTCTGCCAGTCTTTGCGCCACATCGCCGCTTTACCACGCAGATGTCTCGCAACGCCCTGACCATATCTGCCCGTCGGCACCTGCCAATCCAAGTTTGCAACAGCATAATCCAGATCTTGATTGATGACCCCGAAAATCTCTTCTTCTGTAGCTGCTTTGTAAATTACTGCATCATCTATATTTTGTGCATTGGTTGCCACAGTATCTAATAATATATGACCATACATTCTTATCAGATCCAGATAAAGTTCACCTCTGATAACGCGTGCCTGTGCTACCAATTTCCTTTTAGCATTATTATCCATAGACACTGTACGTGCACTGCTGATAATTGCCGAAGCTCTGTCTATAATTTTATAGGCATTGACCCATTTGTCCTTTGGAAAATTTTGTGGTGTGTGAGTGGTAGCTCCATACGGCGTAAACCATGTTCTGTGAAGACCAAGATCTGTAGCGGCCATAAAAAACACATTTGCCTGCAGATTACTATTATCTCCAGCAGGCGCATTATACTGTCGCATCTTGTTGTATAAAGCATTGACGCCCACATCAAGACCTTCCGGTGTTGTATAGATGTAATCTACAGATACCTGATCTATGATCTGCTCTTCCAAAAAATCGTCACAGGAGATGCAAATTGCTGCCAGAGATATGATTGAAATGAATAAACATTGTAATTTTTTCATGGTGTAATGACTTAAAATTTAAATATTATTTTTTTTTAAAATCCGAATTTAATTCCCGCAACAATGGTTCTCGCTTCCGGATATTCGTTTGGATTTTTTTCCGGGCTGTAAGACTGATAATCTGTAATGGTAAATAGATTGCTACCGGTCAAAAAGATCCTGAGGTTGGTAAGACCGATCTTCGCCACTGTGTCTGGTTTGAATGAATAACCGCAAGTGATATTTTGCAATCTGAAGTAAGAGGCGTCCTGAAGTCCCATATTAAAAATATTTGAAGGGTCATTCCCCTCATTCGGTCTTGGATAGTTTCCACCAGGATTTTCCGGCGTCCAATAATCTTGCTTTATACCATTTTTTATTCCTCTCAAGGATCCACCTTCCAGATAGCTGTATAGAAAAGGATTATTTTTCACAACCCCTTGCACAGTGTAGAAATCTGCATTGATGTCAAATCCTTTATACTCGAGTCCAAGTGATAATGTACCATACCAGTCTGGCATCTGTGATGTGATCACACGATCTTTGTCATTGATGATCCCATCGCCATTCACATCTCTCAACTTGATGTCACCCGGCAAAGCAAGAGGCTGCGCAGAATTCACAATATCTTCACCCTGTTGAAAAATACCAATGACATCGTACTGGTAGTACACATTGATTGGCTGACCAATGAAACGTCTGTTGAGAATATCATCATCTTCCCTACCGTCACCGTCTGCATCTCTGCCATACAAGCTGATGATCTTATTTTTGTTTTTCGTATACGCTAAACCGATTTTAAATTTAAAATCTGAGGTTTTGATCACATCGGCATTCAGTGATGCTTCAAGACCTTTGTTCTCTACTTCACCTAGGTTATTCCACCTGTTGCTGTATCCGGATGAAAGATCCAACTGCTCCTGAACGAGTAGATCTTTTGTTCGGGTATTATAATATTCAACCGTTGCTGTAATCCTGTCTCTGAAAAATCCAAAATCCAATGCGGAGTTGAATGTTGTAGAGGTTTCCCATTTCAAATTGGGGTTGGGCAAAGTTGGCCCCGGGATATATCCAGAAACCTGATTGCCGCCTATAACATAATTACTCTGGTTGGCAGTACTCTGGCTTAAGCCGGGCGAAATGGCTTCATTACCCACACTTCCGTAGCTGAATCTAAGTTTTAAATTATTGAGGAAATTTAAATTTTCCATAAAACTTTCCCTGTGAATATTCCACCCGATATTGGCTGATGGAAAAGAGGCCCATTTATTATTTTTACCAAATACTGTGGAGCCATCAATTCTTCCTGCGATCGTTACATAATATTTATTATCGTAATCATACTCCAAACGCCCGACAGCAGATACAATTCCTCTGTTATATTCTGTAATGGTTGGTGTATTGAGTAATGCAGATTGCAATCCATTGATTCCTAAGATATCATTCGGGATGTTTTTAGAAGCATTCTCAAAATCATTTCGGTTAGTTTTGGAAATACTCTGGACAACGGTAGCAGCGAAATGGTTTTTTTCTGCCAATTTGAAATTGTAGGTAAAGATATTTTCCAATTGCCATTCTACCTCATCCTGAAACTGTATACTGCCGCTCCCTTGGTTGTTATTGGCAATCCCAGCAACGGACTGCGTCGTATTATATGATTTTCTCTTGTAATTCCAGGATCTTCTGCTGGCATTCATTCTATATTTAAAACCCCTAAAAGGTGTAAAGTCTACAAAGAGGTTGAGAATGTCATTTCTGTTCTGTACAAAATTGGTCGTCTGGTATAGATCTATGAGTGGATTTTTATTTTCGGCAAAACCTCCGGGCAATAGTCTGAGTGAACCATCATCATTATAAACGCGTCCGAGAGGCGATGTCGTAATAGAACTTAAAATGACGCCTTCATTATTTGGATTATTGGTCTCTGAGAATTGAAAGGAAGTGTTCAAGCCCACTTTCAGGGTGTTGCTGATTTTTTGATCGGCATTCAATCTGATTCCTGTTTTGTTAAAATCGGAATTGGGAATCACACCTTTAGTCCCAATGTAGTTCACACTGCTGAATATACTGAATTTGTCGCTGCCCGATGAAAAATTGATGGCGTGGTTTTGTGTTTCACCTGTTCTGAGCATAAGTTTTTCCCAGTCAATATATTTCCCGGTCTGTACACTTTCCAATTCTAATGCAGAAAAAATCTCACTGTCTGGCCTGTATACGCCTGCGTTATTGGTTCTGAAAGCCTCTCTCTTTAATTGGGCAAATTCCTCACCACTGTAGATATCAAAATTTCTATTGATTGTTTGAAAGCCCGAAAATCCATTATAAGTCACTTTGGCTTTACCAGTTTTTCCTCTTTTTGTGGTTATAAGTATGACACCATTCGATGCTCTCGCACCATAGATTGATTGTGCAGCGGCATCTTTTAAGACCTCCAAAGATTCTATATCATTTGCATTGACATCATTGATGCTCCCCACCCTTACTCCATCTGCAATGACGATTGGATTATTTCCTCCAGAGATCGATCGCTGACCACGGATCTGAATATTTGATGAGCTGCCAGGTGCACCATTGGCAAGTGTCACCTGCACTCCTGCAGCCTTTCCACGTAACATTTCACCGACGTCCGATGTAGCTACTTTTGTAAGATCCTCCGCGTTGACTTTGACCACAGAACTGATGACATCGCTTTTCTTTTTTGCGCCGTATCCAATGATCACGACCTGCTCTATTTCTTTGGAGGCTCCAACCAAAGTGTCTTTATCAGATTTTGGAGTGGTCTGAGCGTGAACAGCTACGTGCCCTGAGAGTAGAAATGCAACTGCTATGAGTCCTATTTTTTTGCCATTGTAGTGTTTAGAAGGAACAGTATTCTTGTCGAATTTTTTCATATTCTTTAGTTTAATAGCTTTGTTTTTTACAAATATGTCTGATAATCATATTTATTTGGGTGTATAAATATGCTTTTTGCGGGGTCATAATGTATGAACCAACACAACGTGCTGAAAAACAACAAATTAACTTAATGCTTTGAATTCGTTAAAACTAAAATGATGGTGAATATTTACAAGTATGTGAGGTTGTAGATCAATTATACCCCGGAATTCGGATTACTTTTATAAGATGTAGGAGAAACTTTGTACACTTTTTTGAACTCACGGCTAAAATGTTTACGATCATTGAATCCGACCATAAAAGCAACTTCTGAAATCGGATGAGTTGTATTCAGAATAATATCAGCTGCCTTTTTCATTCTAAGTTGTTTTATTAGACTTGCCACAGAATGGTTTGTAAGTGCAGTGACTTTTTTGTACAGTATGGTTCTGCTCATACCGATCTTATCAACCAGCATATTGACGTCGAATTCAGAATTCTCCAGATTTTCTTCTATCACACGCATCAGTTTTTTGATGAATGCTTCTTCGGGCGTGGTAAGACTGCTCAAGTCTGAGTCTATTATAAAATTACCACTGTATTTCTTTCTGAAAATCTCCTGGGCAGAAAGTAAATTGGCAATACTCAGTTTAAGTTCCTGCGTATTAAAAGGTTTAGTGATATAAGCATCTGCACCTGTAGAAAGCCCTTCTATTTTATGATCTATAGATGCTTTAGCGGTAAGAAGCAATACTGGTATGTGACTGGTACTTTCATTGGTTTTTACGATGCGACAAAGTTCTATGCCATCCATCTCAGGCATCATAATATCACTGATGATAAGATCTAAGATCTCGGTCTCCAAATAGTTTGCAGCCTCCTTACCGTTGGCAAATTCGACTGTATTGTAATCGCCGGACAAAATATCGACAATAAATTTGCGTACATCTTCATTGTCTTCGACAACCATTAAAGTCTTCTTGTCCTTGTCAGGAAAATCAGCAAATGCAATTTTATCATTGGTTACAATGGTCGGAGAGTCTATGATCATCTGCTGGAAATCCTCGCCATTACTTTCAATGATCTGATCTTCGGACAAATGCTTGTTACCTAATTGCAATTTGATTTGGAAAACGGTCTTGGCCCAGGTACCTTCTTCATCCGGTGTAGAAATTTCACCTTTATGCAATTCTACAATACTTTTAGAAAGTGCCAGTCCCACACCGCTTCCCATATTTTGTACCCCTCTGTCATCCACTTGAAAAAATCTTTCGAAAACACTGGTGCGATTATTCTCTGGGATGCCGATTCCGTTATCTTTAACTTTGATGAATACAGCATTCTCATCTGGCGTACCTTTTTCTACTGCAAAAACTATTTTTCCATTTTTTTTAGTGAATTTGAAAGCGTTGGAAAGCAGGTTGTAAACAACCTTTTCCATCTGATTTTTGTCAAAATAAGCAATGATGACATTGGAGTCGAGCACAAATTTGAAATCGATATTCTTTTCAGCCGCCAATCCTTTGTAGGATTCAAATATTTCAAAACAGAAAGACACCACATCTTGTCTTTGGCAGTAGATCTTCATATAACCCTTTTCAGCTTTTCTGAAATCCAGCAGTTCGTTTACAAGTTTAAGAAGACGGTCTGAATTCTGCTTTATTGTTTTCAGTTTAGCATTGGTCTGTGGATCTTTTTCATTAGACAACAATTCTTCCACTGGCCCCTTGATAAGTGTCAGCGGGGTTCTTATCTCGTGTGAAATATTTGTAAAAAAATTGATCTGTGTTGTGAGGATCTCTTCTTTCCTTTCATTTTCTACCTGTTCCATAAATATTTCCCTTCTAAGTTTTAGACGGTATTTTATGAAACGATAAACAGTGTAATTGGCTCCAACAAAAATGATCAAATACAACAGATATGCCCACCATGTCCTGTACCAGGGTGGCAGTATTACAATTTTCAGTTTTTTAATATTCTTGTTCCAGCTTTGGTCCTCATTGGTAGATTTTATGGATAACGTATAATTTCCCGGATCCAGATTGGAAAGATTGATCCTGTTTTGAGTACCTATAAAATGCCATTGATCTTCAGAAAGTGCGTTGTCCAACTTGTAGGCATACTTACTCTTTTGCGGATTGATAAAATTAAGGCCCGTAAATTCCAATCCTATATAACCTTGGTCATAGTTGATCGTGATCTCCGAAGTTTCAGAGATGGGCTGCTTTAAAATCCCATCTGTTTGATCTGCCTCTACAATCTCGTTATTTACGATCAGCTTCGTAAGGACTATGGGTGTGTTATTAGAAGTTTTTATTAATTTCCTAGGATCAAAAAGCAGGAGACCTTTGGAAGCTCCGAAAGCTACCATATTGCGATTGATCCTCGCAGTGGAATTGTATAAAAATTGTTTTACAGAAAGACCGTCCGCAGATGAAAAACGTGTAATTTCAAAGTCGGACGCTTTCCAGTTGCTGCCATCGTTTTTAATTTTGATCTTAAAAAGAAAATCTTCTGCACCAACCCACAAATTGCCCTGTGCATCTTCGGTAATACTTTTAACAGAGGCATCCGTAAAGCCTTTTTCCTTATTAAGCGCAAAAAACTTTTGATTGTTCTCATTGAGATAATATAGGCCATCATAATCTGCTCCAATCCAAAGTCTTTTTTTTGAATCTGTAAACATGACTGTCAGACTGTTATTATCCAAAGGCTTTGCATTATTTGCCCTGAAGATCTTTGAAATTCTGTTGAGTTTCTTATCAAAAAAATTAAGCCCGTTTTGTGTAGTGATCCAAACACCATCGCTCCTGTTTTCTAAATCCATTACAAAATTATCGGACAATGCATTCGCAGACCCATCATTTTTATAGTTTAAAACTGTACCGTTTGGTAGAATTTTTATTAACCCGTTGCCATCTGTTCCTATCCAAATATTACTCCCATCTATGAGGATAGATGTAATAGGTCTCTCCCCTTTTTCAGCAGAATTTAGAAAAATCTGAGTGAATTTTTTTGAGGTTTTATTAAACTCATACAGTCCATTGAAGGTGCCACACAGGAGCGTATTAGCATCTTTTGCAGCCAATGATGTGATGATATTTTTAATATTTTTCTCATCATTGTTATCTATTGCGAAATAATTAGAGGTTTTGTTTTGAAGATTAAGATAGTTCAATCCTCCGCCAGAAGTTCCTACCCAGATGCTTTGATCATTTTCCTTTAGGATCGCGCTTGTAGCAGCATTGTTGAGTCCAAATCCTGCTTTTGTAACCTCTGAGATCTTGGTAAAATTGAGATTGGATCTGTTGTAGATATTAATCGCTCCTCCCGAGGTTCCTATCCACACAGAACCAGTATGATCTTTCAGAAAACATTTCAGATCATTATCACTTAGGCTGAAAAGATTATCTGGATTATGTTTTATTCTTTTAAATGTTTTATTGTAATTACTGAAGAGACTTAATCCTCCTTTTGTTGCAAACCAAACGGTATTTTGATCCCACTGGATGATATCATTGATCCAGTTGGATGATATAGAAGCGGTGTTCCCAGGATCGTGCTTGAACTGTGAGAGGATTTTTTGTCCTGAAGAAAATAAAAATGCTCCAGAACTTTCCGTGGCAAACCAAAGATCGCCTTTGCTGGTCTTTATAATTTTTCTCACCTTGCTATTGATAAGCTCAGTATTTGAAGACAATTCTACAGGTAATGGTTTTTGATGACCTGTTTTTGGATCAAAACATTTGAGACCTTTTGAAGTTCCTACAAACATCCCATAATTTGAATCATAAAATAAAGAAAGAACCCTGCTTTTGAACAATTCGGAATTTTTGTTGAAGTTTTCCAGCTTCTTGGTAGCCTTTTTAAGTTTTTTGACACCGCCAAAAGTTCCCACCCAAAGATTGCTTTGTCCATCTTCGGCAAATGCAGCGATATAATTACTTCCACCTTTCTCTTTGGTTACATCCAGCGATATAAAATTATTGGCATTTTTATTATAAAAATTGAGTCCGTGGTTTGTACCGATCCACAGGTTCTGATCGCGGTCTTCAAAAATCACATTGATGTGATTGTTGCTCAGGTTGCCATTCGTTTGTTTATCTCTTGCGTATTTTTTATAGCTGTAACCATCATAACGGAATAGTCCGTTTTCAGTCCCAATCCACATAAATCCGGATTTATTCTGGATCATACTGGAGATCATACTGGGCGAAAAGTCATCGTCATAATTGATCTGATCGAAATGAAGTGATGCTTCCTGCGCAGGTGAAATGCCAGAAATAAAAACAAAAACAATATAGATTAATACATCGGTTACTTTTTTCAACAGATTCATAATTACCTCAAATGATTATTATCAATTCTAATTTGTATCAAAGCTGCGGACGATACCCAATTCCAAACCTCGTAATTCGGCTAGTCCCTTGAGTCTTCCTATCGCAGAATATCCGGGATTGGTCCTCTTTTGCAGATCATCGAGCATCTGATGTCCATGATCCGGACGCATTGGGATTATAAGATCAGCCCTTCCCTGCTTTTCTCTTTTACGTTCTTCTAAAATCACTTCTTTCACCAATCCGTACATATCGACGTCACCTTCCAGATGATTGGCTTCATAGAAATTTCCTTTATCATCTCTCTTCGTACTTCGAAGATGTAAAAAATGGATCCTATCTGCAAAGCGCTGAAATATTTTCGCAAGGTGATTATCCTCTCGAACTCCCAGTGAACCTGAACAGAACGTCATTCCGTTTGCAAGATCCGGAACTGCTGAAAATAGCAAAGCATAATCTTCCTCGGTGCTTACAACTCTTGGCAGCCCCAATATAGAATATGGCGGATCGTCTGGATGTATGCACATCCGCGCATTATTTTGGGAGGCAACTGGAACAATTTCCTGGAGAAAGAGAATCAGATTTTGTCTCAGTCTGTTTGCATCAACTGCTGCATAGTTGTCCAAAATAGCCTGGAAACTCTCCAGACTATAGCCTTCCTCTGCGCCTGGTAAACCCGCAATTATATTGTTGACCAGTTTTGTTTTCTCTGTTTTCGACAGTTTTTCAAGATATGCTTTGGCTTGTTCTTTTTCCTGCGGCGAGTATTGTGACAATGCGCCGGTCCTTTGAAGCAAATACAGGTCGAAGGCGGCAAATGCTGTATAATCGAACCGCAGGGCTTTGGAACCATCCTGCAATTCAAACTCGAGATCTGTACGGGTCCAATCTAGAACAGGCATAAAATTATAGCAGATGATGTTGATCCCGCAATGCGCCAGATTTTCGATGCTTTGCTTATAATTTTCGATAAATTTCTGAAAATTCCCAGTACGGGTCTTTATATCTTCGTGAACGGGAATGCTTTCTACAACATTCCATCGAAGTCCTTCATTTTCGATTATCTTCTTTCTTATATTGATTTCCTCTACAGTCCATACAGAACCGTTTGGAATGTGATGAAGTGCGGTTACAATACCAACTGCTCCAGCCTGTTTTATATCTGATAAAGAAACTGGGTCCTTCGGTCCGTACCAGCGCCAAGATTGTTCCATTTTTTTATTTTTTTTTATTTAAACACCACTAAATGCGCTAAAACCACCATCCACAGGGATCACAATTCCAGTAACGAAAGACGATCTGTCATCACATAGAAACAATACAGAACTGATCAGATCTTCCGGGTTTCCAAATCTTCCCGCAGGTGTATGCGAGATAATAGACTGTCCTCTTTCCGTGAGACTGCCATCGTCTGATGTTAGCAGACTTCTGTTTTGATTTGTCAGGAAAAATCCTGGTGCAATAGCATTAACACGGATACCAACCTTGGAAAAATGAATAGCAAGCCATTGAGTCAAGTTCGAGGTAGCAGCTTTTGCTGCGCTGTAAGCAGGAATTTTGGTTAATGGAGTTACAGCACTCAAAGATGAGATGTTGAGAACACTACAGCCAGTTTTTCCTACCATATCTTTTGCAAATACTTGTGTCGGAAGAAATGTTCCTAAGAAATTCAGATCGAAAACTGATTTTATTCCTTCAGATTCTAGATCGAAAATCGTTCTAAAGTCAGGATCATTATGATCCAAATCTGTTTGCGAAAGGTATGGCTCAGATGTAGTTCCGAGAGGATGATTGCCTCCAGCCCCATTTATCAGGATATCACAGGTTCCCAACTTTTCTGTGATTTGCGATTTTGCTTTTTCCAAAGTTTCTTTGTTTAATACATCTGCTTTAAAAATGTAAGCAATGCCACCATCCTGTTTAATTTCATTTTTCAGAGTCTCTGCTTTCCCCATTTCTCTTGCCAACAGAGCAATTTTACAACCTTTCTTTGCTAATGATTTTGCTATTACACTGCACAAAACCCCAGTGGATCCTGTGATAACAACGACTTTGTTTTTCATATTTTTTTGATAATCAGACTCACAAAAGTAATTTATCACCACAATAAGATGCAGTTCAAATATCTTTTTTAAGGGGTAAAGACGTCCGAATTAAAAATATAAAAAAAATATTATATGTTTAAATTTAAATTCTTTAGACCGTAGAATCATTAAGAATCTGTTTGAAATATGGGGATTTATCATAAATATCATCAAACAAATCCAGAGGGCACTATAATAAGATTACACGCTAAATTTTAGATATAAAAATTTGAGTATTGCAATCTCATCAGGTTTTTTAATCGTTAAGAATATTTGTCAGTACCAATTATTGTAATGAATCTATCCAAGTAGAATATCCCTGTCAACCATTCATTATACGGTACGTCTGCCAAAATGTACATTTCTTACCCCAATCTAAAATGTTTAAGACCCGTTTTATTTATTATTTATATAAAATTTGTGGCAGATAAAATATAATCAAAATTAAAAACCATTAGAGTTATGAATTTAAAAAATACAGACTTTTTGAAAAGCATACTTTTTCTTCTGTTTTCTGCCCTTTTGTTTTCCTGTGTTGAAGAAGAGATAAGAGAGGTCACACTTTACGACAAGCCACATACGGAAGCTACTGCTTCTCGTACTGATATTAAATTTGGAGAAATTGTAGATTTCAAAAGTACCTCGTACAAACATCTTACTACCACCTGGACATTTGCTGGAGGTAGCCCGGCCTCTTCCGTCAATCCTGATGCTACAGTTGTTTACAGTAATCCTGGCATCTATGATGCGAAATTGGTCATAAAATATATAGATAATACAATTGAGACAAAATTGTTCAAGATTATTGTTAAAGGTATTGATCCGCCTTTGCCGTATGGTGGAACTGCAGTTACTATCCCTGGTACCATTGAAGCCGAGAATTATAATCTTGGTGGTGAGGGCATAGCTTATCACGATACCGAAGAGCAAAACCTTGCTGTGCTAAACGGAAGTCCACGGTACAGAACAGACGATGGTGTGGATGTTCAGATGGGCAATAACATCAATAATATCAGCTACACACAAGCTGGGGAATGGAGCAACTATACAATCACTGTTCCTGCTACGGGTATATATGATTTCGAGTTTCGGGTGGCATCAGGTGATGCTGCTGGTGGAAAATCTATTAAACTTCAGATGGTCAATCCTAATACAGGGGTTGCGACTGATTTAGGACAGACAGGCAATTTCCCAAATACAGGTAGCTATAATACCTACATTTCCAAAATCGTTACTGGAGTTAATCTGACAGAAGGTCAAAACACATTTCGTGTGTTGTTTACAGGTTCTAACACCAATCTTGATAAGATCAACATTAAAGTCAGCGTTCCTGCACCTCCGATCGATGGCGTTGGAATTTTTACAGAAAAAGATATTGTGAGTTCAAATCCCGGCATAGCACCACCACCCAATGGCGGAAATATGGCGATCACGATCGTTACTACTAATACGAATCACGGCACCAAGGCGTTGTGGTATCATTTTGATCCTGCAGGAAATGGCAGCCCACAGAACGGATTTGCCCTTTCACATATGGACCTGACTGTTTCTCCTTATAACGCAACAGCTTATAACAATTTGAATGTTGCTGTAAAATCCAGCACCCCAAAAAAAGTACGAATAAGATTGAATACCAACTCCGGAAATTATTGGGTAACACTTAATCCCGGAAATCCTGCCTATGGAATGTTGTGGGACGGACAATGGCATGAATTGGTAATTCCTTTTTCCCAAATTCTGAGAGATGGGAATAGTGCTGCGCTTTCTACTGTACCTGCGGCCAAGTCAAGCATCAAGCAATTTACAATACGTACTGATGACAGCGATTACAGTACGGTGCCGAACTCTTTCGATTATTACATTGACGATATTTATTTTACTACAAACTAATTTTTGCAAAAATTAAAAAAGTACTATTAAAAATGCTAATAGTTATTAATATTAAAAATTAGAAATGATCAAAACCACTTTACTCTGCTTTGCTGTCTTCGGTGCTACAAATTTTACTGCGCAGAACAAATCGTACTTGGATATAAAAAAACCATTGGAAGAGCGTGTTACATTACTGATGGATCAGATGACACTCGAAGAAAAGGTAGGCCAGATGAATCAGTACAATGGCTTCTGGGAAGTGACAGGTCCTGCTCCGCAAGGTGGTTCATCCAAGATAAAATACGATCATCTCAACAGAGGTCTGGTAGGATCACTACTCAATGTGAGGGGTGTTCAAAAAGTACGCGAAGTACAAAAAATAGCCGTTGAAAAAACAAGATTGGGTATTCCTCTGATCATTGGCTTCGATGTGATCCACGGTTACAAAACACTAAGCCCAATTCCTTTGGCCGAAGCTGCCAGTTGGGATATGGAAGCTATAAAAAGATCAGCTGCCATAGCTGCAAGCGAAGCTGCTGCAAGTGGCATCAACTGGACATTTGCTCCCAATGTAGATGTTACAACCGATGCCCGCTGGGGCCGGGTGATGGAAGGCGCTGGTGAGGATCCGTTTCTCGCCAGCAAAATCGCAGTGGCCAGGGTGAAGGGATTTCAAGGTGATAATTTTTCCGGGACCAATACTATCGCAGCTTGTGCAAAACATTTTGCAGGATACGGATTTGTAGAATCCGGTAAAGAGTATAACAACGTGGATATGAGCTTATCCCGGTTGTACAACTCCGTCTTGCCTCCTTTCAAAGCAGCAAATGATGCTGGTGTCAAGACATTTATGAATGCTTTCAATACGTTGAACGGGATCCCGGCCACCGCCAATCGTTTTCTTCTGAGAGATATTCTCAAAACAAAATGGAATTTCCAAGGATTCGTAGTATCAGACTGGGCGTCTATCCGTGAGATGATCTCTCACGGATATGCGAAAGACGGTGCAGAAGCAGCTCGCAAAGCAGCTGAAGCGGGCTCCGATATGGATATGGAATCTTATCTATATGTGAACGAACTGGCGAACCTGGTCAGGGACAAAAAAGTAGACATTGAGATCATCAACGACGCAGTAAGGAGAATTTTGAGGTTAAAATTTGAAATGGGTCTTTTTGAAGATCCTTACAAATATTGCAACGAAAAAAGGGAAAAAGAAGTGATTGGCAGCACATCTAATCACGATGGTGTTCTGGATATGGCCAAAAGATCTATTGTACTTTTAAAAAATGAAAATGATCTACTGCCACTCAAAAAGTCCGGGCAAAAGATCGCATTAATTGGTGCTTTGGCAAGCGATAGGACAAGTCCCTTGGGAAGCTGGCGAATTGCGGCTGAAGATGATACAGCAGTTTCCGTTTTGGAAGGGATGAAAAAATACAAAAACAGTCCCGTTAGCTACGCTCCAGGAACAGCAGTCTTTGCAGGGAAGCCAACTTTTACGAAAGAATTAGAGATCAACAATAATGATAAAAGCGGTTTTGAAAAGGCCATCGCAACAGCAAAACAAGCAGATGTGGTGGTGATGGTCCTGGGCGAACACGGTTTCCAAAGTGGTGAAGGGAGAAGCAGAACAGATCTCGGTCTGCCAGGCAATCAGCAAGAGTTGCTGGAAGAGGTTTTTAAAGTCAACAAAAATATAGTTTTGGTTCTGAATAACGGAAGACCGCTCGCTATCCAATGGGCAGCAGATCATATTCCTGCCATTGTGGAAGCTTGGCATTTGGGAAGTCAAAGCGGTAATGCTATCGCTCAAGTTCTCTATGGCGATTATAATCCTAGTGGCAAATTACCAATTTCATTCCCACGTAACGTTGGACAGGTTCCCATTTATTATAACCATTATAACACTGGAAGACCTACCAATTCAGAGAATAATGTTTTCTGGTCGCACTATTCCGATGTAGACAAGACGCCGCTTTTTCCTTTTGGTCACGGATTAAGTTATACCAAATTCGATTATACAGTGATGACGATAAATAAAAAAACAATTTCTATCGGAGAGCCTGTAAACGTATCAGTTTCTGTTAACAATATAGGCAGTGTTGATGGTAAGGAAGTGGTTCAGCTTTACATCAGAGATGTGAGCGGAAGTATTTCCAGACCGGTCAAAGAGCTGAAGGGATTCGAGTTGATATCTCTCAAAAAGGGTGAGCAAAAAACCATACGCTTTACTTTAAATAAGCAAGATCTGGGTTATTACGACAATGACGGCAATTATCTTTTGGAACCGGGTATTTTCAAAGTATTTGTAGGAACTAATTCTAATGAGCTGCTAGAAACAGAATTCGAATTAAAATAATATACTGACCTATCGCAAAAGTGTAGAATTCCATCCAATAAAAATATTGGAGTGTATAACTTATGATATTATCCACCACATTTCTGGTTAGAATCAAGAGCTGATCAGCTTAAATAATATTTTCAAATTTTTCTTTTATCAATAATAATCTTATAATCTGTCAATTTGTGAAAATTAAACTAAACTGTACGAAAAAAAGTGTCCTTGCGCTTATTGCGCTGAATATCAATATGTATTCTGAGATCAAAGCACAGGAAGCTGCAACACCTGAAATTTCAGCAAATCATTACCATAGTGTATTGGCCAGACAAAATGCAGAAGATCCTTTGTGGAAGCCTTATGTTGCAAAAACCATCGACCGGCTACCGGGATATCAATCATCAAAAGATCCGGCTATCAATAGATTTGGCGGGTACAAAACATTTCAGCTTGAGGCAACTGGTTTCTTCAGAACAGAGAAAAAAGATGGCAGATGGTGGATCGTAGATCCTTTGGGTAATCCTTTTATACACAAAGGTGTTGCCGTGCTCAATCCTGGCAACTCTGATAATCAGGAAATTGCATTCAATAAAAAATATAAAACCGGTAAAAATTGGATTGCCAAAGAGACAAAATTCCTCAAAAAAAATGGTTTCAATGGTGCAGGTGCCTGGTCGAATGTCGACTTGATCCGTTCATCTGCAAAACCTTTAGTCTATACCGTCATCATAAGCCCAATGGGAGCTTACAAAGCCGAACATATAAAAAAATACGGTGGTAAATATGAAGAAGCGGGCTGGCAAGGCTATCGTTATGATCTGGTGATGGTATTCGATAAAGCATTTGACCGTTATGTGGATCAGGAAATTTCCAAAATTGTAAAATACAAAGATGATCCATTTCTTCTTGGTTATTTTACAGACAATGAACTGCCTTGGGTAGATGATGCTTTGGACAGACATTTGAAATATCTTAACAAGGATGAGGAAGGATATATCGCTGCAAAAAGATGGCTGGACGATCGCAAACAAAAGAATGCATCTTTAGAAGATATTACAAATGCTGACAGACAGGATTTCACAGGTTTTTATTTTGAAACCTATATGAAAAAAGTGACTGCCGCAATTAAAAAATATGATCCAAAGCACCTCTATTTGGGCTGCCGTTTCAATCAAGAGCTGGATGAACTGGACAATCCAAAAATATTTGAGGTGGCGGGAAAATATATGGACATCATTTCCATCAATCATTACAGAAAGTGGGAACCCGAACAGCCTGTTTTATCGAACTGGATGGCCTGGTCTGGAAAACCGTTCATCATCACAGAATGGTACACCAAAGGTGAAGATTCAGGTTTGCCCAATAAAACCGGCGCCGGATGGAATGTCCACACACAAAAAGAGAGAGGCTATTTTTACCAGAATTTCGTTATTGAATTGTTGAAAAGCAAAGGTTGTGTGGGATGGCATTGGTTTCGGTATCAGGATAATGACCCGGACAATTTAAAAACGGATTACTCAAACCGTGATTCTAACAAAGGTATTATAAATAGTGGCTTTGAATACTATATGCCTCTCATCGACAATATGAAGACCACAAACGATAATGTCTACGGTTTAACTCAATACTTAGACTCCAAATAATATTCTTTCAAAGCAATCTGATCTTCTCGTTCTGGAATTTACTGAAAACTTTTACCCAGAATGGAATTAGCAAAGAAAATATAATCTTCGATATGAAAAATATCTTTTACGCAGCAAGCATTCTTGTAATGAGTTGCTCAGCGACCAGTGCTCAAAAACAGCCACTTTACAAGAACAAAGATGCTCCTGTAGAAAAACGGATCGATGATCTGATAAGTCAGATGACCCTGGAGGAAAAAATAATGCAGATGAACCAATGGACGTATGGGAAAAATGCCAACCCCAACAATATTGGTGAGCAGATGAAAGCCGTAAAACCAGAAATTGGTTCTTTGCTATACCGAAGTACGAACCCAGAATACCGCAAGCAAATCCAGAAAAAGGCTGTTAACGAAACACGCCTGGGAATTCCTATTATATTTGGATTTGATGCCATACACGGATACAAAACGATTTTTCCAATTCCGCTGGCTCAAGCCTGCTCATGGAAAATTGATCTGGTAAAAAGATCCAGTGCGATTACCGCAAAAGAAAGCTGGCTGTCTGGATTGGACTGGACTTTTTCGCCAATGGTAGATGTTGCCAGGGATGCCCGCTGGGGAAGGATCTCAGAAGGTTACGGAGAAGACACTTACGCCAATTCAGCTTTTGGTGTTGCTGCCATCCAAGGTTATCAAGGGAAGGATCTGAAAGACAAATATACCATTGCCGCTAGCTTGAAACATTACATCGGTTACAGTATGTCTGAGGGTGGCCGGGATTATCACTACAGTGACGTATCACAACAGACCCTTTGGGAAACCTTCCTCCCACCTTTCGAAGCTGGCATAAAAGCAGGAGCTGCCACTGTGATGAGTGGTTTCAATGATATTTCCGGTGTTCCTGCATCAGCCAATCATTACACCCTTACGGAAATTCTCAAGAAAAAATGGAAGCACGACGGTTTTGTGATCTCAGATTGGGGATCAGTAAAAAATCTCGTAGTGCAGGGCGTCGCCAAAGATCACAGAGAAGCAGCAGAAAAAGCATTGCTTGCCGGTGTGGAAATGGATATGGTCGATAACCTTTACCTGGAATATCTTCCGGAATTGGTAGCTACAGGAAAAATTAAGATGCAGACCATTGATGATGCAGTGAGAAGGATCCTGCGGGTCAAAATGAATCTCGGTCTGTTTGAAAATCCTTACGTCGATATGGTGCCGGAGGCTGAGAGATATTTGCTGCCGGACTATCTGGAGATCGCGGAAGAATTGGCTCAGGAATCTATGGTTTTATTGAAAAATGATAACCATCTCCTTCCATTGGATTCAAAATATAAAAGCATTGCTGCTATTGGTCCCATGGTAAAAGATTCTGTGCACATCATGGGATTTTGGGAAGGAATGGGTGATCCTAAAGATGTAAATACCATTTTTGATGGTTTGACCAAAGAATTCGGTAAGCGATCAAAAATTAATTATGCTATAGGCTGCGATTTTGAAGGCGAGGACAGAAGTGGTTTTTCCAAAGCATTGGAAGTTGCAGATCGATCAGATATCATACTTGTTTTTCTGGGTGAAAAAAGAAATTGGAGTGGCGAAAATGGTTCCCGCTCCACTATTGCATTACCAAAAATCCAAGAAGATCTTGTTGAAGAATTATCCAAAACAGGAAAACGTATTATCCTCGTGCTTTCCAGCGGAAGA
>Ga0213834_100179_pt1 | contig 55317 bp, 56 predicted proteins | sample SWPTP12_FD_160580 | JGI IMG/M metagenome (GOLD analysis project Ga0213834, IMG submission 160580) | Coastal seawater microbial communities from Marineland, Florida, United States - SWP TP1 #2 | ecosystem: Environmental > Aquatic > Marine > Coastal | place: USA: Florida | collected 2016-08-06 | reverse complement strand
CAGCTCACCTGCACGGGATTCGGCGGTGTAGCCGTCCATCTCGGCGAATTCGGTTTCGAGCTCGGCCACCGCCATGCCGTCTTCTTCGCTCATTTCCGGCAGCGAGTAGATGCGGTCGCGTTCGGCCTTGACCTTCCAGAGCTCTTCATGACCCATGATCACGGTGTCGATGACCGTGAATTCCTCGTACGCGAACTGATCCTGACGCAGCTTGCCAAGACGCACGTTCGGCTCGAGCATGACCTGACCGCCAGACGGCTCCAGATCGCCACCCAGAATCTTCATGAAGGTGGATTTGCCACAACCATTGGCGCCGATGAGGCCGTAGCGATTGCCGTTGTTGAATTTGACCGAAACGTTCTCGAACAGCGGTTTGGCGCCGAACTGCATGGTGATGTTAGCTGTGGAAATCAATTACCTTACCTTTCAATAGCTTGGAAGTGACGCGACGCAGGCGTGATACCGTCGAGGATTGCCGGGCGAGCCGCAGGTGTCACACCTTCAGTGGAACCAGCAGACAAAAAAACAGCTTCAGCGTCGACCTTGAGCAGGTGCGCTGGCGTGATGAATGCGGGATTCGTGCCGGACAGTGGCGCGCATTGTCGCATAGCTGGCGTTACAGATATATGGGGGGCGAGGGCTCGGGCTCGACGAAATGTTCAACGCGAGCGTGTGAGTCGGATGTAGGAAAACTCTGATTCTCCGGTCCCATCATTGTCAGCGAGCGCTTCACTGACCAGAATCCGTTGTGTCGATTACTCATGGATGGAGACCGCTATGTTACGCAAGCACAACTCGAACCCTGCTTTTCCTACGTTGACCGCCCGCCTTATGGATGTGCGCCTGATCGCATTGACCGCCGGGACCGCCATTGTCGCCAATATGCTGTTTCCCGGCTTGGGCAGCTCGGCTATCGGTGCAGTGCTTGGCGCGCTGTTCGGCTTTCAGGCATTGAAACCTGATCAGTCGTGAAGAGGGCGGAGCCAGTCAGTGAGTCAGTTCGATTACTCCGTCATCTGCAGCGTGTTGTTCATTGTCATCTACCTGGCCGGTGCGTGCCTTCACCGTCAGACGCCTGATCTGTCGCACGTCGTGATCATCACCACCGCATGCTCCAGCACGGTTGCCGCAGTCTTTCTGGGCGTCATGACCTACGCGGCAACGCCTGACCAACTCGGCATTCTGCGAGAACACAAGGCCAGTGTCATGACCGGCGCGGTGGCGCTGATCTGGGTATCCCTGGCATCTGCCTGCAACAGCCTCTTGCATCCCTGGCGCAGGGCACGCTGATGCCGGGGGTGAGGCCTGTCAGCAAATTGCAGGCAAGAAAAAGCCCGCGATGGGGAGTGCGGGCTTAAAAGTCAGTCTTGGAGGAGCCATTGCAGGCTACCGAAGACGATGTGAAAGAAACGTGAATAACTCTCAACAAAATATAAGTTAAGGAATTTCATTGTTCAAAAACGCTTTGACGATCGATCTGGCAGACGGGTTGACCTTCTGATCACCCAGTTCCTTGACCGTGAACCACTTGCACGCCGCGATTTCGTTTTTTGGCGACGGCGTGGCGATCATCGTGACCGATACCTCGAATACGTGATGCAGAACGGTGCCGCCTTCGAAACGCGTCACATAGGCCAACTCTTCCAGAATCAAGCCGGTTTCTTCACGCAGCTCTCTGGCAGCCGCCTGTGAGGGGGATTCGTTGGTTTCGACTTTTCCGCCCGGCAGGGTCCAGCGCGCCTTGGGTTTGCGCACATAGAGTATCTGGTTGTCTCGCCGACAGATGACGGTCGCTCGTTCTTTCATTGGATGGTCCTCCACCGTACAACCCGTGAGATGTTCAGCGTTGATGCAGGGTCACGAAGTTGTCATAAAAGCTTCATATATCGCTTTGAAGCACTAACGGTGCCAATGTTCCCCCTGATGACTCAGAGCATGTCTCCTGACTAGATCATAGGTCACTCTGGTCGCGCCGGGACGGCACAACCAATAGTGGCCTTCAGCTATGAACGCTCCAGTTACTGTCCGTTCACTGGCGGCGTGGCTTTTTTGGACCCTGCTGGCGCTTTATCAGACGATGTTCTGGACTCCTTGTGCATCTGCCCCTTCGCGTCCTGCTTTCTGGTCGCGTCGCTGTCGGCAGGGCGAGTGGGCGTGCGCTTCTCGTAGCCGTTGGCGTCGCCGCCGTTACCACCCGCCGGGGAGGAGGGATTTACCCCAGGCGGCAGCACCGAGCCCGAAGACTGCCCGGCCAATTGCCCGGCGGTGTCTTGCGCCGATGCAGCTAAGGGCAGAGCGCCCAGTAGCGCGGTGAACACACATCCAATCAGGTTTGAGCGAGTCATCACATGCCTCCTTCGGAGTGTCATTGTCATTGCTTAGGCCATTCTGCTCGGAGTCTCGTGCAGCAGGGGCGACGAACGGAATCGCTGCCGCCATGCGCGGTCATGGCGCAACCGCGCACCCGTATGGGGCCCTGTTACCCAAGCGCGTGGCGATTGGTAGCGGGATGAACCAGGCCGACGCCGGATTCAAATGTGTTCCCCCAATGCCAGCCCGTTGAAATAACAGCGCTTTAAACGGCTTCAACTCGTTGCGTCTTGTGTGGCACACTTTCTGCTGTCTATTCCGTTGTTACATACTTTGTTCCGCTACAGCGGAATTGACTATCACTCGGCGGGGTTTTTCTCATGCATCGCGGACCTTCTTTTCTGAAAGCTATTGCACTCGTCCTGGCCGCTGCGGCCACGGCGGTCTCCACCGCGCAGGCAGCGGACAGCAAGCTCGACAGCGTCTTGCAGCGCGGTCATCTGGTCGTGGGGACTGGCAGCACCAACGCGCCCTGGCATTTCCAGGGGGCAGACGGCAAGTTGCAGGGCTTCGATATCGACATCGCACGCATCGTCGCCAAGGGCTTGTTCAATGATCCAGGCAAAGTCGAGTTCGTCGTGCAGTCGTCCGATGCGCGGATTCCCAACCTGCTGACGGACAAAGTGGACATGAGCTGTCAGTTCATCACCGTGACCGCCAGCCGCGCCCAGCAGGTCGCGTTCACCCTGCCGTACTACCGCGAAGGTGTTGCCCTGCTGCTGCCAGCCAACAGCAAATACAAGGAAATCGACGACCTCAAAGCCGCCGGTGACGGTGTCACGGTTGCGGTGCTGCAGAACGTCTACGCCGAGGAGCTGGTGCATCAGGCGCTGCCCAAGGCCAAGGTCGATCAGTACGACAGCGTTGATTTGATGTATCAGGCGATCAACTCGGGCCGTGCCGACGCCGCGGCCACCGATCAGTCATCGGTCAAATACCTGATGGTGCAGAATCCCGGCCGTTATCGCTCGCCGGCGTTCGCCTGGAGCCCGCAAACCTATGCCTGCGCCGTCAAGCGCGGGGATCAGGACTGGCTGAACTTCGTCAATACCGCGCTGCATGAAGCCATGACCGGCGTGGAATTCCCGACGTACGCGGAGTCCTTCAAGAAGTGGTTCGGGGTGGATCTGCCGACGCCACAGATCGGCTTCCCGATGGAATATAAGTAACGCGACCTGCCATTGAAGGGGCAGGGAAGGCCGCAGTGTCTTCCTGTCCCAGGTGCTGCTGACCATGAATTATCAGTTGAACTTTGCGGCAGTCTGGCGGGATTTTCCCAGCCTGCTCGCCGGTCTTGGATTGGGGCTGGAACTGGCCCTGATCTCCATCGCCATAGGCTGCGTCATCGGTCTGATGGCGGCGTTTGCCATGTTGTCGCGCTACCGGGCCTTGCGTCTGGTGGCGTCGATCTACGTGACGGTGGTTCGCAACACGCCGATCCTGGTGCTGATTCTGTTGATCTACTTTGCCTTGCCGAGCCTGGGCATACGCATGGACAAGATTCCCTCGTTCATCGTCACCCTTTCGCTCTACGCCGGCGCTTACCTGACCGAAGTGTTCCGTGCGGGTCTGCTGAGCATTCACAAGGGGCAGCGTGAGGCTGGGCTGGCGATCGGGCTGGGCGAGTGGCAAGTGCGCGCCTACATCATCGTGCCGGTGATGCTGCGCAATGTGCTGCCGGCGCTGTCGAACAACTTCATCTCGCTGTTCAAGGACACGTCGCTGGCCGCTGCCATCGCTGTCCCTGAGCTGACCTATTACGCGCGCAAGATCAACGTCGAGAGCTACCGGGTCATCGAAACCTGGCTGGTGACCACGGCGCTGTATGTCGCCGCGTGTTACCTCATCGCCATGCTGTTGCGCTATCTCGAACAGCGCCTGGCCATTCGCCGCTAGGAGGCCGACATGTACGAACAACCTACCTGGCTGCATGAATTGTGGATCGCTCGCGAGGCCCTGTGGTCCGGCTTCATGACCAGCGTTCAGTGCGCCGCACTGGCGATTGTCTGCGGCACGCTGATCGGCGTGTTCGCCGGACTGATCCTGACCTACGGGAAGCTCTGGGCGCGGCTGCCGTTTCGCTGCTATGTCGACCTGATCCGCGGCACGCCGGTGTTTGTGCTGGTGCTGGCCTGCTTCTACATGGCGCCGGCGCTCGGCTGGCAAATCAGCGCGTTCCAGGCCGGCGCGCTGGGGCTGACGCTGTTTTGCGGGTCCCACGTTGCCGAGATCGTGCGCGGCGCTTTGCAGGCCATTCCCCGCGGGCAACTTGAGGCCGGCAAGGCGATTGGCCTGACGTTCAGCCAGTCGCTCAGCTACGTGCTGTTGCCCCAGGCGTTGCGGCAAATCCTGCCGACCTGGGTCAACTCGTCCACGGAAATCGTCAAGGCTTCCACGCTGCTGTCGGTGATCGGTGTCGCGGAGCTGCTGCTGAGCACGCAGCAAGTCATCGCGCGCAATTTCATGACGCTGCAGTTCTATCTGTTCGCCGGCTTTCTCTTCTTCGTCATCAACTACGCCATCGAGCTTCTTGGGCGGCAAATCGAAAAACGGGTGGCCTTGCCATGACTCAGATTCAAACCACAACCGCTGCCCCGGCGCTGCTGAGCATCGAAGGGCTGCACAAATCCTACGGTCCGGTCGAAGTGCTCAAAGGCGTCGACCTCAAGATGAACAAGGGCAATGTCGTCACGTTGATCGGTTCCAGCGGCTCGGGCAAAACCACGCTGCTGCGCTGCGTGAACCTGCTGGAAGAGTTTCAGGGCGGGCATATTCGTCTTGAAGGGCAGGACATCGGCTACAGCGACGTCAACGGCAAGCGCGTGCGCCATCCAGAAAAGGTCATCGCCCAACACCGCGCCATGACCGGCATGGCGTTTCAGCAGTTCAACCTGTTTCCGCACCTGACGGCGCTGCAGAACGTCACCCTCGGCCTGCTCAAAGTCAAAAAGATGCCCAAGGATCAGGCCGTGGCGCTGGCCGAAAAATGGCTTGAAAGGGTGGGTCTGCTGGAGCGTCGCAATCATTTCCCCGGGCAGCTGTCCGGCGGTCAGCAGCAGCGTGTGGCGATTGCCCGGGCGATCGCGATGAACCCCAGCCTGATGCTGTTCGATGAAGTGACGTCTGCGCTCGACCCTGAACTGGTGGGTGAAGTGCTCAGCGTGATCAAAGGCCTGGCCGAAGAAGGCATGACCATGTTGCTGGTCACCCACGAGATGCGCTTTGCCTATGAAGTGTCCGATCAGATCGTCTTCATGAACCAGGGCCGGATCGAAGAACAGGGTCCGCCCAAAAGCCTGTTCGAACAGCCGAAGTCGGCGCGTCTGGCCGAATTCCTCAAAAACATTCGTTTCTAACGCTCAATCAAAGGAGATATTCATGAGCATTACTCGTTACGGCGCTGGCAGCACCGCAGGTGGCGGTCAGCCACGTCCATTCGCCCGTGCGGTCGAAGCCGACGGCTGGTTGCACGTGTCCGGACAGGTGCCTGCTGAGAATGGCGAAATCATCAATGGCGGCATCGTCGAGCAGACCCACAAGACCATGCAGAACCTGGTGGCGATCCTCACCGAAGCCGGTTACGGCCTCGAGGACGTCGTGCGGGTGGGTGTCTGGCTCGAAGACCCTCGGGATTTCTGGAGTTTCAACAAGGTCTTCGGCGAGTACTTCAAGCCTGAACACGCGCCGGCTCGCGCGTGCGTGCAGGCCAACATGATGGTCGACTGCAAGGTCGAGATCGATTGCATCGCGTACAAGAAGAAGGCGTAGGACGACGTGCCGGATTGCGCGGCGTCACTGAACCGTCGTAGGTGCGAAATCATTTTGCGCCCACAGGTTCCTGCTCGCCGGGCTAACGGTAGACTGCCAGTCTTCTTCAAGAGACAACCGCCTCAATGGAAAGCGCCACGATGACCGAAGACACCATCAAACGCCGGGCCCGCGGGCTCGACCGGGCGTTCGATATCCTCGATTTCCTCAAGGAAAAGGGCACGCCTTTGCGGCCGAACGAAATCGCCAGCGGCATCGGCAGTCCGAAGTCGACGGTCTATGACCTGGTGGGTTCGCTGCTGGAGCGGCGTATTCTGGAAACGGTCGGCAAAGACGGGCACGTCTACCTCGGTCGTCAGCTGTACTTTCTCGGCCAGGCGCATTTACGCCATTTCGACTTCACCCGTGAGGCGGAAATCAGCCTCGGCGAGATCGTCGAGCAGACGCGGGAAACCGCGCAGATGTGCCTGCTCAACGGACGCAAATACACCGTCGCGCTGATGAAGGAAGGGGCCCGGCACTTTCGCATTTCTTCCGACATCGGCGAAGACGCGCCCATCCCGTGGACCGCTTCGGGCCGTTTGCTGCTCGGCCATCTCAGCGATCAACAGATCATCGATCTGATCGACCCTGAAGATTTCATTCTGCCCAGCGGTGAGCGCCTGACCCTGGACACCTTCATCGGCGAGATCCGCAAGGCCCACGAAGAGGGGTTTTTCTCGTTCAACAGCATTGCCGACACCTTTACCCATTGCTTCGCCGCGCCGGTGCGGGACAAGCAGGGCATCTGTATCGCGACCCTGTGCATCGTCGCCCCGCGGGCCGATGCCAGCGCGCAATACGAACACTACCGGCGGGTGCTGATCGACTGCGCCGACAGCCTCGCGCGTCGAGTCATCGATTAGGGCCAACGATCAACCGCTTGGTTATTCCGACACGAACAAGAATTCCGGAGAACAGACATGAACATTGCTGCAATCGAAAAGGGCGCCGCCAAACCGGGCGACCAACTGGTACGGGATGTGAGCCTGCCGGCGCTGGTCATCCACGACAAGGCACTGGAGCACAACCTGCGCTGGATGCAGAAATTCGTCAGTGACAGCGGCGCGGAGCTGGCGCCTCATGGCAAGACCAGCATGGTCCCCGCGTTGTTCCAGCGTCAGTTGCAGCACGGCGCCTGGGGCATGACCCTGGCCACCGCCGTGCAGACCCGGGCCGCCTATGCCCACGGTGTTCGCCGGGTGTTGATGGCGAATCAGCTGGTCGGGGCGCCGAACATGGCGATCATCGCCGAGATGCTGACCGATTCGATGTTCGATTTCCATTGCATGGTCGATCACCCGGACAACGTCAAGGCGCTCGGCGAATTCTTCGCTGCCAAAGGCCTGCACCTGAACGTGATGATCGAGTACGGCGTGGTCGGCGGGCGCTGCGGCTGCCGCAGCGAGGACGAGGTGATGGCGCTGGCCGAGGCGATTGCTGCGCAACCTGCGCTGAAACTGACCGGCATCGAAGGCTACGAAGGCGTGATTCATGGCGACCAGGCGGTCAGCGGCATTCGCCAGTTTGCCGCATCACTGGTGCGTCTGGCCGTCACGCTGCAGGACAAGGGCGCTTTCGCCTTGGACCGCCCGATTGTCACTGCGTCGGGCTCGGCGTGGTACGACTTGATTGCGGAAGAGTTCGACAAGCAGCAGGTGCGCGAACACTTCCTCAGCGTGCTGCGCCCAGGCAGCTATGTGGTTCACGACCACGGCATTTATAAAGAAGCGCAATGCTGCGTGCTGGACCGTCGCCATGACCTGAGCGAAGGCCTGCAACCGGCGCTGGAAGTCTGGGCGCATGTGCAGTCGATGCCCGAACCCGGTTTCGCAGTCATCGCGCTGGGCAAACGTGACGTCGCATTCGACGCCGGAATGCCGAACCCGATCAAGCGTTACAAGCCGGGCGTGGTGCCGGCGCAGGGCGATGACGTGAGCGCGTGCACAGTCACTGCGGTCATGGACCAGCACGCCTTCATGACGGTTGCGCCGGGCTGTGAACTGCGCGTGGGGGACATCATTTCGTTCGGCACCTCGCACCCGTGCCTGACCTTCGACAAATGGCGTACGGGCTGCCTGGTCGGCGATGATCTGAGCGTCATCGAATCCTTCGAAACGTGCTTCTGACAGGAGTCTGCAATGAGCGAGATGGTGAGTCACAGTCATCCGCGCGTGGCGCTGATCGGCGAATGCATGATCGAGCTGCAGCAGCATGCCAACGGCACGCTCAAGCAGAGCTTCGGCGGCGACACGCTGAACACCGCGGTGTATCTGTCGCGCCTGTTGGGCTCGGCCTCTCAGGTGGACTACGTCACGGCCCTTGGCGACGACAGCTTCAGCGACGCGATGTGCCAGGTCTGGGCGGACGAGCACATCGGCCTGAGCCGAGTTCAGCGTCTGCCGGGCCGGTTGCCCGGGCTTTACTGCATTCAGACCGATGCCAACGGCGAGCGGCGGTTCCTCTACTGGCGCAATGAGGCGGCGGTGCGTGACTGTTTCACCACGCCGGCTGCCGAGCCGATTCTTGCGGCACTGCCCGAGTACGACGTGCTCTACTTCAGCGGCATAACCTTGGCGGTGCTTGGTGAGGTGGGCAGGGCGCGGCTGTTATCGACGCTGGGCGAGGCGCGGGACCGGGGCGCGCGCGTGGTGTTCGACAACAACTACCGACCGCGTCTGTGGCGCAGCGTCGATCAGGCGCGCCAGGCCTATCGAGCAGTGATGCATGAGGTCGATCTGGCGCTGCTCACCGAAGAGGACGAGCAGGCCCTGTTCGATTACAGCGACAGCGAGCAAATCCTGGCGGCGTATGGTGAGCTGGGCGTCAGCGAGGTGGTGATCAAGCGCGGCGCGCAAAGTTGTCTGGTGCGTTCGGGCGAGCGTCGCTATGAGATCCCGGCGCAGCCGGTGCACAAGGTCATCGACACCACGGCGGCCGGCGATTCGTTCAGCGCCGGGTACCTGGCCCGCCGACTGCGCGGTGGCAGTCCGCAGGAGGCAGCTGAGGCGGGGCATCGTCTGGCGAGTCTGGTGATCCAGCACCCCGGCGCGCTGATCCCGCGCAGTGCCATGCCGGCCTGACCGCAGGCGGCACGATCATCAGTCGCGGTAAAACACCTGCACCAGGTGATAGCCGAACTTGCTCTTCACGGGGCCGTGCACGGTGCGCAGCGGCTTCTTGAAGATGATCTGATCGATCGCTCCGACCATCTGGCCGGGGCGAACCTCTCCTAGGTCGCCGCCGCGCTTGCCGGACGGGCAGGTCGAGTATTTCTTGGCCAGCACGTCGAACGCTTCGCCTTTGGCGATGCGCTGCTTGAGCTGCTCGGCCTCTTCGGCGGTCTTGACCAGAATGTGGCGGGCTTGAGCTTTCATGTTGAAATCGCCTCGATAAAAAAGCCGCGCATTATGCCTTTGCAGCGCGAATTCAGGTAATTTCCTTCAGCTTGATCGGACCAACGACGCGCAGCCTGGCTGTTTGCGGCGAACGTTGGTTCGGGTCGAGGGTCGCACACAGTGTCGACCTGCAGTCTTCTTAAACCTTTTGTGCGGTATTGCCTTATGGATTTCCCGGCGTTGTTGAAGGTTCTTGCCACCCAGGACGGTTCGGATCTCTATTTATCCACGGGCGCGCCACCCTGCGCCAAGTTCAACGGCGTGCTGAAGCCGCTGGGCACCGAGGCATTCAAGCCTGGCGACGTGGCGCTCATCGCCGACGGCATCATGGACGCCGAGCAACGCCTGGACTTCGAGCGTGAACTTGAAATGAACCTGGCGTTTTCCCTTTCGGGTGTCGGGCGTTTCCGCATCAACATCTTCAAACAGCGCAACGAAGTGTCCATCGTGGCGCGCAACATCAAGCTCGATATTCCCAAATTCGAAGACCTGCACCTGCCGCCGGTGCTGCTCGATGTGGTGATGGAGAAGCACGGCCTGGTGCTGTTCGTCGGCGCCACGGGCTCGGGTAAGTCGACGTCGCTGGCTGCCCTGATCGATCACCGCAATCGCCACGCCAGCGGGCACATCATCACCATCGAGGATCCGGTCGAATTCATCCATCGGCACAAGAAATCGATCATTAATCAGCGTGAAGTCGGGGTCGACACGCGCAGTTTTCATGCAGCGCTGAAAAACACCCTGCGTCAGGCGCCGGATGTGATTCTGATCGGCGAGATCCGCGACCGCGAGACCATGGAGCATGCGCTGGCTTTCGCCGATACGGGACATCTGGCGATCTCCACGTTGCATGCCAACAACGCCAACCAGGCGCTGGACCGCATCATCAACTTCTTTCCGGAGGAGCGTCGCGCGCAGCTGTTGCATGACCTGGGCAACAACCTCAAGGCGTTCGTCTCCCAGCGGCTGGTCAAGACCAAGGACGGCAAGCGCCGAGCCGCCGTTGAAGTGATGCTCGGCACGCCAACCATTCGTGACCTGATCCATCGCAACGAGCTCACCGAGCTCAAGGGCATCATGGAAAAGTCCACCAATCTGGGTATGCAGACCTTCGACAACGCGTTGTACGACCTGGCCATCGAAGGCGCGATCAGCGAGGACGAGGCGCTGAAAAACGCCGATTCCGCGAACAATGTGCGGTTGCGTCTGAAGCTGCACAGCGAAGGCGGTCATTCGACGATCACCACGCCACCTCCCGCGCCACAGCCTGCGGCGCAGGTCGACGTCAAGGACTGGGGCCTGGTGGATGAGCGCGACGAGCCGGGGGCTTGAAACGAGCGGCCAGGCGTCTGCCTGCGCATAGCCGGAGGGTGTCAGCCGGTCATTCCGACTGACACGTGCGCCTCACTGGCAAGGCCGCCTCCCGGGCAGTGCCCAGACGTTATCGCGCCAGCCAGCCACCGTCGATGTTCCACGCTGCCCCACGCACCTGCGCGCCAGCGTCACTGCACAGGAACAGCGTCAGCTCGCCCAACTGCGAAGGGGTGACGAACTCCAGCGACGGCTGCTTCTCGGCCAGTAAATCATGCTTCGCTTGCTCGATGTCCCCGGTTTCGGCGCCGCGATCGTCGATCTGCTTCTGCACCAGCGGGGTCAGCACCCAGCCGGGGCAGATGGCGTTGCAGGTGATCTGACTCGCCGCCGTCTCCAGTCCCACGACCTTGGTCAGGCCGATGACCCCATGCTTTGCCGCAACGTAAGCGGCCTTGCCAGTGGAGCCCACCAGCCCGTGAACGGAAGCGATGTTGACGATCCGTCCCCAGCCCTTTGCACGCATGCCCGGCAGGCAAAGACGGGTGCTGTGAAACACCGATGACAGGTTGATGGCGATGATCTTGTCCCAACTCTCCACCGGAAAGTCTTCCACGGCATCGACGTGCTGGATTCCGGCGTTGTTCACCAGAATGTCGACGCCGCCGAACTCACGCTCGGCGTAGGCGATCATGTCGGCGATCTGCCCGACGTCGCTGACATCCGCAGGATGATGGCCGACCTTGCCGCCGTACTGCCTGACTTGCTCGATCACAGCCGACGCATCGCCGAAGCCGTTGAGCACCAGGTTGGCGCCAGCCTTGGCCAGCGTCAGCGCGATGCCCAGGCCAATGCCGCTGGTGGAGCCGGTGACCAGTGCGGTTTTGCCTTGCAGACTCATGTTCAGATCCTCAAACGATGCCAGTTGCATAAAAGATGGCGATCACCACGAAGACCGCCAGGGTCTTGATCAGGGTGATGCCGAAGATGTCTTTGTACGCTTCGCGATGGGTCAGCCCGGTCACCGCCAGCAGCGTGATCACGGCGCCGTTGTGCGGCAGCGTGTCCATGCCACCGCTGGCCATGGCGGCGACGCGGTGCAACACCTCAAGCGGAATGTTCGCCGCATGGGCGGCCGCGATGAAGCTGTCCGACATCGCTGCCAGCGCGATACTCATCCCGCCTGACGCCGAGCCTGTGATGCCGGCGAGCAAGGTCACGGTAATAGCTTCGTTGACCAGCGGATTGGGGATGCTTTTCAGCCGGTCCGCCAGCACCAGGAAGCCCGGCAATGAGGCGATGACCGCGCCGAAGCCGTATTCCGACGCAGTGTTCATGGCCGCCAGCAACGCGCCACTGACGGCGCCTTTGCTGCCTTCGGCCAGTTTCGTCTTGACCGTGCCGAAGGCGAACAGCAGGACGAACACGATGCCGACCAGCAGTGCCGCTTCGACCGCCCAGATGGCCGTGATCTTGGAGATTTCCGTCTGCACGGGTGCTGTCATGCCGGGCAGCGCCAGCGTGTGGGTCTTGCCATACCACTGTGGAATCCACTGGGTGAACAGCAGGTTCATGACCCCTACCAGCAACAGGGGCGCCAGGGCGATCCACGGGTTGGGCAGGGTGATATCGGCCGGTGTCTCGGGCTCGTTGCGCAGCTCGGTGCCGTAGCCTTCACCGGCGCGTTGGGCTCTGTTGCGCTGACGTTGAAGAAACAACATGCCGGCACAAAAGACGAACGCCGTGCCGATCAGGCCCAGCCAGGGCGCGGCCCACGCCGTGGTGTTGAAGAACGTCGAAGGAATGATGTTCTGGATTTGCGGCGTGCCGGGCAGGGCGTCCATGGTGAACGAGAATGCACCCAGGGCGATGGTCGCCGGGATCAGCCGCTTTGGGATGTCGCTTTGCCGGAACATCTCGGCAGCGAATGGGTACACGGCGAACACCACAACGAACAGCGACACCCCGCCATACGTCAGCAGGGCGCACACCAGCACAATCACCAGCATGGCCTGGCGTGTGCCGAGCAAACCAATGGCTGCCGCGACGATGGAGCGCGAGAATCCGGACAACTCGATGAGCTTGCCGAACACGGCACCGAGCAGGAACACCGGGAAGTAGAGTTTGACGAAGCCGACCATCTTGTCCATGAACACGCCGGTGAAGGCGGGCGCCACGGCGGACGGGTCGGTCAGCAAGACCGCGCCCAGGGCGGCGATGGGGGCGAAGAGGATAACGCTGTAACCACGGTAAGCAGCAAGCATCAGCAGCGCGAGGGCTGCCAAAGCGATGATCACACTCATCGAGTGTCTCCTGTTGTTTTTGTTCTGGATGCGGTCGAGCCGCGCAACAGGAGGTATAGCTACTTTCGTGCCACTGCGCTAAGTGATTGATTTCCTTATGGATAAGTCCGGGCTTGCGAAAGTTGTAACCTATGGTTGTCTCGAAAAAGAGACTTCCCGATTCAAACCTGCTCCATCAGCGACTGCCGGGACAGTGGCCAACGACGGGCGCGCAGGTCTGCCGAGATCATTTCGGGCGGCCATACGGCGTGTCTCCCTTCGTGGAAGGCTGTCTCGTTATTGAGACTCGGCAATGCCCAGCGCGGCCATTTTCTTGTAGAGCGTCGATCGTCCAAGCCCCAATTGCTGGGCGGCCAGGACCACATTGCCGTCACACTGTGCGAGTTTTGCGGTGATCAGTTCACGATCAAAACGCTGCCTGGCTTCGCTGTACGTCTCGTCGTTAAGCGGTTGGGGCGCCGTCTGCGGGTCAGCGGCGACAAGGGTGCCGATCGCTGTGCGGATTTCAGTCGCGCCCAGGTGCAGGTTGTCGCTGAGCAGCGCGGCCCGCTCCAGCACATTGCGCAACTCCCGTATGTTGCCCGGCCAGGCGTGCTGCCCCAGCGTCGAGAGCCCGGCGGGTTCCAGCTCATGCTGGCTGCGCAGGTCTTCGAGGATGGCCTCGGTCAGCGCCGGGATGTCGTCCAGTCGCTGGCGCAACGGCGGCACTTCGATGGGCAGCACGCTCAGGCGGTAATACAGGTCTGCGCGGAACTCGCCGCGCTTGATCGCCGCTTCAAGATCCGTGGACGTCGCCGCGATCAGGCGCACATTGCTTTTGATCATCTCGTTCGAGCCAACCGGCTCGTACTCTTTTTCCTGAAGCACGCGCAGCAGTTTGCTCTGCAGAGGCAGCGGCATGTCGCCGATCTCGTCGAGAAACAGCGTTCCGCCCTCGGCCAGATACAGCTTGCCCTGACGCCCTCGGCGATCGGCGCCGGTGAATGCACCGGGCGCGGTGCCAAAGAACTCGGCTTCCAGCAGTGCTTCGGGGATTGCCGCGCTGTTGATGCTGACGAAAGGCTTGTGCGCGCGCTGCGAGGTGTTGTGGATGGCGTGGGCGAGCAATTCCTTGCCGGTGCCGGTTTCGCCCAGCAACAGCACCGGAGAATCCGTGCTGGCGCTGCGTCGGGCGCGCCGTTTGACTTCCAGACTCGCGGCGCTGGTGCCGATGAAGTGCGCAAAACTGTATTTGGCCTGACGCGCGCGCAGCATCGAGCGTGTCGAGGCCAGTTCCTGCTGCATGCTTGAATAGCGTTTGAGCAGCGGCGACAGCGCATGCAGCTCATCGAACAGGGCGAAGCCGATGGCGCCAATGACGCCGCCGCCGTCGTCATGAATCGGCAGGCGCATGACCACCAGCGGGTCCTTGGCGGTGTCCATCATGTCCAGCAGGATCGGCTGCCCGTTGCTGGCCACCTGACGCAGCAGACTGCCGGGGATGACTTGCTCGCACGGCTGGCCGACCGCACGGCTGGGGTCTTCCAGGCCGAAACGTCGGGCATAGCGCTCGTTGATCCAGACAATCCGTGCCTCGCGGTCGACGATGACCGTGCCTTCACTGGACTGCTCGATGATTTCGAACAGAGACCGGATAGCCAGACGCCGGACGCGTCGGTAGTCCTTCAGGCTTTCGCTGTCTTTCATGGATTGTTCCGTAAATCCGGTTCCCGGCATCTGGCCGCACAGACTGCTGATTGTTGCCTGTTTCAGTTGAAGCCGGGATGCGCCGCCGCCAGAAGCTCCCGGGTGTACGGGTGCTGGGGCGCATCGAAGACATCGTGGCTGGCACCGCGCTCGACCACCTTGCCGTCCTTGACCACAATCAGGTCATGGGCCAGCGCCCTGACAACGGCAAGGTCGTGGCTGATGAACAGGTACGTCAGCCCGTGCTTTTCCTGCAGTTGCCGCAACAGCGCAACGACCTGTTTCTGCACCGTGCGATCCAGTGCGGAAGTGGGTTCGTCGAGCAGAATCAGGGCAGGTTTAAGCACAAGTGCGCGGGCGATGGCGATGCGTTGTCGCTGCCCGCCAGAAAACTCATGGGGGTAACGGTGCCGGCTCAACGGGTCGATGCCCACTTCCTCCAGCACGCGAATCACCTCGGCTTCACAGCAGACCTTGTCCAGTTCACTGTGGACTTCCAGCCCTTCGCTGATGATCTGCGCCACCGACATGCGCGGGCTGAGACTGCCGTAAGGGTCCTGAAAGACCACCTGCATCTGCTTGCGCCACGGTCGCATCTGTTTCTGATTCAGGCTGTCCAGCGCGTGACCCTTGAAACGGATACTGCCACGGGATTCCAGCAAGCGCAGGATTGCCTGACCAAGTGTCGATTTGCCCGAGCCGGATTCGCCGACGATTCCCAGTGTTTTGCCGCGCTCGATACTCAGGCTGATGTCGTCGACGGCTTTCAGGTATTCCTGATGGCGATTGAAAATCCCGCCGCCCAGCGAGAACCAGACGCGCAGGTTATCGACCTCCAGCACCTTCTCGCGGGTGTCCCGGGGCAGCGGCTCGCCGGCAGGCTCCGCGTCCAGCAACAGCTGGCTGTACGGGTGCTGCGGGTTCTTGAACAGCAGCTGACAATTGGACTGCTCGACGATTTCGCCGGCGCGCATCACGCACACCCGCTGGGCAATGCTGTGGACCAGATTCAAGTCATGACTGATCAGCAACAGCGACATGTTCAGGCGCTGCTGCAGTTGTTTGAGCAGGAGCAGGATCTTGCGCTGAACGGTGACGTCCAGCGCCGTCGTCGGCTCGTCGGCAATCAGCAGTTCGGGCTCGCAGGCCAGCGCCATGGCGATCATCACCCGTTGCCGCTGCCCGCCGGACAGTTCGTGAGGATAGGCTTTCAGGCGCTTCTTCGGATGCTGGATGCCCACCAGCTCGAGCAGTTCCAGGATACGGGCCTGCGCCGCCTTGCCACTCAGGCCCTTGTGCAGCAACAGCGTCTCGCCAATCTGTTTGGCGACGGTGTGCAGAGGGTTGAGCGACGTCATCGGCTCCTGAAAGATCATCGCGATCTGATTGCCACGAATCTGCCGCATGGTCTTGCCGTCGGCGCCGAGCAATTCCTTGCCGCGATAACGAATGCTGCCTGTGCTGACCGTGCCAGCCTCAGGCAGCAGCTGCAGGATCGAGTGCGCGGTGACCGATTTGCCGGAGCCGGATTCACCCACCAGCGCCAGGCATTCGCCCGCGGGAATGTCCAGGCTGAGGTGCTTGACCACGGTGTTGCCGCTGAACGACACCGACAGGTCGCGGATTTCAATCAGGTTTTCGGACATGTCAGGACCTCGGGTCAAAGGCGTCACGCAGCGCCTCGCCTATGAACACCAGCAACGACAGAATCAGCGCCAGGGTGAAGAACGCCGTGAAGCCCAGCCAGGGCGCCTGCAGATTCTGCTTGCCCTGGCCGATCAGCTCGCCCAGCGACGCGCTGCCTGCCGGCATGCCAAAGCCCAGGAAATCGAGCGCGGTCAGCGTTGAAATCGCGCCGGTCAGAATGAACGGCAGGTAACTCAGGGTGGCGTTCATCGCATTGGGCAGAATGTGTCGCAGGATCACTTTGCGATCGTCCAGCCCCAGCGCGCGCGCCGCCTTCACGTACTCCAGGTTGCGCCCGCGCAGAAACTCCGCACGCACCACATCGACCAGCGCCAGCCACGAAAACAGGGCCATGATGCCCAGCAGCCACCAGAAGTTCGGTTCCACGAAGCCTGAAAGAATGATGAGCAGGTAAAGCACGGGCAATCCGGACCACACTTCAAGCAGGCGCTGCCCGATCAGATCCACCCAGCCACCGTAGTAACCCTGCAATGCGCCGGCGGCAATCCCGATCAACGCACTGATGACGGTCAGCGCCAGGGCGAACAGAATCGAGACCCGCGAGCCGAAGATGACGCGCGCCAGCACGTCCCGCGCCTGATCGTCAGTGCCCAGCCAGTTGATGGAAGAGGGCGGACTGGGCGCCGGTTTGTTCAGGTCATAGTTGGGCGTGTCGTCACTGAACGGAATGGGCGGAAACAGCATCCAGCCGTCACCGTCGGTGATCAGTTGACGAACGTAGTCACTGCGGTAGTCGGGCTGGAAGGGCAGTTGACCGCCGAATTCCTGCTCGGTGTAGCGTTTGAACGCAGGAAAGTACAACGAGTGTTGATAACTGAGCACCAAGGGTTTGTCGTTGGCAATCAGTTCGCCACACAGGCTGAGGACGAACAGCCCGCAAAACAGCCATAACGACCACCAGCCACGACGGTTGTTGCGAAAACGCTCGAAACGACGGCGAGCCACCGGAGACAGTCTGCTCATCATGCGTTCCTCGCACTGAAATCGATTCGGGGGTCGACGAGGGTGTAGCAGATGTCGCCGACCAGCTTAATCAGCAGCCCGAACAGGGTGAAGATGAACAGTGTCCCGAACACCACGGGGTAGTCCCGCGAGACAGCGGCCTCGTAGCTCATGCGACCCAGGCCATCGAGGGAAAAGATCACTTCGATCATCAGCGAACCGGCGAAGAACACGCTGATGAACGCCTGGGGAATACCAGCGACCACCAGCAGCATCGCGTTGCGGAACACATGCCCGTACAGCACGCGGCGTTCACTCAGGCCCTTGGCCCGGGCGGTGACCACGTACTGACGCGTGACCTCATTGAGGAACGAGTTCTTTGTGAGAATGGTCAGCGTCGCGAAACCGCCGATCACCAGGGAAATCACCGGCAGGACCAAGTGCCAGAAGTAGTCGGCGATCTTGCCCAGCGTGGTCATCTGATCGAAGTTCTCGGACACCAGACCGCGCACCGGGAACCAGCTCAACGACGTACCGCCCGCGAACACCACCACCAGCAGCATGGCGAACAGGAACGCGGGCATTGCATAACCGATGATGATCGCCGTGCTGCTCCAGATGTCGAAATGGCTGCCATGCTTGACCGCTTTGCGTATACCCAGCGGGATCGACACCAGATAGGTGATGAGAGTGGCCCATAGCCCGAGCGAGATCGACACCGGCATCTTTTGCAGAATGAGGTCAGTGACCTTGGCGCCCCGGAAAAAACTGTTGCCGAAGTCCAGCCGGGCGTAGTTTTTCAGCATCAGCCAAAGACGTTCGTGCAAGGGTTTGTCGAACCCGTATTGGTGCTCGATCTCCTTGATCAGCTTGGGGTCCAGCCCGCGGCTGGCGCGTGACTGTCCCGCGTTCATGGTTTCGGTGTGCCCTGCGCCGATCGTTCCGCCGGCCACGCCTTGCAGCTTGGCGATGGCCTGCTCGACCGGACCGCCCGGGGCGGCCTGCACGATGAAGAAGTTGACCAGCAGAATGCACAGCAGCGTCGGGATGATCAGCAGCAGACGCCGCATCAGGTAGCCGAACATCACTTCACCTCCCATGGAAGGGCCGAATCACCCTGTTGCCGGGCGAACTGTTCGGTCGTCAGCGCCTGCGGGCTCAACTCCCACCAGGTGTCGATGGCTTCGCTGTTGCTGGCCTGCACTTTGGGAATGCCGAACCGGTTCCACCACACCGTGGAAGATCCCGGCGGGTAATAGTTGGGAATCCAGTAGAAGCCCCATTGCAGCACCCGGTCCAGTGCGTGGGCGTAATCGATCATCGCCGGCTTGCTGTCGGCTTTGGCCAATCCATTGATCAGCGTGTCGACCGCCGGATCGCGCAGCACCATGTAATTGCTCGAGCCCGAGTCCCGGGCCACTTTGGAGCCGAAGTTGTTGTACAGCTCCATGCCCGGCGAAGTCGAAACGCCATAGCCGGTCACGATCATGTCGTAGTCACGGGCCATTACCCGGTTCAGGTACTGCGCCGAGTCGATCCTTCGGATTTCAAAGTCGATCCCGATCTGCGCGAGGTTGCGCTTGTACGGCAGCAGAATCTTCTCGAAACCGCTCTGGCCGTTGAGGAAGGTGAAACTCAGTGGTTCGCCGTCCGCGTTGACCAGCTTGTCGCCCTTGGGCATCCAGCCCGCTTCTTCGAGCAGGCCCAGGGCCTGCAGTTGCTTGTCGCGAATGAAGCCGGTGCCGTCCGTTCTGGGTGTCTGGAATACCGTGGTGAACACCTCCGGCGGGACCTGACCGCGCAGGGGGTCGAGGATCTTCAGCTCCGATTCGGTCGGCAACTGCGTCGCAGCCAGTTCGCTGTTGGAAAAGTAGCTGTTCTGACGCACGTACACGTTGCGCATCATCTGCTTGTTGGTCCACTCGAAGTCCCACAGCATGGCCAGCGCCTGGCGCACGCGGCGGTCCTGAAATTTCGGTCTGTCGAGGTTGAATACGAAGCCCTGAGAACTTTGCACGGCGCCTGGCGCAAGGTGAGCGCGTTGCAGCCGGCCTTCGGTCAGCGCGGGGCTTTCGTAGCGAACGGCATAACCGGTGGCGGAGTATTCGCGGTTGTAGTCATAACCGCCGCCGAGCAGCACCTGGCGCGCGACGTCGGTGTCGCCGAAATACTCGACGCTGAAATGATCGAAGTTATAGAGGCCGCGATTGACCGGCAGGTCTTTGGCCCACCAGTCGACGTTACGCTCGAAGGTGATGCTGCGGCCCGGATCGACCTTGCCGATGCGATAGGGGCCGCTGCCGACAGGGGGCTCGAAGCCGCCGCCGTTGGCGAAGTCGCGATCTTTCCACCAGTGCTCGGGAAACACCGGCAGGGAGGCCAGGTCCAGAGGCAGCGTGCGGCTCTCGTTGCTCTTGAAGTCAAAGCGCACCTGGGTGGGCGACTCGACCTCCACGCCTTTGACGTCCTGGAATTCGGTGCGGTACGACAAACTGCCCTGGGTCATCAGCAGGTCGTAGGTGTAGCGGACATCTTCGGCCGTGATCGGCGTGCCGTCGGAGAACTGTGCCTTGGGATTGAGGTAGAACCGCAGAGACATGCCGTCGGCAGCCCGCTCCATTTTTTCCGCGATCAGGCCATAAACGGTGTACGGTTCATCCAGTGACCTGACAGCCAGCGGCGCGTACAGCAAGCCATTGACCTGCGACACGCCCGTGCCTTTGTCCAGGTACGGCATGATGTGATCGAATTGACCGATTTCCTGCGCCGAACGACGCATGCTGCCGCCTTTTGGGGCATTCGGGTTCACGTAGTCGAAGTGCTGGAAACCGGACGGGTAGCGGGGAGCCTCGCCGTAGACGGTCAGTGCGTGTTGAGGTGCGGCGGACAGGGACTGAAAACCTGAAACAAGGACCAGTGTTGCAACCATCAGCGATGAAAAAACAAAACGCATTACACAAATCCTGACTGACGTTGGGCGCAACATCAGGGTTGAAGGTCGTGATCAGGCGATTGCTGCCTGGTCTGTGGATGATCCATTGTTTTTATTCGTTACCTCCGGTGGCAAGGTACCTCAATGCCGGAATCTTTGTAACCGCACACTACCAGTGGTTGATGACTTCTTTACATTTGCACGGGGTCATGGCTGCCAAACGACGTGGCGTTAACAACTAGCAATAACGACTAGCAATTTCTTTGCCGGAATGGCAGCACTGCGTTTTTCTCACGCACTGAATACAAACGGCCCGCTTGTCAGAGCGGGCCGCAGGTTGTATCGGTCAAGCCGGAATCAGTCCTGGCGGCTGGTCACTTCCAGCAGGTGGTAACCGAACTGGGTTTTCACCGGGCCCTGCACGACGTTGACTGGCGCGCTGAAGACCACGGTGTCGAATTCCTTGACCATCTGACCCGGACCGAAAGAACCCAGATCGCCACCCTGACGGCTGGACGGGCAGCTGGAGTTGGATTTGGCGACTTCCGCGAAGTCAGCGCCTGCCTCGATCTGGGCTTTGAGCTCGTTGCATTTCTCTTCGCTGGACACAAGGATGTGGCGGGCAGTGGCTTTGGCCATTTGGGGTACTCCTGTTAAAAAAGGAAAGAGCCTACCGGATTAAGGGAGGCTTTTCCCGAGAAAGTTCCGGGTGCCGGACCGCGCACAGCAGGGACATCATCAGCCGCTACAGACCTTTGCTGAACAGCAATGCAGCATGGTCGACGTACAGTTTTACCGGGTCAATATTTGCGCGCACCAGACCAGCGGTTTGATTGATGGTGTCGACATGGTCCATCGGATAGTCGCTGCGGATCACTTTGCCCAGGTGAGAGCTGCAGCGTCCGACGAGCCCGTCGTTGCAGTCAGTTTCCTGCTCGAACAGCCGCGCATAACCGCGCAGTGCCAGGTGTAACGGGTCCAGTGCGTTGCGCCCCTCCGAAAACAGCGAGTCCTGAATGCAGCCACTCCAGGAGTAATAATGCACACCGTCGACCCGCTCATTGCCTTCACCGCCCCACTCGGACGGCAAGCCTTGCGGATAGCGGCTATTGAAGCGCGCCACGCCCTCGCGGGTCAGGGCGTCCAGTGCGTCTACCGGGCTTTGCGGCAGGTGGCCATTGCCGCTGAGCAGGGACAGGAAGTGAGCGAAGCCTGACGCCATTCGTGCGGCGGCGGCCTCGGGCATGTTTCCTGGCGTGAGTGCGCGGCGCAATTGGTCGGCCACTTCGGAGCCGTGATTGGGGCCGCTGACCGAGGTGACTGACGCCACCATCCCCGGTCGAACGGCCGCGACATAACGGCAAGTGAGTGCGCCTTGACTGTGGCCGATAAGGTTGACCTTCAGGTAACCCGTACGTTTAAGGAATCGCTCGATCTGCTCGATGAGTTGCTCGCCGCGAATTTCGTTATCGTGTACGCCAGACAGTGCAGGCACATGGGTCCTGCAACCGGCTTTCTCGAGGGCTTGCCGGACTCCGTGAAACATTTCGAACTGACCGATGCGATCAAATCCGAACAAGCCGTGGACCAGCAGGATGGGATATTTGGTGGTGACTTCCGTGTACATATTCGACAGTCCGCTCACTGAGTTGGGCGAACGAGACTAAGCGTTTGCCACAGCTCGGTGTCGTGCCGGGATCTGAGGCGCCGCCTTTTTGACCAAGTGAAAGGCCTTCGCGCCGCGCGCCCGGAGGCGCCGGTTTCTGGCAGAGGGTTAAACATCTGCGGGCGGATAAGGAAGAAGGCCGCACGAGCGAGCGAGTGCGTCCTACGGGCTAAGTATGAACAGGCGCGCGACCGGGCTGACAACGGTGACACGTCGATGGGAAGCCGATGACGGTTCACGCCATGGCTTCCCACCTGGAAAGGTTATCTGTAACGCAGCTTGTCGACGGCATCACGCAGCAGTTGCTCGGTGCCGTTCCAGCCCAGGCAACCGTCGGTGATCGACACGCCGTAGCGCAGCGAATCGCTGAGCGGCTGACAGCCCTCGAACAGATGGCTTTCCAGCATCATGCCGATCAGCGTCCGGTCGCCTGCCAGACGCTGGTTCAGCACATCATTGAAGACCTGCGGCTGACGCAAGGGGTCTTTGCCGCTGTTGGCATGACTGCAGTCGACCATGATTCGCGCGGCAATACGCTGTTTGTCCAGGCTGGCATTGACCGCGTCAATACTCTGCGCGCCGTAGTTGGGGCCGTTGTGACCGCCACGCAGGACGATGTGAGTGTCCGGATTGCCGCGAGTTTCGATGATCGCCGGATGACCGTGCGCGTCGACGCCGAAATGACGGTGCGCATGCGCCGCTGAACGAATCGCGTCACAGGCAACGGCGATCCCGCCGTCGGTGCCGTTCTTGAAGCCGACCGGCATCTGCAGCCCGCTCGCCATTTCACGATGAATCTGCGACTCGGTGGTGCGCGCGCCGATGGCGACCCAGCTCAGCAGGTCGTCGAAGTAGCCTGCCGCCATGGGCTGGAGCAATTCAGTGGCGATGGGCAGGCCGAGTCGGGTCATCTCGCGCATCAAGTGCCGGGACAACGTCAGCCCTGCGGCCATGTCATCGCTGCCGTCAAGGTGCGGGTCGTACGCCAGGCCTTTCCAGCCCACGGTCGTGCGGGGCTTCTCGACGTAGGCGCGCATCACCAGCAGCATCTGATCGCTGACCTCCTCTGCCAGACCGGCAAGACGCGCCGCGTATTCAAGCGCGGACTCAGGGTCATGAATGGAGCAGGGGCCTACGACGACGAGAAGACGCGAATCTTCGCCGTTGAGAATGGCGCGTACGGATTGGCGATGGGCTGCGATCTGCGCAGTGAGCGCGGCATCGAGCGATAACTGCTGTTTCAGCGCCAGCGCGCTGGGCAAGCGCAGCGCAGCGGGGTGACTGTCGAGCAGGGTCACGGCAGCGGACGGCAGATCGGAGAGGTTTGTTACGGCGACGGACGAGTTCATTTCAAGGCTTCCTGGTCGGCGGGCGTTGTCCCGCGCGGACCTACTGGGGTGTTCGACAATTGGCCGGGTCGGCGCTGTGAGTTGTATTGCCACCTGTCAGTGACCGATCGGAGGCGGCTGGCTGTCCCGAACGGAGGTTGCTAAATCGCCATGCGTAGCTGATGTCGTAGCGGTAATAGTTGCTGTGGTTCATGTTGGTTTCCTCGATGCGGAGCGTTAGTCAGGTTTAAGGCAGGCCAAAAAAACAAAACCCCCGGTCGGGAGGCCGACCGGGGGTAGAGTTATCTCTGGTGGCGTCCCGTATTCGTGGGCGCCGTGTGGGTATCAGGCGCGCCAGTGGCTAAACCAATACCCATAAAAATAAGAAGTCGCGGAGGTAGTCTTTGTCGCGTCCCACGCAGCCAGATCCGCAGCCTGACGCAAGGCGTCGGCAGAGGCATGCAGCTGAGATGAGAGGGAATGCAACATGGTGTGTCTCCGTTGTGTGACCGCGAGCTTACTTCAGGCACGCTGCGCTGTTCAATCGGAATATTCAATGAAGGCCATCGATTGTTCATTGCCTGGCGACCTCGGATGTCCGAGAAGCTGCCGCTGCGTAGAATGTCGGGATAGTGGTGGGCGACTTGCCGGACATAGGTCGTGGAATAGTCGTGGAATGCCTGAAAGGAGGGCTGCATGAAAAAGCAGGTCAATAAGGATGTTTCCCTGCACCCGGCGTCCGACGCCGACCTTGCATTCGCCCGTGAGTTGACTCGCGTGAACATGCGCGACTATTACAGTCAATGCGGACTGATCTGGCAGCCCGAGGGCTTCGATGCGCAATGGCCGCTAAGAGAGAACTACCTGATCCTCACAGCCGACACGTGCGCGGGCTATCTGGGTGTGACGCGGGAGAGCAGTTACCTGTATGTGCGCGATGTTCAACTGATCGAACGCTATCGCGGTGAAGGCGTGGGCGGCCGGGTCATGGGCCGCGTTACCGAGATGGCGATAGAGCAGCGTTGTGCATGTGTGCGGCTGAAAGTGTTCAAAACCAACCCGGCCGTCCATTGGTACAGAAGACTGGGGTTTGTCACCGTGGGGGAAGAGCAGGCACTGTTGTGGATGGAACGGGTCATCTCTGTCTGACCCGCTTTGGTCTCTTTTTCTGACAGGTGCCTGGGCCGGCGAGAAAAACTTCCGCGTAAAGCGACGCGCGCTCAATCGAACTTTCAGAAACTTCCTACGTACTTTGATTGATTAAGAAACAGGCTCTTCGGAACCGTCAATTCCTGTGACAACCTTTGACGGTATTACCCCTATCTTCATTCCCAGAAGTACCGCTACTTTATGAGCTTCTCCCCGGCGGCCTTTCTTGCGTCCGGAAAGAATCTGATAAGTCGTTGCAGGGTCGACCTTGTTTTCCCTTGCAAACTCCTGAACCGATTTGCCCTGTTGATCCAGCCAGGCCTTGGCTTGTGCTGCGGTGCGTGTTCCGGGCATAGTTCAAAACCGTTCAAGTCAGTTCAAAATTATCTGGATATTACCATTCGTAAGGATGGGGTCAATAAGGTTGTGCATTCAAATGAGTGGAATCGGTGCCCGCATTCGGGAAGAGCGGGAGCGTCTTGGGCTCTCGCAACGCGCATTCGGTGAAATTGGTGGTGTGGAGCCCAACGCTCAGGGCAAATACGAGAACGGCGACCGCACGCCGAAGGCCGACTACCTCGCCAACGTCGCCGCGAAGGGGGTTGATGTGCTTTATGTGTTGACCGGCAATCGCACGCCAGCCCCGATCGAAAACCTGAGCCAGATCGAGGAGTGGGTGCTGGGCAGCTACCGTTCACTCGTCAAGGAAGATCAGGACGCCATTCGCCGCCTGACAACTACGCTGGCGGAATATAAAGCCTCGTATGCGGTGGAAAAGAAACCCGATTCGCACTAATCGCTCAAGGATTTTTCGAAGTCGCGCGTTTGAAGATTTTTTGCAAGTTTTGCGGTCGATGATGATAGCGTGTCCGATTCGTTGTCGATCATCTTGCACGGCCGTCAAAAAAGCATTCTCGCTAGGTCATGCACTTTCTTTTTGCTAAGGTGGCGATCGTTCGCCATGAATTGTTCCGTGAGGTGTCTGCTTGATTAGGGTGTTGGTTGTCGATGACCACGATCTGGTTCGGACAGGTATCACGCGTATGTTGGCCGACATTGACGGTTTGCAGGTTGTCGGCCAGGCCGAGTCGGGCGAAGAATCCTTGAAAAAGGCACGTGAGCTCAAGCCTGACGTGGTTCTGATGGACGTCAAGATGCCCGGCATTGGCGGTCTTGAGGCCACCCGAAAACTGCTGCGCAGCCATCCGGATATAAAAGTGGTCGCCGTGACGGTCTGTGAGGAAGATCCTTTTCCGACCCGCCTGCTGCAGGCGGGTGCGGCAGGGTACATGACCAAGGGCGCCGGGCTGACCGAAATGGTCCAGGCCATCCGGCTGGTGTTTGCCGGCCAGCGTTACATCAGTCCGCAGATCGCCCAACAACTGGCGCTCAAATCGTTCCAGCCGCAGACCAGCAACTCGCCTTTCGATCTCCTGTCCGAACGGGAAATCCAGATCGCCTTGATGATCGTCGGTTGCCAGAAAGTGCAGACGATCTCCGACAAGCTGTGCCTGTCCCCCAAAACCGTGAACACCTACCGGTACCGTATTTTCGAGAAGCTTTCGATCGGCAGTGACGTCGAGCTGGCATTGCTGGCTGTTCGCCACGGCATGGTCGATGCCAGCGCCTGAAATGACCCAGCCGTTTGATCCCAGCGCGTTTCTGTCCACCTGCAGTGGTCGCCCCGGCGTCTATCGGATGTTCGATATCGATGGGCGGCTGCTGTACGTCGGCAAAGCCAAGAACCTCAAGAAGCGGCTCGCCAGCTACTTCCGCAAAACCGGCCACGCACCGAAAACCGGAGCGCTGGTGGCGCGGATCGCGCAGATCGAGACCACTATCACAGCCAATGAGACCGAAGCGTTGCTGCTCGAGCAGACGCTCATCAAAGAGTCTCGGCCGCCGTATAACATCCTGTTACGTGACGACAAGTCCTACCCGTACGTGCACTTGTCCGACGGCGAATTTCCCCGTCTGAGCATTCACCGTGGCGCCAAGAAGGCGAAAGGTCGGTACTTCGGCCCTTACCCGAGTGCCGGGGCCATTCGCGAAAGCCTGAGCATCCTGCAGAAGACCTTTCACGTGCGTCAGTGCGAGGACAGCTTTTACAAGAACCGCACGCGGCCGTGTCTGCAGTACCAGATCAAGCGTTGCAAGGCGCCGTGCGTCAACTTCGTCGAGCCGCAGGTGTATGCCGAGGATGTGCGCCACTCGGTGATGTTTCTGGAAGGGCGCAGCAATGCCCTGACCGATGAGCTCAACTCGCTGATGGAAAAGGCGGCGATGGATCTGAATTTCGAGCACGCCGCCGAGCTTCGCGATCAGATCGGTCTGCTGCGTCGTGTGCAGGATCAGCAAAGCATGGAAGCCGGCACTGGCGATGTCGATGTCGTAGCGGCATTCGTCAACCCGGGCGGCGCTTGCGTTCATCTCATCAGCGTGCGCGGCGGTCGGGTGCTGGGCAGCAAGAATTTCTTCCCGCAGGTCGGCATCGAGGAAGAGGTCGGTGAAGTCATGTCGGCGTTCCTCGCGCAGTATTTTCTGGGCGGCGGCGAGCGGGAGTTGCCGGGCGAAGTCATCGTCAACGTGGTCAATGAAGATTTCCCGGCATTGATCGAAGCGATCGAGGCTTCCCGCGGGCGCGAAATCGTCATCAGTCACCGGGTGCGCGGTACACGCGCTCGCTGGCAGCAACTGGCGGTGACCAATGCCGAGCAGGCACTGGCAGCGCGTCTGGCCAACCGGCAGCATGTCGCCGCGCGCTTCGAAGCGCTGGCTGAAGTGCTCAAGCTCGACGAGCCGCCGCAACGCCTGGAATGCTACGACATCAGCCATTCCAGTGGCGAGGCGACGGTGGCGTCGTGCGTGGTGTTCGGGCCAGAAGGGCCAATCAAGTCGGATTATCGGCGCTACAACATCGAGGGCGTCACGGCCGGGGACGATTATGCAGCGATGCATCAGGCGCTGACACGGCGTTTCGGCAAGATCAAGGACGGCGAGGGCAAGTTGCCAGACATCCTGCTGGTGGACGGCGGCAAGGGGCAGTTGAACATGGCCCGGGACGTCATGAATGAACTGGCGATCCCCGATCTGATTCTGCTGGGCGTGGCCAAAGGCACCACACGAAAGGCAGGCTTCGAGACCCTTTACCTCAATGACGCCGCCCATGAGTTCACGCTCAAAGGCGATTCTCCCGCGCTTCACCTGATCCAGCAGATCCGCGACGAGGCCCACCGTTTTGCGATTACCGGACACCGGGCGCGCCGTGGCAAGACGCGGCGCACTTCAACCTTGGAAGGGGTGGCCGGTGTCGGCCCGACACGACGCAGAGACCTGCTCAAACACTTCGGTGGCCTGCAGGAATTGTCTCGCGCCAGCGTCGAAGAAATCGCCAAAGCACCGGGAATCAGTAAAAAGCTCGCAGAGTCGATTTATGCGAACCTGCACAGCGAGTAGAATGCCCGCTCACCTCGTAGCCAGTTGTGCCGATGAATATCCCTAATCTGATTACCGTATTACGTGTCCTGCTGATTCCGATCTTCATTCTGCTGTTCTATCTGCCTTATTACTGGAGCTACATGGCTGCCAGTTCGGTTTTCGCGCTGGCCGCGGCGACGGACTGGCTGGATGGCTATCTCGCCCGACGCCTGCAGCAGAGCACGCCGTTCGGCGCCTTCCTCGATCCGGTGGCCGACAAGCTCATGGTCGCGGTGGCGCTGGTGCTGCTGGTTCAGGCGCATGCCAATTTCTGGCTGACGTTACCGGCAGCGGTGATCATCGGCCGGGAAATCGTCATCTCCGCGTTGCGCGAATGGATGGCCGAGCTGGGGGCGCGCGCTCAGGTCGCTGTCTCCAACCTGGGCAAATGGAAAACCGCGGCGCAGATGCTCGCGCTGGTGATTCTGCTGGCCAACCCACCTGCGTTCACGTTCTGGGTCGTGTTGGGTTACGTGCTGCTGATGGTCGCCGCAGGCCTGACCTTGTGGTCAATGGTGCAATACCTCCGGGCGGCATGGCCGCATTTGAGGACGACCACCGAGGAGTAGCGTCTCAATTTGCTCATACGGCGCTTTCCGTTTCTGGCACTGCAGCGAGACGGCACGCCGAGATAAGTATTTTTAAATCAAGGGGTTGACGGGGTCATTTGAATCTATAGAATGGCGCCCACACCAAGCGGGAATAGCTCAGTTGGTAGAGCACGACCTTGCCAAGGTCGGGGTCGCGAGTTCGAGTCTCGTTTCCCGCTCCAGTTTGTATGCGTTGAGCGGTCGTTGTCTGGTCGTTTGGCGTTTGAGGCCGAGTAGCAAAATGGTTATGCCGCGGATTGCAAATCCGCTTACGCCGGTTCGATTCCGACCTCGGCCTCCACTATAAACGAGCTCTGTAGATCTATGATTTACAGAGCTTTTTTATTTCCGGATGGAATCCGTTTTCGCCCTGAATGAGGGCGTTTTCGGCTTGCTTCACTGCGTGGGGATGTATATATTCCCAGCTCTTGTCAGCTTCATGGCCGTAGGGCTTCAAGCTGATCTGCACTATCGCCCTGATGGTGAAATTGGTAGACACACCGGACTTAAAATCCGTCGTCCGAAAGGATGTGCCGGTTCGACTCCGGCTCGGGGCACCATTCAAGAAAGGCGCTTGCGGAGCAATCCGAAGCGCCTTTTTTCTTTCCGGTTTGAGAAGCTCGCACGTCTCTACAAAAGCATTGTGCCGCTGTTCTGCACCCGCCGGGACCTGCCGTCTTGCCCAAATCTCTCATCTGAACGTGCTCACGTGAACAGCGAGCGCGCCTGATCGAACATCTCACCTATCTCTTGCGCAACCGTTCTGATCGACGAATCTTTCCGGTCGCGTCCCCGGGTCAGCAGGAACACCTCTCTGCTCGGTGGCACGGGACCCAGATCGCACAAGCGCAGCTGCGGGTCGGCCCGGCCAATGTAGTGGGGGATCAACGCGAGTCCTATTCCCGAGCGCGCGGCGATGGATTGAAGAAACTGGTCTTTGGCGCGAAAGGCCACGCGTGCGCGGGGAAAATGCTGGGTCATCCAGATTTCCTGAGACAGATAACCGTCGGCCTCGTTGAAGCCGATGAAGACGGGGCTGTCTCCATTTTCAGTCCCCTGACAGACCTCCTGCGTCCCGTAAAACCCGTAGCCAACCGCGGTCAGCCGGCGAGCGACGATGTCTCCGTCCTTGGGGATGTCAAAGCGAATGGCGATGTCGGCTTCATGCCGGTCGAGGCTGACCGAACGCAGCGTAGGTGCCAGATCGATATCCAGACGCGGATGACGGGCGATCAGCTCAGGCAGGCGGGAAATGAGAAAACCCCCGCACAGCCCCGGCGATGAGCTGATTCTGACGAGGCCCGAAGGGGATCCGTCTTGCATGCCGCGGCCCAATACCTGGGCGGCCTGCTCCATCTCACTGGCAGCCTGAAGGGCGTGGGTGCCCGCCAGTGTCAGGACATAGCCGTCCGGGCGCCGCTCCACGAGCTTTTCGCCCAGGCTGTCCTCCAGCGAACGAAGCCGGCGCGCAACCGTTGCATGGTTGACCGAGAGCATTCTGGCTGCTGCAGAGAGGCTTCCGTGACGCGCCAGCGCCAAAAAGATCCTGACATCCTGCCAATCGAGGGCTGTGCGTTTTTGATCAGTCATTGAGAGAAGATAGGGAATATTCGATCAGCTGACAACGCTCTATCTTCGGCTCATCAAACGAGCAAGAAGGAGTCAGCAATGCCAGATATCAAGAAAGTCGCGATAGTCACCGGCGCTTCGCAAGGCATGGGCGAGGCCATCGTCCACGCGTTCCGCGCCCGAGGATACGGGGTCGTCGCGACGTCACGCTCGATCCAGCCTTCCAGGGATCCGGATCTCATCGCGGTCGCGGGGGACATTGGTGATCCCGAGACGAGCAAGCGTCTGGTCGCCGCCGCGATGGAGCGGTTCGGCCGTATCGACACGCTGGTCAATAACGCGGGGATCTTCATCGGCAAGGCGTTTACCGACTACACCGAGGATGATTACCGGCTGAAACTGCGGACGAACCTGGACGGATTCTTTTTCGCCACTCAAGCGGTCATTCCTGTGATGCTGACTCAGGGCAGCGGTCATGTGGTGCAGATCACCGCGTCCACTGCGGAGTTCGCCAGTTCACTGTCGCCGGCCTTCATCGCGATGCTCACCAAGGGCGGGATGAACTCGGCCACCAAGAGCCTCGCGATCGAGTACGCCCAGCGTGGCATTCGAGTGAATGCGGTCGCGCCCGGCGTGATCCGGACCCCGATGCACGATCCGCAGATCGTCGAGCAACTGGCTGCTTTCCACCCGATGAACAAGCTGGGAGAAGTCGAGGACATCGTGCGCGCCGTGCTCTACCTTGAGGATGCGGCGTTCTCAACGGGTGAGATTCTGCACGTCGACGGCGGCCTGATCGCCGGCCGTTAACCGGCGGGCAGCGCGGCACTGCGCGCTGCGAACCGTCTGACTCAGGCGCTCATGGATCTCTCCAGAGCGCCTGAGTCGTTTGTGCTACTGGGCCGGCTTCTTCTCAGCGCTGTGCGCTTCTTTCTCTTTAATCAACGCATCGGCGTCTGCGCCTGAATTCGAGCCGGAGGCTTCTTCGCCGCGTTTGTTGGCTTTTTCTGCATTGGACTCTGCCGGTTGCGCGTGGCTGTCCACTGGAAGCGCGGTTTGCGGATTTTTGTCTTCGGTCGCGAGTGCATTGAGTGAACAGACTGAAAACAAACCTGCGATGGCGAGGGCGCCAGTGATTTTGTTCATGATCGTTGCCTCCAGAGACTGTGTGCCATTGGAGCGGTCATCAGGCGAAAGGGTGCAGGCCAACTGATGAGTGGAGGCGCTGCGCATGCCGCAACATCGCGCAGGCCATGTCCGCATCTTCCCCGCCATGGACTGACTGCTCAGTCGTGATCAGAACCGGTCATTTCTGCTCAAAAAATCGCTGAACTTGGGCAAATGGCCAGAATCCATTCATTCATCTGAATCCCATGGAGTGCGTTGCGATGGATGATGAACTGGATTTTGCCACCGACCTTCAGTTTTTCGGTTGTGCAGTGTTGATCGCGATCTGCGCCGGTATTACCTGGCTGATTCTTTGACCCGGTGCTGCGGCATGGCCTTGCGCAGGAACGGAGCGGTGCGACTCTGCGCGACGTTTATTACCGCTTCCGGCGTGCCGCTGGCGACGACGGTCCCACCCTTGTCGCCAGCGCCTGGGCCGATGTCGATCACCCAGTCGCTCTGCGCCACGACACGCATTTCATGCTCGACCACGATCACACTGTGGCCTGCGTCGACCAGGGCGTTGAGTTGGGTGAGCAGCCGATCGACGTCCGTGGGATGCAGACCGGTAGTGGGTTCGTCCAGCACGTACAGCGTCGCCCCGCGCTGGCTGCGTTGTAATTCGGTGGCAAGCTTGATGCGCTGGGCTTCGCCGCCGGACAGTTCAGTCGCCGGCTGGCCGAGGCGCAGGTAGCCCAAACCGATGTCGCGCAGCACGGTCAGCGAACGCAACACGGCAGGCTGTTGGGCAAACACCTCGACCGCCTGATCGACGGTCAATTGCAGGACCTGCGCAATGCTCAATCCCTGCCATTGAATGCCCAGCGTTTCCGGGTTGTATCGCGCACCATGGCAGGTCGGGCAGGGCGCATAGACGCTGGGCATGAACAGCAACTCGACGCTGACAAATCCTTCGCCTTCGCACACCGGGCAGCGACCTTTGGCGACGTTGAACGAGAATTGTCCTGCGTCATAGCCGGCAGCCTGCGCGTCCGGGGTGGCGGCAAACAGCTTACGCACGTTATCGAACAGGCCGGTGTAGGTCGCCAGGTTGGAGCGTGGCGTGCGGCCAATGGGCTTCTGATCCACTTGCACCAGCCGCTTGATCGACTCCAGCCCGCCGGCAATATGGCCACCGGTGGCTTGCGGCGCATCGTCCTCCAGACTCGGCTCTTCCTGTTCCGGGTTGTTCACCGCACGCCCCAACTGCGCACCGACCAGTTCCAGCAGGGCCTGGCTGACCAGGCTGGATTTACCCGAGCCGGAAATACCGGTCACGGCAGTGAAGCAACCCAGCGGGAAGGCGGCCGACAGATGATCGAGGTTGTTGCGGGTGATGCCCTCAAGCCGCAGCCAGGCAGATGGAGTTCGCCGTTCGGTGCGCAGTTCGCTGTGATCGGCGAACAGATGAAGCCGAGTCTGCGAGGCTTCTATGGCCGACAGCCCGGCCGGTGGGCCGCTGTATAGGACGCGTCCGCCATTCTCGCCAGCCGCAGGGCCGACGTCGATGAGCCAGTCGGCGCGGCGCATGGTTTCAAGGTCGTGCTCGACGACGAATAGCGAATTCCCCGCCGCCTTGAGTTGCTGAAGGGCGGTGAACAACGCTTCACTGTCGGCGGGATGCAGCCCGGCCGACGGCTCATCCAGCACGTAAATCACGCCGAACAGCTGCGAGCCCAGTTGCGTCGCCAGGCGCAAGCGCTGCAGTTCGCCGGACGACAACGACGGCGTGCTCCGGTCAAGGGCCAGATAGCCCAGCCCCAGTTCGGTCAATGTACTGACGCGCGCCAGCAGATCCTGCGCGATGCGTTGAGCGGCCAGGCGCTTCTCGATGGACATGTTCGGCGTGGCGCGCACGTCGGGCGCTGCGTCGTGGGCCGAGCCGCCGGCCTTGACCCGCTTTTTGCGCGCGTCCTTGATCTGGTCGCGATCCAGTACATGAGCGTCGCTGTCCTGATCCAGGGTGCCAGCGGCAACCGGACGCAGCACTTCAGCCAGACGCAGCAACGGCATCTGCGACAGCTCGCCGATATCAAGGCCTGCGAACGTCACCGACAGCGCCTCACGTTTCAGACGCTTGCCGTCGCAGAGCGGACAGGGGCTGCCGCGCATGAATCGAGACACGCGCTTTTTCATCAGCGCGCTTTGTGAATGAGTAAAGGTGTGCAGCACATAGCGCCGGGCGCCGATGAACGTGCCCTGATAACTGGGCTCCATTTTGCGTTTGAGGGCGACCCGGGTTTCTTCCGGCGTCAGGCCCGCGTAGACCGGCGCAGTAGGCTGCTCTTCGGTGAAAAGAATCCAGTCGCGCTGCTTTTTCGGCAGATCACGCCACGGGATGTCAACGTCGTATCCCAAGGTGACAAGGATGTCCCGCTGATTCTGGCCCTGCCACGCCAAAGGCCATGAGGCGACCGCCCGCTGGCGGATCGACAGTGAGTCATCCGGCACCATCAATGCTTCCGGCACGTCGTAAACCCGACCGAGGCCGTGGCACTCCGGACAGGCGCCTTGGGGCAGGTTCGGCGAGAAGTCTTCCGCGTACAGCATCGGTTGCCCGGCGGGGTAATGGCCGGCGCGCGAATACAGCATGCGAATCAGGCTGGACAGGGTCGTCACACTGCCGACCGAGGAGCGCGTGCTGGGCGTGCCGCGTTGCTGCTGCAGCGCCACCGCCGGCGGCAAACCTTCGATGGAGTCCACATTGGGCACGCCGACCTGATCGATCAGACGCCGCGCGTAAGGCGCGACCGATTCGAAATAGCGCCGCTGCGCTTCGGCGTACAGCGTCGAGAACGCCAGCGACGATTTGCCGGAACCTGACACGCCGGTGAACACCACGAGCGCGTCCCGGGGAATGTCGACGTCGACATCCTTGAGATTGTGCTCACGCGCGCCTCGCACCCGGACGAATCCCGGTGCGTTGGCGTCGACAGTGAAGGGGACGCTGGCGCGCGGATCGGCGTCGTCAGGCAGGTACGGCGGAGTGGTCATGAATAAGGCCCTGAATCCGGTAAAACAATGCGTGCAGCTTACTGTGCGCCAGGCACTTTCGGGGTATGCCCGGCGACGTCGTTGTCGCCCCCGGTCAGGGGCTCGTCCTGCCGGCTTTCGCGGCGGCGCTCGCGGTCATCGGCAACATCTGCCGGTTTCGCCTTCGGATCGTTGAGGTCTTCGCCTGGAACATGGGGTTGATCGGACGTCATGGTTTTTCTCCTGTGGATTCACTCAGCGCCTCGGCGGCTTGCAGGCCCTGAAGAAAGCCGGCGAGGGCCGCTTCCTCCAGGCGCAGCCCCTTGCGCTGGCGCAAGCGGGGCAGTTTGGACAGTTCACCAATCACGAACGCTTCCAGAACCGCCGGATGGATGTAGCATTTACGACAGACCGCCGGGGTATTGCCCAGCAACCGGGCCACCTCCTTGACCATCGCAACGATATGTTTTTTGGCGTCGGCCTCCGGTTCCCACTCCAGCTTGCGCAGGGTTGCCAGTGCCATCGCACTGCCTGCCCAGGTGCGATAGTCCTTGGCGGTGAAATCGGCGCCAGTGAGCTTGTGAAGATACTGGTTGATGTCCGAGGAGCTGACGGTGTGGCGCTGTCCATCATCGTCCAGGTACTGAAACAGGTTCTGACCCGGCAACTCCATGCACCGCTTGATGATGTTGGCCAGGCGCCGATCGGTCACGCTGATCTGATGTTCGACGCCGCTTTTGCCGCGAAACTGGAAGAGGATCTTGCTGCCATGCACGTCGACGTGTTTGTTGCGCAGCGTGGTCAGGCCGTAAGAACGGTTGTCGCGGGCGTACTGGCTGTTGCCGATGCGGATCAGCGTCTGGTCCAGCAACAACACCACGGCGGCCATGACCTTTTCACGGCCCATGCCCGGCTGGGCCAGCTGCGCCTCCAGTTGCTTGCGCACCTTGGGCAGTGCCTTGCCGAAGGCGATCATGCGGGAATACTTGTTTTCGTCGCGAATCTCGCGCCAGCGCGGGTGATAGCGATATTGCTTGCGGCCTCGCGCGTCACGCCCGGTGGCTTGCAGGTGCCCGCACGGATCGGCGCAAATCCAGACGTCGGTGTAGGCCGGCGGAATCACCAGCGCGTTGATGCGCTTGATTTCAGCTTCGTCACGAACACGTACGCCTTCGGTGTCGAAATAGGCGAATTTGCCGCGCAGAATCTTGCGTGTGAAGCCCGGTTGGCTGTCATCGACGTAGTGCAGATCCTTGGGCAAAGCTTCGAGAAGGGCGGGTTCCTGCATGGCGGTCAATCCTGATAACGGGTCTTTGCATTGACCTTTGCCTCGCTCAGTCGTGCCGACAAATTTCCATCGCCGTGCGCCACTGCCCGCCAACGCCGCGAGCCGGGACGCGTCGGAGGCTAGGCCAGCAGCGCGACCGATTTGATCTGTGCCCAGAGTTGCTGACCGGGCGCCAGGCCCAACTGATCACGGGAATAACGGGTGATGCGCGCCAGCAGCGCCGTGCCGCCTGCGTCAAGTCGTACCAGCACATGGGCGGCGTTATCGGCCGCCACTTCGCTGATCACCGTCACCGGCAGGCGATTGAGGATGCTGCTTTGCGCGTCCGGTTGCACGCTCAGGCTGACGTCCCGTGCCTGCACTTTGAAGCGCAGCGGCTTGCCCGCTTCCAGCGCGGAGTGGGCAACGCGAATGCTCAACTCGCTGTGGGGCAGGCGCACGGTGACCAGGTGATAACGGGCGTCATAAGCTACGACCGAGCCCTGAATCACTACGCCGGCGTCATCACCCATGGCCAGCGGCAGGTCCAGGCGGGCGAGGGTTTCACCGATCGGCCCGCTGGCGAGGGCCTTGCCGTTGCTGAGCAGGACCAGATGATCGGCCAGCCTTGCGACTTCGTCCTGAGAGTGGCTGACGTAAATCATGGGGATGTCGAGCTCGTCGTGAAGCCTTTCCAGATAGGGAAGGATCTCGCTTTTGCGCTGCGCATCGAGCGCCGCCAGGGGCTCATCGAGCAGCATCAGACGCGGGCTGGTCAGCAGCGCCCGGGCAATGCCGACCCGCTGCCGTTCACCGCCTGACAAGGTGTCGGGCCGCCGATCGAGCAGATGATCGATGCCCAGCAGTGCCGCCGCCTGCGTCAGTTGCACCCTGCGTTCGCTGGCCTTGATGCGCTTGAGGCCAAACTCCAGATTGGCCCGCACGGTCAGGTGCGCGAACAGGCTGGCTTCCTGGAACACGTAGCCCAGCGCGCGCTTGTGCACGGGCACGAAGACGCCCTCGGCAGTGTCCTGCCAGGTCTCGCCGTTGATGCGGATGAGGGCGTTGGCAGACTTCTCCAGGCCGGCGATGCAGCGCAGGCAGGTGGTCTTGCCCGACCCCGAATGGCCATACAGCGCGGTCACGCCGCGTCCGGGCAAGGCCAGATCGACATTGACGTTGAAATTGGGAAAGTCCACGTTCAGGCGGACTTCGATCGAGGCGGTCATGGGTCAGCTCCAGGCAGCTTTGGTCTTGCCGCTGGAGTAGAGCGCCAACAGAACCAGGAAGGAAAACACCAGCATGGACCCGGCCAGCCAGTGCGCTTGAGCATATTCCAGGGACTCGACGTGGTTGTAGATCTGGGTCGAGACCACGCGGGTTTTCTGGGGAATGTTGCCGCCGATCATCAGCACGACGCCAAATTCGCCGACGGTGTGGGCGAACCCCAGAATCGCGCCGGTGATGAAGCCGGGACGGGCCAGTGGCAGCACCACCGAAAAGAACGTGTCCCAGGGGCTGGCGCGCAGAGTGGCCGCGACTTCAAGCGGTCGCGCGCCAATCGCCACAAAGGCGTTCTGCAGCGGTTGCACCACAAAGGGCATGGAGTACAGCACGGAACCGATGACCAGCCCGGTAAAACTGAAGGTCAGCGTGCCCAGTCCGATGCTCTGCGTGAACTGCCCCAGCGCGCCGTTCGGCCCGAGCAACAGCAGCAGATAAAAGCCGATCACCGTAGGCGGCAGCACCAGGGGCAGGGCGACCACCGCGCCCACCGGGCCTTTGAGCCACGAGCGGGTTCGCGCCAGCCAGAGCGCAATGGGCGTGCCGACGATCAGCAGAATCACGGTGGTCAGCGACGCCAGTTTCAGCGTCAGGCCGATGGCCGCCAGGTCAGCACTGTCCAGTGGCATTTACAGCTGATACCCGAAGGATTTGATCACCGCCGCGGCTTTCGGGCCTTTGAGGTAATCCATCAGCGCCTTGGCGGCAGCGTTGTCCTTGCCTTTGTTGAGGATCACGGCGTCCTGTTTGATCGGTTCATGCAGGTCGGCCGGGACGATCCACGCCGATCCGCTGGTCAGCTTGCCGTCCTTGAACACCTGCGACAGCGCGACAAAGCCCAGTTCAGCGTTGCCCGTCTGCACGAATTGATACGCCTGAGCGATGCTCTGGCCTTCGACGATTTTCGCTTGAGTGGCGGCAGTCAGGCCCAGTTTGTCCAGAACCTGCGTGGCAGCCAGGCCATAGGGCGCGGCTTTTGGATTGGCGATGGACAGGTGCTGGTAGGCGTTTTCCTTGAGCACCTGGCCTTTGTCATCGACGTAACCCTCTTTGGCCGACCACAGGGCCAGCGTACCGACGGCGTAGGTGAAGCGAGACCCCTTGACGATCTCGTTCTCGCTTTCAAGCTTGGCCGGCGTGGTGTCGTCGGCGGCAAGGAACACTTCGAACGGCGCGCCGTTTTTGATCTGCGTGTAGAACTGTCCTGTCGCGCCGAACGAGGCCACCAGCTTGTGCCCGGTGTCCTTTTCAAAATCCCTGGCAATCGCCTGAATCGGCGCCGTGAAGTTGGCAGCGACCGCCACCTGGACTTCGTCCGCGAACGCCGTGCCGATCGACAAGGTCGCAGCGGCAATGGCCAGGGATTTAAGCGTGACGCGAAGGGACATTGCGCGCATGAGGGCTCCGTAGGCTTGTTATGAGGTGATGAGGGACGTCAACCGGATACCGGCCAAACGCTATGCAGCGAAATATATAGCGAGTGGTCACCTCAAGGAAGCCTGTCCTGCGCGTATTCCTCAGTTTTTCAAGCCCGCCAGCCTTTCCAGCGCTTGAATCGCCAACTGCCGGGTCAGGTCTTCGGCCGGTAATTGATGCTTGATGCCCACGGCCTGACCTGCCCAGAGGTTCATGAACCCGTCGTCGCCTTGGGGCTCGGCCTGATTGCGCAGTGGAATCAGCGCGCCGCCTGCGGTCGGGAATGCCGGCGCCGCTGCACTGATTGGTCCGATCTCGCGCATGATCCGGTTGACGATGCCGCGCGCCGGGCGGCCGGTGAAAATATTGGTCACGGCGGTGTCGCTGTCAGTCGCGCTGCCCAGCGCAGCCTGATGCAGGCGAGTGACCTTGGCTTGTGGCGTGAACAGGTACACGGTGCCCAGTTGCACCGCGCTGGCGCCGAGCATGAAGGACGCCGCGATGCCACGGCTGTCAGCAATACCGCCCGCTGCAATCACCGGAACACTCACCGCATCGACGACTTGAGGCACCAACGCCAGCGTGCCGACCTGGGTGTAAAGCTGATCGCTGAGGAACATGCCGCGATGGCCACCGGCTTCCAGCCCCATGGCAATGATGGCGTCGCAACCGTGTTGTTCCAGCCAGACCGCTTCAGCCACGGTGGTCGCCGAAGAAATCACCTTGGCACCTGTCGCTTTGACGCGCTGCAGCAAACTCGTGTCAGGCAAGCCGAAATGAAAACTGACGACCTCGGGCCTGAGTTCTTCAACCAGCGAACAGGCGGCATCGTCGAAAGGCGCGCGGCTCGAGGTCGGCGTAGGAGCGTCGTAGTCCGCGCCCAGTTCCTCGTAGTAGGCTTGAGCAGCGCTTTCCAGGCGTCATCGGCCTGAGGATTGGCGTCCGGGTTCTGATGGCAGAAGAAGTTGAGGTTCAGCGGCGCGCGGGTGCCGGCACGGATCAGCGCGACTTCCTCACGGATCTGCGTCGGGCTGAGCATCGCACAGGGCAGCGATGGCAGGCCGCCCGCGTTGCCGACAGCGATGGCCAGTGCCGAACCGGACGCGCCGGCCATGGGCGCTTGCAGGATGGGCAGTTCGATACCAAACAGCTTGAGCAGTCGCGTGTCGGGCCAGGCAATCATCGGCAGGTCTCCAGGGCAGTGAAATAAAATACTCAGGGCGGGTTGATTTAATAGACGGTCGGTCTAATATGCAATCCCATGAATGACATCCTCGCAAAACCACGACGTCCCGGTCGACCCCCCAAGGTCGCGCGGGCCGACGACTTCGACACCCGGGACGCGCTGATCCGCTGCGGCGTCGAGGTCTTGACCGAACAAAGCTTCACGGCCACTGGCATCGACGGCGTCCTCAAGCGGGTCGGCGTGCCGAAAGGCTCGTTTTATCACTATTTCGCCAGTAAAGAGGCGTTTGGCTTTGCCGTACTGGAGCGCTACGCCGCGTTCTTCGCCAAGCGCCTGGATCGCTGGCTGCTCGACGAATCGTTGTCGCCCATGGAGCGGCTGGCCGGTTTCGTCCAGTTTTCCAAGACCAGCATGGCCAGTTACGACTACCGGTGTGGCTGCCTGGTGGGCAACATGGGCCAGGAGGTCAGCATTCTGCCGGAAGGTTTTCGGGAGGTGCTGGAGAACATCTTCCTGGACTGGCAACGCCGTCTGGAAGTCTGTTTCGAAGCGGCCAAGCAGGCCGGCGAGCTGCCTCAGCATGCCGACTGTGCTGAACTCGCAGCGTATTTCTGGATTGGCTGGGAAGGCGCGGTCTTGCGGGCCCGGCTGGTAAAAAGCGACAAACCCCTTAACACCTTCATCATCGGATTTCTGCGCGGCCTGCCGCGCTGATTTCTTCAGGCGTATTTATAGACGATTGGTCTAAATAGGAGGCAAGGCATGTTCAAAGGCATTCTGATCAATAAGGACGACAACGGTTATCGGGCAGAATTGACGTCCCTCGACGAGTCCCGGCTCCCCGAAGGTGATGTCACGGTACGGGTCGCCTACAGCACGCTGAATTACAAGGATGGTCTCGCGATCACCGGGAAGGGGCCGATCGTGCGCGCGTTCCCGATGGTGCCGGGGATCGACCTTGCCGGCACGGTCGAGCAAAGCAGTAACCCCGAGTTCAAGCCGGGCGATGCAGTGCTGCTCAATGGCTGGGGTGTCGGGGAAGGTCATTGGGGCGGACTGGCGCAGATGGCGCGGCTGGAAGGCAAGTGGCTGATCCCGCTGCCTGAAGCGTTCACCGCCGCCCAGTCGATGGCCATCGGCACCGCAGGCTACACCGCGATGCTGGCCATCATGGCGCTGGAGAAAAATGACGTCACGCCGGACAAGGGCGAAATCCTCGTGACCGGGGCCAACGGCGGTGTCGGCAGCTTCGCCATCGCGCTTCTTTCCCGTCTGGGCTACCAGGTCGTGGCGTCCACCGGGCGTGCGGATCAAAGCGACTACCTGAAACAACTGGGCGCTGCGGAGATCATCGACCGGGCGACCTTGTCCGAACCCGGCCGGCCGTTGGCGAAAGAGCGCTGGGCGGGGGCGATTGATTCCGTGGGCAGCCACACCCTGGCCAATGTCTGCGCAAGCATGCGTTACCGAGGGACGGTTGCTGCGTGCGGGCTTGCACAAGGGATGGATTTTCCGGCGTCGGTGGCGCCCTTCATTCTGCGCGGCGTGACCCTGGCCGGGATCGACAGTGTGACGCGTCCGCGGCAGGATCGTCTCGACGCATGGGCGCGTCTGGGCAGGGACCTGGATCTCTCGGTGTTGCCGTTGATCAGTCAGGAAATCGGTCTGAGCGAGGTGGTGCAAACCGCGCAGCAACTGATGCAAGGCCAAGTGCGCGGTCGAGTGGTGGTGGACGTCCAGCGCTGATCAGGCGCAGCTGAAGGCGCTGACCGCCATCACCCGGATCTGGGCGATGGCGGCATGCCTGGGGTTGAGCAACAGATTGCGCGTGTGGGTGATCGTCGCCGACGGCACGATCAGCCCCAACTGGTCATGGCGCTCCAGCCACTCGCTGCCGAAATCCATGCTCGCCCTGTCTGCCGGCAGGGCGTCCCAACCGGGAGGCAGTTCGTCCAGCGTCGGCGTCCGGTAGAGCTGCGGGTCGTTCGGCAGTTGCAGTTGCACGAGGCAGCTCCCGGGACAAGGCGCACCGGTGCCGAGAATCAGCCTGTCCAGCGCACAGCCGGCTGCGCTCAGGCTCAGATAGACGGCGGCGTGATCAAGATGATTCCAGCGCCCGCCGAACGCCGCCGCGCCCTGGCCGGACAAGTCATCGATGGCGCTCTGCTTGCAGATTCTCCAGGCCAGCATCAGACCACTCCACCGTAATGCATCGCGCTGAGTACGCGACGCACCTGACGCGCGCCGATTTCGGTTTCGCACAGGGCAATCGGCGTCTGCTGGTTGAGGGCGTGATTGGCGGTCATCATCCAGCGCCGGGCGGCGTTCTGGTCTTCGAACAGTTCGGCGGCATGGGTGGCAAGGGCCGCGACGCGATCCAGGCGTTCGGAGCCGACCACATCCAGCGGACGTTGCTGGCGCAGGCGTCGCTCGAGGGTGGAGACGGAGGTGGCGAGCAAGGCTTCGAGCTGGGCGTTGCTCAGGCGGAAGGCGTTGCGCAGCGCCTTGACCCAGCCGGGAGGGAACCCCGAGCGGATGTAATCCAGACGTTGCGTTTCGTTGCGTGCGTTGAGTTGGTCGGCTATCAGCCAGAATGACGGTGCGCTGTCGCTGAGCGCTTTCTCAAGAGTGGCGGGCACGTCCTTGCTCCTTGTTTTGACCGGGAGTCAGGACCTTACGCCGCCGTTATCGTTTCTCAAAAACCAAGCTGTTACCAACGTTTGCTTCGGCCTCTCGATCCAGCAGTTGGCGCTTGCGCTCCACGCCCCAGCGATAGCCCGACAGCTCGCCATCGCTGCGGACCACGCGATGGCAGGGGATTGCCACCGCCAGCCGGTTCGCGCCACAGGCCTGAGCGACGGCGCGGAACGATCCGGGTGCACCGATGCGTTCGGCAATCTGTGCGTAGCTGGCCGTGGCGCCTGGCGGGATCTGCGACAGCGCCTGCCACACCCGCTGCTGGAACGCCGTGCCTTGCAGGTCCAGCGGCAGATCCAGGCCCAGTCCGGGGGCTTCGACGAAACCCACCACTTGCGCGATCAGTTGCTCGAAACCGGCATCGGCACCAATCAACCTGGCGTTATGAAACTGGTCTTGCAGGTCATTGACCAACTGGCCCGGATCTTCGCCCAACAGAATGGCGCACACGCCGCGCTGGCTTTGCGCAACGAGAATGGCGCCCAGAAAACATTCTCCCACGGCGAAGCGGATGTCGGCGTTGGTGCCGCCCTTGCGATAATCGCTGGGTTTCATGCCCAGCAACCGAGTGCTGGATTCGTAAAAACGGCTGTTGGAGTTGAAACCGGCGTCGTACATGGCGTCGGTGATGGTGCCGGTCCGCGCCAGTTTCGTCCGGACCTTGTCGGCCCTATGCGCGCTGGCATAGGCCTTGGGCGTGAGGCCGGTGACCGATTTGAACACGCGGTGAAAGTGCCAGGGGCTCATCCCTGCAGGCTCAGCGAGCTCGTTGAGCGTGGGCGGCTGCTCGGCTTCGGCAATCTGACGGCAGGCGCGGGAGACAATCGCGATGTGCTGTTCGGCAAGGTCGGTACGGTCTGGCGTCGCGCGCTTGCTGGGGCGATAGCCTGCCGCTTCGGCCTGGGCCGGGGTGTCGAAGAAGACCACGTTCTCCGGGCGGGGCAGGCGCGAAACGCTGCTCGGCCGGCAATAGACGCCGGTGGTGCGCACCGCGTAGACGAATCGAGCATCGGCCGACGGGTCTCGCGACAGCACGGCGGCCCAGCGTGGGTCGTGCTCGGCGCTGGGCGCGGAGGGGATTTTGTTGCGGCTCATGGGCGACCTTCCTCTGCAAAAGCGTTGTTGTGGTACAGATTAGGGCCGGTGCGGCGGGCTGAAACTCCGAGTCTTGCGCTCAAACTCACGCCAGCATCGGCGGCAGCGTGCCCAGCAATGAAACCGCGCCCAACGCGGCCGCGCCAAACAGGCATTCGAGCAGCACACTGGCGCGCAACCACGGCAGGCGCAGCTCGGCGGCGCGGGACAACTGGCGGTTCAGCCCGGCCAGCGCCAGCATGCACAGCACCAGAGCGGTTTTCACCGCCAGCACCAGACCGAATTCGGAAAATGCAGGGTCCGGCCAGAGCGCACCGCTCAGCGCCCGCACGTTGATCAGCCCGGTGACGACAATCAGCGCCACCAGCACGTAGCCGATGCCACTGAAGCGGCGCAGGATCGCCGGCATGTCGACCTCGGAGCGCGCGCCCAGCAGCAGGGCGAGCATCGCCAGGCCGCCGAGCCAGGTGGCGACGCCGATCAGGTGCAGCATCTGGTTGAGCACCAGCAGCAGCCCGCGCCCGCCGTCGAACATGGCGCCGTGGCCGACGGGGGCCAGGGTCAACAGGAGCAGGATGTTGATCAGCACCGGCAGCACGGGTGGCAGCGTGCTGGCACGCAATGAGATGCCGAACGCCAGTGCGCTGAGCGCAAGATGGACGATCCAGACGTGGCCGAAGAAGGTATTGCCCAGCACCAACGCCAACGTCTGTGGGTCGATGGCGTCGCCCCAGCCATCGGCAAGATTGGCTGCGGTGAGCATCAACCAGGCCACGGCACTGACCAGCGCCAGCGCCGCAAGCCACGTCAGTACCGTGTCGACCGTGCGCCGCACCGGGCCTGCTTCGAATGCGCGCAACGGCGATGCGAACAGCACGCGTCGAAACAAGACGATGCCGAACATCAACAGAACAGCGCCGAAATGCAGGAAGCGGCAGGCGATCAGTCCATCGTGCATGGCGTTAGGGGGTGACCTTGAAGCGATAAACGCCTTCGCTCTTGTGCGTGTCCACTGAGGCTGCGTGCCACTCGACCTTGTATTTGCCGGGAGCCAGCGGCATGGCCGGCGTCACGATCAGCACCTTGTTATCGGCTGGGTCGGTCGCGACGCTTTGCGTCTGGATGATTTCGGTGCTGTCGCCTGGCCCGTCGAGGCTGATGGCGACCTTGGTGAATTTTTCTTCCACGCCCTCGGAGAAGGTCAGGCGCAACTCTTTGGGCGCGGTGACTTCGCTGTCAGCGGCGGGCAACTGACTTTCGAGGTGGGCGTGGGCGAAGACGGAAGTGGAGGTCAGGCATGCCAGCATGGACAGGCAGGACAGGGCTTGCTTGATACGGTGGGCAGACATCAAAAGGACCTTAATCAAGTGCGGCAACAGAGTGCAGCGGGTGTGTGAAGGGAATCCGTCCTGGCGGATTCATCGTGACTGGAGCGCTACTAGACCAGAAAGCGCCGCAGGACTCCAGTCGGCTGCCCGGCAGCGAGGCACTGGCGGCAGCGTGCAGGTGGCAGCGAGCTCGCTCACGAAGACGCCGGTTTATTCGCCGCACGTGCGATGGCGTCGGCCAGGTCTTCGTACTCTTCGCAGGCCTTGCTGCACAGGGTCTCGATTTTCGCGAGCTGTTCCTGAGCCAGGTCAAGCCTTCCCTTGATCACGTAGGCCTCGCCCAGGTATTCGCGCACTTGTGCGTACTCGGGGTCCAGCGCCACGGACTGCAGGTAGTAACCGATGCCTTCATCGGTGCGCCCCAGTTTTCGCGTGGCGTAACCCCGGTAGTTGAGCGCCTTGGCGGTGTGCGGATTGTTCAGGGTATCCAGCAGCGCCAGCGCTTCTTCATAGCGCCCGTCTTTGGCCAGACGATAGGCGTAGTCAGTGCGATCCGCGTCCGACGCCGCCTGGCTGGTCTGCATGACGCATTTCTTGCTGGTGCTGTCCCAGACCTGGCCTTTCGGGCAATTCGGTTTGGCGGGTGGCGACTCATCCCCGGCGGCGCGGGCCTCTCCGGCAAGCAGTGCGGCGACCACGCACGCGCCAAAAAACAGGGCGGTGGGCAATCCGACGGTGTGTTTCGGAGGCGTTGTCATTGTTGTGTGCTCCCTTGCGGTTGAAGGTAGTGGGGCAACGGTAGGTAAACGTCACGAACCGCGGGTTTATTCCCGCGGTCGCGGAATGAATCAGCGCAGATCATCAGCCGTGCCGATCCGGACGCGGCTCGTCGGCGATGACGATGCGTCAGCAGTAGCAGGTATAGACAGCGATGGCAGGTTGCGGCGGGCGGATGGACAGCCGGGCGGTTCGAGGCGTCACGCAGCGCCGTCGCGGCAGGCCGTCCAATCAGGCCAGACGTGCTCGCGAGGCGGTCGCGCGGGGCTGTGCGCAGGTCACAGGCCCGGCGGAGAAGGGGTTTACAGTTTGAAAAAGCTCACGCGCTCGGTCAGCACATCGGCCAGGCTGGACAGCTCGCGACTCGAGCGCGCGACCTGATTCGAGCCGACTGCCGTTTCCAGCGCCGAATCGTGAATGCGGTTGACGTTGTGGCTGACGTCTTCGGCGACCACGCCTTGTTGTGCGGAGGCTGCGGCAATCTGCGCGTTCATGTCGTTGAGCGCGCCCACCTCGTGACGAATCTTCACCAGCGCGGTCTGCGCCTCGTGAGTCTGCTCCACCGTGCGCTGCGCCATCTCCCGGCTTTCGCGCATCAGGTCCGCCGTTTTGCCCGCACCGCTTTGCAGTTGTCCGACCATGTTACGGATTTCCTGGGTCGACTCCTGAGTCCGCGTCGCCAGTGAGCGTACCTCGTCGGCGACCACCGCGAAGCCGCGTCCGGCCTCACCGGCGCGGGCCGCTTCGATGGCCGCATTGAGCGCCAACAGGTTGGTCCGTTCGGCGATGGAGTTGATCACCGCCACGATGGTTTCGATCGACTGACTGTCGTTGGAGACCTTGCTGACAGACTCGGCGGCACTTTCCAGCTTCTGCGCCAACTCATCCATCGCCAGCGCAGTGCCTTCGACCATGCGTTTGCCATGCTCGACCTCAAGGTCAGCGGTCTGCGTTGCATTGGCGGCCTTGGCCGCGTAACCGGCGACTTCCTTCACGGTGCTGGCCATCTGGTTGATGGCGGTCGCCATGTGCTCGGTTTCGCTGGCCTGCAGGCGCATCTGTTCGCTGTTGCTGTCGGAGCTGGCGCGCAATTGCGAGGATGAACCCATCAGCTCCATTGCCGCCGCGCGCACTTGCGTGATGGTCTCGGAGAGGTGCGAGTGGGTGGTCTTCAACGCACCCATCACGCTGTCGGGGTAGGACGTTTCAATGCGGTCGGTCAGTTCGCCTGCCGCCAGACGACGGATGGATGTAGCAACTTCGTGAGGTTCCGCCCCCAGCGTCGACTTCATGCTGCGAATGATCAGCACCGACGCAATGATGCCCAGCACGACCGCGATACCGGTGGCGAGCAGCATCAGCGAAGCGAACTGCGCCGCCGTGACCCGCACGAAGCCAATGTTATTGGCGATCGATGCCTCTTCCAGGTCGATCAGCGCATTGGTGCGGTTGAGCCAGTCCTTGTAGGCGCCGGACACCTCGGACATCAGCAGCCGTTGCGCCTGATCGGTGTCACCTTGCTGGCGCAGGCGCAGCAATGTTTCAGTGGCGTTCAGTGCGGTGCGTTCGCTGGCCTTGATGTTCGCCAGCAGTTGTTGCTCCTGAGGCGTGGCGCCTTTGCTCTGGAAGATCTGTTCCATGGATGCGGCCGATGCCTGATACACGCCATTGAGTCGCTCGATGTCGCGCAGGTGCGCCGCGAGATCGCCATCGTTGCGCACCAGCACGGCGTCCCGAATGGCAATGGCCCGGTCATGAACGCTGCCGCGGAAATTGATCGCGTACCGTTCCTTCACCGTTGCGTCCTCGCTGACGTCGGTCAGCGTGGCCTCGATCAGGCCCACCCGATGAACACCTATCAGGGTGACCAGAATCATCAGCGCCAGAACCAGACCGAAACCCAGGCCGAGACGTTTTGCGATTGAAAGCTGCTTGAACATGTTTGCACCTAAACTAAACCCGTTCGTGATATTACAACGCTATTACCGGATCACCCCTTATACGTAGGTGTTAGCGTGGACGCTGGAGAGTTTTTCTATGGGTTCGATAGACGCAGATGATGTGTCGGCAATACGACGTGGGGCAGGGTAAGTGAATTCAATTCGGATGGTTTGGCACACTCGTCAAACTTGCCTGATTCTGCAAGCCAACGATTATTCAATTATTGAGGAAGATAAGCGCGGGACACGCTGAAAGCGTCGGGAAAAGAAACGCTGGATGAAAATAGCATGAATATTTATTTAATAAAAAAAGCCACCGCACATAAAGCGTGGTGGCTAAAAAGTCTTACCAAAGGAATGATGAAGTGGAGCAAGATTCGATCGCCTGATGCTGCGGATTCATCAGGCCATTGAGTCGTGTTCTTCATCGCCGACAACGGTAACACCGGATCGTCGCATCCAACTATTACGAAGATCGATAGTGACTATCACGACTCGTTTATGATTTGGCCCACCCAAAAATGCTAAAAGTTGCTCGGTCAAGGGAGCAAACCTGACACTGAGCAAGGCGCTGAGCGCCTGTTCAAACAATAACGAAAATGGGCTGAAAGCCTGTGGTTTTGCCGTGGTCATCAATCCGCAGCGATGATGTTTTTTTGCCCATCTGCCGTAGCGCTTATTCCACCGTTTCATCTTTCGTTGAACTCAGAACGATGCCTCGTATCTTACGGGGTTGCGGAACGTTGGGCCTTAATTGAGACAGGGGATAATAATGACGTTTGTGAAATGGAACCTCGTGACGCTCGCGGTTTCGCTGGGTGTCAGTCAGCTGGCAATGGCAGGGGTTGTCAGTGATCAGTCCGAGGCCAAGGGCTTCGTCGACGACAGCAGCCTCACGGTTCATCTCAAGAACTACTACTTCAATCGCGATAACAAGAACACCAAGGACGACAGCAAAGACTGGACTCAAGGCGTGCTTGGCAACTTCAGCTCCGGCTTCACCCAAGGCACTGTCGGTTTCGGTGTGGACGCCTACGGTTACTGGGGCATCAAGCTCGACGGCGGTGGCGGCACCACCGGCACCGGTAACCTCCCGGTCGACAGCCATGGCAATCCGCAGGACGAATACGGCACCGCGGGCGGCGCGCTCAAGATGCGCATTTCCAAGACCGAATTGCGTTACGGCAACCTCCAGCCACAAGCCCCGGTATTTGCCGCCGGTGGCTCGCGTCTGTTTCCTCAGACAGCAACCGGTTTCAATCTGCTGAGCAGTGACATTGCCAACCTGGAACTGGACGGTGGTCACTTCACGGGCAGTAATGGCCCGATCACCACCAACAATGATCACGGTATCTGGGCGGCTTACGCCAACGTCGAGGCGAGCAGCATTGATTACGCCGGCGGCAAATACGCGGTCACCGATAATCTGACGGTCAGCCTGTATGGTTCGGACCTCAAAGATGTCTGGCGCCAGTACTACGGTAACGCCAACTACACATTGGCGTTGACGGATGATCAGTCGGTGAACTTCGACTTCAATATCTATCGCACCAATGACACTGGCGCCGCAAAAGCGGGCGATATCAGCAACACCACCTGGTCGTTGGCCGCCGCTTATTCGTTCCTCACCGCCCACACGGTCACGCTGGCTTACCAGAAAGTGCACGGCGATACCCCTTTCGACTATGTGGCTTTCGGCAATAACGGGGCGGGCGACACCGGCGACTCTATCTTCCTGGCCAACTCCATTCAGTATTCTGACTTCAACGGTCCTGGCGAGAAGTCCTGGCAGGCGCGTTATGACTTGAACATGGCAAGTTACGGGGTGCCGGGCCTGAGTTTCATGGTGCGTTATGTTCACGGTGATGACATCGACGGTTCGCATTTGCCGTCTAATTCCACCTACACCGGCTATGGCGATGATGGCAAACATCATGAAACCAACCTGGAAGCCAAATATGTCGTGCAGTTGGGCCCGGCCAAAGACCTGTCCCTTCGTATGCGTCAGGCATGGCACACCGCGAACGGCGACCAGCCGGACGGCGACGCCAAGGAATTTCGTCTGATCGCGGATTACCCGATCAACGTGTTCTGAACACCCGCGGCTTGAGCACAAGCAAGCCAGGCAATCCGCAAGGAGGCCTGGCTTTTTTGTGGGCGCGATCTGAGTGGCGCAGATGCGCTGCGGCGTGGCTCAGTCCGCTGTGTGATCGCCACGAATCGAGAAGTTCGACAGGTGCTCGAGGCCTTTGATCAGCCCGGAATGGTCCCAGCCACTGCCGCCCAGCGCTGCGCAGGTGCTGAAGACTTGCTGGGCGTTGGCCGTGTTCGGCAGGTTCAGGCTCAGTTCACGGGCGCCTTCCAGGGCCAGGTTGAGGTCTTTCTGGTGCAACGCAATGCGGAAGCCCGGATTGAATGTGCCCTTGATCATCCGTTCGCCGTGGACCTCGAGAATCTTCGACGAGGCAAATCCGCCCATCAGCGCCTCGCGGACCCGGGCAGGATCAGCGCCGTTTTTCGAGGCGAACAGCAGCGCTTCGGCAACGGCCTGAATGTTCAGCGCGACGATGATCTGGTTGGCGACTTTGGCGGTCTGACCGTCGCCGTTGCCGCCGACCAGGGTGATGTTCTTGCCCATGGTCTGAAACAGCGGCAGGGCGCGGTCGAAGGTGCCTTGCTCGCCACCGGCCATGATGCTCAGGGTCGCGGCTTTGGCGCCCACCTCACCGCCGGACACCGGAGCGTCCAGATACTGCGCGCCGGTCGCGTTGATTTTCTCTGCGAACAGCTTGGTCGCGGACGGCGAAATCGAGCTCATGTCGATCACGACTTTGCCCGCGGCGGTGCCCTCGCTGACCCCATCGTCACCGAACAGCACCTCATTGACCTGAGGTGTGTCAGGCAACATCACGATGATGAATTCGGCCTCCTGCGCCACTTCGCGCGGGTTGCTCAACACCGTGGCACCCCCCTCGACCAGCGAAGCGGGCGGGGCGGAAAAGTGCCGCGACAGGAACAGCCGATGACCTGCTTTCTGCAGATTGTGCGCCATGGGCAGGCCCATGATGCCGGTGCCGATGAATCCGATGTTAGCCATGCGATAAGCCTCTTGTTATGTCGTGGGCGGTGTTCTGCAGGAATGAGTTTTCTGCGCGGACCGCGAGCCTGTTCAGATCAGATTGTGCGTCTTGAGCCAGCCGAGGCCAGCCTCGGTGCTGGTCAGCGGCTTGTATTCGCAGCCGATCCAGCCCCGATAACCGAGTCTGTCCAGGTGCCCGAACAGAAAACCGTAATTGATCTCGCCCGTGCCTGGCTCGTGCCGGCCCGGGTTGTCCGCCAGTTGCACGTGCCGAATCGCCGGCAGGTGTTTCTCCAGGGTGCGGGCCAGATCCCCCTCCATGATTTGCATGTGATAAATGTCGTACTGCAGCGACAGGTTGCGGCTGCCGACCTTGTCGCGGATGGCCAGCGCCTGCGCCGTGGTGGTGAGGTAGAAGCCTGGAATGTCGAGGGTGTTGATCATCTCCATGACCAGGTCGATGCCCTGAGCCTGCAGCCTGTCGGCGGCGTATTTGAGGTTGTCGACGAAGGTTTTCTCGATGAGCGCATCGTCGTAGCCCTGCGGCTTGATGCCCGCCAGGCAATTGACCTGGGTATTGCCAAGCACCTTCGCGTAGGCAATCGCCAGGTCGACGCCGGCGTAGAACTCTTCGACCCGGTCCGGATGGCAAGCGATGCCTCGCTCGCCCTTGGCCCAGTCACCGGCAGGCAGGTTGAACAACACCTGCGTCAGGCCGTGGGCGTCCAGCTGCGCTTTGATCTGAGCGGAGCTGAAGTCATAGGGAAACAGGTACTCGACGCCGCTGAACCCGGCATTGGCGGCCGCTTCGAAGCGTTGCAGAAAGTCCAGCTCGGTGAACAGCATGGACAGGTTGGCGCAGACACGTGGCATGGTGAGCTCCTTGAGCAGGTAGATGGCGCTGATCAGTCCAGCAGGTTGATGGCGGTCGGGGCGTCATCACGGCTTTGCGCCAGTGATTCGAACTCGTTGATCGCATTGATTTCGGTGCCCATGGCGATATTGGTCACGCGTTCCAGGATGACTTCCACAACAACGGGCACGCTGTAGCGCTGCATCAGGCTCGTGGCTTCGGCGAAGGCGGCCTGAATGTGCGCCGGGTCACTGACGCGGATCGCCTTGCAGCCCAGGCCTTCTGCGACCGCGATGTGGTCGACGCCATACCCTTCCAGCTCCGGCGCATTAATGTTGTCGAACGACAGCTGCACGCAGTAATCAATGTCGAAATTGCGCTGGGCCTGACGAATCAATCCCAGATAGGAGTTGTTCACCACCACGTGGATGTATGGCAGCTTGAATTGCGCGCCCACGGCCAGCTCTTCGATCATGAACTGGAAGTCGTAGTCACCGGACAGCGCGACCACGCTGCGCCCCGGGTCCGCCTTCGCCACACCCAGCGCCGCCGGGATGGTCCAGCCCAGCGGGCCGGCCTGACCGCAGTTGATCCAGTGCCGCGGCTTGTAGACGTGCAGAAATTGCGCGCCCGCGATCTGCGACAGGCCGATGGTGCTGACGTAGCAGGTGTCCTTGCCGAAGTACTGATTCATCTCTTCGTACACGCGCTGCGGCTTGACCGGAACGTTGTCGTAATGGGTCTTGCGCTGCAGGGTGCGCTTGCGCTCCTGGCAAGCGGCAAGCCACTGGCTGCGGTTTTTCAGCTTGCCCGCCGTGTGCCACTCACGAGCGACCTCAATGAACATCGCCAGCGCAGCACCGGCGTCGGACACAATGCCCAGATCCGGCATCAGCACGCGGCCGATCTGCGTCGGTTCGATGTCGACGTGGATGAACTTGCGGCCCTCGCTGTACACCGACACGGTGCCGGTGTGACGGTTGGCCCAGCGGTTGCCGATGCCCAGCACCATGTCCGACTCCAGCAGCGTCGCGTTGCCGTAACGGTGCGACGTCTGCAGCCCGACCATGCCGGCCATCTGCGGGTGGTCGTCGGGAATCGCGCCCCAGCCCATCAACGTCGGAATGACCGGAATACCGGTCAGTTCGGCAAACTCCACCAGCGCCTGTGAGGCATCGGCGTTGATGATGCCGCCACCGGCGACGATCAGTGGACGCTCGGCGGCATTGAGCATCGTCAGGGCTTTTTCGATCTGCTTGCGGCTGGCCTGTGGCTTGATCACCGGCAGCGGCTCGTAGGCCTCGATGTCGAATTCGATTTCAGCCATCTGTACGTCGAACGGCAGATCGATCAGCACAGGGCCGGGGCGCCCGCTGCGCATGAGCTGAAAGGCTTTCTGGAAGACGTACGGCACCTGGCCGGGTTCCATGACGGTGGTGGCCCATTTGGCCACCGGCGCGGCAATGCTGGCGATGTCGACTGCCTGGAAATCCTCCTTGTGCATGCGCGCACGCGGCGCCTGTCCGGTGATGCAGAGAATCGGGATCGAGTCCGCGGAGGCCGAGTAGAGGCCGGTGATCATGTCGGTGCCTGCCGGGCCCGAGGTGCCGATGCACACGCCGATGTTGCCGGCGATGGCGCGGGTGTAGCCCTCGGCCATGTGCGAAGCGCCTTCCACATGGCGGGCCAGCACGTGATCGATGCCACCGAGTTTCCTGAACGCGGCATACAGCGGGTTGATGGCAGCGCCGGGGATACCGAACGCGGTATCGACTCCTTCGCGACGCATCACCAGAACGGCGGCTTCGATGGCTCTCATGATGGTCATTTGTTAGTCTCCTGAACTCGATAGTTTTTGTACGCAAGCAGCGTGATTTGAATTGAACTGTTTGTGAATGGCTGCTTTTGGCAGTTCTGTCGGTATCAGGAGTATCGGATGGACCGTTACACAGAGGTGCGCAGCTATGTGCTGGTGGCGACCCGGGGCAGCTTCGCCGCAGCGGCGCTGGTCGAAGGCGTGACGCCGGTGATCATGGGCAGGCGCCTGAGCGCGCTGGAGGATCGTCTGGGGGTGAAGTTGATTCACCGCTCGACCCGTGGCCTGACGTTGACCGACGCTGGCGAGTCTTACCTGGAGAACGCCAGGTCGGTGCTGCAGTCATTCGAGGAGCTCGACGCGAGCATCAGCGAAAACGAAAGCAGTGTGCGCGGCCACTTGGTGGTATCGGCGCCGGCAGGCTTTGGCCGCCAGCATGTCGCGCCCCATGCACCGGAATTCCAGGCACGGTTTCCTGATCTGCAGCTGTCGTTCAACCTGACCGACAACGTCGTCGATCTCGTGCGCGAGGGCTACGACATGAGCATCCGCATCGGCGAAGTCCTGGACCCCAATTACGTGGCGATCAAGCTCTACGCGAACAAGCGCGTGGTCTGCGGCTCGCCGGCGTATTTCGCCGAACGCGGCTTTCCCGCGGCGCTCGAGGAACTGGCCGAGCACAACTGCCTGTCCTTCAACCTGCAGGGCGGCCAGCACCGTGGCTGGACCTTCCTGCGCGACGGCAAGCAGGTGGCGATCAAGGTGGCAGGCAATCTGTATTGCAACGATGGCGAACTGCTGTACGACTGGGCCAAACGTGGCCTGGGCCTGAGCTGGCGGTCGACGTGGGAAATCCAGAACGAATTAGAAAACGGCAGCCTGGTCACCGTGCTCGACGAGTTCGCACTGCCCAGCTACGACATTCAGGGCGTCTACCCGCAACAACATTACCTGCCGGCGAAAGTGCGGTTTTTCATCGCGTTTTTGAAAGAGGTGTACAACCGGCCGGGGTACTGGACTCAGCAGTGAGGGACTTTTGGTAAGTGTCGGTCTGTCCACAAAGCCTGAAAGCGCTCCTGCAAGGTCGTATGGCGCTGTCAGGGCGAATCCAAAAACCTGCAGGAGCGAGGTCGCTCGCGAAGGCTGACTTCCAGCCTCCGCATCTCCACCGTTTGCACCGGCCTTTTCCCGGCTGAAGCCGGTCCTACAGACGCCGCACGCTGTTCGTAGGACCGGCTTCAGCCGGGAAGGCGTCGAGTGTCAGGCCGCTGATCGAAGGGGGCGTTAAAGACAGTTGGCTCACTCCCGCCGGGGCTTTGCAGTGAGACTGGGCCTCAGATCAATTCCACCGATACAGGCGGCAGGCCGCGGATCTCGCCCACGGCTTGTCCGGGGCCTTTGGTCTGGTACATGCCGGTGTAGGAGCCGGTGGTGATCACCAGATCAGGTGTGACACGCTGGCCGTTGCCGGTGTGGTGATTGACCAGCCACGGCAACAGGCGGCGCGGATCGCCGGCCGGATTGGCGCCGTCGCCCGGGACGATGTCTTCGTCGCCGTAGGTAAAAGTCAGCGCTGGTTCGACGAAGGGAAAGCTGGCGTCGTAAGGCACGAAATCGCCAACGATCAGCGCACCGTGGTTCAACAGATCACCGAGTGCCAGTAACGGCTCGACCTTCGGCCACGCTGCGAAGCGGCTGGAAACCACTTCGATGGTCGCGCCCATGAAGCCGATGGCGCTCAAGACTTCTTCATCGGAGTACGGCGCTTCACGGGGCGCGAATTCGCGGTTCAGGCGAAAGGCGATTTCCAGCTCGAGAATGGGCGAAGGGTAGTCGACGCTCTCCACCTGACTGCCGCTGGCAAACAGCCCGTCTTCCGGCAGCAGCGCGCCGTTGATCGGACCGCCCGAGGTGGATTTGGAGCCGACTTTCCAGCCACCCACGGTGGTGTCACGCAAGCGCAGGATTTCCCGTTGCAGGGCATACGCGCCAGCGGCATCGGCAGGGACGTACTCGGGACGGATCTCGGCGATCTTCTGACCATTATGCATGGCGTCGACGATCAATTCGGCAATGTTCGCTGGGTGAGACGATTGATTCACGCGGGACTTCCTTCATGCTATTGAATGGAAAGCGCTCCACAGCCCGCTCAAAAAAAGCCAACGGACGGCGGAGCCAGCGTCGTTACTTTAACCTCATTTGCT
>Ga0213834_100178_pt1 | contig 55643 bp, 56 predicted proteins | sample SWPTP12_FD_160580 | JGI IMG/M metagenome (GOLD analysis project Ga0213834, IMG submission 160580) | Coastal seawater microbial communities from Marineland, Florida, United States - SWP TP1 #2 | ecosystem: Environmental > Aquatic > Marine > Coastal | place: USA: Florida | collected 2016-08-06 | reverse complement strand
ACGTCACCAAAGGCGACGTGGTCATCCAGGACAGCCGCAACTGCATGATTCAGGGCAACGGCAAACTGGTCACCGTGATCGGCCTGGACAACATCGTGGTCGTCGAAACCAAGGACGCCATGATGATCGCCCACAAGGACAAGGTTCAGGGCGTCAAGCAGATGGTCAACACGCTCAACGAGCAAGGCCGCACCGAAACCCAGAACCACCTCGAAGTCTATCGCCCCTGGGGCTCGTACGACTCCGTGGACATGGGCGGCCGCTTCCAGGTCAAGCGCATCTCGGTCAAGCCGGGTGCCAGCCTGTCGCTGCAGATGCATCACCACCGCGCCGAACACTGGATCGTGGTGTCGGGTACCGCTCAGGTGACCTGCGACGAGAACGTGTTCCTGCTGACTGAAAACCAGTCGACCTACATCCCTATCGCTTCGGTTCACCGCCTGCGCAACCCAGGCAAGATCCCGCTGGAAATCATCGAAGTGCAATCGGGCAGCTACCTGGGCGAAGACGACATCGAGCGTTTCGAAGACGTCTACGGTCGCTCGACTCCGGGCATCGAAGCCGGCGTGAGAACTCAGACCATCGCGCGTTGATGCGTCAGTAAAACCGCGTTGCAGGGCCCCCGCCCACTCTCTGCGTATTCCCCATCCGCAGAGGGTGGGTGGGGGCTTTTTTTTATCCGATTTTCAGAAACGACCACGAGACCGACACACCATGCAAAGGCGCATTGGTCTCGCTGCTCCCTTTCGGTACGATGCCAGCATTCGCATTCACGAGTCCGAAGACATGCTTATCGGCGCCGTACTGATCCTCACCTGGCTGGTCCTTCTGCTGCGTTACCCCGCCAAAGCCCTGCCGGTTTCGCTGGCGGCGGCGGTTGGCCTGGGTATCGTCGCGGCGGTCGTGATGTGGCAGGACAGCCGAGAAACCCAGCGTCTGGAGCGTCTGCAGTTGCGCCTGGATTTCGCGCCGCAACAGTGCCCGACCGGTCGGCCGCTGCTGGTTTTGATCGATAACGGTAACAATGTCGCCCTCACGGAGCTGCGCTGGAAGGTGGCGGCCTATGCGCCCGGCGACACGGTCAACCTTGCCGAAGACACCTACACGGCGCCGCGCTATCGTGGTCCGGGCGAACTGCTGCCAGGCAATCAATGGCAGGATTGCCTGCCGCTGCCGCCCCTGCGCCCGGGCTACCGACCGCAGACGCTGAACTTCCGCGCCGAGCGCCTGCAAGGCACGTTCTCGGACTGACCCTCTCGATTTTCAAGGAATGAACCCTATGCCTGTCGTCCTGATCACCGGTTGCTCCAGCGGCATTGGCCGCGCCATGGCAGACGCGTTCAAAGCGTCCGGGCATGAGGTCTGGGCCACCGCGCGCAAGGCTGCGGACGTTCAGGCACTGGCCGCGGCAGGCTTTCAGGCGGTGGAGCTGGACGTCAACGACAGCGCTGCGCTGGAGCAACTGGCCGCTGCGCTCGAGCGCCATGGCAAAGGGCTCGATGTGCTGATCAACAATGCCGGCTATGGCGGTATCGGACCGCTTCTCGACGGCGGCGTGGAAGGCATGCGCAGGCAGTTCGAAACCAACGTGTTCTCTATCGTCGGCGTGACGCGCGCGCTGTTCCCCCTGTTGCGCCGCAATAAAGGGCTGGTGGTGAATATCGGCAGCGTTTCAGGTGTGTTGGTCACGCCATTCGGCGGCGCGTATTGCGCCTCGAAAGCGGCCGTTCATGCGATGAGCGAAGCGTTGCGCATGGAGCTGGCGCCGTTTGGCATGCGCGTGATGGAGGTGCAGCCCGGCGCCATCGACACGCAATTTGCAAGGAATGCCAGCCAGGCTGCCGAGCAGGTCATCCATGAAAGCTCCCCGTGGTGGCCGCTGCGAGAAGGCATCCGCGCGAGGGCCAATGCGTCACAGGGTAATCCGACCCCGGCCAGCGACTTTGCCCGCGATGTACTCAACGCGGTTCAGAAAGACAAACCCCCGCGCCTGCTGCGCTCCGGCAATGGCAGCCGCGCCCTGCCCCTCATGGAGCGGCTGTTGCCGACCGCCCTGCTGGAAAGAATCCTGAGCAGGCGCTTCAAGCTGAATCAACCGCTGTGACCGGCGTTCAGGCACGCACCGCATCGGCTGCGCCGTTCTCGGTTACTGTTCAACCTCAGGATTGACGATCACGGTACAGGTGATGCCCGCCGCCAGCACGACGCTTTCCGGCACGTGGTCCAGGTGAATGCGGACCGGGACGCGCTGGGCCAGACGCACCCAGTTGAAGGTCGGGTTGACGTCGGCGATCAGCTCGCGGCTCTCGGGGTTGTCGCGGTCGTAGATGGCGCGGGCGATGCTCTCGACGTGGCCCTTCATCACTTCGCCGCTCATCAATTGCATGTCGGCGGGGTCACCGACCCTGACGTGCGGCAGTTTGGTCTCTTCGAAGAAGCCATAGACCCAGAACGAGTTCTTGTCGACCACAGCCATTTTCGCCTCGCCGATGCGCGCGTAATCGCCGCGATGCACATTGAGGTTGGTGACGTAGCCATCCACCGCCGCCAGGACTTTGGTGCGTTGCAGGTTCAGTTGCGCGGCTTCCAGTTGTGCGACGGCCAACTGGTAATCGGCCTGTGCCGAGTTAGCGACGTTAGAGGCGTCTTCGCGGTTTTCTGCGGAGATCACCAGCGCGTCCATGTCCTTGCGACGATTGGCGTTGACCTTGCGCATCTCCCAGGTCGCTTTGCGCGAGGCCACCAGCGCTTCAGCCTGCTTGACCGCCAGCTGGTAATGATCAGGGTCGATCTGCATCAGTAGGTCGCCTTTTTTCACCGGCTGGTTGTCCTTGACCGGGACGTCGATGACCATGCCGCTGACGTCGGCGGCAACGTTGATCACATCCGCGCGCACGCGCCCGTCACGCGTCCAGGGCGTGTCCATGTAATGAATCCACAGCAACCGGCCGATCCAGATGGCCAGCGCCAGAATCAGTAAAGTGGCGATCAGACTAAAGACCTTTTTCATGTCAACCAACGTGCCTCAACGGTAAACAGTGAGCGCCATCGCGCCGAAAATGCAGCTGAACAGGCTCAGGCGCAGCAGCGCCGGATGCCAGAAAAAACGGTACAGATCGAGCCCGGACATGAAGCGATCCAGCGCCCAGGAAAGCACCATCGCGACCAGAAACATCACGGTCACGCTCGGCATGTAAACGCCGTGAAAGGCAATTTCACGTGGCATGGGGAAGTCCTTGAGGCTCCAGAGCGGGCGGTTGTGCTGGCGCATACGCCGCCAACGGTGACTGCGGGTCCAGCAGACAGGTCCGGATGAAGTGCAGATAGCTCTTCACTCGACGCAGCGCCGATGTGTCGAAATGCGGGGCGAAGGGTTCGTCGGTGTTCTGCACGCAGAAGATCGCGTGATCCACGGCGTACAGGCTGCGCGCCAGGTTGTGCCGGTCCGGCTGAATGAACAGACGAATCAGTGAACGGCCCATGGCCCGGATCGCCTGCCGCCACGGCTGCGACTCGGCATAACTGGGATGCACAGGCAGGACATCCTGCTCGCGACGCAGCTCGATGATCGCGTGGCCGATCTCCAGCACCACGAACATCCAGCGCAGCAGATTGCGCTGCACTTCGGGTTTGCCCGCCGCCAGGCCGTATGCCTGATGCATCAGGTCGCGGGTACGGCTCTCGAACTTCGAACGAATGCCACGCAACGGCGCACTGATGGCAAAACTCACTTGCTGACGCAGATCGCCTTCCAGACGCTGCCAGAGCCAGCGGCTGTTGGGCGGCAGAATGATCGCGCCCGCCGCCGCACACAGCAGCATGCCCAGAACCATGGCGATGTAATCGTTGATGAAGGCGTACGGGTTGTAGACCGTCAGGTTGTCCGGGGCGGAACCGATGTTGAAGAAGATCAGCAAGCCCAGACCGTAACCGACCCACTGCGGCCGCGTGGTGAGGAACACGCCGAACACGAAAACCGGCGCCAGCACCATGCACAGCAAAGGGAAGCCATCGATGCGGGGCAGGACGAAAAAGGTGATGAAAAAGCCCAGCAGCGCACCGAGAAAGGTGCCGCACGCCATCTGGAAAGACATGCGTCGCGGATTGGGCGTCGTCGCCGACAATGCGACCGTCGCCGCCGAGACCAGTGTCATCGAAGCGCCGCTCGGCCAGGCGGTCGCCACCCAATACACCGACATTACGCCCAGAATGAACGTCGCCCGCACGCCCGAGGCGACCGACGCCATCCAGTTGGTGGTGGAAACGAAGGGTTCGACCCATTTCTCCCGCGCATGGCTGTGGTCAGCCAGGGACGCGTGCGTCTGGGCGTAATCGTGCATGTCGTCGACGAAGCGATACAGCAGTTCGTAGGCGGTGTGGAAATCCAGAAGGTCGTCATCGCTGGGGTCAGTCTTGACGAATTCAGCGCGCAAACTGCGTACGTGCTCAGGCAGATCGGCTTTGTAGACGCTCAGACGGTTGGCCAGCAATGCCGCATCTGCGTCGGTCAGCGCGCGTCCAGCGAAGGGTTCGAGCAACTGCGCCAGCGCTTGCAGACCCGGCTCGATGGCTTGCACCGCCGCCGTCACGCCCCGGTTGCGCAAGCGCTCGAGCAACTGGTGCAGCGCGTTGAAACGGGTGGTGATGGTCATGAATTCGCTGTTCAGGCGATTCAACCGACCGTTGCGCCGACGCATGTGCGGGTCTTCGAAAACCGTCACGGCGCGAAGGCCTTCGAGGCCCACGGCATCGGCGATGAAACGCACGTTGCTGGCCTCGAATGCCGCCGGATCGCTGGTACCGCGCAGGCCACTGATGACGAATTGAGCGAAGGTGCCAAAGCGCTGATACAAGGTATTGCGCATGGCGGCGCCGGAGCTTTGCGGCAGAATCGCGGCGGTGACCAGGGTCGAACAGACGATTCCCAGAGAAATCTCCAGCAAACGCCAGACCGCCGCCATGAACGAGGTTTCCGGGTGGGCCAGCGCAGGCAGGCCGGTCATCGCGGCGGTGTAGCCGGCCAGCACGAAACCGTAGGCACGAAAGTTACGATACCGCGCAGCACCGGCGCAGCAAAAGCCGACCCAGATGGCCAGACTGCCGAGGAACAATTCGCTGTTCTGGGCAAACAGCGCCATGAGCGTAACCATCACCACCGAGCCTGCCAGCGTGCCGAGCAGGCGGTAAAAGCTCTTGGCGAACACATGCCCGCTCTGCGGCTGCATGACGATGAACACAGTAATCATGGCCGTGCGCGGCTGCGGCAGCTCCAGACGCATCGCGATCCAGTACGTCAGGAAAGCGGCGATCAGCACCTTGAAGATGTAGATCCAGGTCACGCCGTCGCTGCGCGCCCAACCATTGAGTTCGCGCCGCCATTCCAGGGATTTGAGCCAGCTCAGGGCTTGATTCATTTCAAATCACTTCCCGCGTGGCAGGGTCCATCGCAATCGCGGGCAAGCGCGCTCCTACAGCAAATCGCGATCCACTGTGGGAGCGCGGTTGCCCGCGAAAAAGCCGGTATGGCCGACACCTATTCACCTGCCTCACCGCCCAAGCATGGTCAATGACGCCGGCGTCTTTGGCGCGACGGTCTTGTCGGCGGACGGCGAATCATTGCCTGCCATCAGGCCACCGCCCAGCGCGACCACCAGTTCGGCATGCACGGTCAGGCGCGCAGCCTGCACCTGCTGTTGCACCTGTTGCTGATGAAACAGCAACGTCTGGGCATTGAGCACATTGAGGTAATCGGTCAGACCGCGTTGATAAGCGACCATCGCGATATCGTAGGTTTTCTGCGCGGCCGCCACCGACTGGTCGGCGAACACCAGTTGCTTGTTCATCGACTCGCGGCGGATCAACTGATCGGAAATGCTCTTGAGCGCCGTCACCAGGGTCTGGTTGTACTGCGCCACAGCGGTGTCATAGCCGGCCGACGCCACGCCCAGTTCGGAGCGCAGACGGCCGCCATCGAAAATCGGCAGGCTGATCGCCGGACCGAAGCTGTAGTTGAATTTCTTGCCGGTGAGAAACTCCAGCATGCCGCCGCCGGTAGCCATGTAACCCAGGCTGCCCATCAGGTCGACGTTAGGATAAAACCCGGCATGCGCGACATCGATGCCCCGCGCCTGCGCCGCCACCCGCCAGCGACTGGCAACGACATCCGGACGCTGACCGAGCAATTGGGCCGGCAACGCCGACGGCAGCTTCAGCGCGGCATTGAGCGACAAGGTCGGACGCTTGAGGCTCGCACCCTCGCCCGGACCTTTGCCCGCCAGCGCTGCAATCTGATTGCGACTCAGGGCGATCGCCTCGTCCAGCGAGTCGATCTGCCGATGGGTTTCAGGCAGCGGCGTTTCTGCCTGACTGACCTCGAAATGCGTGCCGATGCCGCCCTTCAGACGCCGTTGCGCCAGGTCGAGAATCTGCTGTTGCTGAGCCAGCGTCGCCTCGGCGATGTCACGCTGAGCGTAATTGAGCGACAACTGAATGTAGGCGCGCACGATGTTGTCTTGCAGTTCGAGCTGCGCCTGACGCTCCTCGGCGGCGCTCATGTGCGCCATGTCCAGCGCCTGTTCGGTGTTGTTGCTTTCCCGGCCCCAGAGGTCGAGCGAGTAACTCAGCCCAATGGACGCATTGTTGTCCCAGGTGCTGGTGTTCGACAGCTCGCCCGGCCCGTAAAACTGGTCGGTCGGCCAGTTGTGGCGTTTGAGGGTGCTGTCGCCATTGATGTGCAGCGATTCGGCCGACTCGGCAATACCGGCCATGGCCTTGGCCTGACGCACTCGCGCGGCCGCAATGGCGAGCGTCGGGCTGCCCAGCGCGGCCAGTTCGATCCAGTGATTGAGTTGATCATCACCATAGGCCCGCCACCATTGACCGTCGGGCCAGTGAGCGTCTTTGGCGGCTTCTTTGATCGCGTCATCGGTCGCCAACTCGTTCGCCGGCATTGAAGTGCCCTTTGGGGCGATTCCGCCAGTGCCGATGCAGCCGCTGATGAGTAACGTTAAAGCCCAGACACTGAGGGGCTTGAGCCCTCTGAGAATGCGACGCGGCACTGCTGCAATTACCCGAATGAGGAGGAGGAAGAATCGAGCCGAGATTCTAGGATGCGCCTCGAACGGCGATAAGCCGGGACTTCTGTGAATCTTTGTTACTGAACGGAAGATAATCCTTTGGTATGGCTGACATGGATCAGTTACTTCATGTCACAATTTGCTATCTCACCAGAGAACGGCCAATGGACACTCTGCAAAACATGCGCGCCTTCAGTTGCGTGGCACAAGCGGGCAGCTTCACCGCTGCTGCGGCTCAGCTGGACACCACCACCGCCAACGTTTCGCGCGCCGTCTCCAATCTCGAAGCTCACCTGCAAACCCGTCTCCTCAACCGCACCACGCGACGCATTGCCCTGACCGAAGCGGGCAAGCGTTACTTGCTGCGTTGCGAGCAGATTCTGGGGTACGTCGAAGAAGCCGAAGCCGAAGCCAGCGACGCCCATGCGCGTCCGGCCGGACAGCTGAAGGTGCATTCAATGACCGGCGTCGGCCAGCATTACGTGATCGATGCCATTGCCCGCTATCGCCGGAATCATCCTGACGTGTCCTTCGACCTGACCATGACCAACCGCGTGCCGGACCTGCTCGAAGAGGGATACGACGTGTCCATCGTGCTGGCCAGCGAGTTGCCGGACTCAGGCTTCGTGTCGCAGCGTCTGGGCATTACCTACAGCATCGTCTGTGCGTCGCCCGCCTACGTCAAAGCGTTCGGCATGGCGCACAAGCCCGCTGACCTGCTCAATCACGCGTGCCTGCGTCTGGTCAGCCCGGTTTTTCCGCTGGAAAAGTGGGCGTTCGACGGCCCGGAAGGTCAGGAAACCGTGACCATCGCCAGCTCGCCGTTTCTGGTGAACTCGGCAGACGCCATGAAAGCGGCGATCAGCAGCGGCATGGGCATCGGAATTCTGCCGATCTACTCGGCCATTGAAGGTCTGCGCAACGGCTCGCTGGTTCGCGTATTGCCGCAGTACCGCTCGCACGAGTTGAATCTGTACGCGATCTACCCGTCGCGTCAGTATCTGGATGCCAAGATCAAGACTTGGGTGGAATACCTGCGCGGGTCCCTGCCGGAAATCATGGCGGCGCATGAGGCAGATTTGCAGACTCATGTATTGCCGGAGGTGGGCTAAGCCCTGACACGCATCCACTTGCCGAAGGCGGTGTGAAGCCTGACACGCACCCGAATGTAGGAGCGTGGCTTGTCCCGCGAACGGCGACGAAGTCGTCGTAAACCCTGACACCTCGGTATTTCAGGTGTATCGCGGCCGCTGATTTCACGGCTGCTGCGCAGCCGGTCGCGGGACAAGCCACGCTCCTACACGCTTTGGGTATCCTTCTCACCAATCTCACCAATCTCGCCAATCCAACAACAAGAATGTTAGCGTGCTACGCACTTCCCATCTGAACTGCACGAGAGAAGCTATCCGATGAAAAAGACCGTCCTTGCCTTCAGCCGCGTATCCCCGGAAATGGCCGAGCGCCTGCAGCAAGACTTCAACGTGATCATTCCGGACCCCAAAAAGGGTGATCTGAACGAGCAGTTCAACGAAGCCCTGCCACACAGCCACGGCATGATCGGCGCCGGTCGCAAGCTGGGGCGTGAACAGCTGGAAAGTGCCCGTCAGCTGGAAGTCGTGTCGAGCATCTCCGTTGGCTACGACAACTACGACGTTTCCTACCTCACCGAACGCGGAATCATGCTCACCAACACCCCGGACGTGCTGACCGAAAGCACCGCGGACCTGGGCTTCTCGCTGATCATGAGCAGCGCTCGTCGCGTGGCCGAACTGGACGCCTACACCAAAGCCGGAAAGTGGACCCGCAGCATCGAAGCGCCGCATTTCGGTACGGATGTCTATGGCAAGACCCTGGGCATCGTCGGCATGGGCAACATCGGCGCTGCCGTCGCTCGTCGCGGGCGACTGGGTTTCAACATGCCGATCCTGTACAGCGGCAACAGCCGTAAAACGGCGATCGAGCAGGAGCTGGGGGCGCAATTCCGCACGCTGGATCAACTGCTGGCCGAGTCGGATTTCGTCTGCCTGGTCGTGCCGCTGAGCGAGAAAACCAAGCACCTGATCAGCACACGCGAGCTGTCGCTGATGAAAAAGAGCGCCATTCTGGTAAACATTGCCCGCGGCCCGATCGTCGATGAACCTGCGCTGATCGAGGCACTGAAGAACGGCACCATTCGCGGTGCGGGCCTGGATGTCTACGAAAAGGAACCGCTGGCCGAATCGCCGCTGTTCCAGTTGAGCAACGCGGTGACGCTGCCCCACATCGGCTCGGCCACTGACGAAACCCGTCAGGCCATGGCCGATCGCGCCTACGCCAACCTGCGTGCGGCCTTGCTCGGTGAGAAGCCGCAGGATCTGGTGAACGCACAGGTGTGGAAAGGCTGAAGATCAAGCGCCTGACTCGACGCTTTCCCGGCTAAAGCCGGTCCTACGAAAAGCTTGCAGCGTCTGTAGGACCGGCTTTAGCCGGGAAGAGGCCGGTTCATGCTGCGAAGATGCAATGATAGGAAATCAGTCTTCGTCCGATGGTCGCCCCGAGCACGCTCCTTCGCACCGGTGTTGTGCTCAGCCGGAGCGCCGGGCAAATGGTGGGTCCTTGGAGAGGTAGCTTGCTCGCGAGGAGGACAATGACTGGCGCGCTTTTCAGGCCAGTTTCGCCGCCACGGCCACCGCTGGTTTCGGCTTCCTGAACACCAGCACGTTGCCCATCATCACCAGGACCAGCCCCATCAACGCGGGCAACGTCCACTGGTAGCCTTCGGCAAACGCCGAGACGTTCAGCGCCACTACCGGAAACAGCACCGTGCAGTACGCAGCGCGCTCCGGCCCCATGCGTCCGACCAGCGTCAGATAGGCGGTGAATCCAATCACCGAACCCGGGATGACCAGATACAACAGCGAGCCGATGTAACGCGCATTCCATTCAAAACTGAACGGCGTTGCGCTGAGCAGGCAGTACAGGCAGAGCATCGTTGCGCCGTACAACATGCCGTAGGCGTTGGTGGTCAGGGGGCGCAGGCCGGCTTTCTGCTGCAGGCTTGAGAGCATGTTGCCCGCCGAGAAGCACAGCGTGCCGAGCAACGCCAGGCCAAGGCCGATCAATGTTTCGCGACTGGCGCTGTGTCCCGACAACTCGGGCCAGAACAGGCAGCCCAGACCGACCAGCCCCAGCGCGCCGCCGGTCAGCACATTGCGTGCAATCTTCTGTTTGAAGAACACCCGCGCATTGAGCGCGTTCCACAGCGTCGATGTGGAAAACACCACGGCGACCAGACCGCTCGGTATCCACTGGCTGGCGTGCAGGAAGCACATGAAGTTCACGCAGAACAGACACAACCCCTGGGCCAGGCAGATCAATTGTCCACGCCGATTGACCCGCTGCAGCTTGCCGCTGATCAGCAGCATTGCGAACAGAATCAGCGCTGCCAGACCGAATCGGTAGACGATCGAGACGGGAATGGCCACGTCGCCCAATTGCATTTTCAGGGCGATCCAGGTGGTGCCCCAGATCAAAACGGTCAGCAGATACAGCGAGATGTTCATGACTGGCTCCCTCAATGAGAAGCCAGTCTGAGCGCTCCGTCGGGTCGTCATTTGCATAATCTTGCGCATTTGATCGCTGGGAGGATGGCAGCGGCGCATGGGCGGAGTAGGATTCGGCACATGGACGATGCAGCTGACACAACGCTGTGGGGCGGGTGACGAAGTTGCCCGTGGGAGCGCGAAGGCTGACGGATGCCGATAGAGAGTCGCGGCTTCACCCGAGCCGTCGTGAGCACGCTCTTTCCCACAGGCTGTTTTCCGCCGACCCGACGCCGCCAACCTGTATTTCACGAGATGCCCATGTCATCACTGGACACCATCCAAGTCTTCCAATCCCTGAACAGCTCGCCCCATGCGCAGCTGGAACAGAGCGCGTTTCTGGGCGATGGCGTGGTGGCGGCCTTGTGGAACAACCGGCATGATTCGCAGGATTATCACGCACCCAGCCATCACACGCTGTCCTGTTACATCGCCGGCGGCACGGAGACTTTTCGCCGCGATCAGCCCTACAAGAAGGGTTCCCCCGACAAAATCTGCACACTGCCGGCCGGGCATCAGTCGTCTTGGGTGGTGAACGGGGAGATTCGCCTGGCGCATTTGTATATCAGCCCCGAGCAGTTCTCCCTGAACTGCGTCACCCTGCTCGACCGAGAGCCGCGCGAGCTGGCGTTGCAGGAAAAGACCTTTCTGGACGACCCGCAGCAGGCAGAGCGTTTTCACCGGTTGATCGGCATGAACTGGAAGGAGCCAGGCGAACGCCTGCTCACCAGCAGCCTGGCGCATGAACTGCTCGACCACATGATTCTCAGCCAGGTGGGCCTGCGTGAAGGGCTTCGCCTGAAGGGCGGTCTAGCCCCGCACGTGCGCCGTCAACTGGTGGAGTTCATTGAGCTGAACCTGGCAGAACCGCTGAGCCTGGGCCAGTTGGCGGGCACTTGCGCACTGTCGGAATACCACTTCGCACGGATGTTCCGCGAGAGCTTTGGCCTGCCGCCTCATCAATATCTGCTGGCCCGCCGCATCAACCGCGCCCGCGACCTGCTGCGCAGCACACGCATGGCGTTCGGCGAAATTGCAGTGGAATGCGGATTCGCCAGCGCCAGTCATTTCAGCAACAGGTTCAAACAGGCGATGGGCGCCACGGCCGGTGAATATCGGCTCGCCTTCCAGTCCTGATCCAAACCCGAGCAGACCTGAGCTTGCATCGTGGGTGATACGCCCGACGCCTTCCCGGCTAAAGCCGGTCCTACGAAAAATTTGCAGCGTCAGTAGGACCGGCTTTAGCCGGGAATAGGCCAGTGCATGCGAATACCACTCTCCGCGAGCAAGCTCGCTCCCACAGAATGTGTGCCTGGCCGAAGAGCCGGGAAACCCAAAGGCCCATGTAGGAGCGAGCTTGCTCGCGATTTGCCGGGTATCGGCAGCACAACCAACTGGCGCGGGCATCCAGCAGAGCGCGATGAATGATCGTGCTGATGCGTCGCAGCAGATCGCGAGCAAGCTCGCTCCCACAGAATTCGTGCCTGGCCGGAGGGTTCGGGTAACCCTAAAGCACATGTAGGAGCGAGCTTGCTCGCGATCTGCCGGGCACCGGCAGCACAACCGGCTGGCGCGTTATGTCAGGCGAACGGCGCTATATCGCCCACTCAGAATTCCAGTGTGGTCGCAAGGATCACCTGACGGGCATCGCCCATCGAGACGAAGTAGCGGCTGACCGCCGAGCTGTAATAGGTGCGGTCGAAGAGGTTCTTCACATTGAGTTGAAACTTCACTTTCTGGCCGTCCAGACTGGTTTCATACGTCGCGAATGCATCGGCAACGGCGTAGCCCGGCAAATCGAAATCGTTGTCCGGGTTGCCGGCGCGTTTGCTCACCCAGTGCGCCCCGGCACCGGCGCGCAATCGATCGGAACCCAGTACCTGGCCGAAATCGTAAACCGCCGAAAGCGAGCCGCTGTGCCGTGGCACGTTCTGCAGGCGATTGCCCTTGAGCGTCGGATCGTCGACCACCCAGGCGTCAGTGAACGCGTAGCCGCCGATCAGGCTCCAGCGATCGGACAGCTCCCCGCTCACATCGAGCTCCATCCCCCGCGAATGCACTTCGCCCGCCGTGGTGTAGACGGTCTGGGTCGTCTGCGAGTCGAAATTGGCCACCAGCACATTGCGCTTGCGGATGTCGAACAGCGCCAGCGTTGCGCTGATGCGATTGTCCACTTCCCACTTCGCGCCCAACTCCCACGACTTCGCTCGCTCCGGTGGCGTGTCCGAGCCCAACACCGTGTTGTCTGCGAGCGTCGCAATGCTGGAGTTGGGTTTGAACGACTCGGTGTAGCTGCCATAAAGCGACAGTTCATCGTTGTAGCGATACAGCAGGCCGGCCCGGGGAATCCATTTTTCACCGTTGAGGTCAGTGTTGCGGGTAAAGGGCGTGCCTTTGCCGGCCTGCTGATCGAACATTTCATAGCGCGCACCGGCCACGAAAATCCATCGGTCGCTCAGGTGAACGGAATCCTGAAAGAACAGTGAGTCAGTGCGCAGGATGTCCTTCTGATTGCTGTCCGGCGCGCTGACCTGCGTGCCCTCGACCTCTTGGCCATAGACCGGATCGGCGTAACTGAACGTCGTTCGGCTTTTTTGCCGGATGAGTTCGCCCCGATATATCTTGCGGTACTCATCGTCGACGCCAAACAGCAGCTCATGCTGCATGCCCGCCAGATCTGTCGTGCCGGCAAGGCTGAGGGTGGTAAAGCGATCGACGCTCAAGGCATTTCCCGTACCATCCATCGAGCGGGTGAGCGTGCCGTCGACCGGATCCACTGCCGTCACGCGGACCTGGCTGGCATCGTACGTTTCGCGGTTGTAGCTGAAACCCAGATGCGCTTTCCAGTTGTCGTCTGATCCATGATCGACCTCGACCCGGTACAAATCCGAGCGCCCTTCCATGCTGTTGAACGGCTCATCGAGGCGGCGGCCGGCCGGAATGTCCAGCGGTCGGTTGGTGCGCGGGTCAATCGCCGTGCCCCGATCGAAAGGCGACAGAAACTCTCGATGCTCGTAGGCGGCCAGCAGTTGCGTGTCGTCACCGAACCAGACCAGCGAAGGCGCGATCAGCGTCTCGCGATGAACGCCGAAATTGCGCCAGTAATCTTCATCTTCATGATCGACGATCATCCGGTAGGCCAGGCCCTGCCCTTGCTCGTCGGAGCCGCCCAAGGCGCCGGTACTGTCGAGCGTGCCGCCGCTGCCGTTCTTGCCGGATCCATAGCTGGAGCCCCGCGCCGTCAAGGCGGTATAGGGCTGCAACTGCGGGCGCTTGCTGACCACATTGATGACGCCGCCAGGATCCTGAATCCCGTACACCACGGACGCCGGGCCCTTGAGCACTTCAATCCGCTCAGCCGTTGCGTTGAGGCTGCGCCCCTGCACCACCGGCATGCCGTCGCGCATGATCGAGCCATCGCGATTGTCGCCGAATCCGCGCTTCATCAGGGTGTCCTGCGTGCTGCCCAGCGTGTTGCCCTGGGTCACGCCGCTGACATTGTTCAGCGCGTCGTCGAGATTGCGCGGCGCCTGATCGCTGAGCACTTGCGCCGGCACCACACTGACGGCCTGAGGGTTTTCCAGCTGCGGTGTCGACGTGCGCATCACCGAGGTGCTGACGGGCGGCTGATAGCTCGACGTCGCGTTACGCCGCGAATCGATCTGCGTCAGGCCGAGGGTGATCGCGCCATCGACGGCAACAGGTTCCAGGGTAAACGTCGTAGGCGTTGCACGCCGGAACGTCAGGCCGGAGTTGCCCAACAGGATGCGCAGCGCCTGCTCGGCACTGAACGATCCACTGACTGCCGGCGCGTCGATGCTGTAGGGCGTTTCCTGCGTATAGATAACGCCCTGCCCTGTCACTCGGCTGAAATCGCTGAGTGCTTGAGGCAAGGGCTTCGCGGCGATGGAAAACGTGTAGGCCGGCTCCGCCGCTTGAACGCAGGCGCTCCCGACCGTCAGCATGGAAATGCCGAGCCAGACTTTCAAGTTGAAGCCCCTCCGAATGCACCACGAACCTGTGGTCGGCCACGATCACGTTTGCCGCCCGATGGCGGGCGAGCATGATTCGTCGGACGTCCCGACTGGACCGACCCTTGCTGATCAGCGGATCACGATCACCCGTCCCAACGCTTCGTACTGCTCGAAACCGATGACCGATTTCAGCGCGGCCAGCACGGCCTGCGGGTCTTTGCTGGGGAAACTGCCGCTGACTGTCTTCGCGGCCAGTTCATCGTTGAGCACGACGATGCGGCCCGGGTAATAGCGACTCAAATCATCGATGACATCGGCCAGCGGCGTGCGGTAGTAATTGAGCCAGCCCTGACGCCACGCCAGCTGATTTTCACTGTCCACCGCTCGGGGCTCGCTGGTGCGGGCAAGGTCATAATCGACCTGTTGGCCGGCCGTGAGAATCTGCTGCGGCAACTGCGCGCCCGCTTTCACACCCACCCGGCCCGACAGCACCGTGACCTGAGCGCCCACCGGCTGCAGGCGCACTTCGAATTGCGTGCCGAGCACTCGGGTTTCACCCTGACCGCCCTCGACCACGAACGGCTCTCCGGTGTGCGTGACCTGAAAGAACGCCGCACCGCGGCGCAGCTCGACATGCCGCTCCCCGTGGCTGAAATGCACGGCAATCGCGCTGTCGGCATCCAGCGTCACCTGCGATTGATCGGCCAGCGTCACCGTGCGCACCTGACCAGGAGCAGACACGTAATCGGCGCCGAAATCCTCGACCCATCGCTGCGGTTTCCAGCCCAGACCAACGCCCACCATGAGCACCAGACACGCCGCCATCGCCAAGGCAGTGCTCCAGCGCGGCAGCGCGCGTTGGCGCGGCGCATCATCCATGGCCTTGAGCAGCGCATCGAGCGCGACAGCGTCTTCAGCCGCCAGACGAGCCGCCGGTTCTTCGCTCAATTCCCATAGCACCTGAGCCTGCGCGTAGGCCTCGGCATGGGCCGGATCAGCTTGCAGCCAGCGGCTGAAACGCGCCTGATCGTCAGCCGTCGGCTCATCGTGCAGCAGACTCAGCCAGTTCAGCGCGGCAGCGTGTTGTTCAGGGGTCATCATCCGATCGAGTCCACAGGCGCTTTCATCAACGTGCGTCCTCGGACTTCGCACGAGCGGGAGCAGCCCGTCCGGCGTCCTGATCCAGGCTTGCCTTGCAGGCTTGCAAGGCGCGCATCATATGTTTTTCCACTGCGCTTTGCGAAAGCCCCATGGCTTTCGCGATCTCGCCGTACTTGCGCCCGTGAATGCGATTGAGCAGGAAAATCTGCCGGGTCTTTTCGGGCAATCCGCGCAGCGCCGCTTCGATATGACGCAGATCATTGCTGGCTTCCAGCGCTGCCTGCGGCTCGTCGGCGCGGGCCTCCTGTGCGTCCGGCATCAGCTCTTCGCTCAACCGCGCCCGCGTACCTTCGTTGCGCAGATGGTCGATGGCGATGTTGCCTGCGCATCGCAGCAGATACGTGTTGAGTTCCTCGACCTGCACCAGCGGCCTGCGCCAGAACCGCACGAACAGGTCCTGTACCAGATCCGCCGCCGTCGCCCGGCAGCCGACACGCCGACTGACCAGCGCCTCCATCTGCGGGCGCTGGGACAAAAACACCTTGAGAAAATGCGCGCGTGCAGTCTTCGGCCCGTCCTGATCATTGTCAGGCGAGGCCGGATTCGGATTCGGCGGGGTGAGGTCGATCATGATGGACTCAGGCCAGCAGTTGAATGAAGGCAACGATCGGGCTGACAAACGCCACGATCCCCGCCAGCCACAAGGCCTGCCTTGGCCAGTAGGACATCAGGAAAACCAGTGAAACCGCGCTGCCCATCAGCGCGGCGAACCAATGCACCAGAGCAAAGCCCGTGCTTTGCAGCCCCAGCGCCACGATCAGAGACACCAACAACGCGCATCCGCCGAGCACTTTGAGCGACCTGCCGCGCGCAGTCGACAGCGTGCCGCCTGCCAGGTCGGCGTAATGGCGCGGCATGGAAAGGGACAAGGCCGCAAAGCCGACATAACAGAGCAGCGTCACCAGCAACATCAGCGCGGCTCCTGCACGATGGGTGTGCGGGTCGCGATGACGCGATCACCCGGTGCGTCCGGCGATAACGGCTCGCCGGTGGAAGGCGTCGTGGGCCGGACAGCGAGCGCGGCCTTGCCGTCCCCTCGAAACCTGAGGGCGCCCCACGCCATGAACAGTCCGGTGGCCAGCGCTGTCAGGTCCACGCCCGGCAACACCCAACGGCCTTGCTCCAACGAAAGCCGCAGATAGCTGCCTGCGGTCACCGCGTCCAGCACCGGCAGGCTGCAGAACAACAGCGCCGCCAGGGTCAGCTGTTCGCGCCATGCCGTCCGGCCGTCGCGCAAAAAGACGCGCGCCAGGGCGTGCAGCAACGCCAGCCCCCAGACGCAGAAGAACGTTTTCACCTCCCAGTCGCTGCGCCCGGCAAGCCCCACTGGCAACAGCCGGTTCGCCCAGAAGAAACTCACGATCGCCAGCATCAGCCCGGACATACTGGCGATGTTGAGCATCTCGACCAGGCGCAGTTCGAACGGGATAACATCGGACCTTGCGTGTTTGAGCCGCCGTTTGCCCAGCCAGATCACCAGCCCGGTGCCGATCATCGCTGTGCCGCCAACGCCACAGAGGAAATACAGCCAGCGCAAAAACGGTCCGGCAAAGTGCCCCATGTGCAGCCCGTAAAGCCCGCCCGCCAGCAACAGCGAAGCAGCGCTCATGCGGGTCTCATTCTTCAATTCGCCGGTCACGCCGTCGAAGGTCAATGCTGTCCCTGGCTGATGAGCAATGTGATCAGCGCCACTGGCCGTGAGGGTCACCGATGCGCCGGCGTCACCCGGATTGTTCACGGTTACCAGCCCCACCCGCTCGTTTGGCCACTTTTCTCGTGCGACTTCGAGCATCGGGCTCAGCGGTGCGAGCGTGGCGTGAGTCCCCGCTGCAGGCGCGGATTTGAAGGCCGGAAACAGATCGTCGAAGAACGTCTGAGTGTCCTTGCCGTACGTCGTGAGAATACTCAGCGGCATGATCATGGTCATGAAGATGACCAGACTGCTGTAGGTGATCATCAGGTGAAAGGGCAGCACCAGCACCGCAACCGCATTATGACCGTCGAGCCAGGTGCGCTGGCCTTTGCGGGGCCGAAACGTGAAGAACTCCTTGAAGATTTTCTTGTGGGTGATGATCCCGCTGACCAAGGCGACGAACATCACCATCGCCGCCAGCGAGGCCAGCCAGCGCCCCCACGGATAGGGCATTTGCAGCTGGAAGTGGAAGCGATAGAAAAACTCGCCGCCGCTGCTTTCGCGCGCCTGCACCGGCACGCCGCTCAGCGAATCGAGCGACTTGCGCTCGAACCGGCCCTTGGCGTTGGTCCAGCTCACGGCGAGCTCCGGCGTGCGCTCGTCCGGCAGATTGATGAACCAGCGACGCGCATCGCCGGCATTCTGTTGCAGCCATTGCTGCGCTCGATCGACGCTGGCGGCAGCGGAAACCTGATGAGGCACGATTTCAGGCTGCGTCCACTGGGTGATTTCCTCTTTGAAATACGACAGCGTGCCGGTCAGGAAAATGGCGAAGAGCAACCAGCCGAACGTCAGTCCCGCCCAGGTGTGCAGCCAGGCCATCGCCTGCCGGAAGCCTTCCTTCACAACAGCCACCTTGAGACCGCGTACAGCGCTGCCAGCGCGGCGCTCGGCAACAGCAGGCCGAACCATGCTCGCCAGGCAGAGCGGCACGCAAAGCACCAGAGCACGGCGGGCAGATAAACCAGGAAAGACACTGTCATCGCCAGCACCACGGCTTCAGCACGAACCAGCGGAAGAAACCGCGCCAGACAGATACTCGCCAGCGCGGTCAGCAGATAGCCACCGATCAAAGCCGCGACAACGCGAGATGCCACCGACATTCGCCAGCGCACCGACACGCCGGCCCGCGACCTCTTGCGTGCGCGTCCTTCTGCAATTGTCGCGCCTGCCTGTGCGGCACTCATCAGAGAGCGCCCGCGAAGAAACAGTCACTGCGCAATGGCATCGGCAAACGCGCGTCGCAAACAAGGCGAAAGAAGGTCATGGTCATCGGACGTCGGGAAAAGAACGCAATATTAATGATAAATATTCTCATACGCAAAAGACTCTGACAGAATCGCCCGCATTTCTGGCGCATCCGCGGGTTACATCCACACATGTCTACCGCCCATCCCTCCCTCAATCAAACCGTAGAAGGTCTGTACGGCGCTCATCACAGCTGGCTGACAGGCTGGTTGCGGCGTCGCCTGGGGTGTCCGCACAGTGCAGCGGATCTGGCGCAGGACACGTTCGTCAAAGTCTTGCTGGCCAGAGAAACACCGAAACTGATCGAGCCTCGCGCGTTCCTGACCACCGTCGCCAGACGCGTGCTGTGCAACCACTTCCGGCGTCAGGAGCTGGAACGGGCCTATCTTCAGGCGCTTGCCGAGTTGCCGGAGGCGTTTGCGCCGTCTGAGGAAGAACGGGCGATCATCCTGGAAACCCTCGTCGAGCTTGATCAACTGCTCGATGGCCTGCCGTCGTTGGTCAAACGTGCCTTTTTGCTGGCTCAGGTCGACGGCCTCACCCATGGCGAAATCGCCGCGCGGCTGAATATTTCCATCGCAACGGTCAAGCGCCACCTCACGAAAGCAGCGATGCGCTGCTATTTCGCACTGTGAGCGCACAACACAGGGGGCTGGGCGCGGACTCGATGAATCGCCCCGACATCTCCCCGCAGGTTGCCGAGCAAGCGGTCAACTGGCTGATGGAGATGCAAAGCGGCAGCCTGGATTCGGCACGCCAGCAAGCCTGGCAGTCGTGGTTGAACAGCCACAGCGACCATCAACGGGCGTGGGCTCACATCCAGCGGGTCAATCAGCGCCTGAACGGGCTTTCTTCACCCTTGGCCCATGCCGCGATCAATGCGCCGACCCACAGTCGTCGTCAGGCGCTGAAACTCTTGCTGTTGCTCGGCGCGGGGTCTGTGGCGGCCTGGGGCTTTCGCAACCCGCTGGATCTGCCGCCGCTACTCGCCGATTACCGCAGCGGCGTGGGTGAACAACGCAACGTGGCGCTGGCTGACGGCAGTCAGGTACGGCTCAACACCGATTCAGCCCTGGATGTCCGATTCGATAACGATCTGCGCCTGATCAGGCTGCTCACGGGTGAAATGCTGATGACGGCAGCGGCAGATGCACGCCCGTTGAATCTGCTGACCGCTGAGGGCCGTCTGCACATCATCGACAGCGGCACGCGTTTCAACGTGAGGCAACTGAGCGGTCGCACCCAATTGGCCGTGTTCGCCGGCAAGATCGAGCTGACCCCGCTCGCTGCCGAGACCGCGCCGCTGCAGGTGAAAGCGGCGCAGCAGGTCGTATTCACAGGGGAGCGGTGGGACGCATTGCGTGCGCTCGACACCGGCAGCGGCTCCTGGGCCGACGGCATGCTGGTCGCCTCGCACATGCGCTTGAGCGACTTCCTCGCCGAGCTGGGCCGCTACCGGCGCGGTCGTCTGAACTGCGACCCGAATGTCGCCGACCTGCTGATTTCGGGCAGCTATCCGCTCAAGGACAGCGAGCGGATTCTGGACATGCTGGAAATCGCGCTCCCCGTGAAAGTGCAGCGCTTCACCCGCTATTGGGTGAACGTCGAGCGCAGGGCCTGAGCGAGCCCGCAGCGATTTCCAAATTTTTTTCATATTCGGTGAGCTGTTTTTCAAGGCTCGCGTGACAGACAGGAAAAGCACCCTTTATCCGTCTTCTCAAAGGACTCCTGCATGTCATCCAGCTCGCTTTCCCCGACGCCTCTCACGCGCGCACTGCGCCACGTTCTCTTCGGCGCTGGCCTCTCGATCAGCGCAGGTTCACTGGCATGGGCGGGCGACGCACCCGCGAAGACCTGGCACATTGCGCCCAGCGAACTGGAAACCGCGCTCAACCAGTTCGGCCGTGAAGCAGGTGTTCTGATTTCCTACGGTTCCAGCATGACCAGCGGGCTCAGCACGCGGGGACTGGAGGGCAGCTACACCGACGAGCAGGCGCTGGTGCGCCTGCTGGAGGGCACCGGGCTGCAGGCGATAAGTGACGGACAAGGCGGCTTCACCCTGCAACCTCAGGCGTCCGCTCAGGCGGGTGGCTTGATTGAGCTGGGCGCATCGAGCGTGGTCGGCGACTGGCTCGCTGAGGCCCGGCAGGTCAACGTATTCGAACATCCAGGCGCGCGGGATGTGATCCGTCGCGAGGAATTCGAGCGTGTCGGCGCAACGTCCGCGCGTGAAGTGCTCAATCGCATTCCCGGGGTGAACGCTCCGGAGAACAACGGCACTGGCAGCCACGACATGGCGCTGAACTTCGGCATTCGGGGCCTGAATCCGCGCCTTGCGGCGCGGTCGACGGTGCTGATGGACGGCATTCCAGTGCCGTTCGCCCCTTACGGGCAGCCACAACTGTCGTTCGCGCCGGTCAGCATGGGCAACATGGACGCGGTGGACGTGGTACGCGGCGGCGGCGCTGTGCGCTACGGCCCGCAGAACGTCGGCGGCATCGTCAACTTCGTCACCCGCGCGATCCCCGAAACCGCGACCCTGAAGGGCGGTGTCCAGACCGAAACCAGCCCGTCGTCCAGCCATGACGGTTTCAAGACCACCGGCAACCTGCTTGCCGGTGGCACCGGCGCCAACGGCCTGGGCGGCGCGATTCTCTATTCTGGAGTCCGCGGCGGCGACTGGCGCGAGCACAGCGATACTCAAATCGACGATTTGATTCTCAAGGGCAAGTACCAGATCGACGACGCCAACAGCCTCAACGCCGAAGCGCAATATTACGAGGGCGAGGCCGACATGCCCGGCGGCCTGAGCGCGGCCGACTACGACGACGACCCTTACCAGTCGACACGACTGAAGGACAAGTTCTGGGGACGTCGCACCCTGTTCAACCTCGGCTACCGCTATCAGGAAGACGCACGCGAGTTTACCGTCAACAGTTTCTTCACCAAGACCCTGCGCAGCGGCTATCTCGATCAAGGCTCCTTCGTCTCGCTGTCACCGCGCGAGTATTGGGTGCGTGGCCTTGAAACGCGGTTCTCCCAAGGCTTCGGCCTGGGCCCGACTCAGCACGAGGTCGGCGTGGGGTATCGCTACATCAACGAGGCAGGCCACGAACTGCGCTACCGAGAGAATGTGTCGCTGAACCTGCTGCCAAGTACGGCCAGCGCGAATGATCGGGATACCCGAGGCTCGACGGAAGCGCACGCCTTCTTCATCGATGACCGCATCGACATCGGCCGTTGGACGCTCACACCGGGCATCCGCTACGAGATGATCGACTCAGCGCAGAACAACAACCTGACGCACGTCAAATATCAGGGTGATTACAACACCGCCCTGCCCGCTCTGAATGTGCTCTACCACCTGACGGACAACTGGAACCTCTACGCCAACACAGAGGGGTCGTACGGTTCCGTTCAGTATGCCCAGATGCCGAACCGGGTCACCGGCGGTGAGGTGAAACCGGAAAAAGCCCGTACCTGGGAACTGGGCACCCGCTATGACAACGGCAACCTGCGGGCGGAAATCGGCGCGTTCCTCATCAATTTCGACAACCAGTATGAGAGCAACCAGACCAACGATACGGTGATCGCGAGAGGTGAGACGCGCCATCAAGGCATCGAGACCAGCATCAATTACGCACTGGACGGTCTGAGCCCGCTGCTTTCGGGCTTCGATGTATACGCCACCTACGCGTATGTCGATGCAACCATCCGCGAAGATGGCCCGAACAAGGGCAATCGTGTGCCGTTTTCGTCACGTCACAAGGGCACGCTGGGCATCGGTTACACAGAAGGTCCGTGGAAGTTGAATCTGGACAGCGCCTATCAAAGCAGCCAGTTCGCTGACAACGCCAACACGTCCACTGAAAGCGCGGATGGCAGCAACGGTCGGATACCCGGTTATATGGTGTTTGGAAGTCGTGCCTCATACGATTTCGGTCCGCAGATGTCGGACCTCAACGTGGCGGTCGGCGTGAAAAACATGCTCAATCACGAATACTTCACACGATCGTTCGAGGACAATAACAAGGGGAAATACGTCGGCGAGCCCCGCACTTTATACGTACAAACTTCGGTGTCTTTCTGACAATTCGCTGCCAACTTCCGCTAATTGCTACGGGATCAGATCATTGATCGTGCTCTCGTAGCATCTGCCGCGACATCTGAAAAGTCGATTCTGCAATGAAATATTTCTTTCGTTTGGGGGGTTGAATTGTTCATCCACAGGCGCCAACACTGTGAGTGAGGGCAGACGAAAATCCACCTTCGTCGAGACTCTCCCGAGCAAGCCAAAGTAAGGGAAGAACTATGCAAATCCAGGTCAACAGCGATAACCACATCGAAAGCAGCATCCGACTGGAGGAGTGGGTACGAACCACCGTTGAAAGCACGCTCGACCGCTACGATGAAGATCTCACCCGCGTTGAAGTTCACATCCGCGATGAGAACGGCGACAAGCCCGGCCCGCATGACATTCGCTGTCAGATGGAGGCCCGGCCCAAAGGACACCAACCCATTTCCGTGACCCACAAGGCCGATTCGCTGGACCAGGCCGTTGACGGCGCAGCGGTGAAACTCGATCACGCACTGGAGCATCTGTTCGGCAAACTGCGCAGCAAACGAGGCGGTGTTTCCTCCGCAGGCGCTACGCGAAATGAAGACTCGGACAACCCTGACGCCCTGTTGCAGGAAGAATTTCTGGAAAAAGACGAGGCATTGCACGGCTGAACAATTCGTCCGTCCATCGACGGACGCTCAGATCGAATTGAAAGAGCGGACCTGTGAAAGCAGGTCCGCTTTTTTATTACAAAAAAATAACCCGTCGAGTTCGGCAATCGCGCACACAAAACAGGCGCAACGTGCACAAATGGTGCTTGAAAAGTTATCAGCAGGCATTGGGCTATTACTTAATCATTAATTAAAAGCGACAGTCCGATGCCCACATTCGACGCTGAATGGGTTCATTACACGCGCCTTGCGCTGTTTCAAGCAACTGGCCCAAACCATGCAAGCTTCGTATCGTCGAGCTTACAAACCAACGCAACCCTCGCCCCCTCAGGCTCGACGGGCAGCACACTCGCTCAAACCGAGGGCGCTTCAGCGGATTACTTCTGGAAAAACCGTTACTTCAGCGATAACGGCCAAGGCAGGAATTTTCTACCGTTGATCGGCTTCGAGAACTAAAGGGACAGCCCCCCAGTCAATTTATGCAGATCGATAAACAGGTAACAGGCCATGGACAATCCGTTTCAACAGATCACTGATGCGTTCCACCCGGACTACCGGGTCAATCTGAGTATCCAGGGCCTCGACGGCACCATCATGCTGACGCTCTCCAACGAGTCCGGTGTGGTCGCCAAACGCTTGATCAGCCCCGAACAACGAAATTCACCCAAGCGTCTGCGTCGCTTGATCGAGAGCGTGCAGTTCGGCATCGCGATCGAACAGGGTCACAGCGCAATCAAGATCCTGGCTGCAATGACCGACGGCGACCTCAAGCAACTGGCACCGCCCCCGTCACGCAATCATTTCCTCAACCGCCCTCAGTTGAATGTGGGTATCTGATCCGGGTCTCACCAGCATGATGCGAATCTGACGGAGGCGGTCTTCATTCCCCGCCTCCTGCTTCGCAGACCTCCGACCGCTGTCCGTCGTGACGGCATCAAATCTCGCCCTTCTCCTCGATCACCGCACCTTTGGTCTTGCCATGCGGGTCCGGCACTTTCACCGACGGAAATTGCGACGACGCATAGCGCACCACCAGAATCGCAAACGCCAGCAGCAGGATTGCCCCGCTCAGGTATACGACGCCCAGATCCGGCGGCGCATGGTGCGACACATCAGAAATCAACAGCCGAGTCAGCGCCGTGATTGCTACATAGATCAGAAAGCGGACGGGCATGTGGTTGGTCTTGAAATAGATCCCCACCATCGCGCCCAATTCCAGGTAGATGAACAGCAGCAGGATGTCATCGACCGTGATGTGGCCTTTTTCCAGCATGCCCAGAAATGCCATGACCGCCGCCCAGGCAGTCACCGCGCCGATGGCGAACAGCGCCAGGTAATGGAAGGTCTCGACGAACAGATTGCCCAGTGACTCGGCGCAGCTGTGTACGTGCTGACGGAGAGATTCGGCCCAGTTGATTTTCACGATGAACTTCCTTGAGTGATCCGGAACGGATGATGCCGCGCGTTCGTGACGCGCAGATTGCCAAGCATTAAAGAGGCCATCGGCTATGGTTGAGAACGTGACCGGATGTCGCAAGGCACATCCATGGACCGAAAATTACGTATGAATTGCCACTACCCAAGCCGCGTCGATTCCCTTATGCTGCGCACTGTATAAAAACACAGTATACGAGACAGACCGAATTCGTGAGGGCACAGGTCCGTAGCGGAGCCTGACGGCCTTTCGCGCTGTGCCAAACTCGCTTGGCACGCGATACAAGGGCTTGATGGCAGCGGTTGCGCTGTACCTGTTGGCCAGCATGAAGCGCCGAGCACATGCTTCCTTTTACAACACTGGACAAACGACGAGGCCAAAATGGCTGTTGAAACCCTTTACCGCAGTACCCGCGATTTGGAGACTACGTTCGTGGACCGCAAACTCGCTGATGCCCATGATCAAATGCTGGAGCTTGCAGAGCTGCTGACCGACGTTCTGATGAAGAACGTGCCCGGGCTTTCTGAGAAGCATGCGGAAGATGCGAGCATCTATATGGCGAAAAACCGAGCGATTTTTGCAGCGGCATTCAAGAACAATGCAAGCGCATTGAGCGAGCTGGGTGAAGCCCCGGCAAGTGAAGAATGACGGGAAAACAGGCGCCAGCCATTTCCTCGGTCATCCGGTCAGCCGGCACTGGCGAAGCTACGCCGCCCAGTGCCGACGTGCCGCTCTTTCGAGTTTTACTCCGGTTGTTCCAGCGCTTCGACCAGCGCTTTGAAGAACCGCGCCGCTTCACCGCCGGTCACCGCGCGATGATCGAAGGTCAATGACAGCGGCAGCACCGGATGCACGACAACCTGCCCTTGCACGGCCACCGGTTCCTCACGAATCCCGCCTGCGCCAATGATCGCCACTTGCGGCGGCACCACGACCGGGTTCGCGTAGCGTCCAAACAACGTGCCGAAGTTCGACAGCGTGATGGTCGCTCCCATCATTTCTTTCGCGGGAATCGAACGTGCCTTGACGTCGGCTCGCAGTCGACTCAAGCCCTCCTTCAGATCCGCTGGCTGACGATTACCGACATCGCGCAACACCGGCACGAACAAGCCATCGGGCGTGTCCACGGCGATACCCAGATCAAGGCTGTCGTGGTGTTTGATCGACAGCGACTTGCCGTCGAACCAACTGTTCAATACCGGCTCAACCTTGCAGGCCGCCGCCATCGCCTTGCCAATGCGGATCAATGGATCACGCGCCGAGCCCCAGCGATGCAGATCGGCATCGCCGAAGATCGTGACCGGCACGACCTGCGCGTGGGACCTGGCCATGTTCAGCGCCATGCTGCGACGCACGCCACGCAGCTTTTCGCCGCCGAATTTGTCCCGCTCCGCCTGCGAAGCACTTTCGACATCCGCGCGGGTAATCAGCCCATCGCTGCCCGACCCGCTCAATGCGGCAAGGTCCACGCCCAGTTGCCGCGCCATCTGGCGAACGGCAGGCGTCGCGCGGGTGGACATGTGCTCACGGGTAGAAGGCGCAGCGCCTACGTAAAACGCGTCTTCATGACTGCTGCCACCGCCTTCCAGCCGCCCGACCACCGTGCCCGCATCACCTTCGCCCTCGAAGGCCATCAGTGGCTCACCGACATGCAGGATATCGCCATCGCCCCCGTACACTTTTGCCACGACACCGTCATATGGCGCGGGGATGTCGACGATGGCCTTGGCCGTTTCCACGGAAACCACCAATTGATCGGCTTTGACGGTGTCTCCTGCCTTGACGTGCCATTCGACGATTTCCGCTTCCTGAAGACCTTCGCCCAGATCGGGCAATTTGAAATATTTCATCGCAAGCCTCCTGGGCTGTCAGGCGAAGTTCAGCGCGCTGTCGCATGCCATGAGAATGTCCTCGACGCTAGGGATATACAGCTGCTCCAGGCGATACAACGGCGGCGGAATATCAGGCGCGGTGACCCGTTGAATCGGCGCTTGCAGATCGAGAAAAACCCGCTCGTAGAGCCCCGCTGCGATGTCTGCGCCCAGCCCGCCGGAGCGCGGCGCTTCGTGAACGATCACGCAGCGCCCGGTTTTCCGCACCGACGCTTCGAGGGTGTCCAGGTCCAGCGGCTTCACGCATGCCACATCGATCACCTCGGCCCCGATGCCTTGCTCAGCCAAGGCGCTGGCGGCCTGCAGGGTTTCATGGACGCTTGCGCCCCAACTGATCAACGTGATGTCGCTGCCCTCCCGCAGAGTGAAACAAGTGTCCAGCGGCAGGCGTTTACCGTCGTCGACGAGCGTTTGCGGGTTCATGCGGTAGAGCCTTGTCGGCTCAAGGAAAATCACCGGGTCGGGATCGTCGATGGCCGCCAGCAGCAGGCCGTAGGCTCGTGCCGGGGAGGACGGAATGACCACCCGCAAGCCCGGTACATGGGCGAACATCGCTTCGGTGCTTTCGCTGTGATGTTCGGGCGCGCGAATGCCCGCACCCATGGGCGAGCGCATCACCATCGGGCAATTGAGTCGACCGCGCGTGCGATTGCGCATGCGCGCGGCGTGGGACACAAGATGCTCCATGGCGGCATAGATAAACCCCATGAATTGAATCTCAACCACCGGTTTGAGCCCTTGCGCCGCCATGCCGACCGCCAGTCCGCCGAGCATGGTTTCAGCGAGCGGCGAATCGATCACGCGCTTGAATCCGAAACTCTCGCGCAGCCCTTGCGTGGCACGGAACACGCCGCCGTTGACCCCAACATCCTCGCCGAGCACGACGACGTTCTCGTCTTCGCTCATGGCGCGATGCATCGCCAGGTTCACGGCTTCCAGCAGGCTCAGTTTTTTGTCTGAGGGCTTTTCGTCCATCGCATTGTTATTCGCCATGATCAGCCCCTCCATTGCGACGCGCCACGCGCTCCAGAAACCATTCCCGCTGATCCGCCAGAGGCGCAGGCCACCGTGCGTAGACGTGATCGATGACCGATTCGGCCGGTTGATTCCCCGCGCGGTCGAAGTTATCCACAGCCTGCTGGACCAGGCCCTGGCATTCGGCGATCAGCGCCTGCTCCCGGCCTTCGTCCCAGACGCCCTGACTGGCCATGAACGACTGCAGGCGTTTGATCGGCTCTTCCTGCCACGCCTGCTTCACTTCCTCCGCGGCGCGGTAGCGGGTGGCGTCGTCCGCGGTGGTGTGATCACCCAGCCGATAACTCAGGCACTCCAGCAACACTGGCCCTTTGCCTTTGCGAGCCCGCTCCAGCGCAATCTGCATCCGGTCGTAAACGGCCAGCATGTCGTTGCCATCTACCTGTTCGCCATGAAAGCCGGCGCCAATGGCCTTTTGCGCCAGCGTGGGCGCGCCGCACTGAATCCGACGCGGGACTGAAATCGCCCATTGGTTGTTATTGATCACGAACACCACCGGCAATTGCCATGCGCCAGCGACGTTCAGCGCCTCCAGGAAATCACCTTTGCTGGTCGCGCCGTCGCCACACGTGGTGACGGCCACTCGATGCTCGCCGCGAATCTTGAATGCGCTGGCGACGCCGCAGGCATGCAGCGCTTGTGTCGCAATCGGCACGCAGAGCGGAAAGTCCTGCGCCACCGAGGGTTCGGCATAGTCGCTGCCGCGTTCGTCTCCGCCCCAGTACAAAAGAATCTCTTCCATGCGCACCCCGCGCATCAACTGCACGGCGGTGTCGCGGTAGTAGGGAATCAGCACGTCTTCCGGGTGCATCAGGCTGCCGATCGCCACGCCGATCGCTTCCTGGCCCAAGGTCGGGGCGTAGGTGCCGATGCGTCCGGTGCGTTGCAGGGCAACGGCTTTCTGGTCGAAGAGCCGGGTCAGGACCATCTGCCTATAGAGACGCGTGAGAAGGTTGAAGTCATCGGCCCAAGGGGGAAGTTCTCCGGTCAGGCGACCGTCGGGGGACAGATAACGGGTGTACGCAAGCTCGATCTTGTTATTGGACATTGCACACTCCTGAGCACGCGGCGGCGCCATGGCGATGCACGCGTGATGGTCAACACTCGCCACTTGTGGTCGCGAGCTTGGTTCGAACAGCTCCGGTGAGGCGCTTATTCGAGGTTCAACAGGCGTTCTGCCAACGCATCGGCAACCCGCGCGGGTGAGCGCTTCTCGGCCTGGGCGTGGGCAAATACTTCAGTCAGCCTTGTTCCTATCTGCGACAGGTGCGCAGTGATGGTGCCTGGCTGTTCTCCCTGATGCTGAAGGGCGACGTAAATAAGGCCGCCGGAATTGATCACATAATCGGGTGCATAGAGGATGCCCCGCGCCTCCAGTTGATCGGCAATGGCGGGGCAACTCAGTTGATTGTTGGCGCCCCCGGCCACTGCGGCGCAGCGCAGTTTGGTGACGCTGTGGCTGTTAAGGACGCCGCCAAGGCCGCAAGGCGCGAGGATGTCGCACGGCGTGCTGAGCAGCGCTTCGCTGGCGATCGGTTTGGCGCCCAGCTGTTCCATGGCCAGTTGCACCTTGCCGCTGTCCAGGTCGGCGACCAGCAATTCGGCCCCAGCGGCGTGCAGTTGCTCGGCGAGTGCATAGCCGACATGCCCCAGCCCCTGAATCGCCACGCGCAGGCCTTCCAGGTTATCGCTGCCCAGTCGCGCCATGGCGGTGGTGCGGATGCCGGCGTACAGGCCAAGCGCGGTGTGCGCGGAAGGATCGCCGACCTCGGTGGTGCTGGTCACGTGCTGGGTATATTGGGCGATGCAGTCCATGTCTTCGCTGGACGTCCCGCTGTCCATGGCCGTGATGTAGCGACCATCGAGTGTCTGAATGAAGCGACCGAAGGCTTCGAAGAGCGCCGCGCGATCGGGAACGTGGGCAGGCCGCATGATGACCGCCGTTCCGCCGCCCAGAGAAAGCCCGGCGAGCACAGCCTTGTAGCTCATGTTCCTCGCCAGTTGGATGGCATCCTCAATCGCGCTCTCTTCATTTGGATAGGAGAGATAACGACAGCCTCCCAGCGCCGGCCCCTTCCGGCTGCTGTGAATGGCGATCACCGCTTTGAGGCTGGTGCGCGGATCGACGATCAGGTGCAACGACTGCACGCGTGAGCTTTGCATGAGAGCGAACATAGGCCGTGCTCCCGTTCTTTTTTGTATTGGCGAGTATAGGCGCTGCCAGAAAAAACGATGGCCAGGTGCGGCATATCCAGACGACCAGTCTGACCGGCGATCCTTGAAGCACCGATGGGCAATCAACACTGGACGAAGCCCGCCACCAAGGCTACAACGAGCATTCAAGAACCAGATTTCGGACGCCTGATCCGGCCGGAGAAGTCGATGAATCCTCGCCAGTTGTGCATCGCCTGCCTGCAACGTACGCCACCGGCAACGTTCGAAGCGGCGATGTGGATATCCGTTGAGCACGATGCAACCTTTGATCTGGAGCAGACGCGCGAGCAACTGTCCGTGCTTGAACGCAACGTCAGCGCGGCACTGCCCATGCTGCCCTCTTCGGAGCTGGCGCAGCCGCTGTTGCGACAGCTCGCCACGTATGGTTTTCAGCTGGACGATGCCGCTCAGCCCAAACCCCAGGCGGCGTTGTTGCACAAGATCATCGAACGCCGCCGAGGTCAGCCATTGGGCCTTGCACTGATTGCACTGGAGATAGCCCGAAGGCTCGAGATTCCGCTGGAAGGGGTCAACTTCCCCGGGCATTTTCTGTTGCGCGTGCCGGGTGCCGATCACACGCTCGATCCGTGCGGCGGCAGGCGGCTTTATCCCAAGGATTGCAGAGAGTTGCTGTTACGCCAGTTCGGGCCAGACATGCCGCTGCGTGCCGAGCACATGGTCACGGCGACGCCGGTGGCGATGCTTCAGCGGCTGTCGCGCAACCTGCGGCATCTGCACCAGATCAACGACGACCTGATCGCCTCACTCAAGGATGCCAATCGCGTGATGGAGCTGGGTCAGGCCAACACCAGCGATTACCTCGCTCGCGCCAGCCTGTACCAGAATCTTGAATGCCCCCAGGCCGAGCGTTTCGACCTGGAGTATGCGTTGCTGTTAAGTGATGATCCGGTACAACGGGTGCGGCTGACTCAGCGTCTTGGCCAACTGCCCGGCGATCGGGTCGTTCACTGAAGCATCATGCAAGCGCGTGGGAAAAGCCACGCGCGGTGACCAAACCATCAAATGATCAAGCCGCCCCGGGCCATGCTTGAGGTGACGGCCTTGAGCCCGATGCTTTTGAGAATAGTCTGGGTGCCCTGGCTCAACGCCCGGACCCCATCGCCAGCCAGCAGAAGGCCGCTCACCGCAAAGACCAGATACGGCAACGCGGTCGCACGATCGCCGTAGCTGTAGGCAATCGCGCCACGAAAGAAACTGACGCCGCTTGTCACCACGCCCCAGGCGATGCCGGCCAGCGGAAAGGGCAACAGAAGAATGGTGCCGGTCCATCTCACGACCGTGTACAGCACCTCCGCCCACTGCTCTGCAGTGCTGGTGGTCTGGGCATCCACGTCGAAGATCATGCGCCCCAACATCGTGTCGTACAGCTTGTACACATCGGTGATGACGTCATCGGCAGACACCATCGGCTGAAGGACCTTGATCGACTCCGGGTCACGCTTGAGCCCTCGTGCCATCTGCTCGTAGAGCGTGCCGACGCTGGGTTGGCCCTTGTAGGAAACCCGGTGATAGTAATAACTGCGCATCTCATGGGATTCGAGCAACTGAAGGTAATCGGTGACTGGCCGGAACGACACGCCATCCGGTGCGTCAGGGGTGTAGAGCAACTTGAATTGGGGATCGTCGGAGTTGAAATCCCTGAAGATGTACACGCCCTGGACAATGTGACCGGCGACGCGGAAGGGAGACATCGCGCGGCCTAGATTACGCTCCCTGAGCAACACATCGCTCGCCAGCACGTCTTCATCCAGCCCGACGATCATGTCGACCAGCCAACGATATTGCTGTTGGTTCAATGCGCCGTCGAGGAAATGAGAAATGGCGGCGCGGCGCATCTGAAACTGCGTGCGCATGCCCATCAGCGCGCGACGATGTGCGTATTGAGGATGGCTGGCGTTGAGAAAGTCGCTTTTGAGGTAGGCGATATAGCGCGCGCCCAGGTTGGCCTTCCTGAGTTGCTGATCGACGAACTGAACGAAATACAGCGGCCAGTCCAACGGGTTTTGCCCTACAGATGAATACATCGGCGCTGTCGGTCTGTACGCGTATTGATCGGAATAGCCCTCCGCCATCAGGCTGGTGAGCGTACACAGATGGGTGTACTCACTGAAGTCAGGCGAGTCGGTATAAGCCGTATTGTGGACATCGAAGTACAGCGTGTCCGGGTCGATCGAGTCATTGATGCCGTCAGCTTGCAAGTACTCATCGAAAGCGGCTCGGGTTTCGCGAACGACGAAATCCTTGTATGACAGCAGGCCTCGTATCGACCCTCTGAACTCCCTGTCCAGCCATTCCAGACGCGCATCGATAAACGCCAGCGTGCGACGGTTGGCGAAGGCGGTTTCATTCCTGAGTCCCAGAACGTCTGCGTCTTGCTGGTTCAGGGCGCGATCGACCTTGTGGCTGATCAAACTCAGCAGGTTCAGTTCGTAAGGCTGTACAGCCAGAGCCTCGAACGAAACACTTTCGCTGCTCCAGAGACTGGGTTTGAGCTGGATGGCTTGCATGAAGGATTCAGGATCGTTGCCATTGTGTTCGGCGACCTGATCGGTCACGTAACGCCTGCCCGCCTCGGTTGCGGTCCACCCGCCGACTTCGTTGGCAATCTGCTGCCAGGAACCTTCGAACAGATCTTTGCCCGCAGGCGCGCCCGGTGCATACAAGACAAAGTGTGCGTCACTCCCCAGGCCGTCGCAGAACACGATCGCATCCTTGAATCGTGTGCCGGTGGCGGCCAGCGAAAGACTGCCCATCCTGAGCGGCGCTTGAGTAAGTGTCACGTCTGCGCGCACGCCTCTCACCCATTCTTCGCTGCGCGCATCACGCAGATGCCCTTGCATCACGGCGCCACAGACGCTCAACGCCAGAGCACTGTCGCGCATGTGAACCAATGCGCGCTGAACGCTCGCTTGGGAATAGCGGTCCCTGAGCATCTGCGCATAGCGACGCTGAACGTCGACTTGAGTGACCAGATCGACGACGAATCCGAAGTCAAACAGTGGATTGGACTTGCCCGCCGGCAACTCGACGATGCCATCCTGAGAAGCGAATGGAAGCCCGGAAATGGCGAAATCGAACAACGACTTCTTGTAACGCGTGCTGATCGTTCCACTCTTGAGCGCGACTTCATCCGGCACGCTGACTATGACCTGACGAGGATCGACGCTGTAACCCAGGCGCTCCAGGACATAGGTATCGATTTGCTTCAGTCCGAACGTTTCCAGGGACTCGAGGCCTGCGAACATGCTGTCGACGGCCTCGCGACGCTTCTGGTGTTCGGCCTCCAGCAGCAAGTATTCCTCGCGATGTGCCGGGTCAGCGTATGTGAACCAGCCCGGCCTGAAGCTTTCGTTCGCCTGCACCGTCAGGGCTTTCACGCGGTAGCCCAGTGCATCGCTCAGGGCGACAGCAGGCTGAACGTGCTCCATGCGATCGAGGAACACCGAGAGCTGTGCGTCATTGCGCGCTTGGGTGAGCAGGTAGTTGAAATCATGGACCTGCCTGTTCAGCAAGACGTCCATCTGCCGGCGCAGAATGGGTTCACCCAGCGGCACGGGATGAAACGTCCCCTTGAGCGCGACTCCCTGCTCGACTTGCTGTCGCAGCGGCGCAGGCAGGCAGCCGAACAGATGCTCATCGCGCGAAGGGCCTGCGAGTCGGTGGCTCAATGTTTCGGTGAGTCCGCTGAGCGAGTCTATCCGCTCCATGCCTTTGCCCGGGATCAGCAGAAACACGGCCGGTGCGTCTTCGTCGGACGCAGGCTGCTCGATGGCAATCAGCGGTAATTCCCAGGTATGGCCCTCGTCGGTCAAAAGGTTGATCGAAAAACCACCTTGCGGCACATCGTCGTCCAATGCCTGGAGGACATGTTCTTTTTCGCTCAACGTGATGGCTTGAGTCGCGCAGTGAATCTGCGCCTCGCACTGCAAGGCCAGGGTCTGCTGATCACTGATGATTTCTCGACGTTTCGCCGTTCGCGAAGCGTCATCCGGCCTGACGTGCTGGGCGTTCCAGAAGGCGTGGATCTGCCCTTCGAAGCGTGCCGGCAACACGTCCACAAGCTGACGCACGGCGCTGGTGATGCGCTTCGTTTCATCAGAGGAAAACCTGTAAAGATCGGCGACCGAATCGTGCCGCTGATAAAACTGAAGGTCTGGTTCTTCGAGAAAGGCATGACCATGAATCATCGCGTGAAGCAGCGCGTCAGTGAGCGACAGAGACTTCACGCCGCTATCGGTGGCGCTGTTCAAAAAGATGCTGTCGGGGTTGGAAATCCGCGTGCCGCGAGGCAAAAAGCCTTGCAGAAGGTCGAAAGCCACAGCCCGAAGCGAGGGCGCATTGTTCATCAGATCAATGCAGCACGCCGAGGCGCCTGCGAGTTTTGCCAGTTGGCCAGTCACGTCACCCAAAGTGCTGGCGTGCAGGTTCGCTGTTTGAGCAGGTTTATAAGAGAGGTCGTTCATTTGAAGCTCCAAGGTAGGCTGCTCGCCCCGCCAGGCATCCAGCCACGGCGGTGAAACGAACGAGCAGCAAAATGAGGCTCCATCAAACGTCATTGGCGTGTCACGACAGGGATAATTAAATATTTATTGCAGCCCCACGTGCTGACACAAACAGTGCGACGCTACACCAACGCCGTGACAGAAAGATCCTCAACCCGCACCCTTCAAGGGTTCGCAAGAGCGCATTGTTGCCTCGTCCGTAAAGGTGCTTGTCTTAAACAGGTATGTTTCTTTTACCCGCCAATCTTCATTATTACGCCATCGACTCAGCGCCCTTGTTTCCCTGCTTATGTTTATGCGGGATACGAGCTCGCTTAGTGAGTGTCATCGACGTTCGATTGTTCAGCTCCTGGATCTAACGTCTTGTTTAGCCGCTGCCGCTGCAGCGGCTTTTTTTTGCTTTGAATATGTTCAACGCAGCAGGTTTTTCTCAGCTGAGGGTTGTTGGCGGTGATACGCAGCCCGTTGAAATACTCAGACCTGTCCTACGGCATTATTAGCTGCAGTCCTACTATCTGTTTAAACGTTAGTCATCGAAGCGTTTCGGATTCTCTGATCCGCGCAACGGTAATCAATGGATATGACTAATGGAGTTTTTATGAAAAGCAAAAACGTAATCGCCTTGATGCTGGCGCTGGGCATGGCCCAGGTGTCCCACTCAGCCACTGCTGCACCCGGGGCTCAGGCTGTTCAATGCTACAAATACAGCAGCCAGATGTCGCCGGGAGTCGCCGCACCGGGCGAATACAAAGTGATCCACAGTTACACCGTCAAATGCGGAACAACAATGCACCACCTGACCGTCCGAACTCAGCAGGGATCTGTGCAGCCTGTCACGGTCGAACGTCTCCAGGGTGGGCGTTGGGTCGTAGTGGCGAGTAATGCCTATGACCCTTCGGCCAACTGGGGCGCAGGCAGCTTTCGCGTCATTCTGAATAACCGCAACGGCAACGCGCCCGTGGGCTATCGTGGCAGCTTCTCGTTGCCACTGTAACGCACACACAGGCCTGAATTCCCAGGGGTTCAGGCCCTTATGCGGCTAGGCACGGATGTTGACCAAGGCTCTGGGCGGCGGTCGCTTGGCGCGCTCATCCAGCGCCTGCGTCACCGACATAACCGTTTTGAGTTTGGTTAACGTATCGTTGGCAAAGCTACGCCCCTCGGTAATACAGCCGCTTAGAAATGTTAATTGCCGCTCGAAGTAATCATACATATCAACTGGGTTATCCAGACCTATCTCATTACCCTGCGCATCGAACTCAAGATCAATACCTGACAACCAACCCGACGTTCCATAATCAATAATGCCCAGCCCCACGAGCACACTTCCGATTTCCCTAAGCTCTCGATTGGTTGTGTTGCGCGGGTCAAAACCCGAGATGTCCAGATTAAAGCCTTTTAGTTTCTGGGCGTTTGACACCGTCTCATCGGCCCAGTATTGACGGACCTTTTGACTGATACTTTCCTCCTCAGCGGACGCTCCAGAGTCAGTCAAAAATTTTCTGTCCGGCACTACGACATAATTACTGAGCCGCTCACGGATTATTGAGAAATTTTGAAGCATGGCCACCTCCACGGCAGATAGGATTACTTTCGTCCTATCGGGAAGTCGCTACGCTCCTTGAGCCCACAAACCTGACATTGAGGGAAAATAGATAGGTCCTACAATCCTTCAAATAACTCTCCTACAAAAAACTGCCAATCCGACCTCGGACTGGCAGCTCCTCAGTCAGGCAACGCCCTCAGCCCGGAAACTTTTGCAGGTTGGCCATCATTTCCTTCAAGGCTTCCACATTGTCGCCCGGGTGGACCGCGTCCTCGAAGTCGCTGATGGTTTGCCATTGGGCGGCGACGTCATCCGGGGTGAAGCCAGCGCGTGGATCGAAGCCAGCGCCCAGGCTACGTTCCCAGCGGACTTTGCCGATCCAGCCGCCACCGACTTCGTACAATCCAGAGGTGTCCTGGCATTGCTCACTGCCCAGATACACCACCAGCGGGCTGACCAGCTCCGGCTTGAGCAATTCGAAAACGCTCGCGGGAATCAAACCCTCGGTCATCCGGGTGCCGCCGGTGGGGGCGATGGCGTTGACCAGGATGTTGTTCTTGCGCCCCTCGATGGCGAGTGTGCGGGTCAGGCCGTAAAGTCCCAGCTTGGCCATGCCGTAATTGGACTGGCCGAAATTGCCGTAGATACCCGAAGTGGAAGACGTGAAGATCACCCGACCGTAGTTCTGCTCCCGAAGATGCGGCCAGGCAGCGCGCGTTACTTTGTAGGCCCCTTCGACGTGGACGCGATAAACCAGATCCCAATCGGCGTCTTCCATTTTCGCGAAACTTTTGTCACGCAGAATCCCTGCGTTGTTGACCACCACGTCGATTCGGCCGAAAGCGTCCAGCGCGTTCTGTACGATCTTGTCGCCCTCGGTGACCGAATCATGGTTGGCCACGGCCTGGCCGCCCTGCTCGCGAATTTCCGCCACGACCCGATCCGCCGCCGAGGCGCTCGCCCCTTCCCCGTGGGCAGACCCGCCGAGATCGTTGACGACGACTCGCGCGCCGTGGCGAGCGAACTGCAATGCATGCGCCCGACCAAGCCCCCCGCCTGCGCCCGTGACGATCACGACCTTGTCATCAAAACGTACGGTCTCACTCATAGTGCTCTCCCGAGGATGGTGCCGTTCACAGCGTGCCGTCCAGACAGGCGCTGGACGGCAGAAGACCTGGAACATGCGAATCAGTCATCGAGTGTCGACCAGTCAGGCACCGGTCACAATCAACACGAGGCACTCTGAATGGTGCTCGATAACGCAACGGGATGATCAGGCTGGGGGGCGTTCTGGACAGGACGCGGGGGCACGAGACACGTGCGCCGCTCAGCAATGTCGGCGCGAAACCGCTGGTAATGCCGTAACAGCAACGCCGGCGACTCGGTGTGAGGATAGCGGCCGATCCCGGGGATCAGCACTGCGTCGGCGGCGGGTATCAACTCGCGATACCGGTCAGCGGTCCGGGTCCCGACGTAAGGATCGGCGACGCCGTTTATCAAGCGCATTGGCAGGGGAGTCTGCTGCATGGCCTGCACCCAGCGGTCGCGCTGGGCCAGACGCTCCGGGATGTACGTGATCAGGCGGTTGAGAATACGTTGCCCGCCGTTGCTGGTGATGAGGCTCCAGAAATCATCGAGTTCACTTTCGCTCGGCCGGGTGTCCGGACCGAAGATCCGGCTGAAGCCTTTGTCCAGACTGGCGCGGTCGAACAGGCGGGCCACCAGCCAGCCGAGCGGGCCCAGCAACCATTTGTGTACGCGCCGCAGCCGATGGGTTTCCGGAAATAAAACGCCGTTGAGAAACACGCAGCTGGCCATTTTGAAAAGGCCCTCGCCTTCTCGCGCCAGCAGTTCCTGAGCGACATTGCCGCCGTATTCATGCGCAAGGACATGAACCGGCTGGTTGACGCCCAGATGGTCGAGCAACGCTTGCTGCAGGTCTGCCTGTTCCAGCAGGCTGTAGTCATGGTCGCGCGGCTTGGCCGAATCGCCGAAGCCCAGCATGTCGCAGGCGATCACGCGATACTGGCGCGAGAGCGGTTGCCAGAGGTAATTCCAGTCCCAACTGGCGGTCGGGAATCCATGCAACAGCAATAAAGGCTCGCCCTGCCCCGCACTCCAGTAACGGATGACTTGTCCCTGAAACTCGAAATCATGCCCACGGGTGCGCCAGACACTGAGCGGGATTTCTGCAAGGCCCATTACAGGCCGTATCCCGGCGAAAACTGGTCGAGTTTGCGCAGCAGCGCTGGCCACGCCAGATGCCCGCCCATGCCTTGGGCGCTACGCGTGACGCCAGCGATCATCGCTTTGGCTCCCGCCAGTATCTGTCCGTCGATGCCGATCAGTTCGGCACCGCTGCCTTGCGCCAGCACCTGAATTTCACACGCGCGCTGAAAGGTGAACATCATCAGGAACGTGTCGGCGATGCTCGACCCGCAGGTCAGCAGCCCGTGATTGTTGAGCATGAGAAAGTTATTGCCGCCCAGATCCGCCTGCAGCCGGGCCTTCTCGTCGTGATTCAACGCGACACCTTCGTAACCGTGATACGACAGGCTGGCGAGGACGAAAAGCGCTTGCTGGCTGATGGGCAAAATACCCTGCTTCTGAGCCGAAACAGCGACGCCGGCCGCGGTGTGCGTATGCAGCACGCAGTTCACATCATGCCGCACCTCGTGCACCGCACTGTGAATGGTGTAGCCAGCGGGGTTGATCTCATACGGACTGTCCATGAGTTTCTTGCCCGACTGATCGACCTTGACCAGGCTGGACGCAGTGATCTCGTGAAACATCAGACCATACGGGTTGATCAGGAAGTCTTCGGTGTCCGGCACCTTGGCCGAGATGTGCGTGAAGATCAGATCGTCCCAGCCATGCATCGCCACTAGGCGATAACACGCGGCAAGATCAACGCGGGTCTGCCATTCGGCGTCGCTGACCTGATCCTTCACGGGGCTGCTGGAAGAGCTGAGGGTATCGGTAAACACCTGGGCGACTTTCACGATCGGCGGTCCTCGGGCTGTGGCGTGCTCTCGTTGGCTCAGCAGTCTAGTCAGCCCCCAGCCGGGCGCTACTTGCCTTGGCAGCCACGTTAGTGGCCTGGCGAGTCACGAAAACCGGCAGCGCTCTGCAGCGCGTGCCTCAGAGCATCCACACCAAAAGCGGCGCCGCAAACAGATTCATCAGGCCGGTCAGCACCATGACCAGCCCGGCCACCGACCCTTCCTCGCCGCCGACCTCGCGCGCGCGGCTGACGCCGGCACCGTGGGCGCCCACGCCAAACAATGCGCCGCGCGCCAGGGCCGTGCGCAGCGGCAGCCATTTGAGCAACACGCCGCCAAGCGCCGCGCCGAAGACGCCGGTGCACATCACGAACACCGCTGTCAGCTCCGGCACGCCACCCAGGTCATGGGCCAGCGGCATCGCGAAGGGCGTGGTGATGGAGCGAGGCACAAGGGACATCGCGACCGACGGGTCGAGCGCCAGAGCCCGAGAGAGGCCGAAAGAGCTGGCGATCGACGCCGCGCTGCCTGCGAGCATCCCGATCAACAAAGCAGGCCAGTGTCGCGCCAGCAGCGCCCGTTGTTGCCAGATCGGCACGGCGAAAGCCACCGTCACAGGCCCCAGCACCAGCATCAGCCAATGGGTATTCGTGGAGTATTCGGCGTAGGCGGTGTGCATCGGCACGGCGATGGCCAACAACACGATGGGCACCATAATCAATGGCGACAGCAGGTAGCGACCGGTCCGGCGGTACAACCAGCGACTGGTGAGATAGGCGGCAACCGTCACCACGAGCCAGAACACCGGCATGGGCTCGAACTTCATGTGCGCGGCTCCTGGGGACGTTCTTTCAGGCGGCAAACGAACTCGACCGTAAACGCCGTCACCAGCATGACCAACAACGTGCTGCAGCCAATTACAAGCATGATCCGCCAGCCATCGGTGCGCACCAGCGTGCCGTAGTCGAGCAGACTCATCAGCGGCGGGATGAAGAACAACAGCATTTCCGCCAGCAGCAATCCCGCGCCCAGTTGCAGCGTCGCCGGTTTCACCCAGCCGGTGGCGAAAGTCATCAGCAACAGCGCCAAACCGATCACACCGCCCGGAATCGGCCAGTTCAGCCACAGCGCGATTTCACAGCCCAGCTGATAGATCGCCAGCAAGACGACGATTTCGACAACCAGTCGGGAAAAGTGAGACAAGCGTTTCATGATATTCCGGTCCTCTGGGGAGTTCAGTCTATCGACCACACCAGAATCTCGAAAACGAATTGTCTGACTTGCAGAAATTCCATTTCGGAATACAAAACGTCACAATGGGCTCATCGGTCATTCAGGAACCTTCTCTGCAATGGAATTCAAGCAACTGCGCACCTTTGTCGAAGTCGTGCGCCAAGGTGGCTTCACTCAGGCGGCCAAGACGCTGTACGTTAGCCAGTCAGCGGTGAGCAAGCAGGTGGCGCAGCTGGAGGAGAGCCTTGGCGTCACCCTGCTCGATCGTCATGGATCGCAAGTCAGCCTGACGGCTGCGGGGAGAATCGTGCTCAACCGTGCGGAAGAAATGCTCGTGCTGCGCAACGGCCTGCTGCGAGAGCTGGATGACCTGAGCCATCTGGCCCGCGGGGAACTGAATCTGGGGCTGCCGATGCTGGGCAGTGACACGCTGTTCGCCGAGACGTTTGCTGAGTACAGGCGGCGTTACCCGAACGTGACGATTCATCTGATCGAAGGCGGCAGTCGGGCCATCGAGCAGGCCGTGATGAGCGGCGAGCTTGAATTGGGCGGCAGCCTGACGCCGGACGATCCCGCCTTCGCCTGGCAACCTTTCTGCGACGAGCCGCTGGATGCCCTGCTGCCCGCCCGTCATCCGCTGGCGAACCTTAGTGAGATCGAACTGAGCCAGCTGGCGGATACGCCGTTTCTGCTGTATCAGCGCAGCTTCGTGCTCAACGATCGTCTGCTGCAGGCGTGCCAGCAGGTTGGCTTCACGCCCAAAGAAGGCGGGCGCAGTGGTCAGGCGGATTTCCTGGCGGCGCTGGTGGCTGCCGGTCAAGGCGTGGTGCTGCTGCCGCAAGTCGTGGCGCGTGCGCTGGTCCGCCCTGGCGTCGTGCACGTGACGCTCAAGGCGCCGCCGACCTTGCGATGGGACATTGCTTTCATCTGGCGCAAGGGTGCGTATCTGTCCAAAGCCGCTCAGGCCTGGTTGGCGCTGCTGCGTGAGCGGGCGGCGCCCAATGGCTTGTTTACGCCTGTAACTGACTGACGAACCCGGCCAGCCAAGGCTCGGCATCGCTCTCCGGGGTCACCGATTCGCTGGCGTCCAGACGCAGCATCTCCTGCACTTCGCGAACACCCAGCTCCATGAACAACTCACGCATCTGCTCGCCACCGCCGCAGAACGTGTCGCCATAGCTGGCATCCCCCAGAGCGATCACACCGCCCGGCAGACCGCGCCATGCCGCCGGCAACGTGTCGCGCAACTGGCTGTACAGCGGGAGGATGTTGTCCGGCAGCTCGCCCAGCCCGGTGGTCGAGGTCACGGCCAGCAAGGCCTGCGGAGCAAACGCCTGCAGATCGGCCAGCGTTGCGCGCGGGTTGAAAAAGACCTCATGGCCGGCGTCCTTGATGATGTCTTGGGCGTGACGGGCGACTTCTTCGGCCGAGCCGTACACCGAGCCTGAAACAATGGCGACTTTCATTGTGCGATCCTGTGACTGAGTAAAATCGTGCGGCATTATGCCCCAGAGCGGCGCAATGTCTTAGAATGCCGCCTTCGTAATGCCAGGGAGGAGCATTCAGTGATCAACGCAAAACTGCTGCAACTGGTCGTCGACGAGTCCAACGACGGAATCGTGGTGGCCGAGCACGAAGGCGATGACGACATTCTCATCTACGTCAACAAAGCCTTCGAGCGCCTGACCGGTTACAACGCGCAGGACATCCTTTATAAGGACTGCCGTTTTCTTCAGGGTGACGAGCGCAATCAGCTGGCCAGAAAGGTCATTCGTCAGGCGCTTGCCAAAGGTCAGCCCTGTCGTCAGATCCTGCGCAACTATCGCAAGGATGGCACGTCCTTCTGGAATGAGCTGTCGATCACGCCAGTGTTCAACGATGCGGAAAAACTGATGTATTACATCGGCATCCAGAAGGACGTGACCGAGCACGTGCTGGCACAACAGAAAGTTGTCGAATTGCAGGCGGAACTGGCGCAAGCTCGTGCAGAGATTGAAGCGCTGAAACGGTAACGTCCTGTAACTGACGAACGGCAGCAACAAATCAGCGAATTTTTGGTCTGCTTTCTCAATAACCGGTTAATCGAGCTCGAACATGCAGCGCGACAATATCCTCACGCAGGATGAGCTGGACTTCATCCAGAACATGCAGCGCAACCCCAAGCTGAACCTGCGTGACAAGTCCCGCAGCCTGGTGGTTAACGGCGGCGTGCAGATTCAGGATCTGCTGACGCGCCTGGCCGCACATGAGCAGGTGACCATCCAGGCCCAGTTCGACAACCAGCAGATGACCTTCCCGCTGCATCTGGTCGAAGACGAATTCCACGCGCTGCACCTTGAGCTCGGCGCCCCTAGCATTTTTGAAGAAGGCCCGCGTATTCGTCCATGGCGCCTGACGCTGCCGGAACCGATGGCACTCGAGACCGAAAAAGGCTCGCTCACAGCGCTCTGGGTTCACGAGATTTCGTTCAAGGGCATCCTGCTCGAAAACCGCAAGCAGACCAAACCGCCCAAGTATTTCTCAGCGTGGTTCACCCCGCCCGGCCATGCGCCCATCGCGCTGCGCGGCACGTTCGAACGCCTGACCGAGCAAGGCCTGGCGGCTTATCGATTGAGCCAGAACAGCAAGGAAGACACTGAGCGCCTGCGCCAGTACATCCTCCAGCAGCATCGCAAGATCCATCCCTCGATGCACCTGTGACGTAACACGTCGCAGGCGGCTGGCCGCATTCGGCATTGGCCGCGCAGCGCTCAGCGTGCCTTCACGTATCCAGTCGTCCCGCCAGAAATAACTGCAAGCGTCGCTGCATCAATTGGCCTTCGCTGCCGAGGCAGCCAATGGCGGTGCCGTTGAGACTGTCCAGGGCCATGTCGGCGATTTCCCCGGCCAGCAGCAACGGGCAGTTCAGGCTCAAACCCAGGCGAACCAGCTTCTTTGGCGTGTCGGCAGTCGGCAGCGAGTTTGAGAAGAGCACCAGCGCCTGCGGCCGCATTTTGCTGCAAACCAGGCTCAGCTCTTCAAGGGGCTGCCCGGGAGCAAGCACGCTGACAGCCACCTCGCTGGTGCTCATCAGAATGCCCGCCACCCACAACTCCAGTTCACGGCACCCGCCTGGCATCGACGCCAACAACACACGCTGACTGGCCGAACCTCGCGTCAGTTGCACCCGCTGCAGGGTGCGCGCCCGCAGGAAGCTGTCCAGAAACAGCCATTCGCTGATCTGCCCGAAACCGTCATGCCGCGCAGCGAACTCGCGCCACACCGGCATCAATAATTCCTGAAACACGACCGGCAACGGGTACGTCGAAAATATCTGACCATAAAGTTGGTCCAGGCGGTTCTCGTCGAATTCGTTGACCGCCTGACGCACCTGAGCTTGCCAGCTGTGCTGTTCGGCGGCATCGATCACGCTGTGCAGCGCTCGCTCTGGAGCCCCCAGCCCGCCGATGCCGGCGAGGATCCTGCCGACCTTGCTCACCGACACGCCGCGCTCGATCCAGTCGGTGATGGTGCGGATGTTGTCGATATCGGCCTGGGAATAAAGCCGATGGCCGCTTTCAGTGCGAGTAGGCGAAATCAGGCCGTAGCGACGCTCCCACGCCCGCAGCGTGACTGGGTTGACGCCAGTCAGACGCGACACTTCGCGGATCGGAAACAGCTCGGTGTGCTTGAGTTCGTCGATGCCGCGCGAGTCAGAAAGCATTTGAGTCATGGCGGGCCAGATCTTTGTAGGATTCGGCCACATTGTAGCGGCGCCGAGTGACAAAAAGGCGCGTTGTCCGACGAAGACAGATGGCTTTATTCAAGGAATCAGGAATAATCCTTGCTTGCTTTTCCAGTGAAGCTGACGCGACGCCACCACCCCGGCACTGCGTCATGTGATTTCCCTACCCGGGAAGCTCACTCGTTATCGGAGATACACAATGTCTACCTCACCCGTCACGCTGATGGTTGCCCGTCGCGTCGCCCATGGCCGCTATCAGGAACTGATTGCCTGGCTGCATGAAGGCGAACAGCTCGCTACAGACTTTCCCGGCTACCTTGGCTCTGGCGTGCTTGCGCCGCCTCCGGGAGATGACGAATTCCAGATTATTTTCCGCTTTGCCGATGAGGCCACGATGCACGCCTGGGAGCATTCAGCGTCCCGACGCTCGTGGTTGGTGCGCGGCAGCGGCCTGTTTGCCAAGAATTCCGTGCATCGCGTACGAGGCATGGACGGCTGGTTCGGTACCGTTGGTCAGCGCCCGCCGCGCTGGAAACAGGCCGTCGCGATCTGGCTGGCGTTCTTCCCGGTCTCGCTGATCTTCAACTACGTGCTGGGCCCTTTGCTGGGTCAGCTGGAATTGCTGCCGCGCATCATGATCAGCACCCTGATCCTGACGCCGTTGATGGTGTTCTGGTTCATCCCGCTGTCGACCCATCTTCTGTCGGGCTGGCTGAACAACCATGTTCAGGTGCCCACCGCCGCCGCAGAGTCGGCCTCGACCCGCTGACCTCACGCCGCGGTTTTCGCGGGAGCCCATTGGCGGCTTTCCCGCGATCACCGCGCATACCGGCGCCGCGCTCATACCCTACAGTTGTACACCACTGACCATTGGGTTAACTTTGCCCCGGACGGTCATTCTCTGATGGCGCAATGAAAGCAGCTCGCCGCAGACTCGAATTCGACTGGCCGCCGTCTCTCTTCTTCCTTGATGACCACGTGAGCAGCCATGGCTTCCTCTCCTGCCCCAGTCCTGATCACGGGCGCCAGTCAGCGCGTCGGTCTTCACTGCGCCGAACGCCTGCTGCACGAAAGCCAGCCGGTGATCATCAGCTATCGCAGCGAGCGACCGGGCGTGCAGCGCCTGAAAGAGCTGGGCGCGATGGTGATTCAGGCCGATTTTTCATCGCAAGAAAGCGTGATGAATTTCATCGCGCAGCTCAAAGCGCAGACCGACAGCCTGCGCGCGATCGTGCACAACGCGTCGGACTGGCTCGCCGAGACGCCGGGCGACGAGGCCGAAGTATTCACTCGCCTGTTCAGCGTCCACATGCTGGCGCCGTACCTGATCAATCTGCACTGCGCCGAACTGTTGCAGCGCAGCGAAGTAGCCGACATCGTTCACATTGGCGATGACGTCACGCGCAGAGGCAGCAGCAAACATATCGCCTACAGTGCAAGCAAAGCGGGGCTGGAGAATCTGACGCTGTCGTTCGCCGCCAGATTCGCGCCCCATATCAAGGTCAATGGCATCGCCCCGGCCATGCTGATGTTCCAACCCGACGACGACGCGGCGTATCGCGCAAAAACGCTGGCCAAATCCGCGCTGGGCATCGAACCCGGCGCCGAGGTGATCTACCAGAGCCTTCGCTATCTGATGGATAACCCGTACGTTACCGGCACCACTCTGACCCTGAACGGCGGACGGCACGTCAAATAAGCCGCCCCGAGGACCCACTTAATGACTGAGTCACTGCCACAGCACTACCGCGAAATCCTCGTTGGCCTGGGTGAAGATCCCGAGCGCGAAGGGTTGCTGGACACGCCCAAGCGCGCGGCCAAGGCGATGCAGTATCTGTGTCATGGCTATGATCAAACGCTTGAGGAAATCGTCAACGGCGCGCTGTTTGCGTCCGACAACGACGAGATGGTGATCGTCAAGGACATCGAGTTGTATTCCCTGTGCGAGCACCACCTGCTGCCCTTCATCGGCAAGGCCCACGTGGCTTACATTCCGACCGGCAAGGTTCTGGGGCTTTCGAAGATCGCCCGGATCGTCGACATGTTCGCCCGACGCCTGCAGATCCAGGAAAACCTCACGCGGCAGATTGCCGACGCGATCCAGGGCGTGACCCGCGCTGCTGGCGTGGCGGTAGTCATCGAAGCCCAACACATGTGCATGATGATGCGCGGCGTCGAAAAGCAGAACTCGACCATGAACACCTCGGTGATGCTCGGCGCCTTCCGCGAATCCACCACGACGCGCATGGAATTTCTGCAATTGATCGGACGGAGCAAGTAGTCCATGGCAAGACTTGAACCAGGCACCGCACGCATTCGGGTCAAAGACCTGTGCCTGCGCACATATATCGGCATCAATGAGGATGAGATCCTCAACAAACAGGACGTTTTGATCAATCTGACGATCCTGTATGCGGCTCAGGAAGCGGTGCGCGACAACGATATCGATCACGCCCTCAATTACCGCACGATCACCAAGGCGATCATTCAGCACGTGGAAAGCAACCGCTTTGCCCTGCTCGAACGCCTGACTCAGGAAGTGCTGGACCTGGTGATGAGCCACGAGGCGGTGCAGTACGCCGAGGTGGAAGTCGACAAGCCCCACGCACTGCGCTTCGCTGAATCGGTGTCCATTACCCTCGCCGCCGAACGCTGAGCATGAGGCGCTGAGCATCGCGCGCTGGTATTCCCGATTAGGGCATTTGCCTCGGTGGGCGCGCATTCATCCGCGCCCACAGCCCATGCATCCGGTCGACGAATACCATTGCCCACCCTGCCCCGCACTCTTATCATCCGCCCCACCTTCATTCGCACAGAGTCCATCATGACCGAGCAACAACGCCTGGAACTCGAAGCCGCCGCCTTTCGCCGTCTGGTCGCGCATCTGGACAGCCGCAAGGACGTCCAGAACATCGACCTGATGAACCTCGCTGGCTTCTGCCGCAACTGCCTGTCGAAGTGGTACAAGGCCGAAGCTGACGAAAAGCACATCGACATCAGCCTCGATGACGCCCGCGAAGTGGTCTACGGCATGCCGTACAGCGAGTGGAAATCCAAATACCAGAAAGAAGCCAGCGCCGACCAGCAAGCGGCTTTCGCCAAGGAACAGAAACATGACTGACCTGAACACCCTGCGCAGCAGCCTGAAAAGCGGCGAGCACGTCTTCGCTGACACACTGGCTTTTGTGGCTGCTCATTACGACTACCAGCCTCAGGCGTTCAGCAACGGTGAGGTAGAAAACGCAGCGGGTCAGAACGAGGGTTCGTGCAAGACGTTGGGCCTGGCATTGCTGGAAGGGCTGAGCGACGAAGAAGCGCTACTGGCCTTCGGCGAACACTATCGCTCCGTGATTGCAACGCCTGAAGGCACCGATCACGGCAACATCCGCGCATTGATTGCCAACGGGCTGGCAGGCGTGAAATTCAGCGCACAGCCGCTGACTCGCAAGGCGTAACGCCACCTTCGCCTATGTAGGAACGTGGCTTGTCCCGCGATCGGCGACGCAGTCGTCGTGAATTCGGTGTACGCGGTGTGCCAGATGCAACGATGGAGCTGACTTTACTGGCCTTCGGCGAACACTATCGCTCCGTGATTGCAACGCCCGAAGGCACCGATCACGGCAACATCCGCGCATTGATCGCCAACGGGCTGGCGGGCGTGAAATTCAGCGCACAGCCGCTGACTCGCAAGGCGTAACGCCACCTTCGCCTATGTAGGAGCGTGGCTTGTCCCGCGATCGGCGACGCAGTCGTCGTGAATTCGGTGTACGCGGTGTGCCAGATGCAACGATGGAGCTGACTTTACGACTGCTGCGCAGCCGATCGCGGGACAAGCCACGCTCCTACTATGAAGGCGATCATCAGACACAAAAAAACCGGCCCTTGGGCCGGTTTTTTTTGTTTTGAAGCGTTGGATCAGAACGAGGCGTTCGCCAGGCCGTCCAGGTAGCGCTCGACGTCCAGTGCCGCCATGCAGCCTGCGCCAGCCGAGGTAATTGCCTGGCGGTACACGTGGTCAGCCACGTCACCGGCCGCGAACACACCTTCAACGCTGGTGGCCGTCGCATTACCTTCGCGACCGCCTTGCACGACCATGTAGCCGTCCTTCAACGCCAGTTGGCCTTCGAACAGCGACGTGTTCGGCGTGTGACCGATTGCGATGAAGACGCCATCGACTTTCAGCTCCGAGAAGCTGCCGTCGTTGTTCTTCAGGCGCGCACCGGTTACACCCATGTCGTCACCCAGCACTTCGTCGAGCGTCGAGTTCAGCTTGAGTTCGATCTTGCCTTCCGCCACACGTGCATGCAGCTTGTCGATCAGGATCTTCTCGGCGCGGAACGTCTCACGACGGTGGACCAGAGTCACTTTGCTGGCGATATTGGCCAGGTAAAGCGCTTCCTCAACGGCAGTGTTACCACCACCGACGACCGCCACAGGCTTGTTGCGATAGAAGAATCCGTCGCAGGTTGCGCAGGCCGAAACACCCTTGCCCATGAACGTCTCTTCGGACGGCAGGCCCAGGTAGCGAGCGCTGGCGCCAGTGGCGATGATCAGTGCGTCGCAGGTGTAGGTCCCGCTGTCGCCCTTCAGGCTGAACGGCTTGCCAGCCAGATCGACGGCGTTGATGTGGTCGAACACGATCTCGGTCTCGAAACGCTCAGCGTGCTCACGCATGCGGTCCATGAGCGCCGGGCCGGTCAGGCCATGGGGATCGCCCGGCCAGTTGTCGACTTCGGTGGTGGTGGTCAGCTGACCACCGGACTGCATGCCGGTGATCAGCAGCGGCTTGAGGTTGGCGCGTGCCGCATAGACCGCAGCGCTGTAACCGGCAGGGCCGGAGCCGAGAATAATCACTCGGGAATGACGTACATCAGACATGACACACTCCTATTGACCGGCCATCGTTCACGTGTGGTCGGAGTCACTGTGGTCTAAGCCGGCGCACCGGCTGGAATAAAAAGGATCGGCGCCAGCATGAAAGCCGTTTGCTTTACCCGTTCGCCAATCCTGAAATCGTGACGCTGCGACCTTGGCCGCAGCGACGGTATTACAAGCTGGTAGCGTTTGCAGCCAGGTAATCAGCAACGCCCGAAGCGTCGGCTTTCATGCCTTTCTGGCCTGGACGCCAGCCAGCAGGGCAGACTTCGCCGTGCTCTTCGGTGAACTGCAGTGCCTCGACCAGACGCACCATGTCGTCCACGTCGCGGCCCAGCGGCAGGTTGTTCACGACCTGATGCTGAACGACGCCAGCCTTGTCGATCAGGAACGAACCGCGCAGCGCGACGCCGTCGTCGTGTTCGATACCATAAGCGCGAGTGATCTCGTGCTTGATGTCGGCAACCATGGTGAATTCGACTTCACCGATACCGCCCTTCTCCACCGGCGTGTTGCGCCATGCAGCGTGGGTGAAGTGCGAGTCGACGGACACGCCGACGACTTCAACGCCCAGCTCACGGAATTTACCGATGCGGTTGTTGTGGGCAATGATCTCCGACGGGCACACGAACGTGAAGTCCAGTGGCCAGAAAAACAGCACAACGTATTTGCCTTTCAAGGACGACAGCTTGAAGCTGTCGACGATCGAACCGTCACCCAGTACGGCCGCTGCTTCAAAATCAGGGGCTTGTTTGTTTACCAGAACGCTCATCAATACTCCTTCGAGGTTCAAAGTGAATGGGAAAAGGTCTAAAAGTTGCCCGCAAGCTTATCGGGGCGGCAGAGATTAAGGAAATATCGATTCACAATCCAGCTCATAGACCCCACCTATCCCCGATCGGATGCCACACGGTTCTGTCGATAGACTTTCTCGGCCAGAGATTGTTTCGGCGAATGTCATGACGCCCGTCCAGCTTCCGCGCCCGCGACAAAGCCGGTAAGGTCGGCGCGACTTCAACCGCTGGAGGCCACCATGCCTGCACCCGCCCTGTCCGGTCCGCAATACCTGCGCGAAGGCCTTAAACTGGTCCTCAGCCCCGGGCTTCGCCTGTTCGTTCTATTACCGCTGGCCATCAACCTGGTGCTGTTCAGCGCCCTGATCTACTTCGCAGGTCACGAATTCAGCCTGTGGGTCGATTCCTTCATGCCCTCGCTGCCGAGCTGGCTGAGCTTCCTCAATTACATCCTGTGGCCGTTGTTCGTAGTGCTGGTCGTATTGATGGTGTTCTTCACCTTCACCATGATCGCCAATATCATCGCGGCACCGTTCAACGGATTTCTTGCTGAAAAAGTCGAAGTGGTGCTCCGGGGCAAGGACGACTTCCCCGCCTTCAGCTGGGCCGAACTCATCGAAATGGTGCCGCGCACCCTGAGCCGCGAGATGCGCAAACTCGGCTATTTTCTGCCACGGGCCATCGGCCTGTTCATCCTTTCGTGGATCCCCGTCGTCAACATCATCGCCGCGCCGTTATGGCTGCTGTTCGGCGTATGGATGATGGCTATCCAGTACATCGACTACCCCGCCGACAACCACAAAATGAGCTGGCAAGACATGCTCGCCTGGCTGCGTGCCAAACGCTGGCAAAGCATGAGCTTCGGCGGGATCGTGTACCTGGTGCTGCTGATCCCGGTGGTCAACCTCCTGATGATGCCAGCAGCCGTGGCCGGCGCGACGCTGTTCTGGGTAAGGGAGCGCGGGGCGGAGACACTGGCAGAGCGGATTCGGTAACAGACCAGAAAGGCCTCGAAAGAGGCTTTTTTTCGGCCTGATCCGTCCGTCATCTTCCCGAAAAATCAGGAAAACACCTACTGGAGTCTTCCCAACGTCCTACGCGCTGTCTGTTTCACCATTGACATTGCCCCTTCCGGGCGAGCGAAGTCGGGTTGCCCTGGCTGACGCTTTCATCATCGGGAGTTACATGTCCATGGAATCGAACCGTATCAATGCGTCAAACAGCACAACGCTGCCGTCCTCTTCTTTTCTGATGGAAAAGAAGCCAAAAGCCGACACCCATGCACCCAAGTTCATGCAAGCGCTGCAGCAGGCCGTCGACAATTTCGCGACAAAAACGACCAAGGCAGCACCGGCAGCACTCACCAGCTATGTGCGGCCGCGCTCGCATCTGGAGTTGGTCAGCCTGAATCCTCGGCAGACCAGCTACGTCCCTGAAGCCGCGGCGCTGGAAAAAATCGGCAGCTCACGAATAGTGCCATTGCTCGTGGGCAGCTAAGCGGACGCCGGTCTGCGCTCGGACAAAGGCGGTGTTAGACGCCGGTTGGCGTTTCTGTAATCGGCCGGACAGCGCCTCTTGTTTTCAGATGTTTCATCCGTCACAAATCCATCACTCAACCGCCATACAAGCGCAATGCGGGGCTCAGAGACTGGCTGTCATGAATAAATCCCTGCATATCACCCTGATTACTGAAACCTACGCGCCTGAGATCAATGGCGTGGCGAACACGCTCAGCCGGTTGTGTGAGGGTTTGCGCACGCGGGGGCATCGGGTCGAGGTGATCAGGCCTCGGCAGACGGACGATCCTTCGCGCGCTGCCGGGGATGATCTGATGCTGTGCCGCGGCTGGCCGATTCCGGGCTATCCGGGATTGCAGTGGGGGCAGTCTTCGATGCACAAGCTGCTGCGGCGCTGGCGGCGCAATCGTCCCGATGTGCTTTACATCGCTACCGAAGGTCCCTTGGGCCTTTCTGCGCTGCGGGCGGCGCGCCGCTTACGGATTGCGATCGTCAGCGGTTTCCACACCAACTTTCAGCAGTACACGCGGCAGTATGGGCTGGGTTTCATTACTCGCCTGCTGACCTCGTATCTGCGCTGGTTTCATAACCGCTCCGCTGCCACGCTGGTGCCCAGTGTCACTCAGAAAAACGAGCTTGAGCGACGCGGCTTCGAGCGCCTGGAATTGCTGTCGCGGGGCGTGGATTGCCAACTGTTTCATCCGTCCAGGCGCTCCACTTCCCTGCGTGAATCCTGGGGGCTGGAACCCGGCGACACCGCGGTTCTGCATGTCGGCCGACTGGCACTGGAAAAGAATCTGGGCTTGCTGAAGACCACTTTCGACTCGCTTGTCAGCGAATATCCCGAGAAAAACCTGAAGCTGGTGATTGTCGGCGACGGCCCGGTGCGCGCGACATTGCAGGAGCAAATGCCGGATGCGATTTTCTGCGGGGCCCAGCGCGGTGAAGCGTTGGCGACGCTTTATGCGTCCGGAGACCTGTTTCTGTTCCCCAGCCTGACCGAGACGTTCGGCAACGTGGTGCTGGAAGCCTTGGCCTCTGGGCTTGGCGTCGTTGCCTACGACGAAGCCGCAGCGGCCCAGCATATCCGTCACGGACACAACGGCGCCGTCGCCATGCCGGGCGACGAAGAAGGTTTTATCGACGCGGCACGATGGATGCTCGAAGACGACGAGACACTGCGACGCGTGCGATTGAACGCCCGGCAACACGCCAGCCGGCAAGGCTGGGCGGGCGTCATCGAGGCGTTCGAATGCTACCTGCGCGTGGCGAGCGAAACGCAGGAAGGGGTTGTGGTGGGGATGTAGCGTGGGCGATGGATTGCCCAACTTTTCGCGAGCAAGCTCGCTCCTACAAGGTGGGCGGTCTGGATCGCCAGAGTCAACGCTGAACCTGTGGCAGTGAGCTTGCTGTCTATAAACCACCTGCGATCAACGGCACAACACCCGACGCCTTCCCGGCTAAAGCCGGTCCTACGAAAAACCTGCAGCGTCTGTAGGACCGGCTTCAGCCGGGAAAAGGCCGATTCAGGCTGTGGAGTTGCAGCGTCTGGAAATCAGCCATCGCGGGCAAGCTCGCTCCTACAAGGTGGGCGGTCTGGATCGCCAGAGTCAACGCTGAACCTGTGGCAGTGAAATTGCTGTCTATAAACCCACCTGCGATCAACGGGACAACACCCGACGCCTTCCCGGCTAAAGCCGGTCCTACGAAAAACCTGCAGCGTCTGTAGGACCGGCTTCAGCCGGGAAAAGGCCGATTCAGGCTGTGGAGTTGCAGCGTCTGGAAATCAGCCATCGCGAGCAAGCTCGCTCCTACAAGGTGGGCGGTCTGGATCGCCAGAGTCAACGCTGAACCTGTGGCAGTGAGCTTGCTCACGAAGAGGCCGGTACTGGTGCCACATCTTCAGCCACAGAACCACCGATTCGCGGGCAAGCGCGCTCCTACAAGTAATCGTGGATGCCTTACTCCAGCTTGCCCAACGCATCGCGGCTGAACGGCAGGATGTCTTCTTCGCGACCGTCGCGCACTTTCACGGCCCAGTCGGGGTCGACGAGCAGCGCGCGGCCAACGGCGACGAGGTCGAACTCATCATCGCCCAGACGCTTGAGCAGATTTTCCAGGCTTGCAGGCTGGGCGACTTTATCGGTGTTCACCATGAACTGCAGGAATTCGCCGTCCAGGCCGACGCTGCCGACGGTAATCGTAGGCTTGCCGGTCAGTTTGCGTGTCCAGCCTGCCAGGTTCAGGTCAGAGCCCTCGAACTCAGGCTCCCAGAAACGCCGCGTCGAACAGTGGAAAATGTCCACGCCGGCGTCGGAAAGGGGCTGGAGGAAGGCGCCCAGCTCCTCGGGCGTCTGCACCAGGCGCGCGGTGTAGTCCTGCTGTTTCCACTGCGAGTAACGAAAGATGATCGGGTAATCCGGGCCAACCGCAGCGCGCACAGCCTTGACCAGCTCGATCGCAAAGCGCGACCGATGGGCCAGATCGCCGCCATATTCATCGCTACGCTGGTTCGTGCCTTCCCAGAAGAACTGATCGACCAGATAGCCATGAGCGCCATGGATCTCAACGCCATCCATGCCGATCTCTTTGGCGTCCTTCGCCGCTTGAGCGAAAGCGCCGATGACGTCCTGAATGTCTTGCCGGGTCATGCCATGAACCACGACGTTGCCGTCTTTGAGCTTCTCGGTCGGCCCATACGCCGGAACAGCGCCGTCCGGCTCGGTGCCCAGACGGCGAACAGCGCCAACGTGCCAGAGCTGAGGCACGATCTTGCCGCCTTCCGCATGCACCGCTTCAACCACTTTCTTCCAACCGGCCAGCGGGGCTTCGCCGAAGAATTGCGGCACGTTCGGATAGCCGTTGGAGGCCTTGTGTCCGACTGTGGTGCCTTCGGTGATGATCAGGCCGACACCGGCAGCGGCACGGCGGCGGTAGTACTCGATGACTTTGGAATTAGGCACGCCACCCGGCGAGAACGAACGGGTCATCGGCGCCATCACCACGCGTGTCGGTAGCTCCAGGCTGCCCAGGTGGAAAGGTTTGAACAAGGCTTTGACTGGCATGCGGGCGTCCTCGGCGTAAGGAAATATTATAAAGGTCATACAGAATGAGCCGAACGGCGCATCGTGCCCAGCACTATTGATTGGAGTGATTAAGGTATAGAAAGATTGACGCAAACCACTGCAGGAGCGAGCTTGCTCATGGTCGCGATCTGAAGGGCGTTACTGATTGGGATGAATCAACGCAGCGCAAGCAGTTTGCCTGCTAAGCGTGCGTTGACGATCAGTGCAGCGCTTTTTCAACGGCCTGGATGACAGCAGGATCATCCGGCGTGGTGCGCGGCGAGAAACGCGCCAGCACGCGGCCATCTTGCCCCACCAGAAACTTTTCGAAGTTCCAGGTGATATCCCCTGGAAATTCGGCGCCTTCGCCCGCCAGCATCTGATAGAGACGATGACGATGAGGGCCGTTCACTTCCAGCTTGTCGCCCAGCGGAAAGGTCACGCCATAGTTGAGCGAGCAGAACTCTTGAATTTCTTCCTGAGTCCCGGGCTCCTGTCCGGCGAACTGATTACAAGGCAGGCCCAGCACGCTGAAGCCGCGGTCCTTGTACTTTTGATAGAGGTTTTCCAGCGCGGCATATTGCGGCGTGAGGCCACACTTGGATGCCACGTTGACCACCAGAACCACTTTGCCCTTGAGCGGCGCGAGGGGCAGTTCCTGGCCATCCAGAGCTTTCAATTTCAGGTCGTGAAATACACTCATGACGAACTCCCCTGCTCACCATACATAAAACCCTTGGCCGAAAAAGGCGCCCTCCCAAGTCGCGAAAACCGAACTGTTTTCGCAAACCCGCGAGGACGCCTGGCCAGCTAAATGAGCTTAGCAGGACAAATCAGTGGTGATGGCCGCCTTCACCGTGGACGTGACCGTGGGCGAGCTCTTCCTGGCTGGCATCACGGATCGCGACGACCTTGACCTGGAAATTCAGGCGCTGACCGGCCAGAGGATGGTTGCCGTCGACAGTGACATCGTCGCCGTCCAGGTCGCGAATGGTCACGATCTGCATCTGGCCGTCCGGAGCGGAAGCGTGAAACTGCATGCCGACTTCCAGCTCGTCAACGCCTTCGAACATGCTGCGGTTCAGGGTGCTGACCAGTTCGGCCGAGTATTCGCCGTAGGCGTCTTCAGGCTCGATGGAGACTTTGAGCTCGTCACCGATGTCCTTGCCTTCCAGTGCCTTTTCCAGACCCGGGATAATGTTACCTGCGCCTTGCAGGTAAACCAGCGGCGCGCCGCCGGCAGAACTGTCGATGACCTCACCAGCGTCGTTGGTCAGGGTATAGTCAATGGAGACAGCCTTGTTGGCGGCGATCGGCATGGGGC
>Ga0213834_100176_pt1 | contig 56216 bp, 54 predicted proteins | sample SWPTP12_FD_160580 | JGI IMG/M metagenome (GOLD analysis project Ga0213834, IMG submission 160580) | Coastal seawater microbial communities from Marineland, Florida, United States - SWP TP1 #2 | ecosystem: Environmental > Aquatic > Marine > Coastal | place: USA: Florida | collected 2016-08-06 | reverse complement strand
TCACTTTAGTCTCATAGGAATAAATTCCTATGCTTGGAAATCGGTCGTCCCGTTGGGACTTTCAAATGATGTGAAAATTGTGTTTTTGGGAACTTTGATTTTATGGAAAATGTGAATCTAAAGACAAATGTTCTATTTTGCGAAGCTGCAGCCCGACTTGAACGGAGCTCTTTTTTTGAAAAATAAGCTGGGGATTTAGAGGCTGTAATTTTTAAAAAAAAAGCGGGAGTGGAAGGCGGATAAAGCTGCCCAAATAATTTCAAAACTTCTTCTCTTTCTAAATTAATCAAATTTTAAAACTTAAAACAAAAAAATCCCGAAAATTGCTTTTCGGGATTTTAGTCTATATGAATTGGATGATTACTCGCAAAGAATAATTCCTTTATCATTGTTGAATTCTAAAACACCACTTTTGATCTCGTAAGAGTAAGCGCTTTTTGCTTCTGTTTCTTTGGTCAAATATTTTTCGAAAGAACCATTGACTTTGTCGGTATAGATCTTCACTTTTCCACCAACCAAAGCAGAAACGATTGCCGCGTGATTTTTAAAGATTTGGAATTGCCCGCTTTTTCCAGGAAGAAGAACTGATTCTACTTCGCCTTCAAAGATCACAAATTCCGGAGTTAAAATTTTTATATTCATAATTTTAAAGATAATAGATAATAGATAAAGAGATAATAGATTTCTAACTTTAAAAGTCTTTTAGTCTATTTTCTATCCGTCTATACTCTTAATTTATGCGTTTTCAGCTAACAATTTTTGTCCTGCTGCGATAGCTTCTTCGATAGTTCCTTTCAAGTTGAAAGCTGATTCCGGATACTGATCCAATTCTCCATCGATGATCATATTAAATCCTTTAATGGTGTCTTTGATATCTACCAATGATCCTTTAAGACCTGTAAACTGCTCAGCAACGTGGAAAGGCTGAGACAAGAATCTCTGAACTTTTCTAGCTCTGTAAACCACCAATTTGTCTTCCTCAGAAAGTTCTTCCATACCAAGGATCGCAATAATATCCTGCAATGCTTTGTATCTCTGAAGGATTTCTTTCACTCTCTGAGCACAGTTATAATGTTCTTCACCAATGATTTCAGGCGCCAAGATTCTTGACGTAGAAGCCAATGGATCTACCGCCGGATAAATACCTAATGAAGCAATTTTTCTATCCAATACTGTTGTTGCATCCAAGTGAGCAAAGGTTGTAGCTGGAGCTGGATCCGTTAAATCATCCGCAGGTACGTAAACCGCTTGTACTGAAGTAATGGAACCATTTTTAGTAGAAGTAATTCTCTCCTGCATCGCACCCATCTCAGATGCCAATGTCGGCTGATAACCTACTGCTGAAGGCATACGTCCAAGAAGTGCAGACACCTCAGAACCAGCCTGTGTAAAACGGAAGATGTTATCTACGAAGAACAATACATCTCTACCTTGTCCAGTCTCGCCACCATCTCTGTAATATTCTGCCAATGTCAAACCAGAAAGTGCTACTCTAGCTCTTGCTCCTGGTGGTTCGTTCATCTGTCCGAAAACGAAAGCTGCTTTAGAATCTTTCATTTCTTCCAGATCAACTTTGGAAAGATCCCAACCTCCATTTTCCATAGAGTGCATGAACTCGTCTCCGTATTTGATAATGCCTGACTCTAGCATTTCTCTCAAAAGGTCATTTCCTTCTCTTGTTCTTTCTCCTACTCCTGCGAATACGGAAAGACCACCGTGACCTTTTGCAATATTGTTGATTAATTCCTGGATCAATACTGTTTTTCCAACACCTGCTCCACCAAACAATCCAATTTTACCTCCTTTTGCATAAGGCTCGATAAGATCGATTACTTTGATACCTGTGAAAAGAACTTCTGCTGAAGTCGTCAATTGGTCAAATTTTGGTGCTGGTCTGTGGATTGGCAAACCTCCTTCTTTGGACAAGTTCTGAAGTCCGTCGATCGCATCACCTACTACGTTGAAAAGACGTCCATTTACGCCTTCTCCAACTGGCATTGTGATCTGCTGACCTGTCCCAAGAACTTCCTGTCCTCTTTGAAGACCGTCTGTAGCATCCATCGCGATACATCTTACAACGTCCTCGCCAATGTGCTGCTCAACCTCCAAAACAACTTTTTCTCCGTTTGTTTTGATGATTTCCAGAGCGTCATATATGTTTGGTAATTGTTCAACTTCATTAAAGACCACATCGATAACTGGTCCAATAATTTGTGAAATTTTTCCTTTAATTTGGTTTGCCATTACTAAATTTTTACTTGTGCGCAAAGATAATAAAACTTTGTATATCTGCATTGTCAGAAAAAAAGATTTTTATCATATTTGCATAACAATTGACACCACCATTATTAGGTGTATTTTTAGCCGGACAAAACGTATCACTTTTTGTCAAAAAATTTCAGCATTTGAAAATCATCACAGATTTCAACGATTATCACTCCAAAACCCCACTGGCATTATCATTAGGAATGTTTGATGGTGTTCATCTTGGGCATTTATCTATTATTAATACATTGAATGAGATTGCCAAAAATGAAGATTTGGAATCAGCCATTCTAAGTTTCTGGCCCCATCCAAGAAAATTCCTCAATCCGAATGATGATGTAAAAATGCTCAACACATTGGAAGAAAAGCTGGAATTGCTCGAAAAAAGTGGGATCCAGAATATTTTCCTTAAAACTTTTGACGAAGGATTCAGAAACCTTACGGGAACTGAATTCTGTGAACAGGTTTTGGTAGATAAACTGAATGTAAAACACATCATCATCGGTCACGACCATACTTTTGGGAAGAACAAAAGCGGAAATTTTGAATTATTGAAATCTTTATCCAGCGAACTAGATTTTAAAGTCAATCAATTGAAAGCGGTTCAACAGAATGATTTGAACATTAGTTCTACAAAGATCAGAATTGCTTTGTCAGAAGGCAGAATCAAAGATGCGAACGAAATGTTGGGTTATAATTATCCTTTGACCGGAAAAGTGATCCACGGGAAAAAACTGGGAAGAACAATTGGTTATCCAACGGCGAATATCGATGTGCCTGTCAACAAACTGCTACCAAAAAGTGGCGCTTATATCGTAGAAGTTTGGATTGACAAGACTTTCTACAAAGGAATGTTGAGCATCGGAACGAATCCTACAGTCGATAATCAAAATCAAACTTTACACACTGAAGTTTATATTCTGGATTTTGACCAAGATATCTATGATAAAGAAATCACTGTAAAATTCAGGGATTATCTTCACGACGAGATCGAATTTGAAGGTTTGGAGAAACTTATTGAAAAATTGGATCTTGATAAAAGATTGACTGAGGAATTTCAGTTTTAAGAATTGTTGATTTCTTCCTTCATTTTCTTAGTCAAAGATTTGAAGACCAAATCGTAAGAATGGTCAATCAATTTAAAAATAAAATCTTGTTTCAATCCTTCACAAACCACTGAATTCCAATGCGTTTTGTTCATATGGTAAGCACCGATGATCTGAGAAAATTCTTCTCGTAATTCCTCACTCCATTCAGGATTAGCTTTGGCAGAGAATGTTGCCGGCTGTTGTTCCAAGGAAATCAAAAGAAACATCTTCCCACCAACTTTGAAAACCAAGGTTTCCAAGTCAAAGGGAAAACTTTCCGTCACTGCTTTTTTACTTAAGCAATATTCGCGGATTTCCTCTGCTTCCATAATGCATTAAAACTTAAAAGTATTTTTCGGCAGCTCCTTGTTGACTTCTATTTTATTGATTGTCATTACGTAATCGCTATCTTTCTTTGGTGAAGACGATTCGATTCTGTAAGGCATTAACAATTGCCCGACTTTTTTATAATCAGAATAGGTCAGAATCTCATCCTTTTTGATCTCACGAAACAACATATAATTTCTGACATCGAAATAATAAATTGTTTTGTTGACATTCTTCGTCAATTCGACTTTGAAATAAAGTTGGTCGTTAATTTTTTCTTTCCCTATAAATTTAGCTTCAAAACCTTTGTTTTCCCAATCGATAAAATCGTTGTCGAAGTTTTCAGGAATATAATCATTGTACTGCTGAAGCTTGTTTTGCGCATAATTCATCGCATATCCATTCTTGCCATCATAACCTTCAACGGGCGTTTCTTTTCCGCCAACAACCATTGCTGTTTTGCTGAGATTGGGACGTTGTTGATAGATTTTAATTGGATATTCGTCATTCACGCCAAGTGTAACTCTTCCTTGGATTTGAACCGTGTTCAGAAGTTTCCAATTGGTAAGGCCACCAGAATTCTCGATGTTTTTGTCGATAATTTCTGTAGCCGTCTGGCCAGAAATGAAAATGGAAAATATAATGGAGAATATGAGAATTATTTTTTTCATTCAGAATTTTTAAGAATCCAAAGATAGGATTTTTATTAAATTATCGATTCCGTGGAAATATTAAAAAGTGCTAAAAAAGATATTAATCAGTTAGAGTAGCATTTTTGCTTTTTCCAGATCCTCCGGCGTATCGATTCCAATTCCTACAAAATCAGTTTCTATCATTCTAATTTTCATCCCATTTTCCAAATAACGTAATTGCTCTAATTTTTCTGAAATTTCCATAGGTGTCATTTCCAGAGACGAAAACTTAAGCAAAGCTTCTTTCCTAAAAGCATAAACGCCGATGTGCTTGTAATACTTGACATTGTACGCCAATTCGCGATGAAAAGGAATCACAGAACGGCTGAAGTACAACGCAAAACCATTATTATCAGTGATGACTTTCACATTATTAGGATTCTGAATTTCCTCAGATTCTTTCAATTGAATTTTCAATGACGCCAACGAAATCTCTTTCTTTTCGTCCTTTGCAAAAACATCAATCAGTTGCTTCAAAGGTTCTTTCTTGAGAAAAGGTTCATCGCCCTGAACATTGATGACAATATCACAATCGATGTTTCGAACAGCTTCGGCAATTCTATCACTTCCAGTCTCGTGTTCGCCTGTCATTACGGCTTTTCCGCCATTTTTGGAAATTTCATCAAAGATAATTTCGGAATCTGTAGCCACGAAGACTTCATCAAACAAACCAGTCTCTACAACATTTTGATACGTTGTTGTAATGATGGTTCTATTACCCAAAATTTCCATCATTTTGCCAGGAAATCTTGTTGAATTATAGCGGGCAGGAATGACTGCGATAACTTTCATTATTTGTATTGTTTTATAATTTGTTCCAATCTATCGTCAGGTTCAAAGTCGAGAACGTCAATTAGTTTTACTTTTTTAAAATCTTTATGAAAGGTATTGATGACGACATTCCAATTTTCGGGAACAACTGCGGAAGGCACTTTTAAACATAAATTTTCATCATCATCAAACCAAGCATTTCCAATCTTTTGACAATCAGAATAATTCCTAAAATCCCGCCAACTTTTTGACAATTCGGCAGATTCAACTGTTTGGATTTCTGCATTGCTAGGAATTTTGATGACCATAATTTTAAAGTCCTTATTGAATCCCAATCCTTTCCGATGCGCCAATGTTTCCAGATAGGCAAGAGAAATACTCTCGGCTGTGTAAAGCACTTTTTTACCGTCGGAGTTCCATCTTCCTTCCAAGCCACTCGCAAAGAGAGAGTCCGCATATCTTTTGTGGACAATTCTGTAAACGAGCATTATACAGGATAACCTTGGGCTAGTTTTTCTATTTCTGCGTAGATCAGATCTACACCTCCAGAAGTGGAAATAAAATCTATTGGCTTATCATTAGAATTCCAAAAAGGACGGTTCATCCACAGGGTAAACTCATCCAGATTTCCAAAGATCTCCTTTCCAAAACTATAAAGATTGATCAATTTTAATAGATGCTCGCTGTAGATCGGGTCCAAGCCTTTTTCCTGATCTCTGTAATTGCTGATGGTCCTTGGAGAAAGATTGATGACAGATGCCAAAGCTTTCTCTGGCATCTTGATGGCATCAGCAAGTGAATAGAATACATCTGTTTTTAAGCCTTCTCTCGCTTTTTTCAACAGTTTGTAGTCATCTTTAATTGCAAATCTATTGAACACAGAAGTGACTGCTCCGTAAGCGGCTACTGGCTCTTCTACTCTATTTTTGTTGGAATCGCGTTGTTTTTTATTTGTTGCCATTTCTTTTTCCTTTCCACAAAGATAGAAATTTTTCCAAGTCAAAAACGAATTTTTTCCAATTATTTCAAATTTTCAAGCGCTTTTTTCAATTTAGGAAGGCAATCTTTGATATCATCTAGCGAACAACCGCCTATTGATGCTCTAAACCACGGCACAGATTTGTCATTTCCAAATGCGGAGAATGGAACCAAAGCCATTCCTGCATTATTGATCAAATAGAAAACAAGGTCTGTAGAATTTTCGATTAATTTACCGTCTGGCGCAGTTTTTCCGAGGTAATCCAACTTGATTGTCAAATAAAGTGCGCCCATTGGCGAAATGCTTTCAACTGCAAAACCATTATTTTTCAATTCCTGAATTCCAGCGTGAAGTTCTTTTAAACTGTTATTAAGTTTTCCTTTGTAATCTTCTAAGAAAGTATCTACTGCAGAATCATCAGCTAAAAATTCAGCAACGGCTTCCTGCTCTGGCTTTGGTGCCCAAGCGCCAACGTGAGTTAGCAAAGCTTTCATTTTATCAATCACCAAACTTGGCCCGAATCCCCAACCAACTCTAACGCCAGTCGCTGCAAAACATTTAGATGTTCCGTCAACATAAATCGTGTAATCTTTCATTTCTGGGAAAAGACTTACCGGGTCGTGATGATCTGAACCAAAAGTCAGCATCGCATAGATCTGATCGTACATCAAATAAAGCGGCTTCTCGTCCCCACCTCTTCTTTTATTTTCTTCTAAAACCAGCTCGCAAATGTCAGACAATTGCTCTTTTGTGAACATCGTTCCAGTCGGATTTAGTGGAGAACATAAGCAAAGCAAAACAGCACCTTCCAAATGTGGTCTCAAATCGTCTGCTGTTGGCAAGAAATTATTGGATTCCTGAGTTTGGACTTCAACTGCATTGGCGCTTGACAAATAAGCATAATGGTTGTTGTTCCAAGAAGGAATTGGGTAGATCACTTTGTCACCTTCGTCCACAATTGTCTTAAAGACTGCGTAAATCAAAGGTCTGGAACCTGCTGTGATCAAAATATCATTGGCTGAATAATCCAGATTCCAACGTTTTTTAAGATCATTGCTCACGGAAGTTCTGATAGACAATAAACCGTTTGCTGGCGGGTAATTTGTAAGATTATTGGTGTAGGCTTTTTGAATTCCGTCTTTCAATTCCTGTGGAATTGGATAAATATTAGAATTAAGATCACCGATGGTCAGATTTGAAATCTGTGCACCTTTTGCTTTCAGGTCATTCACTTCATTTCCGATTTTGATGATCTCTGAACCAATGAGGTTAGATGCGAGTTTTGATACTTTCACTTTATTAATTTTAGATGTTATTATTCAGACTTAGGATCTGATTTTATTCTTTTTATAGTTTTACAAAGGTCTTAAATGTAGCTGAGTAATTCAACTTACATCAAAAAAAAGTTCCCAAAAATTAAATGACTTTAACAATTGAGAACTTTTCTATTAAAATATTTTAGATAATATTTAATTCAAATAAAATTTTCAATTACAGGTTGAGATCCTGTTTTACCTTATTGATCTTCTCTTCCAACTTAGGAAGCTTTTCTACGAAATCTTGCTCAGAAGCGATATAATCCTTCACAGAAACATAGAATTTGATCTTCGGCTCAGTTCCGGAAGGACGCACGCAAACCTTGGTTCCATCTTGGGTATAATAGATCAAAACATTGGATTTTGGAATGTCATCCATCACTTTTTTCTCATTTTTGGAAACCACGAAACAAGTTTGCTCTTTGAAATCTTTTACTTCTTCCACAGGAGAACCAGCGATTTCTTTTGGAGGATTTTCGCGGAAGTTCTTCATCATTTCCTGGATCTCTTCTGCACCACTTCTTCCTTTTCTCACTACGTTGATCAAACCTTCATAATACAATCCAACTTCCTTGTAGATATCGATCATATATTGATAGACTGTCGTTCCGTTGGCTTTACACCAGGCCGCAATCTCACAAGCTGTCAAAATAGAACCGCAAGAATCTTTGTCTCTCACGAAATCTCCTGTCATAAATCCGAAACTCTCTTCGCCTCCGCAAATAAACTTTTCCTGACCTTCAAAATCACGGATCATTTTCCCGATCCATTTGAACCCGGTCAATCCAACTTTGCAGTCAACACCGAATTTCTCTGCAACATCAAAGAAAATATCAGACGTTACAATCGTAGAACCAATGAATTCTTTTCCGGTAATTTTCCCCGCTTTTTTCCATTGATCTAATATATAATAAGTAAGAATTGTATTACATTGATTTCCATTCAACAACTGGATTTCGCCTTCAAGATTTCTCACTGCAATTCCCAATCTGTCGCCGTCTGGATCTGTTCCGATCACGATATCAGCATTTGTAATTTCCGCAAGGTCCATCGCCATAGAAAGTGCTGCTGGCTCTTCTGGATTCGGGGAAGCAACGGTTGGAAAGTTTCCGCTTGGAATCATTTGTTCCTGCACGAGATCCACTTTTGTGAATCCAGCCTTCTTCAGTGCTTTTGGAACAGTTGTGTAAGTTGTGCCGTGGATGGATGTGAAAACGATATTCAAATTATCTCTTCCAACGTTTTGATATAGCGAGTTTTCCATACAAGCATCAACGTAAACATCATCTTGCTCTTCACCGATCCACTCGATCAAATCATCGTTTCCATCAAATTTGATATTTTCGAATTTGGTTGCATAAACTTCTCTGATGATATTTTCGTCATCTGGCGGAACAATTTGAGCACCGTCATTCCAATAAACCTTGTAACCATTATATTCTGGCGGATTATGAGAAGCCGTTAAAACGATTCCAGCGTTACATTTTTTATCACGAACGGTGAAAGACAATTCTGGTGTTGGACGGTGGTCTTTAAATAAAAGAACTTTAATTCCGTTTGCCGTCAAAACATCAGCCACCACTTTCCCAAATTCCTTAGAATTATGTCTCACATCATAAGCAATTGCCACTTTGATTTCCTCGCCAGAAAATTGCTGATGAAGATAATTTGCCAATCCTTGAGTAGCTTGTCCTAATGTATATTTATTCAGACGATTGGTCCCAACGCCCATTATGCCGCGCATTCCGCCAGTTCCGAATTCTAATTCTCTGTAGAAAGAATCTTCCAGATCTGGAGATTCGGAATCGATCAAAGTTTGAACTTTTTTTCTGGTTTCTTCATCAAATGTTTCGGAAAGCCAAAGTTTTGCTTTATCTAATGTTGATGTTGTATCTGACATTTATTTTATAGTTTGTAGTTTATTTAATTAATTTTCTTGTTCTCGATGGTCGCTTTCTCAGTGACTTTCAGTTTTTGCGAAGGATTTCCGTAGTAAATCAATTTGGAAGTATTTCCGATTTTACCTTTGATTTCTTCATCCACATTCAATTCTGCATAATTTCCGTTTTGGGACTCTATTTCCAAATCTTTGATGTACCAATACGGCGAAATAATGCTCGCTGTATCTCTAATGTTTAGTTTTGCTAAAGTTGTTTTTCCCAACAAGTTAGCTCTACTTTTATTCAACATTTCGATGGTCGATTTTTCTGAAATCACTGAACCGATAAATTTAGCATTATCTTTCAAATGAAGGGAAAAATTTTCAACTTTCATCTGGCTGGAGATATTAAGTTCCACTGAATCAGCTATTTTAATATCATCAAAAGGATTTTTTCCGTAGATGGTAATATTATAAAAATCAACTTTATCCGTCGCGCTTTTCTCCGTAATCGATAAGTTTTTGTCTTTAACTTCGATTTTCAGATTTTCAAAAACGTTTGGATAAGTTTCCACATTTACAAAATTGTGTGGACTTTGCACATAAAAAACTCGGAACTTCCCTTTCAGATTTAGTTTTGAGAATTCAGCCAATTCCACATCTTTGGATTGGATTTCTCCCTTTGGTTTAACTTTGCCGCAGGAAACCGCTGTGAAAATTAGAATTAAATAAAATAGATTTTTCATAAGTTTATTGATTTACCAAATTAGAAAAATTATCTCGTTTAAATTAATTCCTCAATATGATAATTCTTATGTTCACGATTTGTTCGGATGATGAGTTCGCCTAAGAATCCAGCTATGAAAAGCAAACTTCCCATAATCATCATCGTCAAAGCGATGAAAAACCACGGATTATCAGCAATCAGATTTCCGTAAACTTTAAAGATATAAACATCAATCAGTTTTGAAAGTCCCAACCAAATGGCTGATAAAAATCCAATGATGAACATCAAAGTTCCTGCTGCACCAAAGAAATGCATCGGTCTTCCGCCAAATCTGCTGACAAACCAAAGCGTCACCAAATCCAAAAATCCGCGAACAAATCGCTCTGTTCCAAACTTCGAAGTTCCGTAAGGTCTTGCCTGGTGTTGAACTGGTTTTTCCGTAATGTTTCTGAAACCTGCATTAGCTGCCAAAACCGGAATATAACGGTGCATATCGCCGTAAACATCGATTGATTTTACGACTTGTTTTTTATAAGCTTTCAATCCGCAGTTGAAATCGTGAAGGGAAACGCCGGACACTTTTCTCGCCGCAGAATTAAATAGTTTTGATGGAATATTTTTGGTCATCACATTATCAAAACGTTTCTTCTTCCAGCCGGAAACAATGTCGTAATTTCCTACTTTCACCATCTCGTAAAGTTCGGGAATCTCTTCCGGAAAATCTTGTAAATCAGCATCCATCGTAATAATGACATCGCCATTCACTTTTTCGAAAGCGGCGTGAAGTGCCTGTGATTTTCCGTAGTTTTTGGAGAATTTAATCCCGTGGATTTGCGGATGTTGGATTTTTAGATTTTCTATGATGGACCAGGAAAGATCGGTACTTCCGTCATCTATGAACCAAACTTCGTAAGACAGTTTGTTGGCCTGACAAACGTTGTCAATCCTTGTGAACAGCTCTTCCAGAGAGTCCTGCTCGTTTAATAGTGGGATTATTATAGAGAGATTCATTGATGAATATTAAGGTAAAAATTTGTTTGAAATGTAGAATTTGCAGCCCGGCTTGAACGGAAATCCTTTTTGCGGCTGATAAAGCTTGGGCAAAAAGATTGGGAGTGGAAGACGGAAATAGCTGCCATATTATTAAAGTGATAAAGTTACTCGTAGCGTTTTTTGTTCTTCAAAAACCCTGCGATGATAATAGACAAAAGTAGATAAAATAGTAAAAAGCCACCAAAAACTGCGGACATAAATTTGAAAGAAAAATAATTCCTGTTTTCCTTCATTGCTGCTTCCCTAGCAAGTTTTGCGCCGGTGTAATTTTCTTCCAGGTCTTTTACTTTGGTGCGGTCCTTTTGATTTGCCGCTTCTACTTTCAATTTAGCGTAAGATTCGTCTAGATTGTCAAGTTCTGTCTGAATATATTGGTGATTCAGCAAATCCCGTGCATCTGTATCTACATAATTCAGGAATGCAAAAATTGAAAACATTGATAAGATGCCACCCGTAAAAAGCGTTAAAAATGTTTGTTTAAAAGCTTGAGGATAAGTAATTAACGTGCCAACTCTTAACCAATAGGTTGAAGCAAAGCCAGCCAAGACATACAAGAACGTCATCCCAAAGGCATTGACCTGCATTGTGGTCTCAAAATAGTTAGCATTTGCGAAGAAATAATACACAATGAAGAATGCCAACATTGTGAGCGCGTATAAAATAAAACCTATTGTTACAGGGTTTTTTGTCATAATTTTTTAATTTTTGATAAAAGAGACAAATATTTCAAACTGACTATCAACAATCTAGAGTCTACTTGATTTCTTTTCTCTCTTTTCCTTTTTCTTTTTTCTTAATTTTTCTATCTTTGCACCGGCAAGTCCTAAACAACCAGCTCCTGAGAATCCTCCAGGGTGGGAACGCAGCAAAGGTAATTGGTCGTAGCGGTGTGATTTAGGTAGCTTGCCATTTTTTATTTTTTAAAGTTAAGAGATTAAGACAGTTTCAAATTTGAACTACTTAATCTCTTAATTTTTTTGTTTAGAATTCAAATTCCTGTCCTAATTCTGGTAATGTAAATTCAATATTCTTGTCAGAGAAATGCTTTTTGGCTTCCTCGTGATTGATTTCAATTGGTGGGAAAGTATCGAAATGACAGCCAATCACTTTTGGCGTTTTTAATAATTCTGATGCTGCGAAAGCCGCTTTTCTAGGACACATCGTGTAATGTTTTCCAACTGGCAGAATCGACAAATCCAATTTCCCGAAAACCTGTGGAAACAAACCCATCTCAGCCGTCACGCCAGTATCTCCAGCCAAATAAAGGTTTCTTCCGTCAGCAAACCTGAAAATATAGCCAGATGCCAATCCGCCGTAAGAACCGTCCGGAAAAGAGCTCGTGTGCAATGCCGGAACCATAGAAATTTTCAAATCTTTAATCTTGGCAGAACCACCGAAGTTGATATCAATATTATTTTTGTGTTTGAAATAACCACAAATCTCAGGCTGCCCAATTACCGTTGCATCAGGATGATTTTCAAGCACTTCTTTCACGTCTGCAATATGGTCGCCGTGCGCATGCGTAATCAATACATAATCGATTTTCTGAGCGGTGATGTCAAATCCTGATTTCTCTTTCTGATAGTTATAGAAAGGGTCTGCAAGAATTGTTTTTCCGTTGTATGTGAACAAAAAACAGTTTTGTCCTAAGAATTTTATTTTCATTTTTTTTAGATTTATTAATTAAAATAATTAAGGCCAAAAGCCGTCAAAACCGCCATCAGGAAAGTTAAGATTCCTACTTGTTTCAGGAATGGGTCAAGTAATTTTGGTTCGTTGACAGCCATTATGCTTCTTCCCAATTTTATAAAAGGGAAAATCAGAATCATTACAATAAAGGGATAATATTTACCTTGAGCCTGAAATCCGTTGTACATCAGAAAAGCTAACATTAATAAAATCGGTACTCGTAATAGTATGAGTTCGTAAATCATTGCTTTTTTGAAGCCAAGTTTCAATGCAAACGTTTTTTTACCTGATAATTCATCGTTGACGATATCTCGCATATTGTTAAGATTAAGAACCGCCATACTCAACATTCCGACAGCAGTTGCGGGAAATAAGACGTCCCAACTGAAAGACTTTGTAAATAGAAAATAACTCCCGCAAACCGAAACCAATCCGAAAAAGATAAACACGAAAATATCGCCCAAACCTAAATATCCATAAGGTTTTTTACCTACCGTATATCCAATTGCTGCCAAAATAGAGGCAATTCCCAATCCGATGAAAATCCAGAATTCTCTGGTGTAAGCCGGATAGAAAGCGACATACAATAAGGCAACCGTTGCTATAAAAGATAAAATCGAAAGTAGAATCACTGCATTTCTCATTTGAGTTGCTGTGATTTTCCCGGAAGCAACTGCTCTTTGTTCTGCTTCTCCTATCCTATTTTTGTCCGTTCCCTTTACGCCATCGCCATAATCGTTGGCGAAGTTGGAAAGGACTTGATATAATAAAGTGACGAGAAGTGCCAATGCAAAAATCCGCCAGTCCCAAAATCCGCCTTCCTGAGAAATCCTCCATTTCGCAATGAAAGCTCCCATAATAATTCCACTCATAGAAAGTGGTAAAGTTCGCAGACGCGCTGCTTTTATCCAATCGGTCATTTTATTATTTTAATCTTTAAATACAGATTCGCCATTTAAATTAGTTGTCAGAACATCACTCATATAATCGAAAAAAGGGCGCATTGCCAAAAAAGTAGCGATAATCTCTTTCTGAAAACTGTCTGAAAAAACTTCCTTGTCAGAAAATTTCCTCATCACCACATATTGTTTTTTCTTTATCAAATCAATTGCGGGATGATTTTTGTCGAAACCTTTTGGCGCAGTTTTCACGCCATCTTCGCCTTTAAGTTCTCCAAAATATTTTATAAAAGTTTTATCTGAGGTTATTTTTTTAATTTGAGAATCATCAATTTCAAATTCTCTTCGGATTCTCAAAAGGTCTTCATTATTCGGTCCCCAAAAACCGCCTCCAATATAAGTATTGCCAGGCTCCAGATGTATATAATAACCACCTCTAAGCATTGGTTTTTTTCGGGATATTCCAGCTCCGAAATTAGTTTTGTAAGGTGTTTTATCTTTAGAAAAACGAATATCTCTGTTGATTCTTAAGATATGAATTTGCCCCAAACTATCGTGGAATTCAAGTTCAGAAAAAATTTCGTCTACAAATTTCTTGTTTTCTTTAGCAATCGCATCATATTCTTTTTTATGCTCAGAAAACCAAACACGATTGTTGTTTCTGCTTAATAGTTTCAGAAATTCGAATCCTGTTTCCAGCGAGGTATTTTTGTTTGGCATAAAGCAGATGTCGATGAATATTTAGATGAATTATATTTTAAGAAATCCATTGGTCGTCGCCAAAGTTTGGCTTACGTTTTTCTAAGAATGCATTTCTGCCCTCTTTCGCTTCCTCCGTCATATAGGCTAAACGGGTTGCTTCTCCTGCAAAAATCTGCTGTCCAACCATTCCGTCGTCTGTGAGATTCATTGCGAATTTTAGCATTCTGATGGAAGTTGGAGATTTTGCAAGAATTTCCTGAGCCCATTCGTAGGCGGTGTCTTCCAATTCTGCGTGAGGAATTACGGCATTTACCATTCCCATTTCTTCCGCTTCTTTTGCTGAATAATTTCTTCCTAAAAAGAATATTTCTCTGGCTTTTTTCTGACCTACCATTTTTGCCAAATAAGCAGAACCATAACCACCGTCGAAACTTGTAACGTCCGCATCAGTTTGTTTGAAAATCGCGTGCTCTTCACTTGCCAAAGTCAAATCGCAAACCACGTGAAGCGAATGTCCACCGCCAACTGCCCAACCGTTGACCACAGCAATCACAGCTTTTGGCATAAAACGAATCAAACGCTGAACTTCGAGAATATTCAAACGATGTCTGCCATCTTCTCCCACGTAACCTTGATGGCCACGTGCTTTCTGGTCGCCGCCGCTGCAGAATGCGTGTCCGCCATCTTTTGGACTTGGGCCTTCGCCTGTCAACAATACAACGCCGATGGACGAATCTTCGGAAGCATCGTAGAATGCGTCGTAAAGTTCTGAGGTTGTTTTTGGTCGGAAAGCGTTTCTGACTTCTGGCCTGTTGATAGCGATTCTTGCAACGCCATTTGATTTTTTATAGGTAATATCTTCGTATTCTTTGACGATTTTCCAGTCTGCCATTTTTTGAAAATTTAGAGTGTAAATATAAGCAGAATTGATGGTGTTTCAAAGGAATTATCTCGCAGTTTGACAATTGCCAAAGCTTCCTCTTTGGGAAATTTTTCTAACTATGACAAATCGTGAATCTTGCGCCAGCGCGTAAGGGATAGTAGCGGATATCCTTTTTTCGGTGATGGAAAAGCGTTGGCGAAAAAAGATAGTAGCGGATAGCCCGGTCTCTTTGTTTTGCTTTGCTGAAAATGTCTGTCGGTAAACTAAACGTGAAAGCAAAACAAAGAGATACGCCCAAATAAAAAAAGCCTCAGAAAAATCTGAAGCTTGTATTAAAATTGTTGTCCCAATCCTAAAGGGAGCAATTTTATTACTCTACAACCTTGATAGCGCTAGCTAAAAATCTGGTTTCGGTTTTTGGTTCTGTAATCGCATCTATTTCTGCCTGAGATTTTTTAGCGTCCTCGGCGTAATGTTGCAATTCTTTTACTGAAGTGGTTTTGCTTTCTGCGCTGCCTTCCAAAACTACCGTTTTACCTTCCAAAGCCGTTGGAACGAAGAATGCGTAATCCTTCATCTTTACGAAAAATGATTCGCCACTTTCTGTAGCAACGCTTACCCAGCAACCTTTTTTAGGACAAACGCCGGTCACTTTTCCTTTAACAGAAGTTTTGGCAATTTTGGGTGTTGCTTTTAATTCTTTATTGAGTTCGTCTGGAGAAATGGCTTTCTTAACAGCTTTTGCCGAAACATCCTGTCCGTAATATTCACCTACTTTCGCTTCGCCTGCTGGCGGACCGGATTGTGCGAATGCTGAAACGGATAATCCAATCAATACGAATGCAAACAATATATTTTTCATACTTTAATATTTATTTTTTTAATGTTGTAAATTTAGAAAATTATTTAGAATGAGAAAAAATAATTTTTGATGTAATGAAATTGAGTTTTCAAGTGTCTTAGTTATATAAAATCAAAAACTATAAAAAATTATACTTATGAAAATACAACTTTTAACTCTGGTCCTTTTGGCTTCTGCGGCAAATTTTTCTTGTGTACAATCCAAAGGTGACAATTCCAACGGAAACGATGCGATGTTTTCCAACTTGATCTCTGACTCCGGAAAAGGTGAAGTGATTGAAAAAACTTACGACATCAATTTTGATGAATTGGAAATCTCGACTTCTCTGAATGCGGAAGTCTTCAAATCTAACAATGAGAAAATCGTTGTTTATGCACCTTCTGACCTGATGAAATATGTTGTCGTGAAACAAAACGGCGGAAAAGTACAGGTAAAAATCCAGTCGGAGTCTATGAAAAGTATTTCTACCGACAGAATCAAAATTAAAGTTTATGCTAAAGATTTTGACCATTTGGCAGCCAATTCCAGCGGTAGTATTTATTTGAAAGACAACTTCAGTTTCTCTGATCTGGATGTGAAAGTTTCCAGCTCTGGAACGATAAAAGGCAACATCAATGGCGGAAATATCAATATCCAAGCGTCAAGCAGCGGAAATTACGAAGGCGAGGTTAATGCGAAAAGTTTGAATATGCAAAGCTCATCTTCCGGCGGAATCGACATCAAAGGAAAATCTGAAAGTGTGAACATCCAGGCGTCATCTTCTGGCGATGTGGACGCGGAAAACTTCACGACAGAAAGTGCTGTATTAGCAACGTCATCGTCTGCCGACATTACAATTGGCGTGAGTAAAAGTGTGACCGCAAGCGCATCTTCCAGCGGAGACATCCGAGTGATCAAGAGAGGAAGCTTGAATGAGATCACTAAAAACGAAAGTAGTTCTGGATCTATTTCTATCCAGTAATTTTATATTATTTTCTCAAAAAAAAAAGAGACCCAAAATTCGGGTCTCTTTTTATATTTAAATCAAATTTCGATTAGTTGAATTTGATAATGCTTTCCATCTTTGCAGTTTCCTCGTTCACCAACTCGTCATCTACCAAAATCTTTCCAGAATGCTCATCGATGATGATCTTTTTTCTCTGAGCAATTTCCATCTGCTTCTGTGGTGGAATCGTGAAGAAAGAACCTTTTGGCGCTCCTCTTTCCAAACCTACAACCGCAAGACCAGTTGATGATCCTGTACGGATCCTTTGGTAAGAAACCAACAATCTTTGATCAATCTTCTCAGCAAATTCTTTAGATTTTTCCAATAGATAATCTTCTTCTTTCTGAGTTTCAGAAACCAAGTTTTCCAACTCGTTTTTTTTGTGAACCAAGTGGTTGTTCAGCTCATCGATCTTAGCAGTAAGGTCAGCTAAAGTTTCCTTTTTGTGATCTATTTTCCCTCCAAATTCTTTGATCCTTTTTTCAGCCAATTGAATTTCCAATTCCTGGTATTCTACTTCTTTTGCTAAAGTTTCGAATTCTTTGTTATTTCTAACATTATCTTGCTGCGTTTTATATTTGTCAATCAATACTTGAGCGCTTTTCATAAGATCTTTTTTCTCATTGATCTCTGCATTCTGCTCAGCAATTTCAGATTCGAATTTTTGGGCTCTTTTGTTAAGACCTTCAATTTCTATCTCAAGATCTTCTACTTCAATTGGCAATTCGCCTCTTGTATTGCGGATCTCATCCAAACGGGAATCAATGATCTGCAAATCGTAAAGTGCTCTTAGTTTTTCTTCAACAGAAATTTCGTTTACTTTTTTATCAGCCATATCTATATAAAATAATTAACAGGATTTGTTTTCTTAGTCGTTTTTGCGATGGCAAATATAGTGAATTTTTCGGACAATATTTCAAATAATTGTTGAGTTACAAATTGTTCCGATTCAAAATGTCCGATATCGCAGATCAGCATTTTGTCTTCTGCCGAGAAAAAGTCGTGGTATTTCACATCGCCCGTGAGGTAAGCATCACATTTTGAAGCTAATGCAGACTTGATTCCGCTTGCTCCACTTCCGCCCAAAACGCCAACTTTTTTGATTTTTTTATTAATTAAAGAACTGTGTCTTATAACTTTAAGGTCAAATTTTTCCTTTACAAATTGTAAGAAATCCTCTTCTTCCATTTCAGTTTCCAAATCTCCAAATCGTCCCAAACCAGTATAATGATTTTCGTTGTCGAGGGAAATTAATTGATAAGCCACTTCTTCGTATGGATGATTTTCTTTCATTGCAGAAATGATTTGGTTTTTCTTAAAATCTTCAAAAATCACAGAGACCAAAACTTCGTCCGCATTTTCTCTTTCGTTATGATTTCCAGTTACCGGATTCGAACCTTCCAACGGACGAAAAGTTCCGTTTCCATTAATAGAAAAACTGCATTCATCATAAAAACCAATGTTTCCCGCACCAGCTTGGAACAAAGCATTTTTCAAATGCTCAGCCGAATTAGTAGGAACGTAAACTTCCAATTTCTTTAATTGATTTTGTTTCGGCATCAATATTTTTTGATTCTTCAATCCCAAAACTTCGCAGATTTTATAATTGACACCGAAATAATCATTGTCAAAAGCCGTGTGAATTGCATAGATGGCAATTTTGTTTTCCAAAGCTTTCAGAACTGCTTTTTCAACATAATTCTTCCCCGTTATTGATTTCAGACCAGAAAAAATAATCGGATGAAAACAAACCACGAGATTGAAATTCTTTTCAATAGCTTCATCGATCACCGATTCCAAAGCGTCGTGAGCAACCAAAATTCCTGAGATTTCCCTATCTGGATTTCCACAAAGTAAACCGACGTTATCAAAATCCTCAGCTTGCTTTATCGGAATCAATTTTTCAAACTCTTTTATAAATTCATTGATTTTCATTAATTTAATTTTTATCTGATAAACAATCGGTCATCAAAAGTAAACTTCTCCACTTTCTTGATTTGTACTTTGTTAAAATTAATATTTCTAGGATTGATTATATAATTGAATTCCCCTTGAACCGCCGCGGATGGAACTTTCATAGCCAAGAATTTATTTTCCTTTAGAAATTTGTCGCCCATTTTTTGAGTGGCGTCCAGATGCGGAAAAGTGTTCCAATCCTTAGGGAATCTTTTCGGCTCAAAAACCTCGATATCGGGAATCTCAATATGGACCAATCGATAATCTTTCGGAATAATGCCAAGCGGAATGTGAACGGCGATTTCCGTCACGCAAAGTGCTATAGATTGTCCTGTGTATAACGTCGCATTGCCTTTGCTATTCCAGCGTCCGCCTGCTATTTCCGCACCTTTTCCCGAAAGGTCAGTGGCGTAGATTTCTTTTGAAAGCCTGTAAACAACCATCAAAAATTACGCTAAAATACCGTGCTCCAATCTCGTAAGCTCATCCATTAGAAGAGATATTCCAAAGTTACTACCAATCAGGTCTTGTGGTTTTGTTTTGCCTAAAGCCAGATTTTCTGCTTGCAACCAAATCAAAAAATATTCTGATGAACCAAAAACCTCTTCGCCTCTTTTGTAGAGCATTTCTATTTGCAATATCTTCTCGGATTGCAGTGTGTCAAAGGTTTTCTCTTCTTTTTGGTAACGGGACAATGTTTTCCCAGAGATATGAAGAAAACCAGCCCACTCTTGAAAACTGAAAGGGAACTTTTTCACAAGATTATCAAAAAGCTTGAAAGAAATACCGCGTTCTGCAATTTCTATCATTCTGAAGATGCCGCCATCGTCAAAATTCTGATATCCGTAGACTGCAGCTGGCTCTGCTACGGAATGTGTGGTGTCTGTTGTTTTATATTTTTTCATCATTTTTATTTTTCTACTCCACAAAGATAAGACTTTTGTCTTGATAAAAAAGACTTTTGTCTATTTTTTTATTCATCGTGAATTGATTTATTTTATTACCTTCAATTTTTAATTTACTAAAATGATAATCAAACCAGAGTTTGACCTCATTCCGGAGGATGGATGGCGAAAGAAAATCTACGAAACGGTTTACCTGTCCCACACAAAAGCGGGTAAAATATTCGATATCTGTTTACTTGCATTAATTCTCATCAGTACAGCTTTGTTGATGGTGGAAACGATTCCTATTTTCAGATTGGAATATTACAAAGAGTTTTATTATGCTGAATTTTTTATCACTTTAATATTCACGATAGAATATATTTTAAGAATTATTTGCGTGAAGGACCGTGAAGAATATATTTTTAGTCCTTTGGGAATCATTGATTTTCTTTCAATAATTCCATTTTACATCAGTTTATTATTTCCGGTATGGCATTTTGTGGCAATTATCAGAATGTTACGGTTGTTAAGAATTTTCAGGATTTTTAATCTGGCTGATTATATGCACGATGGACGATTCATCGTTTCTGCGCTTAAGCACAGTTCAAGGAAGATTTATATTTTTCTTTTATTTATGGCGATTTTTATTATTATAATTGGATCGTTAATGTACATTATAGAAGGTGGGAATAATGGATTTAGCAGCATTCCGCAAAGTGTTTATTGGGCAGTTGTGACTATAACCACGGTTGGTTACGGTGATATTTCCCCCGGAACTCCTATTGGTAAAATATTATCTATAATTGTCATGCTTTGCGGATACAGCATCATCGCGGTTCCAACCGGAATTGTAACATCGGAATTTCGGAAGCAAAAGAAAAACAATTTTCAGTGTAACAGATGCGGTAACGGAGATAATGACGAGAATGCACGTTTCTGTAAAATCTGCGGAGAAAGGATCATCTAATCTGACGGAAAAATTAATTTCATCATAGTTTAAGTTAAATTAATATTATAATATAAATATTTAAAAATAATCGGTTATATTTGATGAATCGAAAATAATATTTAATTATAATCATAAAATAGCTTAAATAGGTGGTTATGAAAAATTTCAATTTCATATTTGGGATCATCCTTCTTAATTTTTTGTGCAATTGTTCCGCTTCTGCATCCATTTCGGACAATACTTCCTCCGAAATTCTAAATGTCAAACATCATACTTATAAAACTGTAGGTTTCCCAACTTCGGATGGATTAAATGTTTATGCTGATTTCTACTCAAGCGATAACAGGCGTGATCCACTAATCATTTTGTATCATCAGGCAGGATTCAGTAAAGGAGAATTTAGAAATATCGCACCAAGATTGGTTGATCTTGGTTTCAATGTTCTGGCGGTTGATCTTCGTTCGGGAGATATTGTAAATCAGGTTACAAATCTGACTCAGAAAGAAGCTTTAAAAAAAGGGAAATCTACAGCTTTTCAGGATGTAATTCCAGATTTGGAAGCTTCTTTTGATTATGCAAAAAATAAAATAAAATCCAGAAAAATAATCTATTGGGGAAGCTCATACTCTGCTTCATTAGGATTTTATATGGCTGCAAAGTATCCGAAAGCTTACAAAGCGCTGATTGCTTATTCTCCGGGAGAATACTTCAAAATTGAAAATAAGAATATTTCGGAGTTTGCAAAAGATGTGAAGATTCCAGTTTATACTTCTTCTGCGCGAAATGAAGAATCCACATGGAAACCTATTTATAATTCAATTAAATCCAAAAAGCAATTTTATCTTCCTGCTAAAACCAAAGGTCATCACGGCACAATGGCGCTTTCGTCTTTCTATGATGACAGCGAGGAAAACTGGCAGGCCATTATTCCTTTTTTGAAAACATTAAAGTAAATTCGTCTTCATTTTCAAGAAAAGTCCGTTTGGCTTCTTCATAACCTATTTTGAAAATCTGTTCCATATTTTGAGGTTTTCTTTCGAAAATTCCATATTTCGATAACTTTTTTGATGTAATAAACCAATCGCAATAGGCAAATTTGAAAATCTCTGTCCGATGTGAAGCCAATTCGTAAGCTCTTGTAGTTACAGCTTTGATTGTTCTAAGGTCTTGCGCTTCCACATCTTGAGGCGGCGTGACATAGACACCAATTATTTTGTCGCACTCATTATTAATAATATCAGCAGGAAAGTTATTGAGCACACCTCCATCGCTGTACATCTCTTCTCCAATAAAATAAGGTGTGGAAATCCCGGGAATGCAGGACGAAGCGATAATCGCATCGACAACTTTGTAATGTTTTTCGAAAACTTTTTGTTGTCCTGTTATTAATTCTGTAGCGACAATTCTCACATCTTTTTGCAAATCCCCAATTGTCATATCCTGGAAAATAGGTGTCAAATACATTGTGAAAATGGCTGAGGAAACAAACCCTGGTTGATTGAAAGTAAAATGTTTCCAATTGAAAAAATAAATCGATTGGAAAAAATCCAAAATTTCCTCCGGTGATTTCCCAACGGCGTACAGAGAGCCAACGATGGAACCTGCGCTACAGCAAGAGAGAATGTCTGGTTCAATGTTTTTCTCATTTAGAAATTTCAAAACGCCTGCGTGAGCCAGTCCACGTGTTCCACCTCCGGACAAAACCAATCCTATCTTCGAATTTTCCATTACGTAAAATTAAAAAAACCGCAGAAAAATCTGCGGTTTTTATATATGAATATTATGTTATTCTTATTAAATATGAATCACCTCACCGTAAGCAGCGGCTACAGCTTCCATCACAGCTTCAGAGATAGTTGGATGCGGGTGAATAGATTTAAGAACTTCGTGTCCTGTCGTTTCTAATTTTCTCGCAACAACCGCTTCAGCAATCATATCGGTAACACCGTCACCAACCATATGACAACCAAGCCATTCACCATATTTAGCATCAAAAATAACTTTGATAAATCCATCAACATCACCATTAGCCGTAGCTTTTCCAGATGCTGAGAATGGGAATTTACCAACTTTGATTTCGTAACCTTTTTCTTTCGCTTGCTTTTCAGTCAAACCAACAGAAGCAATTTCCGGATGACAATAGGTACAACCTGGAATATTTCCGTAATCGATAGCTTCAACGTGAAGACCTTTGATTTTCTCAACGCAAGTAATTCCCTCTGCAGAAGCCACGTGAGCCAAAGCCTGAGTTGGGATGATGTCACCAATGGCATAATATCCCGGAACAGAAGTTTCGTACCATTCGTTAACCAAAACTTTTCCTTTTTCAGTTTTGATTCCAACTGCTTCAAGTCCGATTCCTTCAACGTTTGAAGCAATTCCAACTGCAGAAAGCAAGATATCAGCTTCCAAAGTTATGTTTCCAGTTGCAGTTTTCACGCTGGCTTTCACGCCGTTTCCTGAAGTATCGACAGATTCTACAGAAGCGTTGGTCATAATTTCAATTCCTGATTTTTTAAGAGATTTCTCCACGTGTTTTGAAACTTCCTCATCTTCTAAAGGAACGATGTTTGGCAAGAATTCTACAACGGTCACCTTGGTTCCCATTGCGTTATAAAAATCAGCAAACTCAATTCCGATAGCGCCAGAACCTACAACAATCATAGATTTTGGTTGCTCAGGAAGAGACAATGCCTGTCTGTATCCGATTACTTTTTTACCATCTTGAGGAAGATTTGGCAATTCTCTGGAACGCGCTCCAGTTGCGATAATGATGTTGGTTCCGGAATATTCAGTTGATTTTCCTTCAGCATCTACTACAGTCACTTTTTTACCAGCTTTCACTGTTGCAGTTCCCATAATGACATCGATTTTGTTTTTCTTCATCAAGAAAGAAATTCCACCGCTCATTTTGGAGGCCACGCCTCTACTTCTTTGGATAACTTTTGAAAAGTCGAAGCCTGGATTTTCCACTTTGTTAAGACCATAGTCTTCTGCGTGCTTCAGGTAATTGAAAACGTGAGCAGATTTCAACAACGCTTTAGTCGGGATACAACCCCAGTTAAGGCAGATTCCGCCAAGATTTTCTTTTTCGATGATGGCTGTTTTGAAACCCAATTGAGAAGCTCTGATTGCAGTCACATAACCGCCAGGTCCACTTCCAATAACAATAATATCGTAATTCATTGTGATTAAAAAATTTTAGCGAATTTACGGAAAATTATTGAAAGCATCGTATGACAAAAAGCAACTCTTGGAGTTGCTTTTCAAAAATTTAATATTGAGAAGTTTACTTTATCTGCTTGTAGCTTTCAATCAGTCGGATGAATTCTGCACGGTAACCATCTTCATCATTCGATTTTCCTTGTTTGGAAAGATTGATGATTTTATCGAGGTCTTTGTCTTTGATGAATTCCGATTGTCTTAAAACCAAACCAAACCAAGCCACAGACGATGCAAATTTGAAATCTTGCGAAGCATTATTCAATTGATTTTTAGAATCTTTGATAGTTTGAATTAATTCTTTACTTACATCTTCATCCGGATTTTTGTAGCGGAATTTCACCGTTGCCAATTCGTCTCCAAATTCGTTTTTAGAATCGGTCTTAGAATATTTTAAATCAACATCTTGCGGACTGAATTCAGAATCTGAACCAACTGGAATAACTTCATAAATCGCTGTCACCGTATGACCAATTCCCAATTCTCCAGCATCGATTTTATCATTTTTAAAATCTTCATTTTTTAATTTTCTACTTTCATAACCAATTAATCGATAAGATTTTACAAACTTCGGATTAAACTCGATTTGAATCTTCACATCTTTCGCAATCGCATACATACTTCCGGCAAATTCTTTCCCAAGAAATTTATTGGATTCCTGCATATTATCGATGTAAGCATAATTTCCGTTGCCTTTGTCAGCAAGCATTTCCAGACGATTGTCTTTATAATTTCCCATTCCGAAACCAAGACAAGTGAGGTAAATTCCAGATTTTCTCTTCTCCTCAATCAATTTTTGAAGTTCAGAATTATCGGAAACACCAACATTGAAATCGCCATCTGTCGCCAAAATCACACGGTTGTTTCCTTTTTTAACCAAATTTTCCTGAGCTAATTTATAAGCCAATTCAATTCCTTGTCCGCCAGCTGTACTTCCGCCAGCACTTAGATTTTCCAAAGCTGAAAGAATTTTTTCTTTATTCTTCGCTGAAGTCGGTTCCAGAACAACGCCTGCACTTCCAGCATAAGTTACGAGTGCCACTCTATCTTGAGGACGAAGTTTTTCCAATAAAATTTTGAATGAAGTTTTCAGCAACGGCAATTTATTCTGCTCATTCATCGAACCGGAAACATCAATCAGAAAAACCAAATTTGAAGCTGGTAATTCTTTTTCGTTCAATGTTTTACCTTGCAAACCGATTTTCAACAGCTTATGTTTAGGATTCCAAGGCGAATCGTTGTAATCCGTATTGATGGAAAATGGCTTATTGCTTTTTGGCTGAGGATAATCGTACTTGAAATAATTAATCATTTCCTCGATTCTCACAGCATTTTTGTCCACTTTTTGTCCGTTGTTTATCATTCTTCGAACATTGGAATACGACGCGTTATCTACATCAATTGAAAATGTCGAAAGTGGGTTGGCTTTTGCGGATTCGAATTGATTTTCCTTCCACTCGTCGTAAGATTCTTGATTTTGAACAGGTTGTGGATTATTAAGCAAATCAATTTCTTTTTTGGACAAACCTTTAGTTTTGATGACAATCACGCCATTACTTCCACGTGTTCCATAGAGTGAAGTTGCAGCAGCATCTTTCAAAATTTGAACATCCTTTATTTTTTTAGGATTAATATTCTCAAGATTTGCAGTTTGATATGGAATCCCATCAATAACATATAAAGGTTGATTGTTTAAAGTTAAAGAAGCTATTCCTCGAATCATCAATTGTGGCGAATTTCCAGGATTTGACGGAGCAATCTGAAGTCCAGCAACGCGTCCGTTCAAAACTTGGTCAACATACGCTTGAGTCATCACTTTCCCTTGTGCTAGTGGCGGAGCTGGCGGTGAATAAGATTTTTCCTTTCTATTAATCGAATTTTTACTAACCATTGTTGATGCATAACCAAGACTTTTTTGCTCTCGCTTGATTCCCATTGCAGTCACAACAACACCTTCGATATCCTGTGATTTTTCAGAATATACATAATTTGATTTAGCTGGAAGACTGCTAATCTCTTCCCTCACTTCATTCACAACTATTTGAGTTGGTGAAATAGAAGCTATTCCTTCCGACTCGGCAATTGGAGGCAAAGAAATTTCCTTTTTACCTTCTGCGTCGTGATAAGCAATAATCTCCTTTCCATTTTCAGATGTATTGATTGGATTACTTTTCAAATTCTCTTTGAAAGTCTTATTGATGTTCTCAATGTTTTCCGGCGTTTCCAAAATCTTGTTTTGATTGACAGGCTTTCCGTAATCGTTTGATGCCATTTGAGGTTCTATTTTCGTGTCTTTATCATTCACAAAATATAAAACGCCAAACGTCAAAGCCAAACCAGCAACCATTCCGTAAGGCAACCAAAGCGGAATGATTCTTTTCTTTTGTTCTTTTTTATCTAATTTTTCTTCAACGTTTTCCCACACTTTTTCGAAATTTGGGAAAGTAGGTTTTTCTTCCGCAGATTTTCCGGCTTCGTTGAACATTTTATCGATATCTTGATTTTCCATTTTTTTAAACTTTAAGAATTAATTGTTTGAAGTTTCACAAGTTCCTGCAATTTTTTGCGGGCGAAATTCACCTGAGATTTGGACGTGCCTTCCGATATAGAAAGCATTTGCGCAATCTCTTTGTGCGGATAGCCTTCCATCGCAAAAAGATTGAAAATTGTACGGCAACCTTCCGGAAGGAAATTGAGAAGTGACAGAATTCCTCTTTCTTCCGAAACATTTTCCGGTTCTGCTTCGGCCAAATCCACAAAATTCTCTTCAATTGAAATTGAAAACGGCTGTTTCTTGCGAAGTTTCTGAAGGCATTGATTCACGACAATTTTCTTTGCCCAAGCATCGAAAACCTGTAGTTCTTTGAGTTGGTCGAGCTTTGTGAAAATCAGATAGAAAGAATCTGCCAAAACTTCTTCCGCGTCTTCGTCGTTTTTCAGGTAGCGTTTGCAAGTTGCGAAGAACCGGCCTGCATATTCTTCATAAAGTTTCCGCTGTGCATTGCGGTCTTTATTTTTGCATCTTATGTATAATTCGTGTTCCATTTTCTGGCGTTTGTAAGGAAAGATGCAAGAGTTTAAAAAAGGTTGGAAATATTTTTAAAATTTAAGGAAAAACTTTGAAAATCAGCTTCCAAAGTTTTGACAGGATTTAATTTTTAGAAATTTTTTAAGTTCCATTCAGTTTTTTCCAATTCAATTACTGTGGATTTTAGAGTCTCTCGGTCGGCTGTTTTTACATTCCAGATAATTTTGAAGAACTTTAAAACTTTGATAAGTTGCCAACTTAAATCAAACTCAAACCACCGGATTCCTAATCTTGAAGATGATGGAAATGCGTGATGATTGTTGTGAAAACCCTCTCCAAAAGAAATAATTCCCAATAACAAGTGGTTATAACCGCTTTCATTAGCTTCAGAAATGATATATTTTCGATAACCGTGCGTATGAGAAATATATCCGATGAACCAATGCATCAATAGATTAATAGAAATTCTCAAAGGAAAAAGAATAATAAAGGCTTGAAATCCCCAAAACAACCAAACTGAAATTGCCGGAATAATATTGAAAAGAAACCAGCTTTTGTGAAGAAAATTAATAAATCGATCTTGATAAAATTCTTCCGGAAATCCATAATCCTTCAAGTCATCAGCTGTAACAGTAAAAGAATAGTGCAAATACCAAATATAATCTTTCCATAAACTATGCTGATAACCTAAATACGGATGACAAGATGGTTTATTTTGCCAAAAATCCCTTGTGTAATGCAACTTGATCCAAGACAATGGACTTCCCATTCCTGTAAAAACAAAAAGTATCAAAAGAAAATTTCTAAAGATTATAGAAGTTGAATAGCTTTTATGAATAATTCCCCTGTGCAATCCAATAGAATGTCCTAAGGAAATTGTAAAAATGCTGATGAATATTGATAATAGAATAACATCTTTATTTATTTCTGTTAAAATAATAAACAGACAGAAAAATAAATTGAGATACAACCAAATCGTTTTCTGAAACGAAAAATAGACTGGATTAGTCATGATTATTGTTTTTGGAAAAGTATGAAAAATAATTAAGTCAGTTGCTCCAACACATTATCAAATAAAGGATATCGAAATTTAAATCCATTTTCAATTAGAATCTCCGGATAAACATTTCGGCTTTTCAACATCAGTTCAGCTTCGGTTTTGATGAAGATTGCTGCAATTTCCAATAACCAAACCGGACTTGGAATCCCGAATGGAATTTTGATTTTTTCACGCAGTTGCTTCATCATTTTTTCGTTGGATAAAGGTTTTGGCGATGTAATGTTGACTGCACCTTTAATATTTTCATTTTCGATGATGAAGTTGACTGCTTCGCAAAAGTCATCAATGTGAATCCAGCTCATCATTTGGTTTCCTCTACCCTGTTTTCCGCCTAAACCGAGTTTTGAGATTTGTTTGAATTTAGGAAAAGCACCACCATTTTTACCTAAAACAATCGATGTTCTCATCGCCACTTTGCGGATGTCTTGATTTTTGGTTTTGAAGAATTTTTTTTCCCAACTTTTACAGATATTCATTGAAAAATCGTCGCCGATGATTCCGTTTTTCTCCGTATTAAGATGGGTTTCTGAATGGGTGTAAATTGTTGCAGAACTTGCATTGAGCCAAGTTTTTGGTGGATTTTGGCATTCGTCAATAGCTAGCTGAAGGACTTTTGTGGAATAAATCCTGGAATTGTAGATTTCTTTTTTGTTCTGCTCGTTGTATCTGCAATCCACAGATTTTCCTGCCAGGTTGATAAGCACGTCTGCGTTTTCTAATTCGGTTTTCCAATTTCCTAAAGTTTTTGCGTCCCAGAAGATTTCGTTTTCACTTTTTGGATTTCGGGTCAGGATTTTGACTTTGTGATTTTTGTTGATGAAATATTGTTCTAAGTTATTGCCAAGAAAACCAGTTCCGGCTGCGATGATTATCTTCATAGTAATTGTTTTATGGTTAAATTATATTCAATGTGCGAAGTTTGATTTTTGCGGAGCGCGCCCTGACCTGAATGGATCCCGATGTGAAATCGGGAGGGAATGGATGACGGATAAAGGCGCCCAAATCATTTAAATATTTGAAACGATATATAAAAGAACGGCTCCGAATGTGAGTCTGAAAATCATCCAGGAAATCGTGGGAATAATACCAAAATTCAACATTTTACATCGTCTCAAATGTTCCAGAAACATTATGAACACTACAATTCCAAAGTAGACAAAATAAAATAGTTGATTAAAATCAAATGATAAAACAGGAATCAAAAGTAATGTTCCAAGAAGAGAGACCGTCATCATATTTCCGAGATAATCCCAGATTCTGTCTTTGAGATAAATCCCCACAAATAGACTTTGCCAAACGATTTGCATACAGCAGATAAAGAATTCTAAACCAAAATTATTTTTGAAATCCGGGAACAAACGTTGATTGTAAAATCCCAAAACATAAGAGGAAAATATTAAAACAAACGCAAGGTAATATAAGCGGTACTTCATATTGAAATCCGGAACACAATTGCCCTCTGTTAAATCTTTAGATGAAGGAACAATCTGTTTTCTGTTGTACGAGACGAATTTGTAAAGTCTCTGAAAAAACCAATAAAAAGGTATGAATCTTGCGATCTTTTCCAGTATTGGAAAAGAGCTTCCTATGATTACAAGAAGACTTTCTAATCCGTAAAATACTCTATTTTTCGTAACATCAATCAATGCTATTTCGTTTTTTGAACGGTGAATGTCAATTTTATTTTTAAGTTCGGGAGAGATTTCCGAGAAGGCTTCTCTTCCGTTTTCGTCCAGCATTCCGGCTTTGATAAAACCTTTGGAATAGATGTTACACATTGGACAATCGTTGTCGTAGATGAGAATGTGGTTTTGTAGAGTTTTCATTGTACTTGGTTTTAAAGGTTTTCAGATTTCAGATTTTTATAATCAATAAAACCTGAAATTAAAAATAGTACTGCCATAATGTTGATGAGGATTGCAGTAAACCAAAACATAAACTCAGGTTTTACAAAAATCATTGGCACGATTGATAATATAAAAATACAGTAACCTGTTGTGTAGATTTTAAATATTGTATTTTTTCCTTTTTTATTTAATCTAATTATGTAGCTCACCGTTTGTGAACATCCTATAAAAAATAGACAGATTGCGAAATTTCCTTGGAATTCTGAATTTAAACCTGACCAAATAATAGAGAAAAAATAGATGGTCAGTTGAAAGAAGAAATCGTACTTGATGAATGTTTTCATAGATTTGTAATTCTAAAAGATTAAGAAATCTCTTTTTGTTTTTCTGAAATAGAGAATAAGAAATAAATGAACTATTAAATTTTTCATAGTATTGTAATTTTTATATTTTCAGGAATTTTTGAAAATTAATTAGAAATAAAAAAGGGAAATTGACTTCCTTTCTATTTCAGTAAATTAGTGATTTTCCCAACCAGCCAATGGTCATCGCTTTTTATAGCCAAGTCCATAATATTGTTGATCTTGTTGGTCACGTTTCCAAAATCGTCCATCAGTTTGATAAACTCTTTGGCTTCATCGGAATCATCGTCTACATTTTTGAGTTCTTCAAGAAATGCTACAACTGGCTCTATTTCTCTTTTTCTGCGTTCTTTAGTGATTTGTTTGAAGAGAAACCAGACATCTTTTTCAGCGATGAAATATTCCTTCCTGTCCCCTTTCACAAATTCTTTTTTTACAATTCCCCAATCCATCAGCGCCCGAAGATTCATATTCGCATTGCCTCGTGAGATTTGGAGCATTTCCATCACTTCATCCGTTGATAAAGGTTTTCCTTCTGCCAAGAGCAAAGCGTGAACCTGCGCCATTGTTCGGTTGATTCCCCAGCTTGTGGCAAATGTTCCCCATGTTTGGATATATTTTTCTTTGGCTTCGTCGAGTTTCATTTTTGTAAAGATTAATTTCTTGTACAAATGTAATTAATATTTTCGAATTTTCAATAATTATTGAAAATAAAATAATTTGATTTGTTTTTTTTATACTGATTCTTATCTATTGCTTGTTCAAAATGATAAGAATCAACTGATCTCCAATTTTTATTATTACACGAAAAAATTAAACTGTTGTTTTAATTTTTATTGAAAAAAATACAAAAGGAAAAATTCCGGTATTTTAATCAAGTCATCTAATCTCTTATTTATAAATGTATAATTTTCAAAAGGTTAAATCAAAATTTAATTTTAAATTAATAAAAATAATCGATTATTATTGTTAGATTTGTATAAAATTAATTCATGAAATATACTTTAATCAAGCGAAACAAAAGTTTTCGTGCTGATTCCCATGTTCATTTTATCAGTTGGATGAGGAAAATGGATCTTCAGTATTGGAACGATAACAAAGAATTTATGGAAGGCTATGCGTACCGAAAAATGACTTTTGAAAAAATTGAAATCCGCCATGCAAATGAGGAACATTTTGTGGAAGATCTTGAAAAAAATAACCTTTTGAAAATTGAATCTTCAAAAGGTTTTTTGGGTTTATTTAAATAAGGTCTATTAATAAATTGCGGGGTATTTCTGAGGATTCAACTCATTGAACATCGCGTAGATTCTCTCAACCATATCGTCAGAAGATGGCTTGCTAAAGTAATCGCCATCACTTGCAAAAGCTGGTCTGTGATTTTCCGCAGAAATCGTCAACGGCTCTGAATCCAAATATTTGAAAGCTTTTTGTTTTTCCAGAATCTGCTGAAGAATAAACGCCGAAGTTCCACCTTCCACATCTTCATCGATTACGACCAATCGATTGGTTTTCTTCACACTTTCCGCAATTTCATTGGCCAAATCGAATGGAATCAACGACTGAACATCAATCACTTCCGCAGAAATTCCTAATTTTTCTAATTCATTCGCCGCTTCAGAAACAATTCTCCAGGTTGAACCGTAAGTCACCAAAGTCACATCTTTTCCTTCCTTAGTCACTTCGATTTTTCCGACTGGAATCGTGAATTCTCCTAAGTTATCCGGTTGTTTTTCTTTTAATCTGTAACCGTTCAAACATTCTACAATCACGGCTGGTTCGTCACTTTGAAGCATTGTGTTGTAAAAACCTGCTGCTTTCGTGAGACTTCTTGGAACTAAAATGTTAATTCCTTTTGATAGATTAAGGATTCCCGCCATTGGCGAACCGGAATGCCAAACGCCTTCCAATCTGTGCCCACGGGTTCTAATGATGATAGGCGCTTTTTGACCACCTTTTGTTCTGTACTGAACGGTTGCCAAATCATCGCTCATCCCTTGCAGACAGTACAAAATATAATCTAAATATTGAATCTCAGCAATCGGTTTCAGACCGCGCATCGCCATTCCGATACCTTGTCCAAGGATTGTTGCTTCACGGATTCCGGTGTCAGCGATTCTAACTTCGCCATACTTTTCCTGAAGTCCTTCCAAACCTTGATTTACATCGCCGATATTTCCAGCATCTTCACCGAAAACCAAAGCTTGCGGATATTTTGCAAAGATTTTATCGAAGTTATTTCGCACCACAACTCTACCATCCACTTCTTCGGAAGCATCAGAATAGACTGGTTTAATTTCTTTTACATTCGTTGCTTTCCACTCAGATTGAGAATACAAATGCGACGAATAATTATCTTTTTCTACTTTGAAGATTTCTTCGTATTGCGATTTCAAAGCGTTTCTTTCAGCGGAGTTTTGAGCTCTTGTCACTAATAAAGACTGTCTTACCAAATGGAAGATATCTCTCTTGCTTTTAGAAATAATTTTATTAAAGTTTTCAATCAATTGAACAACTTCAATATTTTGATTTTTAATGGATTCTACAAATGGTAAAACTTGATTTTTTAAATCTGAGATTGTCTTTTGGTAAGATTCCCAAGCTTTTTTCTGACCGTCTTTTACTAATTTTTTAGATTCAGAATCAATTGAATCTAATTCTTCAACTGAGGCCAAATATTCTTCATTTCCTTCAATCTCGATGCTGTAATCCAAAATCCATTCACGGAATTTCAACATTCCGTCAAATTCAGATTCCCATTTTAAACGTTCTTCATTTTTGTAACGCTCGTGCGAGCCAGAAGTTGAATGTCCTTGAGGCTGAGTTACTTCCGTCACGTGGATTACAACCGGAACACTTTCGTATCTCGCGTAATGCTCAGCTTTCGCGTAAGCTTCCATCAACGCCGGATAATCCCAAGCTTTCACCTGGATAATTTCGCAACCTTGCTTTTCGTCCGCTTTTCTCTGGAAACCGGAAAGCATTTCGGAAATATCCGCTTTCGCTCTTTGGTTTTGAGTCGGAACCGAAATCCCGTAACCATCATCCCAAATCGAAACAATCATCGGAACTTGCAAAGCACAAGCGGCGTTCAAAGTTTCCCAAAAATGACCTTCAGCTGTTGAAGCGTCGCCAATCGTTCCAAAGGCAACTTCATTTCCGTCTTTTGAAAATTTCTCAGAACCATCGAATTTTACTGATTTATAAACTTTGGAAGCCTGAGCCAATCCCAATAATCTCGGCATTTGTCCAGCGGTTGGCGAAATGTCGGATGAAATATTTTTCTGCTTAGTTAAGTTCTTCCAGCTTCCGTCCGCATTCAAACTTCTTGTGGCGTAGTGGCCGTTCATTTGTCTTCCGGCAGATGCTGGTTCTCTTTCCACGCTGGTGTCAGCGTACAATTGCGCAAAGAAACTTTCCACAGAGACCGCATCGATTGCCAACGCAAATGTCTGGTCGCGGTAATAACCTGAACGGAAATCACCATTCCTAAAAACCTTTGCCATTGCCAACTGTGGCAACTCTTTCCCATCTCCAAAAATCCCGAATTTTGCTTTACCAGTCAGAACTTCGCGCCTTCCCAAGTAGGACATTTCGCGGGAAATCCTACCTAAACGATAGTCTTCCAAAATGCTGTTTTTAAAATCCTGAAATGAGATTTGCTGAGTTTCTATGTAGGTTGTTTGCATAACTTTGAATTTTGACAAATATAAAATTTTTTACTGAAATTTTTATTGATTTGATATTTCGTAAAAATAAGATAATTTTATAAAGTATAAAAATTCATCAATTATATTTTTTCCACAGAATTAATGAATATTTTTGAATCATCAATTTGAACCAATGAAAAAAACCGCACCACACATTCTGAATGCCTCAACCAATCTTTTGGGATTTTGTTTGGTCATCATCACTTCTCTGAAGATTACAAAGTTCAGCCATCATTCTTATTTGGATGAATTTACCGTTGGCGCGATTTTCTGTTTGATGTTGAGTTGCACTTTATCTTTCCTTGCCATCAGAACAGACAAGGAAAAGCTGTCGGACAAATTAGAGAATATTGCTGATGTTCTTTTCTTTGTAGCTTTGATTTGTATTTCGTTGGCGGTTTGTATTGTGAGTATTGATGTGGTTTGAGAATTAGTGCTAATTTTAAAAAATGTAAATAAAATATAATGGAGAATGAGTTAATTTTTCAATTGAAGGATTCAGGAAATTTTTTATTAATTCAGCCAATTGAATTAGAATATAAAAAGTCCGATTTAGATTGGGACTGCAATTGGATAAATTGCAATATAAAAGTTAAAAGTGGTTCTTTTGGTGGAAGTTACAAGGCAGAATTGACAACATTCGATTTTGAAAACTTTAAACACGATTTAAATTTTATTTACAATAATTTGAACGGAAAAATTGAGTTTAAGGATTTGGAAGGGTATTTAACAATGAATATCGTTGGTGACGGAACTGGTAATTTCGCTTCACATATCATATGTAATGACGGACCTGGGATTTATTCTACAGAATTAACTTTTGACCTAGGATTTGACCATACATTCATTAAGGATATGGTTTATACCTTAAATGAAATAACTAAATCATTCCCAATTGTAGGAGATTATGATAAGAATAATTACAAAATCTAAACAAACTATTTTTCTACCCAACCTTCACCGTCTCTAAAGCCTTAGGTAAAAAACTATTCGGAAAAATCTGTCTTGCTTCGTCTGTCATTACACTTAGGTCGCTGTAACGGTTGGAGAAATGTCCTAAAATCAATTTTCCAACTTGTGCTTTTTTGGCAATCGTCGCGGCTTCCAAAGCTGTGGAATGTCCGGTGTAATCTGCCATTTCTTTCAGGTTATTCAGGAAAGTGGATTCGTGGTAAAGGACGTCGACGTTTTCGATGATTGGGATGATGTCTTCTTTGTATTTGGTGTCACTGCAAAATGCGTATGAAACGGAGGGTTGCGGGTCAGTTGTCAAAGAAGCATTGTCGATGACGTTTCCGTCTTCTGAGACGAAGTCTTTTCCTAAACGCAGATTCTGGAAATCGCAAATCTCGATTTCTTTGTGTTTCGAGATTTCTTTCATATTCAGATGGCGCTCTTTTGGTTTTTCTTTGAAGAGATAACCGTTGCAATAAATCCTGTGGTTGAGCGGAATGGTGAAGACCTCTACCCTTTTGTCTTCGTAGATTTTTACGGATTCTTTGCCTTCCAGTTCGTGGTAGATGACTTCAAAACCTTTGTACGTTTCCGTGATTTCGAAAATCGTGTCCATCATTTTTTTGATGCCTTTTGGGCCGTAGATATTCAGTGGGGTTTTTCTTCCCAGAAGTCGGAAAGAGGCAACCAATCCTGGCAAACCGAAACAATGGTCGCCGTGAAGATGAGAAATGAAAATATGGTTGATTTTGGAAAACCGCACTTTTGCTTTTCGCATTTGAACTTGAGTTCCTTCGCCACAATCGATGAGGAAATGACGTTCTTCCATTTCCAAAAACTGAGAGGTTGGAGAGGAATTGATGGTTGGAATTGCGGAGTTGAATCCCAAAATGGTAAGATATGTACTCAATTTTCTTGCTTGTATTGAAAATTAAAAGGGTAAATATACGAAAACATCATAAAAATTACAAAAGACCCCCTTTTGAATTGAGGAATTCTAAGAATTTTTTCAAAGCTTCACTTCTGTGGCTGATTTTATTTTTTTCTTCTGGCAACATCTGCGCAAAGGTCATATTGTGGTCGTCCGGAATGAAAATCGGGTCATAACCGAATCCATCTTCGCCAAAAACTTCTGTCGTGATATTTCCATAAACCCGACCTTCAAAGTAATGTTCTCCATCGTTGTCTTTGAAACATAGAACGGTGATGAAATAAGCGCGTCGGTTTGGTTCGTCTTTCAGTTCTTCCAAAACTTTCTCGATGTTCTTTTTGAAATTGTGATTTCCGGCGTAACGTGCGGAGTAAATCCCAGGTCGTCCGTCCAGGGCTTCCACAACCAATCCGCTGTCGTCGCCAACACTTCCCTTTCCGGTTTTTTCGAAGCAGTATTTTGCTTTGATGAGGGCATTTTCCTGGAAGGTGTTTCCGTCCTCGATGATTTCGTCGTTCAAGTTGTAATCTGTGAGCGATGTCACGATGAATTCTGGTCCGAGGATTTGTTGGATTTCTTCTTTTTTGTGTAAGTTATGTGTGGCGATTAGGATTTCCATATGTTGTTATAAATGATAGTTGATAAGTGATAAATGATTATGATTTAATTTTTGAAAGTTCGAAACTTTGACAAAGTTTGAATGGATGACAAATGTTGGACTTTGCGAAGCGCAACCCGGCTTGAGCGGAAATCCTTTTTTGTGGCTGGAAAAGCGAGGGCAAAAAGATTGGGAGCGGAAGACGGATAAGTTGCCATAATTTTAATCTTTATAAATAATATTCTTGTGGATGGCGAAAAAATAAAATGGAATTGCGAAAATTACCACACCAGCGACAAGGAGAAGTTCTTTGTTTACGTTGAATAATCCGGAAAAAGTTTCTGAATCCGAGTACATCATCATCAATGCGGACAGTAAGTTATTGAAGGCGTGCAACAATATCGGCATCAGCAGAGATTTCGTTTTGTAGTACACCAAACCTAATACCAAACCGAGCAAAAACGCGCCCGCAAATTGCCACGGATTGAAATGGACGGCGCCGAAAATCAAGGCGGAGACGATAATCGCGGTGGCTGGAGCGACTTTGTTGTTTATCATTCCTTTCATAATGACGCCTCGGAAAAGGATTTCTTCCAGGATTGGTGCGAGGATGACGGTCATAATGACCAGTGCGACCGGGTCTTTGAGGAGTTTTGCGAATTCTTTGGTGTAGAGTTCGTAAATCCGACCGAGAATTCCGCCTTCTGTTGGGATGAGTTGCGTGGTGTAATCTGCGACGAGCATCATTCCGAACATCATTGGGAATATCAATAAATAAATGCGAAATGGCTTGGTGGAAAAGTCGAAATTGAGTTTCTTTTTTTCTTTTCTAACGACTAGAAGGTCGAAGAATAAAACGGGCGTGAGCATTGTTGCACAATACATAAAGATATTGAAACCGCCAGATTCGCTGATGTCCTGGTCGAATAACGCGGATAATCCCAAACCAATGGCGTAAGCGAATGATTGCCCGATGAAAAGTCCGACTACCAGGATGATTCCGATGAAAAAATCGACTTTGTAATTTTGTTCCTGCATTTATTTAAGTTCTTTGAGATAGACCAAGGGTTCTGACTGGAAAGTTACGTCTTCTGGATGAAAAATCTTGAAATAATCTCTCAAAACCACGTCGCAACGGACAACGCCACTTTCGAAATAGTCGTTGGCCTGGTCTTTTTCGCGGTTGTTTATCATAAATAATTTTCCGGAATTGAAAACGTCCATTTTGGAATAATTCGGATTTAGCGTCAGAAGTTCTTTTTTGTTTTTGTGCGGACTGATGTTAATCCAAAAATTGGCCTGTTTTGATTTGATGAAAACCTCCTCGAAACTTAATGGGACCGAGGTGGATTCTTTGTTGTCTTTCAGGATGTAATTTCCGCCAGCATCGTTAATCAATTTGGCTACGAAGGAATTTCCGCCTGGCAGAAACCATTGGCTTCCGTACATCTCGTTGCAGAGAACCAAAGAATTTGATTTTGAATTTTTCCTTAAGGCCTGGATTTTCTTGTAATTGTCTTCGATGTTTTGAAAGGCTTTTTCCGCTTCCTTTTCTTTTCCGAAGAGCTTTCCGAAGAGCAAAAGGTATTTTGATTTTTCTAATGGATTTTGTTCCATAAAATCGTCGAGGAAAATGAGCTCGATGCCGTTGTTCTTCAATACTTCGTATGTGTTGGCGAAGTTGGGAACGTAATTGGTGAAAATGACATCCGGTTTGTTGGAAAGGATTTTTTCGATGTCGTATTTTTGTTCGTTTCCGATGTTGAGGATTTTGTTTTCGTTGATTAATTGGTGGATTTTTTCTGAGAAAATATATTCGGGACTGGAAACGCCAGTGATTTTATTTTCTAAATTAAGTTCAGAAAAGAAGCCGATCAAGCTAGAATTTAGCAACATTGCTTTTTTGAAAGGCAGATTTGTGCTCGGAATGACATTTTTGAATTTTCCAGAGGTCAAAGTCAGGTTTTCGAAATTTTCAATATAATTAACTCGTGATGAGATGGTTATACTGTCATTTGATTTTTGAACATTTTCTTTTTTGCAGGAAATTGAAAAAAGAAATAAAATTAGTAGTAAAAAAATGCGTTTCATCTTCCAAAGAAAGCAAAAAAGTACTATATTTGCAAACCTTTAAACAAGGCCTCGTGGCGCAACTGAATAGCGCATCTGATTACGGCTCAGAAGGTTACAGGTTTGAATCCTGTCGAGGTCACAAGACCGACATTTGAAGTTTTTTCACTTCTTTGTCGGTTTTTTTTATTTCCTAACTCCTTGTTAATCAAAGCAATATTACCAGCCAAACTATTGATTTTTGTGGTTTGAAAATACTCGCCATCGAAAGTTAACTTTTCAGGATATATCAAACCAACAATTGCGCGTTTGTCAATTGTACTTGCGTTATTATATCTTTCAGAGATGTTGACAATGGCATTTAATGCTTGAGTCATCTTCTTCTCTACATCATCAGTATGACCAGAATTTTTTAGTGAATTTAATTTAAAGTTGATATCTTCAATTTCCACTTTATACTTCATTTTAATCCTTCTAAAATCCTCTTCATCCAATTTATCTTCAAGATACATATCTCTCGCTTTGTCAATTCTTCCTTCGATAGCATTAAGTTTATTCTGCAAAACTTTTCTTTCATCATTTAAACCATTTGAGACTATTGAAAAGTTCTGTTCCAAAATTGTTTTCAATATTTTCTCAGCCCCGATGCTGAATCTAAATTTTGATAGTTCTGCGACAAAAAGATCATTAACTATTTCAGAATTATGCCTGAAACCACATGAGGTTGTGCAATGATAATAGTAGTAATGCTTGCTTCTGCCTTTAGCACCACTGGCTGTAAGAGTTTTATTGCATTTTGGACAAAGTAGTAATCCTCTTAAAGGATAACGTTCTTCATTTATTATTCTTCCTGCCGGTAAAAAATCATCCTTATTGCTTTTACGATGGAGAACTCTTTGAACTTTCATGAAGAGTTCTTCAGAGATTAGTGCCTCATGTTTTCCTTCAACTATTTTTTCCGCCTCGTCGTTATAAGCCTTTAGAAATAATTTCCCGCAGTAAGCTATATTTCTCAGACCCTCCATGAATGAATTTTTCGTAAGTTTTCTACCTTCTCTCCTGTTCATTTCTTTTAAAATCACTGCCGTAGGTAGATGTCCTTTTGCAACCTGCTTGAACGCCCATATCATATTTGTTGCTTCAGGCTCTTTAACAGCGACATATTTACGACCGTCTTCTGTACATCTGTTAATATAACCATATGGAGCGATACCCATCATTCTACCCTCTTTAATTGCTCTTCTCATCCCATATGTTACATTCAATGCCCTTCTGTCATTTTCCACCTCAGGCGTTGATAAATATATTGCTAACAAAAGTTTATTTTCGGGTACACGTAGATCTAATGGTTGTTCAATTGCTTGAGGGGTAATACACAATTTATTAAGGTTGGATATCATCTGATAAGCCTCACTAGTGTTACGACTAAATCGATCCCATTTTGTGAAAAATAAGAACTTGTTCTGTTTAGAACCTCTTCCTTTTCTAATATTGAAAAGGTATTTTTTCCATTCGGGCCTTTCAAAAGTCTTAGCAGAATGATCTTCATAAATAATTTTGTCAATCGTTATGTTCAGAGAAGAACAATGCTTGCGTAAACGCTCCTCCTGATCACGTTGTGAATATCCCTTATCTGCTTGTTCGTCTGTTGACACGCGAATATATAGATCAGCAACTTTCATAATTTTTTATTTAAAATTGGAATAAGAGAATCTTTACAATAATAGAATATTGTATGATTTAAATACTTTGTAATCACTAAAGTACGAATTAATCTTCAGTTGATAAAAACTCCTTGATGGTAATTTTAACCATTGTATGAAAAAATAATAAAATTTCAGCAGCCTCGTCATCTGAAACGATAGTCCCTGAATCCTTGAGCAATTTTATTGCTATATTTAATGGCATTTCTTGAAACTTCATAATCGACTCTAGCTCAAATTTATTTGAGCTTCCAGTATTCGAATATTTTATTGTTTCCTTTTTATCCATTGGTGATATGAACTGCATGAAATCTTTTAAACTCAGTTTCAATTTACTGACAGTACTAAGATTTGTTAGAAAAAGAAATAGAGATTGTCTGTATTATTACTCAATAAAAATCTATAATAATTTTGAATAAAACTACATGGATTTAGTGTGGAAGGCTATTCAAGAGTAATCTGGATTATTAAAAATAGATAAACACTGATTTTAGACTAAAAAGTGTTTGTTTAGGCACATATGTGCAAGACGAATTTTACTGTAATCGTCTATTTATGTAATCTTCTTTAAAACTATTTTTAAAAATTGGAACATCTAAAGTTCAGAGCAAGTAAGAAGGTGTGGCAGGAGCTGACAAGTCATATTTATCCCAAAAAGATTAGAAAACATAGTTTTTTCTAATCTTTTGTATTGGACAGCCAGAACCTCATCATCAAAATCTTTGCATGTAAAATCTGCTCGGCAATTAATTGTTTTTGGTTTGCCCTGACTATAATTAATTATTATAGGAAAAACCAAAAATTACTGAAACATAGCTAACTTCTATCGCCTTTTACCTAAATATGAATTTTCATAATTTTCCTCTTCTTTCATCACATCTGAATAAGTTGATAAATTTTCTGTTTTTGAAGATGTAACAGAAGCTTCATTATCTAATTTGAAAATCATTTTGTTTTCGGCTGCTCGTTCTGATTTGAAGTCAGTCTTCGAATTGTTGGATTCATTCTGTTTTTCAATTTTATATTTTAATATTAGATTCTCTTTCGTTTCGGGTAGCTCCTCCAATTTTTTATCCAATTCAGAAATCTTCTCTTCAGTAGCTTTAGTTTGCTTCTCAATTTCTGCAACATTAACCCCTTTTGCAGCGAGATTGTCAATCACTTCTTGAACTTGAGCTTTATGTAGATCAATTGTCCTTTGATAAGAAGGTAACTGTGTTCTCCAGTAGTCAGAATTTACATCTTTATTTTTTGAGTATCCTTCGATCCTATTGTACGAATGTTCAGCTTTTGTAACCAATTCTTTCACTTTTAAGAAATCTTCATACTTCCTTAAAACAAAAGCACTATCGGCCAGATGCTTATTTTTCTCACTTTCAATCCTTTTTTTCATCAATTCAATTTCTATATTGGCTCTGGTTTCGGGATTGGTGATTATTGAAGTTTTTAATTCCTGTGTACTTATGTCTGAAATATCCAAAACATCGGCTCCATTTTTCATCGCTTCTAAATATCTTGCTTGCTTCGATTGTAGCTTCTGAAGCATAAAAACATCAATACTATCATTGGTTAGCATAAAATTGATTCGCACATTTTCGTTTTTATTTCCTTGCCTCCACGCTCGTCCTTCCACTTGTCGAAGTGACGTAAAATTGTACGGCAACGTAAGCATATAAACATCTGTCGTGTTTTCCTGAAGGTTCATTCCTTCCTGAATTGCTTCACTGCCAATGACTACTTTTATTTTTCCTTCATTAAAATCATTTTGAATAGAAATTCTTTGATTTTTATTGGTCGCTCCGGTAATAATTCCGATTTCTTCAGGTTTGTAACCAATTTCTGTAATGAGATATTCTTTTAATTTGGGAAATTGAGCAACCGCCAATTCTGAATAGATGATTTGTCCGGATTCCGGAATGTCTTTTTTATTTTGATGAATTAAATCCATCGTCTGTTTCAGCTTGGGAGAAATTTCTATAAATTCTTTCACCGAAGGTTCTTCTCCATCATAATATAGTGATAGGTACGGCGAAATTGCAATCAGTCGGGCGTTAAGAATATGCGTAAGAATTGCTCCCTTTTCAGTTTCGCTGAAACTTTCATTGAGCAAGTCATATTGTTCTTTTGTAAGATCATTCTGCTCAATTTTATACTCTTTGTTGATTTTGTTGGGACGAATCAATTCAGGATTGTCTTCTTCTCCTTTTATGTCAATGAATTCCGAAAGTAATTGCTGAAACAACGAATTGTTTTTAAATCTCCGAACATTGGCTTTAAACTTCACATCCCCTTTTGCATCAATCTCCATATCATTATCCGCTTCCATAAAGGTCTCGAAGAAAGTATTGACGTTGAAATATCCCGATTCTTCTAATCTTTTATTTGCTATCAAAGAAAGAATGGAATAATATTCCAAAGGCTTATTGGTAAAAGGTGTTGCGGAAAGTAGAGTTACATTTCTGCCGTCATTTTTATCTTGAATATACTGAGCTGCCATCCATGTATTGATTCCCAATTTCGAGGTCTGTTGGTTTTGACTTCTAAAATCGGACGCAAATCTCCGGTCTTCTATTTTTACTTTCCCTACAATATGATTGGCGTTGTGAACTTCGTCGTACGTCAAATGGTCGAATCCAAAATCCTCCCAATCATAGATTTTACCACGCTTCATTTTTCCCTCGATTTCCTTTTCTTTCTGAAGTTCGATTTGAATATCTCTTTCCGTATTGGTAACGCCTTTCATTTCACTTGTAGAGATGTAACTGAATTTTGACGAAAGTTCTTCAGTTATTTCTGATGAAAATCCAATATTGTTAAAACCTTCATAAGTAACGATGGTTATTTCTCCGTCCTTATTATCAAATTTTGAGAGATCATAATCTTTCCCCAAATTCCCTAAAACATTGACTTTCGCATTGGGAATCGTTTCAAAAATCGTTTCCACCCATTGTTTCAAAATACTGTCATTAGGAACTACGATAATTGGTCTTTTCGCATTTCCCCTCTCCATTGCTTCGTGCATAGAAAGGATTCCTGATAATGTTTTACCAAAACCCACTTCGTGCGCCAAGAGCCCTACTCCTTTTGTGGTCTGTCTGCCGATTCCTGCTTTCTGAACTTCGGTCAGACGCAATTCCTGACCTTTAAAATGCAGATAGATTCGAGAAAATAATGGGAACTTAGAATAATCCGGAACGTGGATGTTATTGTAATTTCTGTTAAATTCTTTTACAAAACGATTTCTAATATCATCGGAAAGTTCTTCCCGGACAAACTTGTAAAACAAATCATTAGCAGCAGCTTTTCGTCTTTCTCTGACTAACGCATTTCTCTCTTTGTCGCTTCCTGTAACCATTTCGTTATCTACAAAGCTTCGCACTTCCCAAGCTGAAGAACCCGCAAAGGCTTCACTTGACAAAGTGCCTATAAAATCTTTGAATCTCTCTGCAAGATTGTAATCTACAATGACTGATTCGGTACGCTTTGTAATATGATTATATTGGTTTTTTTCTATTTGACCTAACTCAAATTTGTTTACGAACTCGTGGTTCGGACTGATATAAATTTCATCCAGCGATTTCGATTTTGGCAGAACATTTTCTAATAATGCTTTTTGTTTTTCATATTGGTCTTCTGTTCCTCCAACTGCATTCTTATCAGAAAAATCGCGCTCCAATTGTTCCAGTTTCGCGTAAATATTTCCTTCAGTGTAATAAAAATCGTGAACCCACTTTCCATCAATGAAGTTTGCAAACCTATAATGCTTTCCGCGATTATTTAATGTGCCATCATAAGACGTATCTCTGAATGCTTCAATTTCTTCTTTTGTAATATCAGAACTGTTTTGTAATGAAGTATTGACAATTCTATCCTGTTTGGAGAATTGATATTTTAAAACACCTTTTTTGAGTTCGAGTTTTGACTGAATTTTATACTCAGTTTGATTTTTTGTATTGTGAATAGAAATAATCCTGTCACTTTTTTCAATCAATTCTTTTAATTTTTCATCAGAAAACGATGTCGGCTTTTTGATTACATCTTCGTGCAGTTTTTCATACTTGCTAATTTCAGTTGTAATTGTGGGAGATTTAAACTTAATGTCATTAAGTTTGGAAAGTACCTGGTCAATTTTTTCTTGAGCTTCTGTTAAATTGAGTTCATTTATATTTTGACTTTCACTCCTTTCAGAATCTTCGATTTGTGCACTTCCTTTTTTGTGTAGAGGAACTTTATTTTCAACTTTAGGTACTTCCTCTAAAAACAGATCTTCAAACAGATTTCCGATCCGCTGGGTTTCTTTCCTATTTTTAAACTGTTCAATCTTAAATAAAGCTTCATCTAAATTACCGTGAATATATTTTTCTAATCGACCAAAACGGTTGGTTTTTTCTCGGGTTTCTCCCAAAATTCTTGTTGGATTATTTTCAAAATAATGCGAAATATCCTTTGAAATATTTTGATTATTTTTTCTTAGAACGATAATATCGGTTCCGATCTGTGTTCCTGCAAAAGCTCCGTTGGGCAAACGGAAACCCTCCAGAATACTTGCATTTTTCAAATTGCTTTGACGGTTCAGCCAAGATGACGGAAGTACCATCGCCAAAACACCACTTGGCTTTAAGGAATCTAAAGACCGCTTAACAAAATAATCTTCATATTTGGCAATTTTGGGCTCTTCTCCCAAACCTTTATAAAGCCCCCGATGTTCACCGTAGGGCGGATTCCCGATGACCAAATCGTATTGCTGAGAAAAGTCCTTATTGTTTCCTTTCTCATCAATGAATTCAGTTTCAAACGAACGAAGATTGATGTCAGCTTCGGGATGCAGAATTTTGGCAATTTTTGCGGTGGTTTCATTGATTTCAAATCCTGTAATTTTAGAATTTACAGATAATTCGTGAGTAGCATAAATAAAATTCCCGGTTCCGACACTTGGTTCTAAAACGTAAATTTCCTTTTGAGTTTTAAAATGATCTTTTATTAAATTATGAACCGCGTCAACAATTTTATCCTGCGTATAATATTCGTCTAAAACCCCTCTTCCTTCTTTTGCCGTTCCGCCACTTTGGAACTGATTGCAGATTTCTTTTAAATCATCAGTTATGTGTAGGTTTCCCTTTAGATTAATTTTGTGATTGTCGGAAACAAAACAAGCTGCAGAAACTACCTCTGCAACTTGATCATTATTCAGTTTTTGCCCTTTATATTTTGAAATAAGAGCATCTAACTCTACATTATTTGTCGAATTCGCACCTACTTGAGAAAGTCCTCCGGTGGGTCTACTTCTATCGGATACAGCTCTCCCGGGTACGACTCCGTCCACGGAACGTCCTTGAGTTTCTCCAACATTATTCTGTTGTGAGTTGTCATAGGATCCTCTTCCTCGGTCTCGTTTTCCCAAATTGCTCCTCCTTGTGCCTGCAAGTCCATTTCCAGCATTGTTGCTGCCCACTGCTTGTCCGCTTCCGTAACTTCCGTTTTGCTCGGATTGGATCTCAGCGCTAAGTTCTCCAATGTTGTGTTCAGCTGTTCCGTTTCCCATTTGCTGAGAATCGGATATTCGTCCGGATTCAATTCCATTGCTTTCATTTTCAGAAATTTTAGGTGTAACTAAATTAGTATTTTTATCTTGAAGCTTGAGTTTATTCTGTAAATATTCGGTCAGGTCTTGATTCTTGTTTTCAGAAATTTCATACAACTGACGAACGTCTTTGATATTTTTACCATGAAATTCTGTAAGAATTTTCCTGGTTATTGCATTTCCCGTTCTATCCCCGGTTAGACAAAGAAACATTTTGCCATCATAGTTCTGGTATCTATTGAGAAACTTTTTGCTATTGGAACCTGAGTTAAGGGTAATCAATGTTCTATTATTGACTTGCTTATTCAATTCAAGAAGCTCCAAGAATGAATTCGTATCCTTGCTGTTTGTGAAAACAATAAGTTCCTTTTTATTTCCTTCAACTACAGAAATGTCATCATTTATCTCATTAAAAAAATCTTCATCTTTCACTTTTTTCTGTTTTTTATGAAGTGGTTAAATTCAAAAATTTCTTTGGCTTCACTGTCCCAGTTTTTTCTTGATATTAATTGAAGCGTCACGAATATATCCGTCTTTTTATTGTAAGAATCAATCCTTTCGAGCCTTCCGTGGTAGTCCTTTTCCGCGTGTTTGTAAATAGAGTACGGTAAAATAGTATCCGTTGGATAAATGTAAAACCGGGTGTACATCCAAGGTGAATTGATTTCAAATCGTTTATATTTTTTCTTAAACAAAATCGTATCACTCAGATTTTTTCTGTTTCTGTAATTGGGGATTTTTTCCTGAGAAAATAATGTTCCTCCTTTTTTCTTTTCAACAGGAAGCGGCTTTTGTTTCTTTATGATGTCTGACAGAATAATTTTGCCGGGATTTTTATTACCAATGGTATAGCACAATGAATCTTTAATGAAATAAATCTCTTGGGTCATTTCGGGAGCATCAATATCCGAAATCCTTTCTATAATGGAATCTCCTGAATAGTTAAGGCTTGACAAATGAAAACTTTGGATTTTATCCAGATTTTTGGAAACATCAAAATAGACGTTGGAGACAACATCGATTCCTCCTTTTTCGGATTTGATTTCTTTGTGGCAGGAAGTGCTTACAAAAAGAAAAAACAAGCTGGGTAGTATTAAAAGTTTTTTCATAGATATAGGGTTTAAAAAAGCGGCAGCCTAATTAATTTTACTTACCGCTGGGAAATAAATGATTGGTTGTACGTGTTATCTATCGTTTAATGCTTTGTTCCTTCACATTGTTTTTTTCGTGCTTGTTATCCTGTTCCAAACCCTCTAAAGGCTTGTTGGTATTGATCCTATTCATATCCTGATCGTACAGACTTAGATTTTTATACTGAGGATTCAGCACCGCTTTGCCTTCTACCACTTTATCGTCCAATTCAAATTTTACCTTGACGATATTTCCTTTTTCCAAAGATTTTATGGTACTTTCCTTCCATTCCGGCTTATCGAAGATTAGTTTTGATTTTTCTACGATCTGAGCCGTATCAACTCCATAATTTTTGTAAAAATTCTGGAAATTGTAGTTTCCTTTTTCGGTTTTGGGCTCGTTAAAATTGAGTTTTGCAAATGCAGGTTCTATTTTTTCAGTCTTAGGATTGTGAAATTCTATTTTTACCGTACGCCCTTCCAAAAGGTTGACTGCTTCTTTAGCAGTAAATGTATTTACCCTGTTAACAGGAAAATTGTGGGAGATAACGTCGCCATTCTCTTTTGTGAGTTTAGCATTATAAAAATTCATAAAGACACTTCCATTTTCTATCTTATTGAATTTTAACGTGAATTCCATTTCATTTCCAGGCATCGTTTTGTCGGAAGTGGTTTTAATTTCGAACTCTTTTTCGGGAGCATTAATTCCATTCTCTAAATCTTTGTGCAGTTGTTCTCCTTCTCCGAAACCAAGATATTTTAACTGAAATTTCGGATACTGAGATGGTTCATGTTCTTTTTGTGTTTCCATAATGTTTGGGTTTTGATTGTTAAACTTTATATCATTCATTGTTAATATTCTGTGCCTTGAAAAAACATTTTCATCCAGATAATTTTTTAGAATTTCACCGCTATCCAATAATTCGTAGTATTCCCCATATAGGTGTTTTTCCAGTAGGCCGAAAGCCAGTTCGTATTTGTCATTTTTTGACAACGTATGACCATCAATAACACTTGGGATTGTGTCCATTTGTGCCTTTGTAAGAGAATAATCTCGATCTGTTGTTCCGAATTCCATTTTTTCTGAATAAGCTTTTCTTTGGTTTGCTGTGATCTGCAAGTTCTCCAGTATGAATTCGTTTTCTTTCATAAAGATCCTGTAATTGAGAATATCATTTTTTTCCTCTTCGGAAAGTTTCGGATAAAGATTATTTTGAACCGCTTTTGCTTTTATGTCGTTTTCGACATAGCTTTTGAATTCGTTCAAACTTTTCGGAGCATCATAAAAATCGCTCATACCTGTCCATTCTCGCCGACCGTACGGTAATGTATATTCCTGAGTTTGCAGATCATAGCTGTAATACCTATGTCCGCTTGGACTCTTCAGCGAGCCACTTCCATCATCGTAATCGCTCCACGTCCAGCCGTCCGGAAGGTCAGATGCAGCAATTAAATTTTCTTCAAAGCCTTCATCTGAAAAAAAATCTGCATTTTCTTCCAGATCAGTCATTTCAATTTGATGAATCCCTTCTAATGATATCTTTGCTGACTCAACTTCATAATTTTGATAATGATGAGCTTGCTTTTCATCAATTTGTGTATTGGTCAATCCGGAACTTAAATCAGTTTTTTTCTCCAATTCTTTAGCCCAGAGATCTGAAAGTACTTTATGCTTCATTGCTTCGCTGTCAATAATCGATTCAGTTAGCTCGCTGTTATTTTGCAGAATCAACTGTTTATTGGCTAGTTGCTGCTTTTCAATAAATCTGACTAATTCAGCGGGAGTATTAAATTTATCCTCAATGGGGAAATCCTGATTTGAATAAAAAAATGTTTTCAATGTAAAATTTGAACCTTGAATAAATTCTTTTCCCTTAAATTGATGTATTGACATAAACTTTTTCTCCCTATCGGTAAACGTACGCTCTCCGTCCCAAAAAAAAATTTCAGGTGACATACTTTCCACTTCTTTTACAAAATTTTTATAAGCCTTCGTTCTCGGAACTATATTCTTATCAAACCAGCTTAGATTATCTTCCATTTTATTTACCTTCTAAACTTTCTTGATTTCTCCACTTCTTCATCTTGCTCCTGGTCATCGTCTCTTCTTTGATTGGCATCCTGATAGACATCAGGGTCGTTCACATTCAATTGGATGTCGGAATCATCTGCTTTGGAGATTTGTTTTTGGTTCGTAGCTATGCTGTTTACGGAATTGATCTCTCTGGAAACAATGCTGACATCATTCGCTATTTCCTTTGCTGTTTCAGGATACTGGTCTATCTTGTCCAAAAGATAACTTTTCAGTTTCAGCAATTCATTTTTATAACGATTCAGCTCTACTGTATCCTTTTTATCAGCAATGATGGCAGTAAGCTCCGTAGCGTTTCTGATGAAGTCAAACTCAACAACTTTGCTGGTTTCTTTGTCGAAAATGAAAGCTTTTTTTTCAAGAGCTGAAAACTCCGGCGACAGATTGTCAGAGACCTTTTGAATATCGGTATATTCAACTCTGTTCTTACTGTTTTTTAGTATTTCCGGTAGGTTTTTGTCTCGTTCTAAATAGATGACCTTCAGTTGGGTGTTATTATCCGTAAGCTGAAAAGTTGCCCTGTTTTTGTCGTTGTCCGCAACAATTGTGTATCCCTTCAGAAATTTCTGAATATCATCTGCATTCAGTTTTTTAGAGAATGAAAGATCTTCATTGATAATTCCGTGCTTTTTTAATTCGTCTGTGGGTAATGTATCAGTGTTCATAATGGTTTGCTATTAAATTGTTTACTTTTATAAGGTCATTTAAAAAATGTGAAGGGTTGATGCTTTGTCCGAATTCTTTCACCGAAAAATGTAGATGTGGACCTGTGGAGTTTCCTGAGTTTCCGCTTTTACCAATGATAAAGCCTGCTTTTACTATTTCTCCAGTTCGGTAATATATTTCTGAAAGATGCAGATAGGAAGTTTCAAAACGGTTAAAATGTTTTACCTTTATGAAATTCCCGCCGCCCTTAGAATCCCGACCGGTTGCTGTAACAATTCCATCCATTACAGAATAGACATTCTCATAGCTGGCTTTTAGGTCGATTCCATTGTGCTTTTTTTTTGTTCCGAAAATAGGATGCGTTCTCGTTCCATAAGAAGATGTAACTGTTATTTTATTTTTAAGGGGCATTACAATTTTTGAAAAAAAATCTTTTGGCTCATCAACAAAATCATACGTGGTAGAAAATTTTTGCTTTTTTAATGTTGGCTTTTTCTCTTCTAATTTATTCTGTGTTAGTAGTATTAAGGAATCTTTCAGTTTTTCAAACTCATTTTTCCGTACATCCTTTACACTGTTATATTCTTTGATCAACATTTTCAAAGAATGGATTTGACTCGTTAACCACTTCGTCGAACCTTTGGTTTCATTTTTTAAATCTGATTTTGTGGCGATATTAAAAACTTGCTTCCAAGATTTCTTAGCCTTCTTTTGCTGTACCGGCTCTTCGATATTAGATTTATCTGATACTCTTAGATTTTCAGATTTTTTCGGTATTGTTGGGGTAATCGTATTGAATTGCGCAGATGATAAGAAACTGTAAAACAGCGCCATCAAAGTTAATATGTACTTTAGTTTTTCCATTTTATGCAGCTTTTATATTTTCATTCACAATGAGTTCCACTTCTTTATTGATTTTTCTAAAATTTGTCATCAATACTTCTTCTTTTCGGTTAACCCCTTTTTTATCCACAAAAGAGTAATATGAAGGCATTTTCGCATAGTTGCTTTCTTCCTCTTGAATGGCTTTCCTATCCAAATTAATTTTACCGCTGACTGCAGACGTTTTATATTCCTCAGCATCATTTTCTTCTCCCTGTGCGATCATTCCAACCATTTCTCCGGTTTTCAGAGCCGCAATTTTTCCGGCAGGAATCATATTGTCCATCTTTTCATTAATACTGGTGGTCGTCCCTTGCTGTGAAATTGATTGTGAGTATGATTTCTGTTTAATTTTCCCAAATAGTTTTTCCAACCAATCCAATGTATTTTTGTCTCTGGCAGAACCGGAAAGAATATTTCCAACAATGGCAGAAATCGTATCTGCAACTTCTTTTTTGTAGAACTGTCTGAGCTGCGGAATTTCCTGAAGTCCAAGCATTACAGCAACTTTATTGCTTCTTGCAGTGGCCACGATGTTATCAATTTTATGAATATAAATCGTCGGAAATTCGTCTGCGATAATTCCTGCCGGTAAATTGTGTTTGGAATTGATCAATCTTAAAGTCCTGTTTAATACCGAAGAATACAATGCAGAATTAATATCCTGTGTTCCCGGGTCTGAAGCCAGAATAATAATGGAAGGATTATCTCTGTCGGTTATCTTCAATTCTACTTCATCTCCTGAAAACACCCAAAAACTTTCTTTTGTTGCCAATCTTGAAAGGAAAATTTTGAGTGTTCCGATTTGTCCTTCCAATTGGTCAAATGCTTTGTTGTCATAAGCCGTTTTGAAAGGTGAAAGCAAAGAGAAAATTTCTTCGTTGGTAAAAAGCGTGTCGAAAATTTCTTTATAACTGCGGTTCATAAAGGAAAGAATATGAGGCAGATCAGAATATTTTCCATTTTCGAATGTTGCAAAAAAATAAATGCAGGAGGAAAGAAAATTGATCGCAGATTGGGTAAAGAAAGCTTCAGAACCACCTCCAGAACTGGAACCTCCTTTTTGCAAAGATGAAACCATTGATTCTGCCATTTCCTGGGCTTCTGCTAAAGTTTGGATGTACTTTTTGTGAAATGGATTTACTCTTTTTGATTTTTCAACCTCGTTCAGATTAATGATGTGGAAATTGTAATCGTATTCTGCGTCCTTACTTTTTTTCAACAAATAATGGTAGTATGCGATTTGCGCTAGATCAGGAAATTTAAAATCGTAGATGCAGAGACAGAAACCTTTGGCTATCATCTGTCTTATAGCAGGATTGATGACTCCAAAGGATTTTCCGCTTCCTGGTGTTCCGATGACCATTGTTCCTCTAAAAGGATCAATATTAATATACCCTTCATATGTCTTATTTTTATATCTGAAGATGTAAGGGATGTTAATCGAAGTATCAGTGTTCATTAATTCTCGATTCTGATCGAAAGATTCTTCTTCAACATTCCATCGGTCTTTTCCCATTTTCTGCTGCAACAGTTTTGAAATACTGTCTGCACCCATTTGAAGAATAACGGCTCCTAAAAAAGAAAGAACAGCATAAATTACCTGATAGAGATTGAAGCCGGGAAATACTTTTGGAAGCCTCGCATTTCCTGCCTCGTTTTGCCATACCAACGAAGAGAAAATCATCAGCAATCCCAAAATCATAGGAACGATAATTTCTGTAGCAACATTGAGATCTTTCTTTTTCTTGGCTTTTGTACCAATCGCAACTAATCCTATCAAAATCAAGGTTGCAAATTTGGCGTTGATTGGTGGATAGATAAAACTCAGCTTTGAAAAATTTTTCAATAAGTTGGAGAGAACCGGAATATTGGCATTCAGATAAAAAAGCGAAGCACAATCTAATGCAACTACCGCATACACTGCTTTTTGTAGAAAGCCATAGATCTTTATTTGATGTTGTTGTTCTTGCATTATTTTAATTTTGTGAATGACGAACTATATGTTCTTTTGATGATTTTTTTAAATTTTCCCAACATTTAGCATTGTGCATTATTTGTTTACCCATATTTTTAAAATCCTCCTTTTTTTTTGTCAATTCAATATGGTAGTTTTGTAATTCTTCGAACTTTTCAGCTAATTCCATTTTTTTTTCTTGCAGGGTCTGCATATACTTTATTGATCTTTTTTTAGATTGATATATCTCACGCATACAAATCAAAAAGAAGAATATAGATAAGCAAAGCAGGATTGTAATAATTAATACACTTGTATCCATTATTTTAAAATGTATCAGCTTGTAGAATTTCAGAATAGTTGACCTTCATTTCTATGGTTCTTCCAGAAAGCTGTTCTTCTATTAATCTTATCATCATCACTTTACTGTTTGGATAAGTGAATTTTTTAAAAACATAAATATTTCTGAAATTTTTTCTGAAGTGTCTTTGGGGATTAAGTTGAAAAAGCGGGGTAAGATCTACACTTTGGTTATTAGTTGCTTTATGGATTTTTTTATCTTCTAAGGAGAATTTCAAATCCTCAATGTCATAGCTTAGGTTTGAATTATTTTTGATGGTCATATCAAGAAAGATGTAGTCACTAATTACATAGACATTATTGAGCTGAAAGCTTAGTTTGAGATTTTTCTCTTCTCGAATGGGATTTTTCTCGGATTTTTTTTGAATAATATCCATCGCAAATTTTCTCAGTTCAAGATTAGAGAAAACCGTTTTTTCAAATTCTACAGGCTGCATTGCTTCGGGCTGTATGTGGATATTGGTTATCGTATTTAGGTTGTCCTGGTTTCTGTAAATAACTTTATATTGAGCGATGAAAGACTGCGCAACCACGGTTATAATACCTATTTTACTTCCATTAAAAAAAACCGGAAGTGTTTTGATTTTTCCTTTCTCATCAGAATCAGTATGGTCTGTGATTTTTATTCTGGCAATGTTTGCAGCAGGCAAATCTCCAGTCATTTTTTCAGTTGACAAATCCACAAACTGAATGGGCTCCGGTGAAATAATATGCAGGTTGATCCCTTCAGTAATTTCAATCTCCGGTAAATCGGAAATAATCTGTTCTTTGGTTGCAGTTTGTGCAGTGAGTAAGTTTGCTGCGAAAATTAAAAGGGTGTATAATAAAGTTTTCATTGTTTTATTTTTTTTGGTTTTGTGAATCTTTCAATTGTTTTTCGTCGATGAGAAAGACATAAGAATTGTATTTCAATTTTGCTTTGTTCTCTTTGATCAGGTTGGCGATGGATTTCGAAGTGGATGTAAATAAGCTGGATCCAATGCTTGAGAAAAATCCTTTTCCACCCATATCCATCTGAGTTCCTTGTACAGAGTTACTTCCCATTTCCCTCATCATATCTCTAAAAACACTTTGTGGAACGTACAATCCTTTCATCCCGTCAACGTCATAAATGGAGAGATTGACTGGATAGATTTCTCCTTTTGTAAAGACAGAAACAATATTGAGATTGACCCTTTGCATTGAAAATCCTGAGATCTGCCCGTATAAAATCGAACCTTTTACTATTTTTTTGTTACCGACAAAGATGTCTTCCAACAAGCGGAACCTGATCCTGCTTCCTAAAAATCCTTTGTTATTTTCGTCAATGACTGCTTTGATAAAACTATTTTCTTTCTCCTTATAGAAAGCATTGAATTCTCTGTTGATTCCGGATTTACTGACATTAAAAGTTGAATTGAGAAAATCTTCCATCTTATCCTTATTTGATTTCAGTCTCTGTTCTGCTGCCAATTTATTTTGATACTCAGGATCACGGGATTTTTCTAAAGAATCCATCACGAGCATTTGTTCTTTTAGATATTTTACAGGATCCGGTTGAACATTTTGTGTCTTTTCTTTAGGTGTATCAGTGTATTTATCTTCCTGGTTTCCGTAGGATTTGTCATTCAGCATTTTGATGATTTCCGAAGACCTATTGTAATCTTTATCGTCCCTATGTGATTGATTCGTTCTGTAGTAGGAGGATTGATTTCCTTTTGCCTGATATTCGTTTTGTCTGCTATTGACTGCTTTTAGTGAATCTATTTTTCTTTTTTGCGCAAACGTCAACTGGTCATCATAGTTCAATAAAGTATCTTCTTCTTTGTCCAATCCACCAAGCATTGTTCTATTATCCTCTTTTTTGAAAAAAGCATCATAAGCATCATTTTTGCTCATAATAGAATCTTGCGTATCACCCAGTGAAAGAGATAATTCTTTTGGCTTGTCTTTTTCAGAAGTGTCCTCTTTAATAAACTGCGCTCCTACATAGCCGAAAAGAAATAGAAATGGCAAAGCCAAAAGCGGCAAAACATATTTTTTTTCTTTAAAATTTATTTTTTTAATGTCCATTTTTTAGTTTTTGGTATTGGTTAAACAAGTAGTCAATTCGTAAGCTATCTTCTTTTTCAAGAGCATTTTGGTCTCTTTTTACTTTTAAAGTTTTCAGTTCGTTCACAATCTTCTCCATCTCTTTATCATTATTTAAGGATGGATTTTGACTCATCTTACTTTTTGAATAGAGAACCGGAGGCCTTGTTTTGAAAGCCGTTTCGGAAGAAAAATAGACACCTTGAATGAGAGACCCAATAAATGAAACCGACAGTAGAATCATTGAATACGTGAAGAATTTCTTTGGATTTTGAACTGCCCACCGTAGCCATCTGTGACCCTTTTGTTTTAATGTCGTATTCATTTTAGTAAGAATTTTTGTTTTGATTGGATAGTTCTTCGTTATTGATGATCCGCCAGTTTTTAAGGATCACACCGTGAGGATTATTAGGGCTCCGAATGATGTCTTCAAAGAAACCTTCGGTGATAAGCTTTCTGGTAATGACAGAGGATTTTCGTGTGATCATTTGTTTACCGAAAAATTGAAATTTCTTCTGTTCCATATTGAGTGCAATTGAGTCGGTATGAATACTTACCATCGAACTGGAGGCAATGATCTGATTGTAAAATCCTTTTTCCTTTAAGTTGGTATATTCTTTTTTTCCGCTGTCATCAATGAGATACAAGGACTTTTGAATATTATCCTTGATATAGGTATCATCTGGTGCGAGCGTGAAAAACAATCGGTGGAAAAGTTCAATTTGCGCTTTGTACTCAACAGGTCGGTTCAGCAGGACATCTGTCTGCTTTGCCAGGACCGGAACCCCGTTGTCTAATATGTAAATTGACTTTCTGGAATCCTCGATCATTCTGTACGCAAAGAAAAATCCGGCAATGACAATGAAAACAGCAAAGGCAATAGTTGAGATTGAAATGACCTTGTTGATCTTAATCCTTTGTTCTATATTTTTGATTAACATTTTGTTATGTAATTTTAGATTATTTTCAATTTTTCATCGCTTCTTTAACCCTACCCGATGCAGAACCTGCTGCTGCACTTGCTGCTACTGAGGCTCCTCCTGTTTTGGCAGCTAATAATGCTGTCTTCGCACTACTCGACATT
>Ga0213834_100175_pt1 | contig 56864 bp, 47 predicted proteins | sample SWPTP12_FD_160580 | JGI IMG/M metagenome (GOLD analysis project Ga0213834, IMG submission 160580) | Coastal seawater microbial communities from Marineland, Florida, United States - SWP TP1 #2 | ecosystem: Environmental > Aquatic > Marine > Coastal | place: USA: Florida | collected 2016-08-06 | reverse complement strand
ACCACCACCTACACGATCATCACAGGCGAAAGCGTTACCGGTGCCTTCGACGACGTCACCACCGATCTCGCCTTCCTGTCGCCCATCCTTGCCTATGGCGCCGACGATGTGACACTCAGCCTTTACCGCAACGATGTCGATTTCGCCGACGTGGCGAACACCGCCAATACGCGCGCAACCGCGACAGCAGTCCAATCGCTCGGAACCGAAAACGACGTCTTCCTCGGCGTTCTCCAGCAAAACGCCGATGGCGCACGCGATGCCTTCTCGCAGCTTGGCGGAGAGATCCACGCCTCGTTGAAAACCCAGCTTTTGAGCGACAGCCGGCTCGTCCGGGACGCAATCGTCGACCGGGTGAACGGTGCCGTCCCGATCCGCTCATCGGCCGATGGTGCGACCAGCTTCTGGGCGACCGGCATCGCGGCATCAGGGCAATTGCGCAGCGACGGCAACGCGTCCGCCATCGACAGCCACGCGGCGGGATTGATCGCGGGCTTCGACGGGCAGGCCTCCGATCACTGGCGGCTCGGCGGATTGTTCGGCTACAGCAATGCCTCTGCGGCTAGCGAGGCGGACTGGGAGAGCTATGATGCCGGGCTCTACGCCGCAGCGACATGGGGTGACGTTACCCTCACATCAGGCGCGGTCTATTCCGAAAACCGCATCTCGACGTCGCGCAGCGTCGACTTCGGCACGTTCACGGATGATCTCCAGGCCGATTACAGAGGCGCCACCCGCCAGCTGTTTACCGACCTGTCCTGGAAGACGACGGGAGGTCCGGTCACGCTGCAGCCCTTCGCAAGCCTTGCCTATATCAATCTCGACACCGATGGTTTTCGCGAAAAGGGCGGGGCGGCCGCTCTGACCGGTAATGGCGAAACGGACAACATCGCCCTTTCCACATTCGGCCTTCGCTGGTCGGCGCAAATGCCCGTCGAGGACCTGCCGCTCACCGTGTCAGGCATGCTCGGCTGGCGTCACGCAATGGGCGACCTGACGCCCGCATCCCGGCTCGCCTTTGCCAGCGGCGGCAGTCCGTTCATGCTGGAAGGCGTGGCTTTGCCGCGCGACACGGCCGTCGTCGAAGCCTCCGTCACGGCGCAGGTGTCGAAATCCGCGCGGCTGAAGCTCAGCTATTCCGGCGAATTTGCCCATTCGCTGACGAGCCATACCGCCAAGGCCAGCCTCGCGGTGCAGTTCTAGATTAGATCCCGCCCCATTCACCAAGTGCGGCGATCACCGCCGGCAGGTCGCTCATCCGCGAAATCACCGTTTCGGCGCCGGCATCCGTCAGCCGGTCCGCATGGCTCGGATAGGTATGCGACGCGCCGGTAAAGCCCACCACCCGCATGCCGGCCGTGCGTGCACCATGGACGCCATGGGTGGAATCCTCGATCACCAGGCACCTGTCAGGCTCAACGCCGAACTGCTTTGCCCCATGCAGAAAGATGTCCGGCTTCGGCTTGACGCGGTCGGGACCGAGGTCCTTGGCGGAATAGATGTGGTTTTCGAAATAAGGCTTGAGGCCGACCTTGGTCAGCATCATGTCCAGCCGCTGGCTCGACGAATTCGAGCAGATGCAGCGCTGCGTGGTCAGCCGCGACAGGGCGAACTTGACGCCGTCGATGATCTTGACGCTGCGTTCCAGCCGCTGGTCGAGCAGCTTTTCCGATTTGTCGAGCAGGGAGGCCGATAGCGGAATATCCGCTTCCTGTTCCACCTGCAGAAGAATGTTCTTCCAGGTCATGCCGGCGAAGCGCTCGCCCATTTCCTCGACGCTGATCGGATAGCCCGCTTCCGTCAGCAGCCGGGATTCGACCTGTGCCGCGATGATTTCGGAATCGACGAGCACGCCGTCGCAATCGAAGATGATGAGGTCGAAGCCGCTCATGATGGATACTCTTTGATGAAAGAAGGTGAGGGCGATCTACACGAGGGCAGCGCCGGAAACAATGCGGAGGGCGATTTCCTCTACCGCCAAAGCGGCAACAACACGGCGCGCCTCAGAAACCGTAGCGCGCCTCGGCAAGATCGATCTCGCGAACAAGCTTTCGCGCGATCTCCTCCGAGATCTTGCGCCGGCGGCCGAGCCTGAACAGCTCGTCGCGTTCGGCGCGAAGCGCAGCCAGCCTGAACCGCTTGTCGACCTCCTCCATCTTGCGCAACAGCTCTGCCTCGTCCCCCAGCTTGGAACGGCCCTCGATCCGCTGCCGGTAGAGTTCCATCAGCCGCGTGCCGACCTCGCCGTAGAGATCAGCGTCGGTGCGGCCTTCGCTCATCGCATGCTGCAGTTTCTCGATCATCCGGATCGCAGCCTCCGCCGCAGCAATCCGGGCATTGTCCTCTTCCTGGTGGTGATCATCCTCCGGCGGCAGTTCGAGGTTCTGGAGAAGATAGGGAAGGCCGATGCTGGCCGCCGTCAGCGACAGGATGATCACCCCGGCTGCCAGGAATATCACCAGATCGCGCGCCGGAAACGATGTGCCGTCGTTCATGGCAAGCGGCAGGGTAAGGATACCCGCAAGCGTGATCGCACCGCGCACGCCGGCAAGCGACATGGCCGCCAGCAGCCGCCAGTGCGGCTTGCGGATCGCCTCTCCGCGACGCGCGGCGCGATAGAGGGTAAAGCGCAAGGAGACCCACACCCAGGCAAACCGCAGGGCCGCGAGTGCGGTGGTAATCACCGCCACATAGGCGATCAGCCAGATCGGGTGGAGGTGGCCGGTCTCGGTGACGATCCTGGCGGCGCCCGAGACGATGCCCGGCATCTGTTCGCCCAGCAGCACGAAGATGATGCCGTTCAGCGCAAACTGCACCGTATCCCACACCGCGTAGCGCCGCATGCGGGTGGCAGCCATCGTCTGGCCGCGCAGTTCGGCAAAGCTCATGGTGATACCGGCCGAAACGGCTGCCAGAATACCGGAACAATGCAGGTGTTCGGCCAGAAGATAGGCGCCGAACGGAATGAGCAGGCTGATCAGGATCTGCGCGCCGGGCTCTTCGCCCAGCTTGCGCGACACGTAATACTTTGCCTTCATCACCACGAATGTGGTGCCAAAGCCGATCAGGATGCCGCCGATCGCCACCCAGAGGAAGGTGCCCACCGCATCCGCCAGCGAGAACACGCCGGTCAGCACGGCGGCCACCGCAAACTGCATGCACACAAGGCCCGACGCATCGTTGAGCAGCGATTCGCCCTCCAGAATATGCATCAGCCGGCCAGGGATCGGCACCCGCGCGGCAATTGCCGAGACGGCGATCGGATCGGTTGGCGACAGGATGGCGGCAAGCGCGAATGCGACCGCAAGCGGTATCGCCGGGATCATCCAGTGGACCAGAAAGCCGATCAGGATCACCGTGAACACGACAAGCCCGAGCGCCAGTTCCAGGATCACCGCCTTGTCGCGGAACAGCCCTTCCTTGGGAATGCGCCAGCCATCGAGAAACAGCAGCGGCGGCAGAAACAGGAGGAAGAAGAAATGCGGATCAAGCTGCACCGCCGACCCCGTCACGCCGGCGATCGCGGCACCGAGCGCGATCTGCACAAGCGGCAGCGGAATGCCAACAGGCGAAAGCCTTGCCAGCGTGCCGCTCAGAACCACGGCGAGAAGCAGGACCAGGGCAATGGTGATGCTTTCCATGGTGGCGCTCCTATCCGTTCCGGTTCCGGCCTGAATAAGAAATGGGAATGGATGAGGCAAGGGCCGGGAAGGGGGGTGCGACCTTTAAGACCGGCTCAGTCGTTCTTGTAGGCCCAGCATCGCGGCTTTGAGCGGCGGCAGGTCATGCGCAATGACGTCCCAGATAACCTGGTCCGCGATGCGGTGATACTCGTTGCGGAGGATGTTGCCCATTCCCCGGATCAAACGCCAGGGAATGTCGGGCATCTCCGCAAGATGCGGGTCCGGAATATGCTTGCTGGCCTCCGAGATGATCTCGATTGCCCTTTGGATGCCGAGCCGCAGGACGACGTCTTCCTGGAAGCTTTCCGGTCTCTTTCCGATCAGTGCTGTCTCGATTACGGAGATCATCCTCAAGATGTCATCGACGATGAGGAGGATATCCCGCGCCATCAGAACACCTGCACCGAAGCGGCTTCGATCCTGTCCTTCAGCCTTGGATGCAGACTGTTGCGGGTCGTAACGTCGATGTCGGCCGCGAGTTCATCCTCGAGAAACAGCTTGATCCCGACAAGATCAACCAGAGAGAATTTCTTGCTCTCATCATAATCGATAAACAGATCGATATCGCTGTCGGGGCCTGCTTCGTCGCGGGCAACGGAGCCGAACAGGTAAAGCGAGGTCGCGCCGAGCGCCCTGATCGCGTCGGCCTGCCGTCTCAGCTTCTCGATCGCCTCAGCTTTTCTCATGACCCTCGGCTTTTCTCATGAGTTGTATCCCTAGCGCATCTTCGCGCCGCCTTCCATCATTTTGCTTTTTTCCTGAAACAGGCCACCGGCTTCAGTCTTTGGTAACCAAAATGAGTAACCATAACAGTCAGTAAATTCGTGTTCAGTACAGCGTAGCGAGTGTCTCATGGCCGCAGTCCTTCCTTTGATCGACCTCCAGAAACAGGCCCGTCCTCACGCCTGGATGAACTCCATCATCAAGGGCGATTGCGTGGCAGCCCTCGAGGCGCTGCCGGATAAATCGGTGGATGCGATCTTTGCCGATCCGCCATACAACCTGCAGCTCGGCGGCGCCCTGCATCGCCCCGACCAGAGCCTGGTCGATGCCGTCGATGACGACTGGGACCAGTTCGCGTCCTTCCAGGTCTATGATGCCTTCACCCGCGCCTGGCTGCTTGCCTGCCGCCGCGTGCTCAAGCCCAACGGCACGATCTGGGTGATCGGCTCCTACCACAACATCTTCCGCGTCGGCGCGATCATGCAGGACCTGAATTTCTGGCTCCTCAACGATATCGTCTGGCGCAAGACCAACCCGATGCCGAACTTCAAGGGCCGCCGGTTCCAGAACGCCCACGAGACGATGATCTGGGCGAGCCGCGATGCCAAGGCCAAGGGCTACACGTTCAATTACGAAGCGCTCAAAGCCTCCAACGACGACGTGCAGATGCGCTCCGACTGGCTGTTCCCGATCTGCTCCGGCGGCGAACGCCTGAAGGGTGACGACGGCAAGAAGGTTCATCCGACCCAGAAGCCGGAAGCGCTGCTCGCCCGCATCATCATGTCCTGCACCAAGCCGGGCGATGTCGTGCTCGACCCGTTCTTCGGTTCCGGCACCACGGGTGCAGTCGCCAAGCGTCTCGGCCGCAACTTCGTCGGCATAGAACGCGAGCAGGATTATATCGACGCCGCATCCGCCCGCATCGCTTCGGTCGAACCGCTCGGCAAGACGGAACTGACGGTCATGACCGGCAAGCGCGCCGAACCGCGCGTCGCCTTCAATGCGCTCGTTGAAAGCGGTCTCGTCAAGCCCGGCCAGATCCTCACCGACGCCCGCCGCCGCCACAGCGCCATCATCCGCGCCGACGGCACGCTGACTTCGAACGGCGATGCCGGATCGATCCACCGGCTCGGCGCCAAGGTTCAGGGGTTTGATGCCTGCAACGGCTGGACCTTCTGGCACTACGAGGAGGCCGGCGTCTTGAAACCGATCGACGACCTTCGCACCATCATTCGCAACGGCCTGCCAAAAGCGGACTGAGCCACCAGTCCCGGGACCAGATCCCATGTCAGCTCGCGAGCTTCCTCTTCCGGTTTTGTACCTCTAGTCCCGGAAGAGGATCATGTGACGCCCGGAGTTTGAAGGCTCCGGGCGTCATCTTTTTTATGGGGCAAATGCACTGATTTCGGGGTCGCAACGACGCAGGCTCTGACCAGAGTAACCCTGAACACCTCCGAATTAGAATGTTTCGGCCCGTCCGCCGATCACCCGGCTAGGTTGCCTGCCGTCCATCCGGGTATTCTGCAGGCCCCTTGATCTCGATCTTATTGCCAAACGGGTCATGGATATAGAACGAGTGCCCCATGCCCCGGGCGCCGCCATGAAACGCTTCCTGGACGATCTCTACCCCGTGCTTATCGAGATGCGTACGCAGTTCGTCATGGTCGAAAGGGCTGGTCGCAAGACAGACATGATCGACATTGCGCCCACCGGTCACCGGAGGCGCTGCTTTCGTTCCGCCCGGGTGAGTTACATCCCACAAGACGATCAATGACGAGCCGAACCAGACCTGCTCCATCCCCAGTGCCGGATAGGAATAGCCAGGCCGGCACCCCAGGACATCCGTGTAGAACGTAAGCGCACGTTTCATGTCGTCGATCAGAAGAACGATGTGATCAATGCCGACGGGAGCGAATGGGATTGCCATGAGGGGTGCCGGGTTAACGTGAGGTCGATTGCAAAACGAGGTGGGTGGGCCGGGAACTTATATCGTCAGCATACCGGCTACCACCCCCAACGCTCACACCTCGATACCGTGATCCCTCAAAGCCTTCCGCAGCGTTTCCGGATCCGTGAAATGCACAGCGTGCCAGCCCGCTGCCCGCGCGCCTTCGACGTTGGGATAGCTGTCGTCGATGAAGATCGAGGCTTCGGGGGTGAGGCTGAAATCGCGGGCGTGCTTTTCGTAGATTGCCACATCCGGCTTGATCAGGCCGATCTCGCCCGACACCGTGACGCCGCGCGGCTTGTCGAGAAACGGGAATTTCCGGCGGGCTTCGACGAATGTGTCGGCGGCGAAGTTGGTGAGCATGGTCACGTCGCGGCCGTTCTCGATCAGGCTCTCGAAGATGGCAACCGAGCCGTCATAGGCATGCGGCACCATTTCGTGCCAGTGCTGGCGAAAGGCCCGGATATTGGCTTCCTGTTGCGGATGCTGTTCAAGCAGCAGCGCTTCGGCCTCGCTCCAGCTGCGGCCGCGGTCCTGTTCCAGGTTCCATTCGTGGGTGCAGACGTTGTCGAAGAACCACTTGCGTTCGGTCTCGTCGGGAATGATCCGGCTAAAGGGAAGGTTGGGATCGTAGTGGATCAGAACCTTGCCGATGTCGAAAACGATGTGATCAATCTTGGCCGCCATAGAGGATGTTTCCTGCTGTCAGTTTGGAGCTTTTGCGAAGGCGAGTGGTATAGCCTGGACGATTGCTTTTTTCATTACGGTCGGCAAGGCCTGGTTCTCCAGGCTCTCCACCGGTTCCCACCAGCCATTGTCCACAGCCACCTTGGTCACCTTCGCGCGAAAAATCGAAAGCCGCAGCTCGAAATGGGTGAAGACGTGAATGACCGTACCACAGGCCTGCCAGTCGGCAGACGGGATCGGCGCGTGATCGATCGTCGTGCCGCCATCGAGCCGCGCCGTCCATGCGGTCGTCGGCACTTCCGTCATGCCGCCCAGAAGACCGGTCTCGATGCGCTTTCGAAGCAGCACCTCGCCATCGGGCGTCACCGCCACGAAGGCAGCGCCTTGGCGAACAGGCTTTTCCTTCTTCGCGGCCTTCACCGGAAACCGCTCGGGATCGTCGCTGGCCAACGCCAGACAGTCGTCGCGGAACGGACAGAGCGCGCAGGCGGGACGTTTCGGGGTGCAGATCGTCGCGCCGAGATCCATCATCGCCTGGGCAAAATCGCCCGGCCGGTCCGATGGCGTCAGCTTCACGACCTTTGCCTTCATCACGGGCTTGGACCTCGGCAGCGGCGCGTTGATCGCATAGAGACGCGAAATGACCCGCTCGACATTGCCGTCCATCACGGCCGATTGCCGGTTAAACGCGATCGCGGCAACGGCCGCCGATGTATAGTCGCCGATGCCGGGCAGGGCGCGCAGGCCCTCTTCCGTATCGGGAAACACCCCGCCATGATCGGCTGCGACCGCTTCGGCGCATTTCTTCAGGTTGCGGGCGCGGGCATAGTAGCCAAGCCCCGCCCAGGCCGCCATCACGTCGTCGGAAGGCGCTGCGGCAAGATCGGTCACCTTCGGCCAGCGCTCGAGAAACTTTGCGAAATACGGTTTGACCGCCTGCACCGTCGTCTGCTGCAGCATCACTTCTGATAGCCAGATACGGTACGGATCAGGCCTGATCCCGGCTTTGGCAGCCGTTGGGCTGATGCGCCAGGGCAGCTCGCGGTGGTGCCGGTCGTACCAGGCGAGAAGCCTTTCCGCGTGGGTCGGGCCATCGGTTGGGCCATCGGCCGAATTCGTCGTCTTGGGAAGCGTCTGGAGCATCGTTTGCCGTTTGCCGCTGGAATGGCCTATAGGTATGCGTCAATGCGCCGGCATCAAGGACGGCACAACCTCAGGCGGCCAGTTATCCAGCGATGAATGCTCCGAAACCTCCGTTCCGCCGCAAAGGCGCGCTGCAGATCTCCGAAGTGGCGAACGGCATCATCGATCCGGTGCTGGCACGCCGCGCCGGCATATCCACCGCGCTGCTCGGCTCCTGGGACGCGATCGCCGGCGAGGATTTCGCCGATTGCACGCGGCCGGAAAAGATCGCCTGGTCGCGCTATAACGATGGCTATAGCGAGGGAGGCCACCAGCCTGGTGTCCTCACTATTGCCTGCGAAGGGTCTCGCGCACTGTTCCTCGGCCATGCCCAGGGCGAACTGATCGCCCGCATCAACGGGTTTTTCGGCTTTCCGGCCGTGCGCCAGATCCGCATCGTGCAGAAGGCGGTATCGCAGACGTTCAAGCATCCGCGCAAACTGCAGCCGCTCAAAGGCGATGCGGCGAAACGGCTGGAGGGCATGATGGAAGGGATCGAAAGCGAAGCGCTCAAGAAAGCCGTCGCCAGGCTCGGCACCGCCGTTCTCCAGCAGAAGCGCAAATGAGAGTTCCATGACCCCCGCCACTCTCATTCCTGTGCTCGTCACAGGAATCCAGCCAGCCCAAGTCCTTGGGCTGAAATAACTCTTTTCATCGCAGGGCCAGGTTCCCTCCGACTAGCATACGCATCGTGACGCAACAGAGCGGAAAAGGCCGAGGAATACACCGAACTATCCCTCGCACCGCCATTTCGTCACAATTCTTTGAAGGGATTTAACACTCCACCGCTTGTCGGGGCCAAGGCGCCACGATACGGAATATCAAACTTTTTCAAATCTCGAACACGGGTGTTCCATGCAGTTGAACGATAAGACCATCACCAGACGCGCGCTTCTCGGCGGAGTGGCGGTCACGGCGCTTTGCCTGTCGCTGCCGCTCGGCATCTCCGACGCCTTTGCCCAGGCACTTCCGGAATCGCAGGGCGATGTGGATATGGCGGCGGCGCTGAAGCCTGGCACCCTGCCGGAAATGGCGCTCGGCGAAGAAAACGCCAAGGTCACCGTCATCGAATACATGTCGATGACCTGCCCGCATTGCGCACACTTCCACAACACCACGTTCGAGACGATCAAGAAGAACTATATCGATACCGGCAAGGTTCGCTTCATCATCCGCGAATTCCCGTTCGATCCGGTCGCGACCGCTGCCTTCATGCTGGCCCGCTGCAACCCGCAGAACCCGGCCGAACTTGCAACGTCGGCGCAGTATTACCCGATGGTGTCGATGCTGTTCAAGCAGCAGCGCGCCTGGGCAGCCCCTGCCGACAAGGATGTGCGCGGCGCTCTCCTGCAGTCGGTCAAGCTTGCAGGTTACTCACAGCAGAGTTTCGAAGCCTGCTTGACGAACCAGAAGCTTCTCGACGACATTAATACCGTCGTTAAGCGGGGCAACGAGGAATTCGGCGTCAATTCCACACCGACCTTCCTGATCAACGGCAAGAAATACTCCGGAGATATGACGGTTGACTCCATGTCGAAGCTTTTCGACAGCCTTCTGTAAGATCGCCACCCCGGCGGGTAGAAGACCCGTCGGCGGGAGAAAGGGCGCAGCATGAAATTCAACAAGCTGCGCGTCGTGGGCTTCAAGTCGTTCGTCGAGCCGACGGAATTCATCATCGAGCGAGGGCTGACCGGCGTGGTCGGCCCCAATGGCTGCGGCAAGTCCAACCTTGTCGAAGCGCTGCGCTGGGTGATGGGCGAAAACTCCTACAAGAACATGCGCGCGTCCGGCATGGACGACGTGATCTTTTCGGGCTCGGGCAACCGTCCGGCCCGAAACAGCGCCGAAGTCGGCCTCTATCTCGACAATTCCGATCATACGGCACCCGCTGCCTTCAACGATGCCGACGAGATCCAGGTGTCGCGCCGCATCGAGCGTGAGAACGGCTCGCTCTACCGCATCAACGGCAAGGAAGCCCGTGCCAAGGATGTGCAGCTCCTGTTTGCGGATGCCTCGACCGGCGCGCGTTCGCCCTCCATGGTCGGACAGGGCCGGATCGGCGAGCTGATCAATGCCAAGCCCCAGGCCCGTCGCCAGCTTCTCGAAGAAGCCGCCGGCATTTCCGGCCTGCATTCGCGCCGCCATGAAGCCGAGCTTCGCCTGCGCGCCGCCGAAACCAATCTCGAACGTCTCGAAGATGTCGTCGCCCAGCTGGAAAGCCAGATCGAAAGCCTGAAGCGCCAGGCCCGCCAGGCCAACCGTTTCCGCATGCTGTCGGCCGATATCCGCGCCCGCGAGGCGATGCTTCTGCATATCCGCTTCGTTCAGGCCCGCGAGGCGGAGGCGGAAGCCGAAACCGCGCTCAACCAGGCCACCAATATCGTCGCCGAAAAGGCGCAAGGGCAGATGGAAGCGGCAAAGGCACAAGCCATTGCCAGCCTCCGATTGCCGGAACTGCGTGAGGACGAGGCGAAGGCCGGTGCCGCCCTGCAGCGCCTGCAGATCGCCCGCGGCCAGCTCGAGGAAGAAGCCGGCCGCCTGCTGCGCCGTCGCGACGAACTGACGCGAAGGCTCTCCCAGCTTGCCGAAGACATAAGCCGCGAGGAACAGCTTGCCGCCGACAACACCGCTTTCCTCGACAAGCTGGATGGCGAAGAAGCCGAGCTGACTGAGACGCTGGCGGAGTCTGGTGCGGAAGCCGAAGACCTGCGTGAGGACTTCGAGTCAGCTGCCGCAACGCTTGCCGACAGCGAAAAGCTGTTTGCCGCAGTCACCGCCGAACGCGCCGAAGCAGCGGCCGGACGCAATGGGCTGGACCGGCTGATCCGCGACCTCGCCGAACGCCGCCAGCGCCTCGACCGGCAGATGGCCGATGCGAGCGGCGAACTCGACGCGATCGGACAAAAGCTTGATGGCCTCGACAACCCGGCCGAGCGGCAGGACGCGGTGGAAGCCGCCGAAATCGCCGTCGAGGATGCGACGATCGCGGCCGAAGAAGTCGAAGCGGCGCTGGCCCATGCGCGCTCGAACGAACTGATGGCCCGCGGCCCGGTCGAATCCGCTCGCTCGGCGCTGAACGCGCTCGAAACCGAAAAGCGCACGATTTCGCGCATGCTGGCGGCCGGCGCCCTGTCCGGTGGCTTCGTTCCCGTTGCCGAAATGATCCGCGTCGATCGTGGCTATGAGGCAGCGCTTGGTGCAGCCCTCGGCGATGATCTCGAAACACCTGTCGATGCCTCTGCCTCCGCCCACTGGTCGATCAATGGAGATGGTGCCGCTGATCCCAGCCTGCCCGAGGGTGCGCTGCCCTTGTCGTCCTATGTCACGGCGCCGCCGGAACTGGCGCGCCGGCTCGGGCAGATCGGCGTGATCTCGCAAGACGACGCCGAGGGGCTGATGCCGCTGCTGCGCCCTGGCCAGCGCCTCGTGACCCGAGAGGGTGCCGTCTATCGCTGGGATGGCCATATCTCGGGCTCCGAAGCGCCGGGTGCGGCTGCCCTTCGCCTGTCCCAGAAAAACCGTCTGTCGGAGCTGGAAGGCGAGATCGACGAGGCGCGCGATATCCTCTCGGAAACCGAGGATGCGCTGGCGCAAGCCGGCTCCGCCATCTCGATTGAGGAAAAACGGCTCGCCGAAGCGCGCGACCGCAGCCGTTTTGCCGCCCGCCAGTTGAGCGATGCGCGCGATGCGCTGGCCGCAGCCGAACGGGCAGCCGGCGATCTCACCCGTCGCCGCGATGTGGTTGCTGAAGCGGTCAGCCAGCTGACCGGCCAGATCGAGGATCTCGGTGTGCAGGAGGAAGACGCCCGCATCGAGCTCGAGGATGCGCCGGATCTCTCCGCCATCGATGCCAAGCTGTTGAACCAGCAGAGCGTCGTCGCCACAGATCGGGGTCGTCTCGCCGAAGCGCGCGCCGCGTATGAGGGTCAGAGCCGCGAGATCGAGGTGCGCAAGCGCCGCATTGCCGCGATCGCTCAGGAACGCGCCGCCTGGGTCTCCCGCATCGCCAGCGCCGCCGATCATATCGGCAGCCTGCGCCAGCGTGAGGAAGAGGCGCGCGACGAGATCGCCGATCTCGAAGCAGCGCCTGAAGAATTCGACGAGCGCCGCCGGGCACTGATCAATGAATTGCAAAAGGCCGAAACAGCCCGCAAGGCCGCCTCCGATCGGCTGGTCGAGGCGGAAACCCGCCAGCGCGAGACCGACCGTATCGCCGCCACGGCCTTGTCGGAACTTGCCGAAGCCCGCGAAAAGCGCGGCCGTGCCGAAGAGCGTCTGGTCTCCGCCGCCGAAAAGCGCCACGAGGGCGAGCTGCGGATCCGCGAGGCGCTCAATGTGGAGCCGCATGACGTGATGCGCATCGCCGGCATCGCGCCCGGTGCCACGCTGCCCGACATCCGCGAGATCGAACGCGAAGTCGATCGCCTCAAAATGGAGCGCGAGCGGCTCGGTGCCGTCAACCTGCGTGCCGAGGAAGAGCAGAAGGAGCTTTCCGACAAGCTCAGCGCGCTGATCCACGAGCGTGACGACATCATCGATGCTATTCGCAAACTGCGTGGCGCAATCCAGAGCCTTAACCGCGAAGGCCGCGAACGCATGCTGGCCGCCTTCGATGTGGTCAACAAGCAGTTCCAGCGGCTGTTCACGCATCTCTTCAATGGCGGCACGGCAGAGCTGCAGCTGATCGAGAGCGACGATCCGCTCGAAGCCGGCCTCGAAATCCTCGCCCGCCCGCCGGGCAAGAAGCCGCAGACGATGACGCTTCTGTCCGGTGGCGAGCAGGCACTGACGGCGATGGCGCTGATCTTCGCCGTCTTCCTTACCAACCCCGCACCGATCTGCGTGCTGGATGAGGTGGATGCACCGCTCGACGACCACAATGTCGAGCGCTACTGCAACCTGATGGACGAGATGGCCGCGTCGACTGAGACGCGATTTATCATCATCACCCACAACCCCATCACCATGGCCCGCATGAACCGTCTGTTCGGTGTGACCATGGCGGAGCAGGGTGTGTCGCAGCTGGTCTCGGTCGATCTGCAGACGGCGGAACTGCTGCGCGAAGCCAGCTGATAGCAGGCTTTCCCGGTCAACCGGTCGCGGACTCCGTATTTCTACCTACGTCAATTTACTCATATGGGACATCAGCGTCTCGGCGTAGTGTAATTTAACTAAAATCATATTGACGTGTGGTGCCTCGATGCCGCAAGTTCAGCATCGAAGTACAGCCGATATAGAGACCCCCCGCACGGTTTTTCCTGTCCTGTGCGGAAGGCTTTGCGGGGCCGATGTGATCCGGCCCCGCAAAGCGTTTTCATCTCTTTCCGACATCCGCGCCGCAGGCGTCCTTACAGCCCCGTCAGCCGCACATTCGTCCCCCAGGGGTCGAGAATGTCGATATGATCGACAGCCCTCGTGAAGCTAACCGACGCCTGTTTCAGCTTGTCCTTCAGCGCAAGCAGGTCGCTCTTTTCCGCAAATTCCAGCGAGAACCAGTCGAGCCCGGTTTGCGTCTCTTCCCGCATTCCCGCACCGGCGCTCTGCCAGGTGTTGAAGGCGAGGTGGTGATGGTAATGGCCGGACGAGAAGAAGCCCGAGTCGTCCCGGTTGCCGCGTGTCGATGACAGGCCGATCAGATCGCCATAGAAGGCCCGCGCCTCGTCGATCTCGCCGACCCGCAGATGGATATGACCGATCCTGAGGTTGGCGGGCGCTTTTGTGTAGGTGTCGCGGTTGATGTCGGTAGTGGCGACGATATCGTCCACGTCGAGCGCCTCGGTGCCCATCGCCACCACATTGCCGTTCCATGTCCACATTTCATGGGGCCTATCCCAGTAGACCTCCACGCCGTTTCCTTCGGGATCGGTCAGATAGACAGCCTCGCTGACGCTGTGATCGGCAAATCCTGTGATCGGAAATTGCCGCTGCGCCACATGCACCAGCCAGCGGGCGAGATCGCCGCGGTCCGGCATCAGGTAGGCGATGTGAAACAGGCCGGCAGACCCCGGCGTCTCGAAGGCGGCCTCTGCCGAACGGACGAGATGCAGAAGCGGCGATCCCCCCGCACCCAGCACGACGCGATCGCCGGAAACATCATCCTGCTCGATGATCTCGAGCCCGAGCATGCCCTGGTAGTAGGCGGTCATGGATTTGAGGTCCCGCACCCGAAGCGCCGCCTGATCCACATGGACAGGCGTCGTCACGGCAAAGGGCAGGGCAGGTGCAGCCATCGCCGCGCTCGTTCCTTCCGCCAGCAGCGCGCCGTTAAGGGCGGCCGTCGCAGACACGACACCCGCCAGTTTCAAAGCATTCCGTCTCGTGATGGTCATCGAAGGCCCTGCAGGTTCCGGCGGCGTTATAGAGACGCGCTAGCCCATGCGCACGTCACTTTCCTGTCAGGCATGACAACTCAGCGATTTTGCTGCGCTGCAACATAATCCTGACGCATAATTCCCAAACGATCATAAACGCTGTAAATGCTTGAGAAGACTGGGTGGAGATGCGAAATGGCGAAATGGGTCTATCGCTTCGGCGATGGCAAGGCGGAAGGAGGCGCTGGTGACAGCATCCGTCTTGGAGGCAAGGGCGCAAACCTCGCGGAAATGGCAAGCCTCGGCCTGCCGGTGCCGCCCGGACTGACGATCGTCTGCGATGCCTGTACCCATTATTTCGAAAACGCCCGCATGCTGCCCGACGGTCTGAAGGCCGAAGTCCTCGATGGCATCGCCGCCATGGAAGCAATCACCGGCCGCCGTTTCGGCGCAGGCGTGCAGCCGCTGCTTCTTTCCGTCCGCTCCGGCGCCAGGGCCTCCATGCCCGGCATGATGGACACCGTCCTCAATCTCGGCCTCAACGACCAGACAGTGCAGGCGCTCGCTGAAGATTCCGGCGATGCCCGCTTCGCCTGGGACAGTTACCGCCGCTTCATCCAGATGTATGCCGATGTGGTGATGGGCCTCGACCACGAGATCTTCGAGGAGATCCTCGAAGACGAGAAGGCGCGGCTGGGCCACGAATACGATACCGAACTTTGCGCCGCCGACTGGCAGCACCTCGTCTCGCTCTACAAGCAGCTGATCGGGGAGGAACTGGAAACGGGTTTCCCGCAGGATCCGCACGAGCAACTCTGGAAAGCGATCGCCGCCGTATTTGCAAGCTGGATGAACCCGCGCGCGCAAACCTTCCGCATGCTGCACCGGATCCCCGAGGAATGGGGAACCGCGGTCAATGTCCAGGCCATGGTGTTCGGCAATCTCGGCTCGACCTCGGCCACAGGCGTTGCCTTCACCCGCAATCCGTCGACCGGTGAGAAAGCCTTGTACGGCGAGTTCCTCGTCAATGCGCAGGGCGAGGATGTGGTCGCCGGCATCCGCACACCGCAATCGATCACCGAGGAAGGCAGGCTCGCCTCCGGTTCCGACAAGCCCTCGATGGAAAAGCTGATGCCGCAGGCATTCGCCGAGTTCCGCACGATCTGCGACCGGCTCGAAGCCCATTACTGCGACATGCAGGATGTGGAATTCACCATCGAGCGCGGCAAATTGTGGATGCTGCAGACACGCAACGCCAAGCGCACCACCCGTGCCGCCATGAAAGTCGCCGTCGACATGGTCGAGGAAGGCGTCATCACCGAAAGCCAGGCCGTCTGCCGCATCGATCCGCCCTCGCTCGACCAGCTGCTGCACCCGACCATCGATCCGCGCGTCGAACGCCACGTGATCGGCTCCGGCCTGCCTGCATCGCCGGGCGCTGCCACCGGCGAGATCGTGTTTACAGCCGAGGAGGCTGTCGAAGCCGACAAGGAAGGCCGCAAGGTCATCCTCGTGCGCATCGAGACCAGTCCGGAAGACATCCACGGCATGAACGCCGCCGAGGCGATCCTGACCACCCGCGGCGGCATGACCAGCCATGCGGCCGTCGTTGCCCGCGGCATGGGCATTCCATGCGTCGTCGGTGCCGGCTCCATGCGCGTCGACCTGCGCAACGAGGTGCTTCTTGCCGCAAACGGCGTCAGCCTTAGGCGCGGCGAAATCATTACCATCGACGGATCCTCCGGCCAGGTGCTGAAGGGTTCCGTGCCGATGACCCAGCCCGCGCTGTCTGGCGATTTCGGCAAGCTGATGGCCTGGGCCGACAAGACCCGCCGCATGACCGTGCGCACCAATGCCGATACGCCGCAGGACGCCCGCGCCGCCCGCTCGTTTGGGGCGGAAGGCATCGGGCTCTGCCGCACCGAGCACATGTTCTTCGAAGGCGACCGCATCCACATCATGCGCGAGATGATTCTGGCAGAAACCGAGAAGGCCCGACGCGCAGCGCTTAGCAAGCTTCTGCCGATGCAGCGGTCGGATTTCACCGAACTGTTCGAAATCATGCACGGCCTGCCCGTAACCATCCGCCTGCTCGATCCGCCGCTGCATGAATTCCTGCCCAAGACCGAGGCCGAGATCGACGACGTCGCCCGCGCCATGGGCATGCCGCCGGCCTTTCTCGCAAGACGCATCGATGCGCTGCACGAGTTCAACCCGATGCTCGGCCACCGCGGCTGCCGGCTTGCCATCTCCTACCCGGAAATCGCCGAAATGCAGGCACGCGCTATCTTCGAAGCGGCTGTCGAAGCCGGAAAGACCACCGGAGAACCGGTCGAACTCGAAATCCTCGTGCCGCTGGTCAGCCTGCGCAAGGAACTGGATTACGTGAAGGGCGTCATCGATGCGGTGGCGAAAGATGTCGCCCGCGAAACCGGCGTGCCGATCGCCTATCTGGCGGGCACGATGATCGAATTGCCGCGCGCCGCCCTGCGCGCCCATGTGATCGCCGAAACCGCGCAGTTCTTCTCCTTCGGCACCAACGACCTCACCCAGACCACCTTCGGCATGTCCCGCGACGATGCGGCGGCCTTCATTCCCACCTATCAGCGCAAGGGCATTATCGAGCACGACCCGTTCATCTCGCTCGATTTCGACGGCGTCGGCGAACTGATCCAGCTTGCAGCCGAGCGCGGCCGCAAGACGCGGGCAGACCTGAAGCTCGGCATTTGCGGCGAACACGGCGGCGACCCGGCCTCGATCCGCTTTTGCGAAAACGCCGATCTCGACTACGTCTCCTGCTCCCCCTTCCGCGTCCCCATCGCAAGGCTCGCCGCCGCCCAGGCAGCGATCGAGCGGACGAAGAGCTGACCGGTCAGTGGCGGTGAATATAAACCGGCCGCGTCACCACGATCGGCGGGCGTCCCATCATCGCATCGCTTTCCGCCCGCCACGCGCGTCGCTCGGCGCGCCGGTCGAGCTCGAGGTCGAGCAGGCAGCGCGCCATGGAATCGGTCCCGGGACGGAACCCAAAGCGCGCGCAGGACTGCTGATCCGCCGCCCGCCGCTCCTCCGGTGTGATTGTCTGGCAGGAAGTGAGTGCCGTTCCGATGACGGCCAGTGTAGCGAGAAGGGCAAGACGCATGACGGGCTCCAGATGATGGCTGCGGCACCCAGATGTCGCTTTCGCGGATCCAAACTCGGCACCAAACCTATAACGACGCAATGCTCCAGACATGTCAAAGCCTGTCACCAGTGGAGGTTGGATTGGTCCGGCACTCGTGTGACCGAATGAAGAAGGCAGGCATTGTTGCATGGGCGATCATCGCCGCCCTATTCGCGTTCTATATGATAACCAGCGTTCCATTTCCTTTTGTGCAGGCTTGGTGGCACGCTGCAGATGACGATCCGCACGACCTCTTCTCCAAACGCCACCGCATGGCCGACTGGCTCGTGGTAACAGGCGCATTGGAAGGCTTGAGCCGTGGCGAGGTCCTGGCGAAACTCGGACAGCCACCACCCACAGCCAAGTTTACGGACTATGATCTCGTTTATCACCTCGGCGATGAACGCGGCTTCTTGTCCATCGACTCCGAATGGCTCGTGGTGCGCCTGTCTCAATCTGGGAAGGTGACGGAAAGCCAGGTGATCCGCGACTAATAATCTGCAAGGATTCCATTCCCCGCCGCGCTGTTCTACAGAAGGAACGAGACTTTGCATGGAGCCGCTTTCACACAATGACCGTCCGCTTTGTCCGGCCCGTTTCCCGCGCCGCCTATTTCGGGCGCAGGCTCGGATTCGGCGCTTTTCTTCTATTCGTGGTTTCAGCCGTCGCGCATCGGTTCGGGCCGCTGAACGAGCCGGATTTCGTGGCACTTGTGCTGTGTTCCGCAGCCATCGCGGCTGCCTCGGTACCGCTGTCGCTGCTGGGTCTCGCGCGGCTCTGGAGTGTCGGTGCAAGAGGAGGCGTTGCTGCTGCACACGGGCTGGTGTTTGCAGCCGTCCCGCTTGCCGTCGTGGTGATGGGAACCGTGTCCTATCTCACGCTGCCGCCGCTTTACGACATCTCCACCGATATCGCCGATCCGCCTGCCTTCGTCTTCGAACCGACAGCCGACCAGCGCTTCCTGCCGCAGCGCCCGCCGATGGTCACGCCCACTGAGCGCCGCGCGCAGTTTGCCGCCTATCCGCGCCTCACCGGACGACGTTACGAAGGGGCCGTCGACCGCGTCTACGAAGGCGTCCAGAAGGCGCTACAGTCCGCCCGGATCGGCATCGTCAAGACAGAGGGGCTGGAGCTTGTGGAGCCCGACATCCTCACCCGTGCCGCGCCCCGCGACGAGCAGGCGCCGGTGCCGGATGTGGCGCCGGTGCCGTTGCGCCGGCCTGAACTCACGCTCGAGCCGACGATCGGCACCGCCGGCGATGTGCTGCTTCAGGGCGAGACCCGCACGCTGGTGCTCGGCCTGCGCTTCGATATCGTGATCCGGTTGCGTGAAGATGCCGAGACGACATCCGTGGATCTGCGCGTCGTCTCGCGCTTCGGCCCGCATGATCTCGGCCTCGGGGCTGCGATTGCCCAGGATTTCCTCGATCGTCTCGATACCGAACTGCTCGGCATCACCGGCGGCTAAGTGCCCGTCAAGCCAGCGTATAGATGCCTGAAAGCGATGGCGGTCCGTCCGTCGCAACCTGTCCCTTGCCGATCAGGTCTTCCAGATGCGCCAGCACCGAAAGGGCGGCCGCACCATGCAGACGCGGATCCGTGCGCGCATAGATCGCCGTCACCATGTCCGGGATCAACCGGTCGCCGGCGCGGATCCGCTCCAGCACCGCACGCTCGCGCATCCGCCGGTGCGTCCGCAGGCCGCGCAGAAAAGAGGCGGGCTCGGTCACCGGTCCGCCATGTCCGGGAAAGAAAATCCGGTCTTCGTCCCCGCGGGCCAGAAGCTTTTCAACCGACGCCATGAAATCCGCCATGGACCCATCCGGCGGCGCAACGATCGTCGTCGCCCAGGCCATCACGTGGTCGGCAGAAAACAGGATGCCGGAATTTTCCAGCGCGAAGGCGCAGTGGTTGGCGGTATGGCCGGGTGTATGGAGGACGGTCAGCGCCCACCCGTCGCCCTCGATCCTCTCACCATCACCGGCCGCGATATCGGGCACGAAATCGGTATCAGCGCTTTCAGCGAGCGGATTGATCTCGCCCGCGTGCAGGGAACGGGACGCCCGGTGCGGCCCCTGCGCCACCGTCAGCGCTCCGGTCGCTTGGCTCAGCCGCCGTGCCAGCGGCGAGTGGTCGCGATGCGTATGGCTGACAAAGATATGGCTGACACGCCGCCCCTCAAGCGCCGCCATCAAGGCTTTAAAATGCGCCTCGTCCTCCGGCCCCGGATCAATCACGGCCACCGACGATGTCCCGACGATATAGCTGTTGGTGCCATGAAAGGTAAACGGCGAGGGATTGTTCACCGTCAACCGCTGCACCCCTGCCGCGATCGTCACGGGCACGCCGTAGGACGGCGAAAAGGTCAGATCGAAATCAAGGTCTTCCGGCATGCTCAAAAACTGTCCTGCCGCCAAGGGCGCTTGTTGTCATCTCCCCGAGGTTTAACACCCGATCAACGCGCGTAAACCCGAAACCCCGCGTTAATTCGTGACAATCCCGAAATTTGCCGTTGAGAGGGCGGCAAAGCTTTGCTAGAGCAAGGCCACTTCCGGTCCGGGCCAGCAATGATTTGCCCCCGACCTGTTGGGGCGTCGCCAAGCGGTAAGGCTCCGGTTTTTGGTACCGGCATCCCAGGTTCGAATCCTGGCGCCCCAGCCATGCATCACGTTTCGTGCAAACCCTCCAACAAGTGACCGAGAAGCGCCTGACCGCCTATGGTCCTCAGATCCTGTGGTCTGCCGTGTTTTCCATAACTGACGACGTAGTTTATTTTAGACGAATGTAATTCTTTTGAAACCCTTGAGAGTTGCATATGCGAACAGAAAGAAATTGGTTCTTGTGTCGCATTAATGAGTTCATTCAATACAATCTCTCAAAGCCTTATCGATGTTTGGCTGCGGTCGGGCGAGATGGCAGACCCGGAAAGCGTGTATTCTAGCTTCGTCTCCAGCCTCTCCATCAAGATGGCGCTGTCCGTTGTCGCAACGGGAGACGAAGACCCGTATGACTGGCGGTTTCGGCGGGTGAGGGACTTCGGGTTCAAGAGCCATTTGCTTGGTCAATTGAGGCTGCAATTTCCCGATGCCAACCTTCGAGATCTCGATCGAGGCTTCGTCGATGAGGCCATCATCCCAACCTATTCCCGCTGTCTACAGGTCGGGCGCCCGACGCTTGAACTCGTGAGAACGAAGGTTCTCGGGGTCAGGATCGGCTACGAGCGACTGCTGCTTCCTCAAAAGTGCGAGGGAAGGCCGAACTGGTGTATCAGTCTGGTCGAAGGGCGGTTCTTCATTCCGCCGTCGAAAGAAGCAAAGACCGACATGACGGATGACAACATCATCCAGCTGCTGATCGAGGGGCAGACGACCAAGGAAATCGCCGAAGACCTTCACCTCTCGCCAAGGACGATCGAGCATCGCATCGACAAGCTGAAGGGTCGGTTCGAAGCCAAGAACCTTGTGCACTTGGTGGCAAAGCTCGTCGCCACGCAGATTGGTCATAGGGAAAGAGAGAACCCCTAGAGCGTTTCCTGGCAAGATTGAAGCATTCTGTTGGCTCGAACGATTGCAGATGGTTGCCCGGTCGGCGCCCGTCGTAGCCACATCCGACGGTCAAGTCGGCCGGGCGCTCAGGCCTCCCGATCCAGCCAACCCGATGGGCCGGGCAGCCTTTCGCCAGGATCAAAGCCGATCGGCTTTGACGTACCCAGAGATATGCCCTTCGCCTTGCCTGTCCGAAATCCTGCGCCGGCAGGATGATTTACTCTCGCTGGGAAACGCTCTCGGTTACCGGTTTACAACCCGATTGATGGCAGCTCTTTCCCGGAGAGCCTCAAGCGACAATCCGGTACTTGTCGATGCGACATTGTAGAGGGCAGTGGAGATATTCTTGGTCTGGAAGGCCAGACCATTTTCGCCGAGCCGGTGATTGAAGCCTAGAAAATTGCCATTGCGGTCGAGGAGTACGTGGAGGCCGAAGAACATCTGGTCGAAGTCCTGGCTTCGCGGCTTATAAAGATCTGTGCCGCCTGCGGACGTGTTGATCTCGCCGTCGAAATTCGCGATGAACATCTGCGTGACGGCGATGGCGTTGGGGCCGTGCTCGGTTACGACTTCCCCGAACTTGCAGGCTCCAAGATGCGGGACAGACTGCAGAATCGACGCACGAATTGCCTTGCGCATCCGGTGCCCTGTCGGAAGCGAAGAGGCGAAGAGGTGATTGGCATCGTCGCCGAGGATCGACAGGTTCTCCTTCGTGACAGCGATGACTTCTGAAAGAACCATGTCTGCGGCGAGCCGTCGAAACTTTTTGGCTGAGGTTGCCATCGGTTCCGGCTCGCCCGCTTCGCCATGAAACCAGCGTGTGTATTTCGCTGATGGGAGCGCAGCATCGCTAGAACTTGAGGCGGACAACGCCGTGCGCGAGATTTTCTTTACGTCGTCACCGAAACGGTCCCCGTACTGGAGCTTGGCTACACTCATGATGCCCTCTCTTCTTGCGTTGATGAAGAAGATATGAGTGCAGCCTTAAGAGGTTGCTCCCAGACGCTCCGTAGTTTCCCCCTCAATTGACGCAGGTCAACTTTCGCTAGGGGGCGCTTGCAGCATTTTGGAAAGGCGGTTCTTCGCAGCAATGGCAATGGCAATGGCAATGGCAATGGCAATGGCAATGGCAATGGCAATGGCATTCGGTATGCGGATGAGAATGGGTGCAGTGACACCGTGGTGCGCGGCTGCTGCAAGCGGGAGCGCTCCCACGCCCCGCGATGTTCTCGACTGGCACATAGGCGCAGCGGCCTTGATGTCTTAACCAAATTCCTTAGCCTTGCTTTAACCGCCGAAGCCTAGCGTCTGGAAACGGTTGAGGTGGTTAACTGAGACCGTAAAACCGCACCGATCCTAAATTTGGCAAGGGTAGGTGGCTGTCCACTTGTTGTTGAAGGCGCAGTGTGCTTTCAAGGGGCGTCCTTGCGCGACACCGGCCTTGCGTCGTGTCGGCCATCGACTTCGGAATCTGGAGTACTTGATTTGTTGCGAATGACTGCAGTCGTGTTCTGCGTGGCTTTGACGGGATGTCAGGCCGTTCCGGGGCAGGGGCCTTTGGCGTCGGCAATCACGACCGAGGGCGGTCAGTCCGCAGCCGAGTTGAATCGTCCGAATGCCGAGGTCTTTGACGTTGTCGACGTGGACAGCCGTTCCGCACGCCTTATCTCCGATTATGTCTCGACCGCGTTGAAGCGTCGATTTGGATTTGGCGGCGGCGGTGGCCGTGCCGTGATCGGCATCGGCGACCAGTTGCGCGTGACGATCTTCGAGGCCGGTGCAGATGGCCTGTTCTCGACACGCGAGTCGAAGCAGACCCCTATCGAGCTGGTCGTCCAGCCGGATGGCAAGGCCGCGATCCCTTATGTCGGCCAGGTGCGGTTCGCAGGCAAGACGCTTGAGGAAGCTCGCCAGTCCATTCTCACGGCGCTCCAGAGCAAGGCAGTCGAGCCGGATGTCATCGTGACAAGCGCAGACACGCCTTCACGCTCTGTGACGGTATCAGGCGCGGTGGCGAAGTCGTCGCAGACCCCTATCGGCCTCAGTGGCGACCATATCACCGATGTCATCGCCAAGGCCGGCGGCGCAACGGCGCAGCCCTATGAAACATATGTCACGCTTGTGCGCGGCAAGCGCACTGGCACGGTGCTTCTTAAATCGATCATCGACAATCCGAACGAGAACATTTTCGTCCAGCCGGGCGACCAGATCTTCCTGTCGCATGATTCGCGCACCTTCACGCTTCTGGGCGCGATCAAGGGCAACAGTCGCAAGGAATTCGGCGCGAACGACCTGAACCTTCTTGAAGCAGTTGCGATGGGCGGCGGCGGCGACGACGCGTCGGTCAATGGCAGCGGTTACTTCCTGTTCCGCTACGAGGAACAGGAAGTCGTTCAGAGCCTGCTCGGTCCTGCACGCCTCAATGCCATGTTGCGCAAGGGAATGAAGCTCAACAGAGACGGACGTTACCCGATCGTCTACAGGTTCGACATGAGCAAGCCCGACAGCCTGATCGTCGGCCAGACGTTCCCGGTCAAGAACCGCGACGTCATCTACGCGGCACGCCATTTCTCGGTCGACTTCACGAAGTTCCTGCGCATCATCGGCGCGCCGATCAGCACGGCGTATCAGGGCCAGCGCTTGCTGGAGGACTTGTAGCCCGCAGCCGCCGGAGCCCTCCCAAGGGATTTCGACGGTATCTTCAAGGGCCACTGCGACGGCGGAGCGCTGTTGCTTCATAGAGTTACGCCTAGGGCAGTGCCTGGCCCGTAAAGGGCTGCTGCGAGCCCGTATTCCCCATCACTACCTCTGCCAAACGCCTCGTAAGTTGTGCGCTGCCTGATCGCAGACCGCGCGACCTGCGGCCTGCAGAGAAGCCGGTCGGCAGATGGTTACGATTGAGAGCTCTCCGCGGTGCCATGACGAAAAATGCCGCCTTCCAAGGGAAGACGGCATCGATGATTGGCGTCGCGGCTTCAGCCGTATTTAGGGAATAGGCGAGGCCTAGTTCCTGTCGCGGATGTTGTAATACCCCATCACCACCACGCCCCACAGAAGCAAGCTGCCGATCAGAACCAGGAATGAGTTCAGTACGCGGGACGGATACTGTGCCATTTCCGAGAGGCTTGGACGAATGAAGACGGCCAAGTAGCGCTGCTTCGCGTTTGCATCGAGCCGCGCCTTCTCGAGGCTGGCGAGCGATGACGTGTAGGCACGTTCAGCAAATTCGCTACTGGTCTGCAGTGTCTCATACTTCTGGATACGACCGGCAACATCCGAGCCCGTAGCACTGCGGCCCTGCTTTCCGGCCGCGGTACCGCTACCGAAACGCTGCCGTTCCCGGTTAAGCTGGGATTCGAGGCTGGTGATCTGCGACCGCAGCACTCGGACGCGCGGCGTGTTTTCGCTCAACTGTGTCAATGCTGTGGACAGGTCCGTGCGCAACTGGACGAGTTGCTGTTCAAGCGAGCCGATCAACTGCGCAGCAAGCTTTGCACCTTCGACCGGATCAGCTTCCTGGGACGAGTCACGGTAGTCGCGCAGGGCTTCTCTGGCGCCGGCAAGCCTGTTTTCCGCCGTGCTAACTTCCTCCTGCGCCACTTTCAGGACTTCGGTACGGCCGTAAAGGGAAAGCTCGTTCACGAGCTTCTCGCTCTGGGTGATCACGAAATCGGCAATCTGCTGCGAATCCTCGGCCGAAAACGCCTTAACCTGAAGGTTCATGATACCGGATGTATGATCGAGATTGACGCTGATCATATTGCGCCAGTAGTCTAGCTTGTCCTCGATCGGCGCATCCTTCGAAATGCCGTAGAAAAAGTCGGATCCTCGTGGCGCAAAGATCTTGTCTATTCCGAACGCCTCGTCGATGGCCTGCACCATGCGCTCGCTCAGGATGAAGTCGAGGAGAACGTAGGAGTCCGAGATCGTGCTGCCGCTTGATGCCTGTCCAAATATGCCCATCAGGTCGGAAGCTTGGGCCGACTCGATGCTGCGCACAGAAAATGACGATGAACTGTGATACTGGTCTGCCGCTACGAACGCCATATAGAGCGAGCTCAAGGCCGTCGGGACAGCAACCGCTAGAACAAAGCTGGCGCCAATCACGAAATGTCTTGTTTTCAGCAGGCGCGTCTTGCCGACAGCGGCACTCGTCGAGACCGCATCTGAACTCGGCTCGGGTGCAACGACTTCCGGCTCCGATGGCGGAACAGGGGTGGCAGGAGCTTTGAGCGGGCGTTCCAGCAGTCCCTGAAGGAGAACCAGGTTCTTCGGCACCGGTCGCGGCTGGCGCAGCTCGGGTTCGATCCTGTTGTCGCCTGCACCGGCGATCTTCTGTTGCGCGTTGTCCAACCTCAATGCCTCTTCATATTGTTTTCGTGCACCGTGATGGCGTCTTCAAGTTTATCATAATACGTCAGCTTGCCGTCTTCCAGCACGATTCCGGTCTCGCAGTAATCCCGAAGCGTGCCAGCACTATGGGAAACCATGATAACATCTGAAGCGCTCAAACGCTCCTTGAATGTTTCCTTCGATTTCCGTTTAAAATTCGTATCTCCAACCGCAGTTATCTCGTCGACGAGATAATAATCGAATTTGACGCCCATGCTGACGCCGAACGCGAGGCGGGCTTTCATGCCCGATGAATACGTGCGCACCGGCGCCTGGAAAAAGGAGCCGAGCTCGGCGAATTCTGCGACATAGGCCACCAGTTCTTCCGTATCGACCCCGTAGATCCTCGCAACGAAGCGGACATTCTGTTCGCCGGAAAGATTGCCCTGGAAGCTGCCCGCGAACCCAAGCGGCCACGAAATTTTCCCCTGCCGGGTGACCTTGCCAGAGTCGAGATCCAGCGTCCCGGCGATGATCTGCAGCAGGGTCGATTTTCCGGCGCCGTTGCGGCCGAGCAGTCCCACGCTCTTACCACGCGGGATCACAATGCTCGCATTGTCTATGATCGTCTTCGAAACGCCCTTCATCCGGACACGTTTCGTGGCCTTGTCCAGCTTTATCATCGTGCTCTCAACACGCCTCTCGAAATGGTGAATATCGCCATGCCTGCGAACAGCAAGACGGTCGTGACGCGGAGGAGATAGTCCAGATCGAAGCCTATCGCCCGATATTCTGGATAGAGTCCGGTCCGAAACAGCATGACAAGATGTGCAATCGGGTTGATCAGAATGGCATCACGCGCCACGGGTGGCAGTGAATCCGGTAGGTAAAAAATCCCTGAGATCAGGAACAGCGGCCGGCTGACGATGCCGAAAATCTTGTCGTACAGTGGAAATCGCTGGAACAGCACATTGTTGGCGAGCGCGAGCCCGAGCGCGATGAGGCTGCCGAGGCTAATCGCTGTCAGGATCGGTGACAACCGGATCGTCGGCGTTGTTTTCAGCTGCATGATCAGCGGTGCAATGATGCAAATCGCAACCACGCAGGTCGTGCAGAACTGCAACGAGAAGCGGGCCGCGATCGTGTCGATCGGAGCAACATTTGGATAGCTCAGCAACGGCCGGTTGGCATTGACGGCGCTGTTTAGATAGCCGGCCATTGCCGCATAAAACTGGAAACAGACAAAGCCGCTGGCAAAGAACAGTGGGAAACTGGTTCCCAGTGCAGGCTTGTGCGCGATCGCCATGAAGATCAGCGACATGAACGCGATATAGGCGATAGGCTCAAGCAGCGCCCACAGGTATCCGCCCGGGTTCTTTCCGAACCGGGTCGACATCTCTCGGATGACGAGAGCTGTCACGACGCGCAAGTGGGACGTAAAGTAGTACAAACGACCTCGTGATTTGCTCGCGGGTTGAAACTGGACTTGCCACGCCGCCGCAGGGCATGTTCTTGCACCTAAAATATGTCATTTGAAGGGAATACGCCAGTGGTTCGAATCATGCCGATTGAAAGGCGTGCCAGCGATCCCTGTTGACCTAATGACCTCCACCAACCATTCCCGTAGACCTTACCCATCGCACCAACACCAACACACCCAACGAAGGAACCCAATCGAGGATGATTGCCGCTGGAGCGCTGGACCTTAGTGGACGATCCGTGTTTGCGGTGCATATCCGGCGCTGGAAGCGGGCGATGCTGGAGGCGTATTTTCCGGAAACGGAGTTTCGGTACCTGCCGCTTTACCTGAATGACCGGACGTTTATGCGCGACTGGCAGGATGCCATTCTTGCAACACCCGGCGCGACCCTGCTGGTCTGGAGCCGGAATGTCTCGGATGCCATCCTGGAATTCGCGCATTCCAACCATATCCCGGTCGTGTTTCTGGAAGACGGGTTCATCCGCTCGCTGGTCGGCAATGCCAGCAAGAGCCTGCCGTTCTCGCTCACACTTGATAGCCGCACGCCCTATTTCGACAGCCGCCAGCCCTCCGATCTCGAAGATATCCTGAACAGCTATGATTTCGATACCGATCCTGATCTGATGGAGCGGGCAAGGGCCGGCATCGATCTTCTGCTCCGGTCCGGCCTCAGCAAATACAATGCCGCTGCCCGACAAGGCGCAGGAGCAGATCTCCTGGCGGCAAGGGCTGTACCCGCCGATGCTGTGGTGCAGGCGCAACGTCGCATCCTTGTTATCGGCCAGGTGGAGGACGACGCGTCGATCCGCTTCGGCTGCGATCGTCCGTTTACCAACAACGACCTCGTGCGGTTGGCAGCCACGGAAAACCCGGATGCCGAAATCCTCTACAAGCCGCATCCCGATGTTCTGAACGGTGTCCGTCGGCAGTGGTCCGATCCGTTAGACGTCGCCCATCTCGCAACAATTGTCTCCGCGCCGGTGTCGCTTCCGGAGCTTCTCGCGCGCGCCGATCATGTCTACGCCATAACGTCGCTCGCAGGTTTCGAAGCGCTGCTGCGGGGCCTTCCCGTGACGCTGGCTGGATGTCCGTTCTATGCCGGGTGGGGCCTGACCGACGATCGGCAGCCGAACCCGCGGCGGGGCCGCAAGCTTACTATCGAACAGCTGTTCGCCGCGGCCTATCTTTTCTATCCGCGCTATTTCAATCCAGTCGATGGAACCCAGATCGATTTCGAAACCTGTCTGGCGCTGGCGCTCCAGTGGCGGGAAAAGGGCATGCCGGAAACTCAAATCAGGGAAGTACCGATGCCGGCGCGGCCGGGCTTCGCGATGAGGGGGGCCTATGGCCTGTTCGGCTGGCGGCATCTGCTGACCGTGCCGATTGCTTGGCTAATTGCTAAGGCGGGGTCAGAGCAGGATGCGCGCGATTTCCGCCGGAACCCGATCCTGTTCTTCCGCGAGCTATCCAATCCGTGGCTGAGACGCCTCGGACGGATCCTCTATCCCCTCGATGGGGAGAGCCGTTGAACGGGCATCGCCGAGTGACGGCGATGCCCGTTCCATTTACTTCTTCGGCAGCAGCAGTTCTTCGCAATAGCTTGGGCCAGTGGAGCCGGGACGATCTGCGGTGATGGTGATGTCACGGATCGTGTAGCTTTCGGAAACGGTGACCTTGGCCGAGCAGCTGACGCTCACCGATTTGCCGTTTGCAAGCTTGATGCGGGTATAGCCGCCGCGCCAGTTGTAGATTGTCGAGCTGCCGCTATCGACATCGCTCAAGGGCGGGCTGAACTTGGCGAAGAACTCGCCAGCCGAACGGCCGGTCCAGTAGGTGTTGATCGGGCTGCTGGCAACGCTGACAGTGGTGCATGCAGAAAGCGCTACCGCGAGAACGGCGGTCAAGGGGAACAGGCGGCGGCTCATAATCTTCAACAAATCCTCTTGCATGTGGTGATCGCCCCAGACAATGCCTGCCAGGCAGGGCTTTTGAGATGGGCAAAGCTTTGATCTCGCACTAACAGATTTCCGCTGCCTGTCGCGACATCATCTTTCCAAACAGCTCTCAATTTTCATCCGAGCCGCTTTTTTGCAACGCCTTGTTCTCGAGGTATTTGAAGCGATGATCAGGCCTGCACGAGACCTCATATTTTTTCAAAGCACACGCTTGTGCAACGGAAAATGCCGGTTTATAGAGGCGCCACTGGTCACGGAGTGTAGCGCAGCCTGGTAGCGCACGTCGTTCGGGACGACGGGGTCGGAGGTTCAAATCCTCTCACTCCGACCAGTTTGACCCTTGTCCCGCAAGGCTCCTTCCCGAAAAAGCTCACTTCACAAGCGCGCGTTTCATCCACGCCCATCCAGCATCCCCGCCACAATCTCCGCCGACCTCTCCGCACCATCCAGCGAAAACGGCAGTTCCTGAACGCCAGTGATCCCGCTCGCCCTTCGGATGGCCTCTGCCAGCGCTTCACCGGTCAGCGAAGCCTCATCCACCACTTGCGCAAGTCCAAGCGCTTTGAGCTTTTCGGCGCGCACAGTCTGCTCAGTCTCGCCGCCGGCCGCGAACGGGATGAGGACTGGCCGGCAGGTGGTGCGGAACAGGTCGCAGACGGTGTTGTAGCCGGCCTGCGAGACAGAGATTTGGGCATTTGCCAGAAGCGACGGGAAGTCGGGGCGGAAACGGATGACCGTCACGCGGGAGCCGGCCTCTGCCGAAATACGGTCGAAATCCTCCGCGGGAAGATTGGGCCCGGTGATGACGCACCAGCTGCGGCCGTCGTTGAGAATGCGCTCGGCTTCCAGGGCCGCGCCGATCAGCCCCGCACCGACGGCGCCGCCGCCGGCGGATACCAGCACGTCGAACCGGTCGGGCGAGGGGGTGGGCGTGTTGGGTGCGACGAGGCCGGTATAATGGATCTTGCCCGCAAATTCCGACGCCCTGCGAAACGTCTCCTCAAGCTTCACGAAGCCCGCATCGCCATGCACCAGCACGCCGTCGAAATGATCCCGCATCAGGGCAATCGTCTCGTCGTCGCGGCCGGACTTGCGGTTTTCCTGCAGAATGTCGCGCACGGAGGCAAGAAGCAGCGGCTTTGGCTCGGCAGACCTGATCGCGTCCAGCAGCGGCAGAAGTTCGAACCGCATCTGCCGGCGACCGAAGGGAAAGGCCTCGGTGATAACCACGTCAGGCTTCAGGTCGTGAAAGAGATCCAGCAGCAGGCCGGTGCGATGGTCCTGGAAGGCCTCGTCCACAGGCTCGCCGCTCGTGGCATCGCTAAGCGATGAAAATCCGCTGTTGGAGGCGACCACCGGCGGCAGCTGCACATGCGCCATGCCTGCAGGCGGAAAGCCTTTCACCGGCGTGCCACCCGTCACCAGCGTCACGTCGAACCCGGCGCTCTGCAAGGCCGACGCCACGCGGCTGGCGCGAACGATATGACCGATGCCCAGCAGGTGCTGCACATAGAACAAAACGCGCCGGCCTTTGCCGATAGAGGTGCCGTTGTTCATCGACTTGTCTCCCGGCTCGCAAAGCTCTTGGTGAACAGCCGCTTGAGGTCGGCAATGCTGGTATGGTGGTCGAAGTCGTGGCGCACCTTTACCTCCGCGGCCTGACCCAGGCGCTGGCGAAGCGCGGGCTCGCGGATCGCTTTTTCGAGCGCTGCCGCCAGCGCCACCGGATCTTCCGGCGCAACCAGCAGCCCGTTTTCACCATCAACGAAAAGTTCGGTAATGCCTGAAATATTGGTCGCCACCACGGCCAGGTTCTGGCTGGCGGCCTCCACCATCACGTTGGGCAGCCCGTCGCGGTCACCGTCGGCGGTAATCCGGCAGGCGAGCGAGAAAAGATCGCTGTCGCGGTAATGCTCCAGCACCTCGCGCTGGTCCAGCGCACCCTTCCAGGTGATGCGGGATGCGATCGAAAGGTCTTCCGCCAGCGCTTTGAGGGGCGCAAGCTCGTCGCCGCCGCCGATATGGGTAAAGCGCCAGGCAAGCTCCTTGGGCAGCAGCGCAAGCCCGCGCAGAAGCGTGTCATATCCCTTCTTCTTCACCGCCCGGCCGACGCTGACGATCCTCACGGGATCATCCGGATCGCGCCCGTCGCGGGCAGGGCGGGTTCCTGCAAAATGCGGGAACCGGTCGAGATCGAGGCCGTGATAGCTCAGATGCACGTTGTCGCGGGATGAAAGGCTCTGCAGCCGCTCATGGCCCGCTTTGGTGCAGGTTACCGTCCAGTCGGCCTCATCAAGCTTGTCGGAGAGATCCCAGGGCTCGGACGTCCAGATATCCTTGGCATGTGCCGAAACGGTAAAGGGAATGCCGCTCATGCGGCTTGCGTAGCGGGCAACGGCTGCCGGCGTGTGAATGAAATGCACATGCAGCCAGCCGGCATTATCAGGCCATTCCGCCACTAGAACAGCAGCCTGGCCGAAACGCCGGAAACGGTTGCGGGAAAAGTCCCGCGGCAGGTCGCGGAAAAACGCCTTGAGCGCCGAGCCGAAACCGGGCAGCGTCACGACCTTCATGAGCGCCTTAGCCACCCGCACCGGCTCCTCATGCAGGTATTCCGGCAGGTAGCTGACCGGCGCCTTGATCTCGTCATGCACCGGATGCCGCTTCTTGTCGGTCGGGCGGCGCATGGCCACCAGCTTCAGGGTAAAGCCTGCCCGTTCCAGCCCCAGCAGCTCCTGGGCGATAAACGTTTCCGAGAGCCGCGGATAACCTTTCAGCAGCACGACGATGGTCTTGTTGGTCATGTCAAAGCAGTTCCAGCAGAAATGCGCAGCGGGTTTCCACTTGGGCCGTTTGGCGGCGGCACTGCGTCCGGTCAGGAGAGGGCGTGTTAGCCTTGCGCAATCGCAAGGTGGCGTCCCTTGTTCTTCATCCACCCTTCGACGATCTCGCCGATATGCGGCAGGCCTTCCATCTGCAAGCCGGGTGCCGTCACCGAGGGCGGGTCGCGCTGCCACAGCGCCTTGATCGCGGCTGCAAATTTCGTGGCATCGGCACTGTCGTCGGCAGACAGCATGTCAACGAGACCGAGCTCCGCGCCGCGTGTCGCACGGATCAGCTGTTCCTCGCGCGGCTGCGTGCGCGGCACGATCAGCGCCGGCTTGTCGAATGACAGGATCTCGCAATAGGTGTTGTAGCCGCCCATGGCGATCACCGCCTTGGCGCCGGCGATCCGGTCTTCCATGCGGTTGTCGAATTCGATGACCTCCAGCCGTGGATCATCCTTGCAGGCTTCTGTAAACACGGCGCGCTGCTCGGCCGGCATGTAGGGGCCAAGCACGATCACCGTCTTGTAGGTCAGCGCCGGATCGGCCTGATAGGCTGCAATCACGTCGCGCACCAGGTCTGCGCCATCGCCGCCGCCACCGGTCGTCACCAGCAGGTAATCCTCATCCGCGTCGGTTTCCGGCACGGCACCAGAGGTCACCTTGCGCTGCAGGAAGCCGACGAAATGCATCTTCTGGCGCACCGACGCCGGCGCATCCAGCCCTTCGAGCGGATCATGAAACTCCGGCGGGCCGTAAACCCACACGTCGTCATAGAGCTGGCCGATCTTGCGCAGCGTATCGTGACGCTCCCATTCGGCCTTGAGCAGATGCGGCGCGTCCATCACGTCGCGAAGGCCGAGCACCAGACGTGTGCCCTTGGTCTTCAGATAGACCAGCGTGTCCTCCACTTCGCCGCGAAGGCCAAGCGGCTCCTTGTCGACGATGAAGATGTCGGGCTCGAAGCTTTCGGCGGTATGGCGAATGCTGGAATGGCGCATCTTCAGCGTCTCGGCCAGATCGATATGCTGGTCCATCGACGTGTAATCGCCATTGTGCAGCTTGATCACGCTGGGGATCTTCACGAAATCCACCCGGGCGCGATAATCGAAGGCACCGGCAATCGTCGCGCCGGAAATGATCAGCACCTGCACGCCGCGATAATTCTCCACCAGCGAATGAGCGATGGTGCGGCAACGGCGCAGGTGGCCAAGCCCGAACGTGTCATGGCTGTACATGAGAATGCGGGCATTATTCAGATGTCGCGGCATGCCCGAAACTCCTACCGGCAACGATGTGTCTGACAAAGCGGCGTGCCGCAGCAGTCACTATTTATATGGATCTGCCGCATCTCTAAGACCATCACCGAGGAAATTGAAGGCAAGTATGACGAATATCACTGGCACGACCGGCAGCAGCAGCCAAGGATAAAGTGCAATGGCGCTGACGCTTCGCGCTTCTGTGAGAAGAACGCCCCAGCTTGTGATCGGCGGGCGAAGCCCGAGGCCGAGGAAGCTCAGCGTGGTCTCGCCAAGGATCATGCCCGGGATCGTCAGCGTCGCGCTGGCGATCAGGTGCGACATGAAACCGGGGATGAGGTGGCGGCCGATGATGCGCGTGCTGCCGGCGCCCATCAGCTGTGCGGCAAGCACGTAATCCTCTTCGCGCAGCGACAGGAGTTTTGAGCGCACCGCGCGCGCAAGTCCTGTCCAGTCGAGCAGACCGAGGATGAAGGTGATGCCGAGATAGATGACGAGTGGGCTCCAGTCGGCCGGCATGACGGCTGCCAGCGCCAGCCATAGCGGAATGCTCGGGATCGATTGCAGCACCTCGATGATGCGCTGGGTCACCGTATCGAACCAGCCGCCCCAATAGCCCGCGATGCCACCGATGACGATGCCGAGGATAAAGCTTGTGGCGACGCCGAGCAGGCCGATCGTCAGCGAGATCCGCGCGCCGTAGAGAATGCGCGACAGCATGTCGCGGCCGAGCCGGTCGGTGCCGAGCAGGTGGAACTGGCCGCCTTCAGCCGGGCAAACCAGATGCGTGCTCATCTCCACCACGCCCCAGAACCGGTAGGGATCGCCCTGGCAGAAGAAACGCAGCTTCTGCACATCGGCCGTATCGTCGGAATAGTTCCGCCGCAGCGTCGTCATATCAAGGTCCATCTTCTGGCCATAGACGAACGGACCGACGAAGTTGCCCTCGTGGAACAGATGCACCGATTGCGGCGGCGCGTAGATGAAATCGATATTGCGGGTATGCACCTTGTAGGGCGCCAGGAACTCGACGACCACGATCATCAGATAGGCGATGAGGAGAAGGATGCCGGAGATCAGCGCCAGCCGATGCCGCTTGAAGCGCCACCACATCAGCTGCAGCTGCGATGCCTCGTGAACCTTCAGCGCGCCGCCATCGGCATCGCGCTCGATCTCGTAAGGGTCGAACGCCCCCTCGCGGACGTAATGCGGCAGCTTGCCCGCGTCGCTGCTGTCGATCACCGTCATTTGGTTCTCCCGCCGCGAAGCCTGATGCGCGGGTCGAACATCGCAAGCGCAATGTCTGAAATCAGCACGCCGATAACAGTAAGGAAGCTGAGGAACATCAGGAACGAGCCGGCAAGATACATGTCCTGGCTCTGAAGGGCGCGGATCAGCATCGGGCCGGTGGTCTCGAGCGAAAGCACCACCGCGGTGATTTCAGCCCCTGAAATGATCGAGGGGAGAATCGAGCCGATATCGGAGATGAAGAAGTTGAGCGACATCCGCAGCGGATACTTGGTCAGAACCTTGAACGGATGCAGGCCCTTGGCACGCGCCGTCATCACATACTGCTTGTGCAGTTCATCCAGAAGATTGGCCCGCAGCCGCCGCACCATGCCGGCCGTCCCGGCAGTACCGATGATCAGCACCGGGATCCAGATATGCTCGAGGATCGACTTGAACTTCGCCCAGCTCATCGATTCCGACATGTACTGCGCGTCCATCAGATGGCCGATCGACGTGCCGAAATAGATGTTGGCGAGATACATGAGAACGAGGGCCAGCACGAAATTGGGAACGGCAAGACCGATCAGGCCAAGAAGCGTCAGCCCGTAATCACCCCAGCTATACTGGTGGGTGGCCGAATAGACGCCGATCGGGAAGGCGAGAACCCAGGTGATGATGATGGTCAGGGTGGAAACGAGGATCGTCAGCCACACCCGGTCACCGACCACGTCCGTGACAGGCATGCGGTATTCGAACGAATAACCGAAATCGCCGGTCATCATGCCGGCCACCCAGTTGAGGTAGCGGATCGGCTCAGGCTGATCGAAACCGTAACGGGCACGCAGGTCTTCGATCTCCTGAAGATCGGCCTTTTCGCCCATCGCCTTCAGCTGTTCGACATAGCTTTCGAAGTAGTCACCCGGCGGCAGCTCGATGATCGTGAAGATCAGCATCGAGATCAGCACCAGCGTCGGGATCATCACGAGGATGCGCCAGATAATGTAGCGGAACATCAGGCAGTTTCCTCGTCATACCAGAATGCATCCGGCAGATAGACGCCGAGATAGGATGTGGGGTCGAAACCGTAGAGCGCCTTCGACGGCACGTTTTGCAGCTTGGACGATTGCACGACGGGCTGCAGCGTGGCGTTGACAATGCCGATCGTAAAGACCTGGTCGGTAAACAGCGCCAGCATCTTGTGCCAGACATCCGTCCGCTGATCGAAGCCTTCCGCCTTGCGCCATTCACTGTAAAGGTCCAGCAGCGCCTTTGCCTCGGGAAGATCAGGCGCCTTGCCGTCGCTGCCGCCGGAAAGCGCATGCAGTCCCCAGATCGACCATTGCAACTGGTCATCGCTGGTCGGTGCCAGTTCCTTCGGCGCCATGTCGGCAGTTGGTACGCCATTGTCGAGGCCGCCGCCGACCGACATGATCGCATCGCCGCCCTTCACCCGCCGGCGCAGAAGCTCACGCTGGGCCACATGCGGGTAGATCTTGATGCCGACCTGCAGCAGCTGATCGCCGATCAGTTCCAAGGCATCGGTCTCGAACGTGCTTTCGCCGGTGATCTCGATGATGATCTTTGCCAGCCTGCCATCGGGCAGGCGGCGCAGGCCCTCACTATCATCCATGGCAAGACCGATCTCGTCGAGCAGCCGGTTCGCCTGATCAGGATCAAAAGCCGCCCAGGCCTTCTGGTATTCCGGCTTGAACAGCGGGCTGTCTGGCAGGATCGAATTGGCGCTCTCGGTCGCTAGACCATAGAACACCGCCTTGTTGATCTCGCCGCGATTGATCGCAAGAGACATCGCACGCCGGAAGCGCACGTCGCGGAAGAGGTTGCGCCAGCCTTCATCCTTGCAGTTGAGGTTGGGAAACAGCGCCATGCGCGATCCTTGCGTCCGCTTCCACAGATCCACCTTCAACGGGTAGCGCTGCTCGGCATTCTTCAGGAACGTGTAATCGGCAAAATCGAGGTTGGTCACCTGCAGGTCGCTCTCGCCGGTGCCGGTCTTTGCGGCGATCAGGTCCGCGGAGGAGACGTCCAGCATCACCTTGTCGATATAGGGAAGCTGCAGGCCGTTTTCGTCGACGCGGTAGTAATAGGGGTTGCGCTCGAACACGAAGCGCTCGGCCGGCGGCGCCGTGCGGTTGCGCCAGGCATCCAGCGTCGGCAGGTTCGGGTTTTCCGGCCGCACCACGCGCGACATCTTCTGGTGCAGCGCCGCCCAGTCGTCCACCCGTTCGCGGGCGATATGCTGTGCCAGCAGCTCTTTCGTCTGGTAGCGCATATGGAACTGCTTCATGTAGGCAGCGGGGAACATCAGACGGGTTGGCGAAGGCGAAGCCTGGTCGGCGAGGAAATCTGGATTGGGATCGTCCCAGCTGTAGCGCACGGTGCGCGCATCGATCACCTCGAACCGCGGCGGCTTGCCGTTGATCATCAGCCCGGCCGGCGGTCCGCCCTTGGCGAGCTTCTTCTCGTGGAAGACATCATCCCAGACATAGCGGAAATCATCCGCCGTGAACGGGCTTCCGTCCGACCATTTATGGCCTTCGCGTAAGCGGAAGGTGAAGACGCGGTCGTTCTCGACCTCGTAGGCTTCCAGAATATCGGCTTCCAGCTTCAGGTCGGAATTATATCCCACCAGCCGGGCGTAACAGTTGATCGGCATGAAGCGGATGTCGCGCTGGCCGCCGATCAGCATCCGCATCGAACCGCCGTAACGTCCGGGCTTGAGCCCGCGCTCTGCAAGGTTGAGGACGCGCGGCGTCTTCGGCAGACGCTCCTCGATGGGAGGCAGCGGCGTCTCGGTCGGGATCTGCGCCAGATAGTCGGACTGGCTAAAGGCCGCAAACACCCGCGCCGGGATTGCGGTTGCACCCGCGACCGAGCCCAACAGGGCCAGCATATGCCGTCTGGAAATCGTCATCCTGCCACAAGCTCCCGCGCATCGACATTGGTGCGGGCAAGAACCAGATGCCCGCCGCCGAGATCCACATGGGTCAGCTCCGCGCTGTCCTTCTCGTCCAGGAACTGCTTGCCCCAGATCTTCATGGCCGATGCCGTCGGCGTGCCGATCGTCTCGAAATCCAGCTTGTGGTCGAGGCTCGGCAGAGGCACGGCGGCCAGCAGTTTCTTCGTATAGGGATGAACAGGTGCCCGCATGATCGTTTCGCAGGGGCCGATCTCCACGATCCGCCCCGCATACATCACCGCCACCCGGTCTGCCATGTAGTTCACGACCGCCAGATTGTGCGAGATGAACAGATAGGTCAGCCCGAGTTCGGACTTCAGGTCCTTCATCAGGTTCAGCACCTGCGCCTGGATCGACACGTCGAGCGCCGAAACCGGTTCGTCGCAGATCACCAGATCCGGTCCGAGAGCCAGCGCCCGCGCGATGCCGATACGCTGGCGCTGGCCACCGGAGAACGAATGCGGATAGCGCATCAGCGCGCTTTCGGGCATGCCCACCGCATGGATCAGCCGGCGCACCGCTTCCTGCCGCTTGGCCAGCGGGCCGCGGTCATGGATGTCGAGCGGTTCGCGAATGATGCTGCGAACCGGCATGCGCGGCGAAAGTGATGAGACCGGATCCTGGAACACCATCTGCAGACGGGTGCGCAGATCGTCCAGCACTTCGCCTTCGCAGTTGAGCACGTCGACCGGACCGTTTTCGCCATTATAGACGACACTGCCATGATCGACCGACAGTCCGCGCATCAGGATTTTGCTGAGCGTGGTCTTGCCGCAGCCGCTTTCGCCCACGAGACCAAGCGTCTCGCCACGGCGGATCTCGAAGCTGACATCGTTGACCGCGACCGTGCGCTCGGGCTTTGCCCCGAAACCGAAGCCTGCACCCTTCTTGGTGACGAAGCTCTTGGTGACGTGGTTGACCGACAGCAGTATCTCGGGGAGGACCTTCTCGCTTTTGCGCCGTCCCATCAGGCCGACCGTATCCACCTTGATTTCCCGCAGCGGCTTCAGGCGTTCCTCGCGTGGCCTGTCGAAATCCGGCACCGCTGCCATCAGCCCCTTCGTGTAGGGATGCTGCGGATTGCGGAAAATGTCCGAGGCGGAGCCAGCCTCCATGACCTCGCCGCGATAGACCACCACCACTTCATCGGCCATCGATGCAACGACACCGAGATCGTGGGTGATCAGGAGCATCGCCATGCCGAGCTTGGCCTGCAACTCCTGCAGCAGCTTGAGGATCTGCGCCTGGATCGTCACATCGAGCGCCGTCGTCGGCTCGTCGGCGATCAGAAGCGCCGGGCGACAGACCAGAGCCATCGCGATCATCGCACGCTGGCGCATGCCGCCGGAAAGCTCGAACGGATACATGTCGAACACGCGGGCAGGATTGTCGAAACCGACGAGAGACAGCGTCTCCTCACTCGCCTCGCGCCGCTCGGCAGGCGACATCGCCGTATGGATTTTCAGGCTTTCCTCGATCTGGTTGCCGACCGTGTGGATCGGCGAGAACGAGGTCATCGGTTCCTGAAAGATCATGCCGATGCGGCTACCGCGGATCGCGCGGATCTGCCGCCCGTCGCGGGGCAGCGCAATCAAATCGACGGACTGGCCGGTCGCTGGATCGTCGAACACCGCGCGCCCGGAAATCTTGGCGACGTCGGTCTCGATCCCCATGATCGCGCGGCCGAGAGCCGACTTGCCGGAACCGCTTTCGCCCACCAGTGCCGTGACCTGGCCCGGGCGTATCCGCATGCTGAGATTCCGGACCGCCTGGATCGCGCCGCCCCAGACCGGGAACGACACGTTCAATCCTTCGATGCGGAGAACTTCCTTCGGTGGGTTCATCAATGAAGTCCGGCTCCCGGAGATTGGAGCAGAGAGGTGAGATTGATCGATTGCAAAACACGGTAGCGCACGCTCGTGCACCTGTCCATTGCAGCAACCCCGCTGCCGATCGTCCCTATCATGCGCCCCCCTGCATGTCGGTTGACATCTGCGCCAATAAGCCTGACCTCTTGGCGGAGATCGAGAAATTCGAGTGTTAAACGCATATCCCCTAGGAGCGTTGCGTGACAGCGAGGTGAAATTACACGTGACAGCCGAAAAGTCTGACCAGAAAACCTATAAGCGCAAGATCACCGATGCCCGTGCCCTGATCGAGGCCGGAAAACTGGAGGAGGCGCAGGCGGCGCTGACATCACTTTCCGCCGACGAAACGGTGATGACGACAGACGTTCTTGGCGAGCGCACGGCTCTCGGAATGCCGCGCAAGCTTCACTCCGCATGGCTGAAGCTTGCCAAAGCGGAGGGCGACGCAATCGGCCGCGTCGGTCTGCAGCACGGCCTCGTGCCCGATCCCGCCGTGATGGCGCCGTTCATCACCTTCGATGCAGATGAGAAACGGCTGATGGCAGAGCTTGGGCGAGAGCCGGTGCCGCGCATCATTCACCAGATCTGGATCGGCTCGCTGCCGCTGCCACCAGCCGTCGCGCGCTGGGAAAGCCATGCAAAGGCGACCGGCTTCGAATACCGGCTGTGGCGCGAGGCGGATCTCGAACAGCTTGGTATTGCAAGCCATCCGGCCTATCTCGCGATGCTCGCAGACGGCGATTACCCCGGTGCCGTCGATGTCGCCCGCTATGCCATTCTGCTGGAGCATGGCGGCATCTATCTCGACTGCGACTGGTATCCGACCCGCGAGGATATCGGTTTTGGCGATCTTCTGCCGTTGATCGGCCTCGGCGCCATTGCCGAGGACGTGGCGCGCGATGTCGGAGCGGGGAGCCTTCTTCTTGCCAATTCCTTCATCGCCACACCGCCCGGCCATCCCGCCTTTGCAAAGATGCTCGAGGTGTTTCCGGACGTGATGGCGGCGCTGCCGCAGGCGCCCGCCTGGTGGTCCACAGGTCCGCTGATCATGACCATGTTGTTTCGGCAGACCAATGTGTTCCTCGCCCCCTTCGGCCTCGTCGCCGCCTCGCTAAAGCGCGGCGCACCGATTGCAGAAGTCGAGAAAGCCTGCGCGGACGCGTTTGCGTCCGGAGAGGGCCTGCTGGTCGCCTGGAAGAGCTGGTAGGCTCGAAGCGATCAGTAACGCGTCGGGTTAGAGCCCCAGCAAGACCCGGGCCGAGCGCCAGCGGCAAGCGGGGTGATCCGCCGTCACGCCGAACAGCAGGTCGAGGAAATGCCAGGCACTGTCGTCATGTACGAGATGATGGCCGAGCACGCCGATCACAGGCGCCCGGTCCGGTGCCTCGATCAGCGCGATCGTTTCCGCGATCAGATCGGCAGCCGGCCTTCCGCCGCGCGTTCCGTGCCAATCCATGATGTCAACATGGCTGTTCAGCATCGCAACCGGCGCCGTCTTTTCCGGCCCGAAGGTGGAAAGCGCCGCAAAACCGAGCTCCGGCAGCGCCTCGATCATTTCGGGCGCGATCCGGTTCCACGGCGGCACCAGCATCGGCACGAAGCGGGGAGCGTGCAGCGCCGCCAGCTTGTCGAACCCGGCCTTCAGCTCGGACACGATATCGGGCAGGGGGCGATGGCTTCCGAGTTCCTGCTTCTTTTCTCCCGCACCCGCATAGTTCCGATGCGACCATCCATGCACCGCGACGTCGAGATGCGGCTGGGTGTCGAGATAGGAGGCGAGATCGGCGCCCGTTTTCTCGGGGATGACAGCAAGCGTCGCCGGCACCGAGAATGCATCGGTCAGGGTCGCAAGCTTCGCCAGTTGCTCCGTCGGCTCCACAGCATCGTCGTCGCGCAGCCAGAAATCGATCCGCCGTCCGTCGTCCGCAAGCTTGTCGAGCGCCAGCCTCAGGTCGTTTTCGGTCATGCTTTTTCCTTTGCGCCTATGGCGGTGATGATCTCGTCGAGCCTGTCGGCCGCAGCGGTGATCGATCGTTGCGACACGACGAAATCCCGCGCCCCTTGGCCAAGCCGCAGCCGCTCCGTCTCGTCATCCAGCAGCCGCTCGATGGCCGCCGCATAGGCGGCCGCATCTCCCGGTGGCGTCAGAATGCCGCCGATCCCGTCCGTCACCACTTCTGGCACACCGGCACCGTTTTCCGCCACGACCGGCACGCCGGATGCCTGCCCCTCCAGATAGGAAAGCCCGTAGGCCTCCGAAACCCCCGGCCATGTCAGGATTGCCGCCGTCGACAGCAGAGCGGAAACCTCGTCGGCGCTTTTCAAGCCCATCCACTCCACCCGCCCGGCAAGCGCGCCGTTAAAGAGCGCCTCCACCTCATCCCGCATCGGCCCGTCGCCGATCGCCATGAGGTGCCAGTCGTCACGATGGGCAATCTGCTTCAGTGCTTCGGCAAGTGCTGCATAACAGGCAAACTTGTTGCCCGGCCGCATCATGCCGACAGCCACCAGCCGCCCCGGTTCGGGCGCCGGCGCGCGGGCCAGATAGGGCGTGGAATCGATAAACGGAAACAGCCGCGAAAGCCTCACATCCGGCACGACCTCCGCAAGCCCGCGTCCGTCGCGCTCGGTGAAACAGATATTGGTCGCCGCCAGTCGGACAGCGTCGATCACCATCTCCTGCGCCTCCACCCACTGGCCGAGATTGCGCCGATGCGAATAGGAGGCTTCCGCCGTCACATAAGGAATGTCGAAACGACGGCAGAGGGCAGGGCCGATCAGGTCCGGCGCCTTGTAGTAGAGGTGGTAGGTAAACCACAGGTCCGGCAGCCTCTCGCCGAGTGCCAGTCGTCTTTCCCACTCAGTCGAAATCCGCTCGACCTCGCGCGCCGCCTGCGCATCGCGTTCTCCGGTCGGCGAGGTCTGCTCCGGCAGAAACGCGCGGAACTCCGAAACCAGATCGACCCGGTGCCCCCTGACCCCAAGGATCTCGATCAACTGGCGCGCCATCAGCCGGTCGCCTGAGGGAACGGGGTGGTTCGGCGATTTCAGCGGCGCGTAGAAAGCGATGTCCATGCTGTGGGATAGCATCCGTCACGCCAGCGTGAAAAGCCCGATCTCTTGACAGAGCCAGTCGTTGGGCTCACCTGATGGCTTCCCAGTTTGAATGCCTCCGGAGTGCCATCCTTGAACCAGCAATCGCCACAGGCGACGGATCTTTTGTCCGCCATCGAAGACAAGCGCGCAATGATCGGCGTCATCGGCCTCGGCTATGTCGGCCTGCCGCTCGCCATGACGGTTGCCCGCGCCGGCTTCAAGGTCACCGGTTTCGACATTGATCCGTCCAAGATGACCGCGATCGAAGCGGGCAAGAGCTATATCGAGGCGGTGCCCGACGACGTGCTTTCCGCCGAGCGCGATGCCGGCCGTTTTGCAGCGACGACCGATTTCGCACGCCTTGCCGAATGCGACGTGATCGCCATCTGCGTGCCGACGCCGCTCACCCGTCACCGCGAACCTGACCTGTCCTATGTCGCAAAAACCTGCGAGCAGATCGCCGGCACCCTGCGCAAGGGCCAGCTCGTCGTTCTCGAATCCACCACCTATCCCGGCACCACCGAAGAGGTGATGAAGCCGATCCTCGAAAAGACCGGGCTGGTTGCGGGCGAGGATTTCTTCCTCGGCTATTCGCCGGAACGCGAAGACCCCGGCAACCGCGATTTCCAGACCTCGACCATCCCGAAGGTCGTTGCCGGCGATGGCGAGGCGGCGTCTGGCATTGTGTCAGCCTTTTACGGCGCCGTCGTCGAAACCATCGTTCCGGTCTCCGGCACCCGCACCGCGGAAGCGGTCAAGCTCACGGAAAACGTCTTCCGCGCCGTCAATATCGCGCTCGTGAACGAGTTGAAGATCGTCTACGAGCGGATGGGCATCGACGTCTGGGAAGTGATTGCCGCCGCCAAGACCAAGCCATTCGGGTACATGCCCTTCTATCCGGGCCCGGGCCTCGGCGGTCACTGCATCCCGATCGACCCGTTCTACCTCACCTGGAAATCACGCGAATACGACCAGCCGACCCGCTTCATCGAACTTGCCGGCGAGATCAACACGGCGATGCCGCGCTATGTCGTCGACCGGTTGGCCGAAGCGCTCGACCGCATGCTCGGCAAGGCGCTTAGCCGTTCGCGGGTTCTCATCCTCGGTCTGGCGTACAAGAAAAACGTGCCGGATATCCGCGAAAGCCCGTCGCTTAGGCTGATGGAACTGCTTCTGGAACGCGGCGCCGACGTGGCCTATCACGATCCTTACGTCTCCGAAGTGCCACGCACCCGGGAATACGGTCACCTGATGGGTCGCAAGTCGGTCCCGCTCGATCAGCTCGCGGATTTCGATGCCGTCGTTATCGCCACGGACCACGACAGTTTCGACTACCAGGCGATTGCCGATGGTGCGCCGCTGGTCGTTGATACCCGCAATGCGATGGCCAATCGCGGCATCACGTCGCAAACCATCGTCAAGGCGTAACCGTGCCCTATCTCAACGCTTGATCGCCGGAAAAGGGAAAGCAATGAGCAGACTGGACAGCTTCATCAACCGGATGACCGCGCAGCGCGACATCCTCAATCACATCAAGAACGATCTCGGCCTGCCGGCTTCGGGTGATGTCTACGAGGTCGGCATCGGCAACGGCCGCACCTATAGCCATCTGCGCGAGCTGTTCGCCGACCGCCGCATCCTCGCCTTCGACCGCTCCAACGGCGCCCACCGTACCGAAGCACCGTCCGAAAACGACGTCGTGCTGGGAGAGATCAAGGATACCGGCCAGGAATATGTCGGCAAGAACGCTGCCCTCGTGCATGCGGACATCGGCACCGGCTATCCGGATGCGGATGCGAGAACCTTGCAGTGGTTGCCGCAAATGGCGGCTGGCATGCTCGCGTCGGGCGCCTATGCCGTCAGCGGCCTGCCGCTCGACCACCCCGATCTTGAAGAACTGCCGCGCCTGCCCAGTGTGGAAGAGGGCCGCTACTTCTATTATCGCAAGCGATAAACAGGCCGTGAAACGGGCGTGAGGACCAGCGCCACGCCCGTGTTCCGCCACAAATTCAGGTCAGAGAAAACCTATCGTCAGCATCGCTGACCGAGTGTCCAACGCGCGCAAATGGCATCGTTTGCGCGCTCAAAGACCCGCGGATGAGCCGAGGGAAAGGCTGTGGATAACCTGTGGATAACGGCCGATGACGGGCAATCAGGCGTGCTGACGGTCCCGGCGCATGTCGTCCATGCGGGCACCACGGATCGTTTCGGCGAGCGTCCGGCTGATTTCCATGCTCATGCGCGGATTGTCGGAGATCACCTTGAAGAAGGCATCCTTGGTAATGCGCAGAACATCGACCTCAGTCACGGCACGTGCTGTCACGGCCTGCGAGCAATTGGAGAGAAGGCACATCTCGCCGATAATGGAATTGCACCCGGCCTCACCGATCTTGGTCTCGGAATTCGCCGAACCGCTGATCATGTCAACCTTTCCGCACAGGATCACGTAGGCAGCATCGCTGCTGTCGCCCTGTGAGAAAATATCCTGCCCCGGTTCGTAGAGAACGCGGTCGGAGGTAAAGGCAAGCAGCTTAAGTTTGCACGGATCGACCCGGCAAAAATAAGGAACTTTCTTCAGCAACTGCACTTCATCGTTGAGCAACATGGTTTCCACCATTTGGTCATCTTGTTGGCGGCTGCGATATTATGCCACCAACGATTTAAAAATACCACTCTTTGTATCCAGAGCCTCAAAAGAGTCGTCTTCGGCCACGGATCCCTTGTCGAATACGATAACACGATGAAACAATCGTGACAGGGCAGTATTCGACAAAACCCACGCCACAGAAGGATTATTGTCCTGCTGAGCGAGGAAGTGAAGCACATTCTTAACAATTTCTTCCTGAGCCCTCCGATCGAGGCCCGGTAGGGGCTTGTTGAAGATGTAATAATTGGAGCGCCGCACCAGCGCTCGGGCCAGGCTCAGCTTGTGGCGCTGGACCAGTGTCAGCCGCCGGCCGCTGGCGCCCATGTCGTAGTCCAGCCCGATGCCGATAAAGCTCTCATAGAGACCCATTTCGCGCAGCAACTTGCCCGCCACGTTGCGGATCTTGGTCGGCGCGTCGGCGTTGCGTTGCGACAGCTTGCCGAACAGGATGTTTTCGCGAAGCGTCGCCGAGCCCATGTATTTGTGCGGATCGTAGCGCTCGATGCGGCTGCGCAGCGATGCCGGCAGGTTGGCATAGAAGATGTCGCGCGTGGCAACGATCTGGTTCATGATCTCGGCGGTCAGGACGCCGAAGCGGTAGCGTGGCTCGATATAGTAGAGGCTGAGCTTGACCACCGCGCGCCGGTCGTCCTCGCTGGGCTTGAAGTCCCGGCGGCTGCGCTTGCGCTTCAAAAGCTGCTCGTAGAACGCGATATCGTCGGTGGTGATATGCTCGAGCTGCTGGAACAGCGGATGTTCCGGCGGCAGGCCCTGGAAGATTTCCGACAGGTTTTCTGCGATCGAAAGTCCCATGTCGTAGAACAGGTCGAACAGATTGGCCGTCTTCAACACTTCGAAGACATACTCTCCCTCGGCCAGTTCCATATCCAGTTCCGCCGACTGGCGCGTCGCCGCAAACAGCAGGTTTTCGCGCACCGTCGCTTCGGTGTTGTAGGCGCTGAAATCAAAATAGGAGACGAGATTGCCAAGCCCCTGACTGGCGAGTTCCTCGCGCAGGGCAAACCGCATCTCGACGACACGACCGGTCAGTTCCTCGTGTTCGGCTGGGTCGAGATAGGAATGCAAGGCCAGTTCCATCACGTCGGCTGTCAGCTGCACCGCATCGAGGGCCCTCAAGACCGACTGCTTGACATCGTCTTCGCCGCCTTCCGATACGGAGGTGGATCGACGGTCGATCCAGTCGACGGACGGATCGTGCGTCGTGTTTCCGGCGCGTTCGGCTTCGCTCATCTTCCAGCGCCGCCGAAGCTTCTTGTGTTTGGGTTCGTCTGCGGACTTCTCCTGCACGGCCGGCGCGTGCTTGAGCCCGTAGAGAAGATTGTCCTTGAGCGTCCCGTGGAAAAAGTAGCTGTCGGCCGACGCATAGGAGACCTGACGCCCGGTCACCGCTTCCGGCAGTTCCAGAAGGTCGACCTCGCCCAGCATCACGCGGCCCGAGGCCGGCCAGGTAATGCGGCCGAACGCTTCCGCCGTCGCTTCGGCGCCGATGCCGGCATTGTCGATCATCGCCACCAGCTCGCCGGGCTCGATCTTGAGCGTCACGTTTTCGGCGATATGAGCGCCGCTGCCATCGACGATGGTGAGGTTCAGAGCGGCAAGCGGAGACGGCGTATGGTCCGGCACATCGTGGGCGAGCGCATGCAGCGTCGGCGCGATCAGCACGCCCGGCTCGAACTGTTCGCGCACCTGTTCGTATTTTACCTGCACGTCCTGGCGCGCCTGGTCCCAGTCGATCAGTTCCTTGAGCGGGCCCGGCAGGTCCTTGTAGGCGTTGATGACGGCCACCAGCTGGCCGACGTCGAGCGTGCCGCGCAAGGCAAAATAACCGCCGATCGAATAGAAGAGAAACGGCGTCAGCTGCGACAGGAAATTGTTGACGAACTTGACGATGAATTTCCACCGATAGAGGTCGTAGCGGATCTGGAAGATCTGCCCCAGCCGGTCGGAAATATCGGCACGCTCGTAATTGCTGGTGTCGTAGCTGTGGATCGTATCCATGCCCTCGACAATCTCGCCCACCTTGCCCGCCAGATGCCGGGCGGTGATCTGCCGCTGACGGCCAAGATCGATCAGGCGACGGCGCATCTTCGGAATGATGCCGACCTGGATCGCCACCATGAAGGCTGCGATCAGCCCAAGCCACAGGTTCTGCAAGAGAATGAAGGTGAGGGCGGCGATCGCCTGTCCACCCAGCATGGCCGGCTGCACGAAAGCATCACCGGTAAAGCCGCCGAAAGGCTCCACCTCGTCCTTGACCATGCTGGAGACTTCCGCACCGCGGATCTGCCGCATCGTGCTTGGCGGAAACCGCAGAAGACGGTCCACCAGCTCGTAGCGGATACGGCGCAGCAGCCGTTCGCCCAGGCGTCCCTTGTAGGTGTTGATGTAGAACTTGAACAACCCGTTGACGATGACGAGCAGCAGGAACACGCCCGAAAGCGCCATCAGCGTCGCCAGCCGGTTGAGCTCAAAGCCTTCGAAACCGAAGGACCACTGCGTCAAAGGAATGGTGAACTGGAACGCGAGAAAGGGCCGGGTTGCGGCCGCCATCTCGAACCCTTCGCCCTGGATCGGCCCGTTGATGATCTGCTTGGGAAGGTCGAACGCAAGGAAGTACGGAATCATCGAAATCAGAACGATCGCGAGAACCCATAACTGCTGCGGTCGCGTATGATTCCAGATATAACGAAGTAGATGTTTTTCCATCGGCAACGGATCTCAGTTCCCGAGGCTGGATTGCACAGCGCGCCTCCCGGAAGGGTGAAGGGAGGCATGATATAGGTGGATCCGCCGCTTGTGCAAACGTCTCGTGCACGATGCTGCTTGATTAGGCGATTGGTTCGCCGCCAAGTGTGGCAAACCTGCCGGGATGGCTAAGGGCCGGGTTCTGCACCCCGGCCCATCAGTGTTTGAAAATTCCTGTTTTAAATCAACGGTCTTTGTCGCCCGATGTCAGGATTTCGGCAGCTTCCGCGCCGCTCACCCTGCGGATCTCCACGTCGTCGCGGCGGGCGGCAAACGCGTCGGTTGCCATCAGCAGTTCGGCAAGATCGGCAGGCAGGGAGAGAATCACGCGGTCGCCCTGGCTTGGCTCGCCGCGGCGAATGCCGCCGAGTTCGCCGCGCTTGGCCGTGATCATGCCGCCGGCGACCGTATTCAGCGTATCCGGGTCGATCAGGATGAAGGCGCCGGTCGAGCGGTTCTGCTCATAGGTGTCAAACACCGCCTGCTCTTCGAAGGAGAGGCGCACCTTGCCGATCGCGTTCATGTCGAGGCCGGACGCATGCGGAGCCCAGCTGCCCGACTGCAGGTCGAGCTGCGAGATCGGCTCCACCGCCACGCGCTGGCGGCGCGAACCGCTCTTCAGCCAGTAGCGCTTGCCCGGCTCGATGCCGCCAGGCTGCAACGCCACCATCTGCGCTTCGAAGCTGACGCCGCTCATCGGCTGGCCGTCGAGCGAGGCGATCACGTCGCCGCGCGCCACATCCACCTGTCGGTCGAGCACCAGCGTGATCGCGTCGCCGGCGACGGCTGCGTTGCGCACGAGGTCGAAGGTGACGATCTGCTTGACGTTGGCAATCGTGCCCGATGGCAGGATGACGACGCTGTCGCCCGGCTTGATCGAGCCGCCCGCAACCGTGCCCTGATAGCCGCGAAAGCTTTCGCCGGGGCGCGAGACGCGCTGGACGGGAAGGCGGAAGCCGCCGGTCTGGGTGGAGCGGGTCGTTGCCAGTTCCAGCGCCTCGACCAGCGTCGGGCCTTCATACCACGGCATCGTGGACGTTGCGGGATAGACGACGTTTTCGCCCTTCAGCGCCGACATCGGGATTGCGGTGATCTGGCGAACGCCGAGCGACAGCGCGAATTCGCGGAATTCATGGCTGATACGGTCGAAGATCTCGCGGTCGTAATTCACAAGGTCGAACTTGTTGACCGCTAGAACGAACTGCCGGATGCCCATCAGCGATGCGATCGTCGCATGCCGACGGGTCTGTTCCAGAAGCCCGACGCGGGCGTCCGCGAGCAGGATGGCAAGATCGGCCGTCGAGGCGCCGGTCGCCATGTTGCGGGTGTATTGCTCGTGGCCGGGGGTGTCGGCCACGATGAACGAACGCTTCTCGGTCGAGAAATAGCGATAGGCGACGTCGATCGTGATGCCCTGTTCGCGCTCGGCCTGGAGGCCATCGAGAAGCAGCGCGAAATCCGGCAGGCCGAGATCGTTCTGGCCGCCGCTATCGCGGGCAAGCGTCGCCGCCTGATCTTCCTTGACGGCTTTCGTGTCCCACAGCAGCCGGCCGATCAGGGTCGACTTGCCATCATCGACCGAGCCGCAGGTGATCAGCCGCAGCGGCCGCACGTCACGGGTGATCTTGGCAGCGGATTCCGCAAAGGGCAGAATGGTGGCCGAAGCGGCGGTGGATGTTGCTGTCACGCTCATCTCAGAAATATCCTTCACGCTTCTTCTTTTCCATCGAACCCGACTGATCGCGGTCGATGGCGCGGCCCTGGCGTTCGGAAACGGTGGCAATTTCCAGTTCGGCGATGACCTCTTCGAGGTTCGACGCCGTCGAGCGGATCGCGCCTGTCAGCGGGAAGCAGCCGAGCGTGCGAAACCGGATCGAGCCATGCTTGATCTCTTCGCCGGGAAGCAGTTCCAGCCGTTCGTCTTCGGCGAGAATCATCATTCCGTCGCGCTCCACATAGGGGCGCTCGGCGGCGTAGTAGAGCGGCACCAGCGGAATATTTTCCGCCTGGATGTAGCGCCAGATATCCACTTCGGTCCAGTTGGACAGCGGGAAGGCGCGCACGCTTTCTCCCTTGCGGATCATGCCGTTATAGACGTTCCAAAGTTCCGGCCGCTGGTTGCGCGGATCCCATTTATGGTCCGGCGTGCGGAACGAATAGATCCGTTCCTTGGCGCGGCTTGCTTCCTCGTCGCGTCGCGCGCCGCCGAAGGCTGCGTCGTAACCGCCGGCATCCAGCGCCTGCCTCAGCGCCTCGGTCTTCATCACGTCGGTATAGAAGGACGAACCATGGGTGAACGGCGTGATGTTTTCTTGCCTGCCGCGGACATTGCTGTGGACCACGAGGTCGAGATCGTAGTCCTCTGCGACCTTGTCGCGGAACGCGATCATTTCCTTGAACTTCCACGTCGTGTCCACGTGCAGAAGCGGGAAGGGCACGCGACCCGGGAAGAAGGCCTTTCGGGCGAGATGCAGCAGAACGGAGGAATCCTTGCCGATCGAATAGAGCATGACCGGGTTTTCGAATTCGGCCGCCACCTCCCGGAAGATGTGGATCGCTTCGTTTTCAAGGGCCTTCAGATGAGGATCGAGCGGCGGGCGGGAAACGGGCGGGTTCTTGATTTCCGTTTCCTGTACTGACAGGGGCATTTCAGTCTCCGGTATTCTTAAAGACACAACATAGATGGCAAGGGCGGCAGGCGCTACGATCCGGACGGATCATCGGATGGCGCTTGCCCCTTGAATGGTGGAGGAACGGGCCGCCGGGTCTTCGGAGGACTGCGCGTCAGACGCGCGACTTTCCGAAACATGCAGACCGCATTCTCGCTTCTCGTCGTTTTCCCACCACCAGCGGCCGGCCCGTTCGGGCTCGCCCGGCTTGATGGCGCGGGTACAGGGCTCGCAGCCGATCGACGGATAGCCGCGGGCGTGCAGCGGATTGATCGGGATATGCTCGGCCGCGACATGCGCGTTGATGCGGTCGATGTCCCAGTCCGCCAGCGGATTGATCTTGATCAGGTTGCGCTCGGCGTCGAATTCGGCAAACGGCGTCGTCGCCCTGTTGCCGGACTGTCCGCGGCGAAGCCCGGTGATCCAGATCTCGGCGCCGGACAGCGCTTGCGCGAGCGGCACCAGCTTCCTCACACGACAGCAGGCGTGGCGGGCTTCGACGCTGTCATAGAAACCATTGATGCCGTAGGTCTCGACAAACGCATCGACATCGTCCTTATCAGGGTAGAACCTGATGATCTCGAGGTCGTAGCGCGCTTCGGTCTCGGCGATCAGATCGACGGTTTCGCGAAACAGCCGGCCGGTCTCCAGCGTCGATACCTCGATCGGCATACGATGCATGCCGATCGCAGCGGTAATCACCTGATCCTCGATCCCGAGCGACGTGGTGAAGACGGCGCGGCCAAGTTCGGATGCAAGCGACAAACGACCGGCAAGGTCGAGGCCTGCAAGGCGAGTATCGAGATTTGCTGCAAGTGCCTGATGGTCAAGCCTTGCCACGTCCTGAAAGGTCATCGGTCATCTTCCGTAAGCAATGGCAAGATTATTGTCGGACCCGTTGCGGAAAGACAGGAAAAGCCGTTTCAACCTTCGGACTGCGGGAGCAAATATCTCTCCAAAGCTCCGCCTACACAGAAAACCCGACGCCTTAACTAAATGTGAGCCTTTTTTGCCCGCCAATGCGGCCATTGGTTTGTAATTTCTTGCCATTTGCGCTATCCCAGGACCAGGTTTTGCATTGCGGCATCGCCGCGTGCCGGCCTGCTCCTCGCGAATGCCGGTTGCGGCTTCATCGTGGATGCCCAGAGGAAAATTAGCGGCGACGTGAGACCGATTTCGGCCTTGCGGCGGCGCTGCTGTTAGTGGTCGCGGTATGATATCCCAGAAGGCGAAATATGCGTTGAGAGCCCTGACGGCCTTGGCGCAGGCGGATCCTGAAGAACCGATGCTGATCTCCGAGATCGCGGTTCAGCAGAGCATTCCGAAGAAGTTTCTGGAGCAGATCCTGCTCGACCTCAAACGTTCGGGGATCGTCGTGTCGCGGCGCGGGAAGCAGGGCGGCTATCTTCTCCTGCGGCCCGCCGACGCCATCACCTTCGGGGAAGTGCTGCGTCTGGTCGATGGCCCGATTGCCCCTCTGCCTTGCCTCTCCCAGACCGCCTACCGCAAATGCGATGATTGCGACGGCGAACACCTCTGCGAAATCCGCCACGTCTTCGCCCGCGTTGCTGACGCCACCCGCGACGTGCTGTTCAGCACTACCATCGCCGATGCGGTGGAAGGGGCTGGGGTCGAAGTGGCAGCAGCTGACGCTGACGCTGCCGACGCCGGACAGGTGCGCGAACTGCTGTCGGCCTAGTATCTGGCTAGCGCGCATCTAAGAATTTACTGTGTCGCGTTGATTGGCCATCGAGCACATGCGGGCCTCTGACGGCCTGTTCGAGGCGTCCTCTCTCGTCCAAAACCCGACCCGCTTCCCGGATTGCCTTACCCCTTCCTCCGCTTTTCCCAGCACTGCCGTTTCGCCTCTAGGCCTCGCGGGAACGCGCCCTTGTCGCCGCAGCCCGTCAAAGGGAAACAGTTTTGCCTTGGTTTCGCCGTCGATTGACTAAGACGACCGGCTCGGTAGAGTTTGGGCAGATCACAGGGGAGGCATTCATGCTGAATTTTACCGATGGGATATCGAAGCGGCTTCTGGCACTGGCGCTCGGCGTGACGCTGGCCGCCGGCAGCGTGGCACCGGCTTTTTCAGCCACCCAGCTCCTCAACGTGTCCTATGACCCGACGCGCGAGCTCTACAAGGATTTCAACGCCGCCTTTGCCAAGCACTGGAAGGCAGAAGGTGGCGATGATGTCGCCATCCGCCAGTCGCATGGCGGCTCCGGCGCGCAGGCCCGCTCCGTCATCGATGGTCTGGGTGCCGATGTCGTGACGCTGGCGCTGGAAAGCGATATCAACGCCATCCAGAAGGCCGGGAAGATCAAGGAAAACTGGCGTTCCCGCCTGCCGAACAATTCCTCGCCCTACACGTCGACGATCGTCTTTTTGGTGCGCAAGGGCAATCCAAAGGGCATCAAGAACTGGGGCGATCTGGTCAAGGGCGACGTTTCGATCGTCACCCCGAACCCGAAGACGTCAGGTGGCGCCCGCTGGAACTATCTGGCGGCCTGGGCCTGGGCTAACGAAGAATTCAAGGGCGACCAGGACAAGATCAAGGCCTATATCGCCGATCTCTATAAGCGCGCGCCTGTCCTCGACACCGGCGCCCGCGGCTCCACGGTGACGTTCGCGCAGCGCCAGATCGGCGACGTGCTGCTTGCCTGGGAAAACGAGGCCTATCTCGCCGGCGAGGAATTCGGCAAGGACGCATTCGACATCGTCGTACCACCGATCTCGATCCTCGCAGAGCCGCCGGTTGCGGTAGTGGATGCGACGGTCGATGAAAAGGGCACCCGCAAGGTCGCCGAAGCCTATCTTCAGTATCTCTATTCCGATGAAGGCCAGAACATCGCGGCCAAGCACTTCTATCGTCCGTCCAGGCGCGATGTGGTAAAGCCTGAATTGCTGAAACAGCTGCCGGATATCAAGCTCGTCACCATCGACGACCCGATCTTCGGCGGTTGGAAAAAGGCGCAGCCGGAGCACTTCGGCGATGGCGGCATCTTCGACCAGATCTACAAGCCGGGCAAATAAGTCGGAACCGACATGACCTCATCCACCGCTGCCACGTCGGCACGGTGGCGGGTAAAACAGCCGAGCATCATCCCGGGTTTCGGGTTGACGCTCGGCTTTTCGCTCGCCTACCTGTCGCTTATCATCCTCATTCCGGTCGCAGGCCTGCTCTGGCGCACGGCCGAGCTCGGCTGGTCCGGCTTTTTCGCCATCCTTTCGGATCAAAGAACGATCCGGGCTCTCACCGTTTCCTTCGGCACGGCCTTTGCGGCCGCGCTCATCAACGTCGTATTCGGCACGCTGCTCGCCTGGGTGCTGACCCGCTACCGGTTTCCCGGTCGCCGGTTGATTGATGCCATGGTGGACCTGCCGTTCGCGCTGCCGACGGCGGTCGCCGGCATCGCGTTCGCCTCGCTCTATGCGCCGAATGGCTGGATCGGTTCGCTGTTCATGCCGTTCCGCATCGCGTTTACGCCCTACGGCATCGTCATCGCGCTGATCTTCATCGGTCTTCCCTTCGTCGTGCGCACCGTGCAGCCGATCATGGAAGAGATCGACCGCGAAGTGGAGGAGGCGGCCGCAACGCTCGGCGCCAACCGGTTCCAGACCATATTCCAGGTTCTGCTGCCGGGCTTGGCACCCGCCATCCTCACCGGCTTCGCACTCGCCTTTGCCCGCGGCGTGGGCGAATACGGTTCGGTCATCTTCATCGCCGGCAACATTCCCTATGTTTCGGAAATCGCGCCGCTCCTGATCGTCATCCGGCTGGAAGAGTTCAACTACGCCGGCGCCACCGCGATCGCCACGATCATGCTGCTGATCTCGTTTGCCATGCTGCTGGTGATCAACCTCATCCAGGCCTGGAGCCGCAGGAGGTATGGTTATGCTTGATGTTTTCGGAGCTGCCTTGAAAAAGAACCCCTCCCAACCCTCCCCACAAGGGGGAGGGCTTAACCCAGCCGCACCCTCTGATGCAGGAACGCAGCGCTTGCCACGTCGGTTCTCCGCCCTCGTGGGAGGGCTGAAGGACGGGGCGAGACCTGTGGCTCGTCCCCGGTCGCCCGGCAGGGCAGAGAGGGTCTTGTCTCATGCCTAAGTCCACCCGCATCACACGTTTCCGCAGCCCCGCCGATGAAAGCCTCACCACCAAGCTCGTCCTGGTTGGCGTATCCCTCATCTTCCTCGGCTTCTTCCTGTTCCTGCCGCTCGTCTCGGTCTTCGTCGAGGCGTTTCGCGAGGGTTGGGGTGCTTATGAGGAAGCGCTGGTCGAACCCGATGCCTGGGCCGCGATCGGGTTGACGCTCACGGTCGCCGCCATCGCCGTGCCGCTCAACCTCGTCTTCGGGCTTGCGGCGGCATGGGCCATCGCCAAGTTCGAATTCAAGGGCAAGGCCTTCCTGATCACCCTGATCGACCTGCCGTTCTCGATCTCGCCGGTCATCTCGGGTCTCGTCTATGTGCTTCTGTTCGGCAGTGCCAGCGTGCTTGGACCCTGGCTGAAGAGCTACGGCATCGAGATCCTGTTTGCCGTGCCTGGCATCGTGCTGGCCACCGTGTTCGTCACTTTCCCCTTCATCGCCCGCGAACTCATCCCGCTGATGCAGGACCAGGGCACCGGCGACGAGGAGGCGGCGCTGTCTCTCGGCGCAACCGGCTGGCAGACCTTCTGGTATGTCACGCTGCCCAATATAAAGTGGGGCCTGCTTTACGGCGTGCTTCTTTGCAATGCCCGCGCCATGGGCGAATTCGGTGCCGTCTCGGTCGTATCCGGCCGCATCCGCGGGCTCACCAACACAATGCCGCTGCATGTGGAGATACTCTATAATGAGTACAACATGGTGGCAGCCTTCGCGGTGGCCTCGCTGCTCGCACTTCTGGCGCTCGTCACGCTCGCTCTCAAAACCCTTCTCGAACTTCGGTTCGGTGCCGGCTCAGCCGGCGGCAGACATTAAAGGCTCCCGCTCTATGGAAGTTAGCATCAACAATATCCGCAAGGAATTCGACCGCTTCGCCGCGCTGAACGACGTGTCGCTGAAAATCGCGTCCGGCGAACTGATCGCGCTGCTCGGTCCGTCCGGTTCCGGCAAGACGACCCTCCTGCGGCTGATCGCCGGGCTGGATTTTCCAACCGACGGCCAGATCTTCTTCGGCGCGGAAGATGCCTCGCATCATTCCGTGCAGGATCGCAATGTCGGCTTCGTGTTCCAGCATTACGCCCTGTTCCGTCACATGACGGTCGCCGAAAACATCGGCTTTGGCCTCAAGGTCCGCCCGTCCGCCAGCCGCCCGTCGAAGACCGAGATCCGCAAGCGCGTCTCCGATCTGCTCGATATGGTCCAGCTCTCAGGGCTTGAAAAGCGCTACCCGAACCAGCTGTCCGGCGGCCAGCGCCAGCGTGTGGCGCTTGCCCGCGCCATGGCGATCGAGCCGCGCATCCTGCTTCTCGACGAACCCTTCGGCGCTCTCGATGCCAAGGTGCGCAAGGAACTGCGTCGCTGGCTGCGCGAGTTTCACGATCGCACCGGCCACACCACCGTCTTCGTCACCCACGACCAGGAAGAAGCGCTGGAGCTCGCCGACCGCGTCGTCGTCATGAGCCAGGGCAAGATCGAACAGGTCGGCTCGGCAGACGACGTCTATGACCGGCCGGGGTCGCCCTTCGTGTTCTCCTTCATCGGCGAATCCTCGCATCTTCCGGTCGAGGTAAAGGACGGCACCGTGCTGTTCCAGGGCGAGCCGATCGGCGTTTCCGGAGAGGCGAACAGTTCCGGCGACCTCTACTTCCGTCCTGAGGACGTGGAGCTGACGCAGGAGCGGGACGCGCTGTTCGGCAAGGTCACCGCCTCACGCCGTCTCGCCGGCACCCGCATTGCCGAGATCGATATCTCCAACCCCGGGGGAAGTAACGACCATCAGCCCTTCCATGTAGAGATCGAGGTGCCGCTGCACGCCCCGATCGAACTCGGCTCCGAAGCACGGTTCCGTCCGACCCGCTGGAAGATATTCGGCCGATGACAGGGCGGCTGGTACCGCTTAGGTACCAGCTTTTCCAACTTTAAATTGATCCCTATCAATTCCGGCCGCATCGGATGCTGATATGCAGCCTGCGCGCGTAAGCTTCGGTAAATCAAAACGCGCTATGAAGCTCGCAGTTCGATAGTCCGACAGGTCTCCTATGGCAGATATTGCGCATGAAACGATGGCCCCCGCCGTTGCGGAGGGTGGAGCGGTCTCCGCTGTGGGTCAGGTTGGCAGGTTCATCGCCGAACGCCTTCTGGACATTCTCGCCAACCGCGGCCTTGCCTTCTATTTCGCCCTGATCGCCTTTACCGCGGCGCTGTCCCTCTACGTGTTTCTGGAGGAGAACCTGCTTGCCGTGGCGTGGCGTCTGATTGTCGGCGATGTCGCGACACGCGTCTCGGCCGGCTTCGTCACCGTTGCATTCGTCGGATCGCTTGCCGCCAGCCGGCACCTGCGGGTTCCACGGCCCGTCTCGCGCCTCCCGT